>Ga0315293_10000401_pt1 | contig 39872 bp, 36 predicted proteins | sample YL17G13_20_MG_FD_203071 | JGI IMG/M metagenome (GOLD analysis project Ga0315293, IMG submission 203071) | Sediment microbial communities from Yellowstone Lake, YNP, Wyoming, USA - YL17G13_20 | ecosystem: Environmental > Aquatic > Freshwater > Lake > Sediment | place: USA: Wyoming | collected... | reverse complement strand
GCGTTGCGAATATAACCAGTTAGGTTTAATGATATTAATCGGCAACTGTCATATGGCGAAAGGCAAATTTCTGAGCATGGATTTGTGCTTTGGCTTTTAAATTGTGGATAATAATGTGCTGGCAAATTCTCAGTCATGCTATCCCACATGATCAATCCTGGCTCGGCTGTAGTTGTTGCGGATTCGATAATCTCATTCCATATTTGTTTAGCCGAAACCATTTTTCTAATTTTCGGTTCTCCTTCACATGGCCATCGTTGTTCATATAACGAATCAGTTTCTACCGCTTTTAAAAACTCATTACTTAAACGAACAGATATATTAGCTCCCGTCACTTTAGTTTTATCATGTTTCATATTGATAAAATTTATAATATCTGGATGATGTACATCCAGTGTTATCATAAGTGCGCCTCTGCGAGAATTTTGCCCAATCATTCTTGTTATATATGAGAAAAAATCAGAAAAACTCCAGGCCCCACTAGTTGTGCGAGCGGCGTTATTTACCAATGCTCCATCCGGACGAAGGGTGGATAGATCAATTCCTACACCAGCTCTTCGTTTCATTAACTGCGCTAAGTCAAGCCCAGACATTATAATGCCTTCTATACTATCTATTGGGCTTTGTATCACTACACAATTTGAAGCGCTCATAATTTGATATGGATTGCCAACGGCCGACATAGGGCTGCCTTGTGGGACAATCCTAGCAAATTTATCCATGGCATTACGATATATCTTGAACCGCTCATCATAATTCAAACCATACTTTTCAGCGTCTATTCTGGCAAATTCAGATGCTAAACGATCATGCATATAATCTGGTGTTGGTTCCAGAATATTTAAGTCATTATCGCGCAAAGCATATTTGCTTAGGAATACACTTGTGGTATATTCTGCGCCATTAAAATACTCTAAAGACTGATTCCACGCTTCATCAAAAGAAAAAACTTTAGTCATTGCTATTCTACTACTCTCTGATTGTTTGTAAATTGTTTCTTAAAATACTTTCAGCTTCGTCCAAAATTTTCATACATGCCGGTCTTGATATTTTCAATTGTTCTGAAATTTTACTGATTGATGAATTAGATTCGCTTCTAGTAAATTCGTGCTTCATCATTATTGCTTTTTTATGAATTTCAGGAAGATTGTCTATAGCCTCAATGACCTTTTTTCTTTTTTCAGAAATTTCAATATTTTGTTGTGGGTCACGTAAATCCACTATTATTGGCATATTGCTAATTTTATAAGGCTGTAGCAGCTTTGCTTTTTTTAATGGATATCTGATAGTGCTGTGAGCGTTTGCGGCTCTCGATATTCTTGTTGAGATGTATTGGTGAGCCCATCCTACGAAATTGCCTTTGCTTGCATCAAAAGTTTTAAGAGCTTGAATTAAAGCTTCAAATCCATCTTGATTTAAATCTGGATAGTTAGAGTATTTTCTGTATTTATTTGTCCTCATTGTAATTAGAGGCTCTAATTTTTTCATACAATAATTTTGATAGTTAATAAACTCATTTTGAGTTTTGAAGTTTTTAGATTTTTCGGCTTTATTTTTTAATTTTATATATTCATTAGCCAAATCGTCTATCTCTTGTTGGGTAAGATTGTTAGCACTCATGTATCTCCTTTTAAAGAATCTGCATCAGAATCGGGCTCGTCCTTAAGATCATCGATAATTGATTCGATAGTACATTTTATTATTTCAATATCTTCGATATTTAATAAAACATTAAGAACTTTTATTAAATATTGATGATCAATTTTTTTCATCTCTTAATTTCATTTGATGATAAGCTGTTTCGCCAACAACATTGGCTCTTAGATTTTCATTTTTTCGCATTTCTCTACGAAGATTTACGCGATCTTCTTTAACCTTGGCTTTAAATTCCTGGTGCCCAAGTTCTACGCGCCCTGCTACTGGGGATATTAAACGTACCACTTTGCCTTTAGTGTTACATAATGGGCAAATATTAGGTGGATCAACTTTTATTGAATAAGAAGCTTCAAATTCTTTATTACAGGCTTTACAGAGATGTTCATAGACGGGCATTTCATTCCTTTGAAATTATTAACTTTCTGTCAATAATTTTTAGTTCTATATCTTGGGTCCAATCTTTTTTAATTGATTTTTTAAAATCTTCATCGACAATTTCAAAAACTAAATATACTTCATCAGTATCTTTTATATATTCTACTCTGACGGCCTCTGCCACAATATGAAAATTATCGGACATTTATTCTCCAGATATTATATTGCTTATTATATCTGCCATATCCAGTGATATATCATCTCTTGAACTAAGGTAATTAGACATGCCTCTATCTCCTTCGCAATTATAAGGCTTGTCTGTAATACGAGAATGAGCGAAATTCTTAGTAACAGAATGTGTTCCTACCTGCCCGTCTCTGTTCTTTATTATATGATAAGCTAAATCCGGCCTTTCTTTTTCGCCCTTTCTATTTGCGATTTGAATAACAATAGAAGCGTGATGGGCAATTAAAGCGGATCTGCCAATCCTATGTAATCCAATATCATCCTCGTCAGTCTTATCTTTAAATTTTTTATCAGACTTATTTAATTGAACGGCAGTTAATATCGGAATTTGATGGGTTCTAGCAAACTCATGAACCCGGCCCGTTAATTCGCCTAACTTTAACCAATCTTGCTGATCCGCTCCATCTTGATTAATGTTGTCCATTAATCCTAAATAATCAATAACAATAACGTCTGGCCTGTATCTAGATTTAGCTTCTTGGTAATGTAGTTCTAATTCATCTGTAGTAAAACCACGAGCCACATCTATAATATCAAATTCATGTGGGTATCTTTCCATGAATTTAAGAGACCTGGCCATAGATTTAGCTTCTAATGCATTTAATTTAGAGTCTCTAATGCCATAGGACGGAATGTCTGCTATTTGTGATATGGTCCTTCTGAAACAATCTTGATAAGGCATTTCTAAACTGAAATACATAACATTGTAACCAGTAGTAAGTTCTTCTTGAGGAGTATCTATCGTATTATTTTGCATCCACATATTAATTGCCATGTTGTTTAACATCATGCTTTTACCATTACCAGTTTCTCCGCACACTATTAATAAATCTGCTGGACGCAATCCGTTCTTCAAAAAATCAAGACAAGAATAACCTGTTAAAATCCCCTTTCCTAATTCTGGGTTTTTAAATTTAGCTGTGTACTCCTTCTTAAATTCAGGGACATATTGACGAAGTGTTTTCTTTTCAAAAGAACGCTCCTTGCTTAAAGAGCGAATATCTGCCATTGTTGTTTCAATGGAGTTTATATGCTGTCCTACATCGTTTGTAATTTCTTCTGGTAGAGTAGATCTTAAATTACCAATAATATTTTGAACATATCTGGTTTTTAGTTTTTCTATATCAAAATTATAATCTGATTCATCGTATGTAAAATCAGATGTATATTCCCAATACCTATCAATTTCTTCTGATAAATTTCTATTTCTTGAAAAATCTATTAAAGAATCTTTTGTTGGTTTGCTTCTATAAATCTTTACATAATCAATCATACAATTAATTATTTGTTTATTTACAGGATCAAGAAACAGTTTAGAACTATGTAAGTAGGCAAAATCCATGGCCAAACGTTGATGATCTATAATGGCCTTCATAATACGCATTTCTAAATCTAATTTGCTCATTAAAACTTCCTTTCGGCCTGACCAATTTTTCTATGATCATTGCCAAGAACAATAATCGTATTCACCTCATTCATAAGGCTCGAAATACTTTCTTTGATTGTTCCGTGAAACGCATCTGTCAAGCTTTGCGAATTGGTACACATAAATGTTGGCAAGCAATTTTGAGAGCGTGTTCTAAATATGTCCTCAACAATTCTGCCAAAGAAATCAGAGGCCGTATCTGTATTACCCATGTATCTTGGATCAAACTCATCAATAACCAAAAAATCAACAGATATTAATTCATTTCTAACCTCATAACGTTCGTTGGATGTAGAGGCGGATACGATATCAGTTAACGTTACATAAAGAGCCGAAAATCCTTTTTCTACCGCACGTTTAAGAATGTTTGAACAAACCGTAGTTTTTCCACATCCGAAAGAACCAGCAAAACAAAGTCCTGTGCCCTTTTGATAAGTTTTCTTAAGATCCTTTACTACATTTTCATAATGTTTTTTCAATACATCATCTCCGGAAAAGTTATTCATCTCAAGCTCCCAATAACGCACCGGGATATTTGCTTCGCCGTATCTGGTAAAAGCTTTATTTAATGTAATGCAACGTTGGCATTTGATACTGCTTCCTTTACATTGCTCACATGAATTATAAACATTATATAAAATATCGTTTATTTTTTTTTCTGGTATATTTCTTAAAGCATTGCGACTCATATTGTCCTACTTCTTTAATTTAAGAAAGCCGGGAGAATTATAATTAAGTGGATATTTTTTTAAAAACTGTGTTTTATTAAAATGTTTTTCTACATTTTTTCGTTCATTACTAATTCTATCAAGATGAGCATCTGCTGTTTTTAAAGCGTGAAATTTAATTGACCCATCAGCTTGAACGTCTTTTGATGGTTTAATAGGATAGTTAAGTTGTTCTGCCTGAACACCTTTTATACTAACTGGTTCCTCTTCGTCTTCGTCTTCAGTTTCATATTCATTAATAGCTGCTTTTTCATCTAATATTTTGAATCCAACAACATATTTTTCTTTAATACAGCTTGTTAAATCAGTATTAGGATCTCTAATTTCAATCCATTCATCACCCCATTCTTCTACAAATCCGCTTTCTGTTATAGCTCCTTCTAAAACAACAGTAACCATATTTCCGACTTTTGGATATTTCATTTTACTCCTTCAAGTGTTGATTCTTCGAATCCTAATGATCTTAGATGTAAGAACAGTTTGCGATATGGCGCTCGTGACTCGCTATCTGGCGCTTGGTCTAAAGCTTTTTTGATAAAAGCTAACTCCCCATACGTATTAACATTTATTCCAATCGATTCGGCTAATGATTTGTATTCATCAGGAAGGACGGAGCTACGGGTTATTTGGTTGTTCTTCTCTCGTTCAAAATAAAATTCATTTCCTATCCCGGATATCATAAAATAAGCAAGAGTTCTTATGTTTTTTTTCTGAGGGATAATCTTCTTATCGTAAATCCAGTCAACATATTCTTTAATGATATGCATATTAGTAGTGCCCAACATAGCCATCATGTTATTAGTTAAACGAACATCTGGACTTTTAGAAGGCGCGTTTTTTATGGTTACAGAAAATTTTCTGCCATAATGTTGCTGAAATCTTTTACAGATATAAGCTAAAACATGCACATCTTTCCATTGGGATACTTTAAGAGTTTCTATCTCTTCAAATTTCTTAAAGAACTTTTGCCAAGGCTTGCTTAAAGCGGCCAATGGGTCGTTTGAATTTTCTGTTTGGTCTGACACTTTATTCACCAGGACCAAACCAAACGAGGCTCGATTTTTCTCATTTCATTTCTTTAGATTTTATTACTTTAAATCCATCTTCGCTAGAATAAATATTATAACGTAGCACAGAATGCTTCTTTAAAAATTTTACCTGATCATAAAAATCTACAATAGCAGCAAATTTTTTATTTTTGTAAGATCTAATAACCCTTCCTATTCTTTGCAAAGCTCTAATACTACTTTTGCCGCCGCTACATAAAACAAGACCATCAAGAATAGGAATATCAACGCCCAAATCAAAAATAGTGCTTGCTAAAATAACATCAATTTTTTTGTTACTAATTAATTCTTTTACTTCGGTTCTTCTTTCTAACGAATCTGCTCCATATAACATTTCGCACTTAATGCCATTATCTTTCATAAGATCAAATAACTTTTGCCCATGTTTAATTTGTTTAAATAATACTAATGGAGTATAACCCTTCTCTAACAATTCTTTAACATTTTTTATTATAAGATTGTTTCTTGTGTTATTTTCTACAATGTAATTTTTGTATACAGTTTGATATGGATCATCCGTTTTTATTTTTGGCACAGAAACAAATTTAATTATTGGTTGTGCTAAAAGCTTTTCATTTATTAATTTTGATGCGCTTATGTTAATTATTTGTTCTCCAAGAATACTGTTTATTAACAAATCTGTATTATCGTCTCTAAATGGTGTGCCGCTAAATCCATAAATATTTTCAAAATTAATAGTTTTATATATTGATTTTATTGTATTTGTTGTTACAACATGGCTTTCGTCAAAAATATGAATTTTAGTATTTTGAAGCATTTTCAATATTTCATAAGTTTGATTTTGATCAGGTTTGGCTTCTTCTATATCATATTCATCATCTGTGATAATATCTTTTTTGTCCACTTTTAATGCAGCGCCAATTGTCCAAATGCTTGCAATATTTATCCTTTGTATATTACAAACGCCATTACCAATAAAACCAATAGGCTCATCGAATATGGATGAAAATAAATCATGAAACTGTTTTAATAAGTCAATGCCTATTACATATATAATAGTTGGTTTATTAAATTTAGCTGTAATCATAGCTGTACATAATGTTTTTCCAGAACCAGTACAAGCCCTTATAATTCCTCTTTCGTTAGCACAAGCAGCTTCGACTATTTGTATTTGATGATTTCTTGGAGTTAAGTTTAATGACTTTAGTTTTTCATCAATATTTATACTGTTATCACTATTGTTATATTTATCTCTATTATCTTTTTCGATAAAAACTATTTCTTTTTCATTTAAAAAACGTTTTACTTTAAAAAGCAATCCTGTATAAAAATATCCGTCATCTTTGATTAAATATGTAATTCCGCTCCAACCATTTTTATATGCTGTTGTATATTCAACCCCAGCAATTTTATATGATAGTTCGGATTTTAATGAATTAAATAGTTTAGTATCGCTGGTTATAAATTGACAAAATTTATTGTTGTGAATTATAATTTGGTTTTCTAAATCGTCTTGATTATTTATTACATTAATTTTTATTTTACGTTTTTTATTCATATTTGTGTCGCAAACAATGACACACTATTTCTTTCTAAGATCTGTTACTCCGGAACCAAACACCTTGCTGAATTTAGAACTCTTCTTTTTAATCTGTTGACGAATACGATCTGCCTCAGATGTAGCCTTCTCTGTTCCAGTATCAAGTGTTAGATTTAGATTGCGAGTATCCGCTCTATCTTTTGCCTTTGCGGCATCAGCTTGTGCTTCAGTCTTTAATTGTTTAACTCTAATGTCGGGCAATCCTAAACCCGAGAACATAGAGTAAACCTTAACAACATCCTCTTCTATATCCGCAGTATAAATGCCTTTGAATACAGCTTCGGCATGCCCACAAACATCACGAATTAATTCCATAGCCAAATTAACACTGCCATTTGGTATTTCGCTCCAAACTTTTTTATTGGCTACAAAAAATACCCCGGCGTATCTCGTTTGTTTCAAATCAAATCCGCTAGCAAGCAAACCTGAATCCAAGTTATCTACAACTGATTCGGCTAGCGCCATTGATTCTTGATAGTTAGCAATAGTCATTTCTCCATAAACGGATAATCCCTCGCCATCAATAAATAATTTCGCAAACTCCATTGAGTCCAAGCTCTTAACGGCCGAAGCTTCAGAAGAAAATCTATTAAATGCGTCAATTGGTTCAACGATTGCCTGATTACTTATGTTAAAGAAATCCATTATTCCAACGTCATTATATATGGATTCAATTTTAGCATTATCCACAACAATAAGGTTACTGATAGATTTGCTTTGTGTAAGTTTGGCTAACTTAGACAATGTATGAAGGGCATTGTTTTTTGTCTGTGTATCATCTGTGCTCATAGGGAGAACAGTAATAACAGTAACTGGCTTTCCTGTAGCAGTTAATACATCAATCATTGTTTCACACGAGCCAGCTCCTGATCCTCCGCCTAAGCTGAGACACAATAGAAATACTTGCGAGTCTCCAAGCTTATCGTGAACCAATTGATTAATACCGTCGCGATGTTTTTCGGCAGCTTCGGCTCCAATGTCAATATCTTTTGCTGCACCGCCAATGCCATGCTCTAATAAATATTTGTTATCTTCTGGAATTTTAATATGTTCTAAATCCTGAGAGGCAGTATTAAAACAAATGGAAGAATAACCTAAATTATAAAAAGACTCTGCCAATCTAGAGCCAGCCTGCCCCGTTCCTACTACACCGAATTCAATACTTCGTTTCTTCTTCTGTATAATTTTTGGCGGCATGGCGTTTTCCTTTTGTTTGCTAGCGAGCTTTGCTCTTAGTTCTTGAAGCTTCTGTTGATCCACTTCGTCATCTTTTTGACTTACATCTTCGTTTGATATATCATCATGGATTTGCTTTTGTTCTTGTGTTATATCTTCGTTTTTTACGCCGCTCATTGCTTTTTTCCTTCTGTTAATCTTAGAAACCATTGATTGTTATTATACCAATCCAAAGTTTGTTTTAACCCTTGTTTAAATTTGAATTTTGGTTCCCATCCAAGGGTTTTAAGTTTATCGTTGGTTGTTGAATATCTATAATCATGCCAAGATCTATCTTTTACAAATTTAAGCAGATTATGTCCTCGACCTAATATATTAGCTATTTGTTGGAACATCTCTACGTTAGTAATTTCTTGCTTGGCCGAAATATTATAAACTTCATTTAACGGCGCATGTTCAATTATTTTTATTATTGCATCACAATTATCCTGAACATGAATCCAACTTCTTATCTCCATTCCTTGACCATAAATAGGAGCCTCATATCCATCCAATATATGCGAAATTATTGACGGAATTAGATTTTTATTAGACTGTCTTGGGCCATAATTATTACAAGATCTAGTAATGTTAAATGGCAGTCCATAAGTTTCATGGGCGGCTTTTACGATTAGCTCTCCAGCTGCTTTGGATGCCGAGAAAGCGTTTCGTGGATTTAATGGAGAGTCCTCTGTCCAAGATGGAGAGTCCTCACTAGTTAGCTGTCCGTATACTTCGTCAGTGCTAGTATAGATGAATCGCTCAACTCCCCAACGAACAGCGGCATCAGCCATTGTTTGTGTGCCAAGAACATTAGATGTAATAAATTTTTGAGACTCATCTATAGAATGGTCGCTATAATTTTCAACAGCTCCATGTATAACAATATCCGGCCTTTCGACTTCAAATACTATATTAACAAAATGTTTATCAGCAGCATCACCAACATAAAATATATGGTTCTTATTGGTATATATTGTATTAAGAACGCTACTATTAGTTATTTTATCTATACTAACAATTTGGTAAGCCGAAGAATCCTTTAAAACTTTACGAATAAAGTTAGAAAAAATAAATCCTCCAGAACCTGATATTAATATTTTCTTTTTTGTCATACATTTTTATGATTGTAAAGGTTGTTAATAGCAACGCTTAAACATTTGGCGTTTGGCAGCATCGCTTATTGGCCCGATAGAATTTGCTGAGCGCCCACGACCGTTAGAATCGGAAGGGAATAGTTCATTGGCCAAGGTATCTGTAATAACACTATGAATTTCCTCTTTGCTTGGGAGCTTTATATTTTCTACATCTTCCGTTTCAAGACTCTTATAAGCAGAAGCTAATATTTTATTAACTAGTAATAGCTTTCGTTTTGCTTGCCAATACTCTTTGGTAGCATCAGCAACTAGATTCTCAAACTGCTGAACCCTTTGCAAAGCAGAGCGAGTGATGAGCCATGCAGCTAAACCGGCTGTTGCATTGCCATCATTTTCTGAACTAGTAGCACCGGCTGTTGCATTGCCATCATTTTCTGAACTAGTAGCACCGGCTGTTGCATTGCCATCATTTTCTGAACTAGTAGCTCCATATGTATTTTGGAAAGCATCAGCTACACTTTCCGGTAATTCATATTGGTACGGTCCTTCGAGGCCCCCGGCAAGGTCGTTGTGCCCATAGTCAAACCCAATAACCTTCTTTAATTTTCTGATGGTTTGATCGATTGTGTTACCAGATTTGGTTTTAACAAAATCAGGAACAACCGCCTTTGGTTGCGAAGTTAAATCCTGTGCTAAATTATCATAACCCAATTGTGAGGCTATTGAGCTAGCCATATTAGGCCTGGCTTCATTTACTCTGCGCACTCGTATAGTTGCTTTCTTGCCAAGCTTGCTTTTTTGAGATTTGATTTTAGATTTGGCGCGGCTTACAGACCGGGCTACGTTAACTTCGGAAGAGCTTCTTGTTTTATTTTTCATGATTAATCCTATTTACATACCATTGAATTGTTTTAATCAGCCCATCAGTAAAAGGAGTTTCCGCCTTCCAGTTGAGCAAATCCGCAGCCCTAGAAACGTCTAATCGTCTTTTTGGTTGTCCATCAGAAACTTCGCCAGTAAATACGATTTTGCCCTTATAGTTTGTTAGATTTGCTATTAAGTGAGCCAGGTTCTTTATAGATATATCGCGATCTGTTCAAAGATTAAATCATTTATTTTTTTTATACCACTCAATCGTTTTTTTCAAACCTTCTCGTAAATCAATTTTAGCTTCCCAATCAAGAATTTTTTTGGCACGAGATACATCGAGTTGTCTTAAAAGTTGCCCATCTCCAACATCGCCAGTAAATACAATATTGCCTTTATATCCAGTAAGTTCACCAATTAGTTCGGCCAAGTTTTTTATAAAAATAGATTTGCCTGTGCCTAAATTGATCGGCCCGTCATAATCAAGCTCAACAGATATTGCTTTGACTATTGCTTTAGCACAGTCGTCCACGTACAAAAACTCACGACTAGCATTTCCAGATCCAAAACAATAAACTTCCGGCTTATCATTTTCTACAGCATCAACAAATTTTTTAATTAGAGCCGGAATAACATGACTTTTTGTATCATCGAAGGAGTCTCCTGGCCCCATGAGATTCACAGGTACTAAATGGGCTCCTTTTAATCCGTATTGTTTTCTGTATTCTGACTGCATTATCAACAGCATCCTTTTGCTTAAACCGTATCCAGAATTAGTAATTTCTGGCATACCATTCCAAAAATCATCTTCTTTAAACGGGGTGGGGCAATTCATAGGATAAGAGCAGACGGTACCTATTCCATAAACATATTCAACATTATATTTATGTACAGCATCAAATAAATTAACTATCATTTTCAGATTAATATGCGTTAAATCTGCTGGCTGCTTTTTATTAAGCCCGAGCCCTCCAACGAAAGCTGCTGCGTGAATAACTTTATCAGGCCTATATTCATCAAAGTAATTCATTACAGATGATTCGTTAGTTAAGTCTAGTTGTAGTGATGACGGGACTAAAATTGTTTTTGGCCAATTTAATTTTTCAAATTCGGCTAATATTCTTCTCCCTAAAAATCCATTTCCTCCTGTTATAAGTACGCTCATATACTTCCTTTATTTACCAGGTTTATTTAATAAATATTTTTCTTGTTTAGCTAATTCCAAATCATATTTAATCATTTCGTCAACTATAAACTCAAAATTATAATCTGGTTTCCATCCTAACTCTCTTTCTATTTTTGAATAATCAGCGCGTAAATGATTTACTTCTGTAGCGCGAACATATCTCTCATCAAACTCAACATAATCCTTCCAGTTTAGCCCTACTTTCGTAAATGCTAAATCAAGAAAGTCGCGAATTGAATTAGATTTTCCCGAACCAATGCAATAATCATTTGGAGTATCGGCGGTAATTATCATAAACACCGCTTTAGCTACTGATGGAGCCCAGTTCCAATCTCTGTGCGCATCAAGATTTCCAAGATATAATTTGTTTTGTAATCCTAATGAAATTCTTGTTGCAGCCCGACTAATTTTTTTAGTAACAAATGTCTCGCCACGTCTTGTTCCCTCAGTATTAAACATGATGGCATTAGAAGCGTGCATACCATATGACTCACGATAATTTATAACAGAATTATAACCGAATAATTTTGCTGCGGCATAAATAGAACGAGGATGCATCAAAGTGGTCTCTGATTGTGGCGGAGGGGAGCTGCCAAACATTTCAGAGCTAGAGGCTGTAATAAACCTAGTATCAGGGCTATACTTGTGAATAGCCTCTAGGCATCTAACTACACCAACTCCGGTAATATCTGCGGTTGAGCAAGGGATATCAAAAGACAATCTTACATGAGATTGAGCCGCCATATTAAAAAATAATTCCGGTTTTATATCATCGACTATACTATCTATACTTGAGGAGTCTGATAGATCTCCATATATTAGTTCTAGCTTGTTATCTACGTGAACATCATTGTATATATGATCTATTCTTTCGGTATTAAATACTGAGCTTCTACGTCTAAGCCCATAAACTTTATATTTTTTGTCTAATAGAAGTTCGGCTATATAACTGCCTATTTGGCCAGTTACACCAGTTACTAGTGCTACATTTTTATTCATTGAAGTCCTTATTATAATAATGGAAAAACAGCGACTCTCGACTTGTTTTTGAAATTATTCTTTGCTAAATATATGCTCTTTGCTTCTAGATATAACATCGTGGTCTGATTTATATTTGGAAGATATTTCTATTTCTGGTATGTATTTTTTAAATAATCTATATAATTTTTCGCTATAATAATCTCTAGACTGATAATCCCAATTACTGCCTCCACGATAATGTATTATTTCTGGGCTATTTTCTGTTCCATCAGGAGCGCGAGGACCTTCCTTTGAAAAGAAATCAACTCTATATTCTGCGCTATTCCAATCTTTTAAAAACAAAAATTTATATTGTGGGTTTTCATCGATAAATTTCTTTGTACGCCCACCAGTATCAGTTATTATTCTAAAAGATCTGTTGTCAATAGACTCTAGATTTGTAACTGTTTGCATATTTATAAATAATAAACACAATGTAAAAAAATCAAGTTTTTGACCGTCCATACGCCTAATTTCATTCGGTATATTACTTAATCTGTCAGCATCTAAAGAAGACAGATTAACAATTTGTTCTCTATGAGACCCTGCCATATCATACCCTTCCATATATTCTGATATATTAATTGGCTTCCTAAAAAACATATCAGCATCAAGTAAAACTAAATATTTATATTGATTAAAACCGAGTTGTTTATAATTATTAAATATCCAACGTAAACAAGCTTGATGACGCTCCGTTGGATGATTAGGGTCTATATGCGGAGCGTCTTTAATGATTAATCCTCCATTTTCTATTAAAGCATGAACTTCTTGTGGCACCGGAATATGTTTAACTCCGTATTTTTGACATTCATTTATAATATCTATTCTTGCTAAATTTTCAGTAAGTAGCGACAATGTATTATCAGCCGAATCATCTATAACAGCAAAATCATAATCATCTTTTACAAACGTTTTAAATGAATTAATTTGATGTTCTATAAAGTGGGCATTATTAAAATACGTAGCTATGAATAATGTTGTTTTCATTTTATTCCTATTATTTCGAAATTAGGACATGGTACAATAAAATGTCCACCGTTTTTTAAATATTCTGATTCTCTTTCAGTAAATTCATTAATAAAGTGCCAAGGCAAAATTAATAAATAATCAGGTTTCAACCTTCTCATTTCTTCTTCAGAAATAATTGGAATATTAGTACCAACTGTTTTAAGTCCAAATTTATATACGTTTCTTTCTGCTATGAAATCTATTAATGTATTATCTAATGCAAAATATTGTAAAAGAGTATTGCCTTTAGATGATGCGCCATATGCAGCTACTGTTTTGCCTTCAGATCTGACATTTTTTATAAATGAAACCGTTTGTTCCTTTAAAGCAACTATTCTGTCATAAAATGTTTTCCACGTAGTATCTAAATCAAGTAGCAATGTGCTCTCATAATTTAGTAATGAATTAATTCTAAATTGACAAACGTCCCTATATGGTTGAGTTGCAAACGTAGTAATATCGGCAGAATGCTTCATCGCATAAATTCTAAATGAGCCCCCGTTTGTATCGTTTAATTGACAATCTACAATTTGAAATCCGTTATTACTTAATAATTTTTTCAAATTAAACAAAGAATAATAATACATGTGTTCGTGAAGTATATTATCAAATGCCAACTGTTTTAACATAAGCGGCGTATAACTTAATTGAAGTACCCAAATTCCATTATCATCCAAAACGGCGTCTACATCTTTTATAAAAATATCCGGATTTTCTAAATCATAAAACATTGCTATAGATGTAATTACTTTAGCTTTTAAATTGCCATATTTTGTTTCTTTAAAATTATTAGCAGTAAAATAATCTTGAACTATTACATCCGCATATTTTTCGGCCTCTATTTTATAAGAGTTTTCCGCCGGATCTATTCCTATTTTGATTAATTTGTCAGGAACAAAGCTAAGCAAAGTGCCATCGTTTGATGCTATATCCAACCAAATATCATAATCTTTTAATTTTTTTATTTTAACAATTGATTCTACTATATTTTTAAGTTCTTGTTTCATTGAATTATTGGTCCCGCTGCGATACCAGTATGTGCCCCACATAGTATTTTTTTCAGCGGTTTTTTCTAATTTTATATTACCATCATCAGTTAGAAATAATTTTAATTCTGTTTTTTCGCTACGCGGAACTTCTCCTTCTTTTAAAAAATCAGAAACGTATAATTCACCTAGCGAAAACAATTCTTTCATAAATATCCTTGGCTATTTGTAAGCTTTTGAATTGGAATTAGCCCCATAATCTAATCCATTTGTAGTTGTAGCAAGTAATACTTCTGTACCTCCAGTATCGACATAAGTAATTATATAATCATTATTAATTTTTTTAATTGCCGTTTCTATTATTTGTTTAGAAAAATTTGGCAACAATATTATAGGAGTTATATCGTCAATAAGTATATCATGATTTTTTATATTGCTTTTCTCAATTTGTTCTAACTCTTCTAACAACGGACACACGGGGTTCCAATTTGTTTTTTCTATTAACAAATTTGAATGTGCGTCTAACCAAAATGTAATTTTTTCATTTATATTTTTAATTATATCCCACAGGCAAATGCTAGTATCACCAGTAATTATTGTTACGTTTTTATTATGAAAAAACTGTTCATATGTATATTTTTCAATATCGATTGATATAATATTTTTAAAATTAAGTTCTAAAGCATACGAAACGCCATCACCGCTGCATGTTCCTGTTTCTATAAAATAATTATTTAAAAACTGATTTATAACTTTTTTTTCTATTCCTCTTAATGACATTATTTTTTTCCATACATTTTAGTTGAGCCTTGACGATATAGCATTTGTAGTTCTCCATTGGCGATTAAATTTAATGATTCATCTATTTCTTGAATTAAGTCGTTTCGTTGCTGGTTAGCTGTATTGGTAATTCTTGTAGCGTCAGCAATTTCTTTATCTGTTGCATTTTGTTTTCGTTTAATATCTTCTGCCATCCATATACGAAGATTAGCCACACAAAGCTGGTCAATTAAATTTCCAACAGTTATTTTCATAGTTTACCCAGCATTTCATTTAATTTGATATAAAATTTTTGTTCTGAATTTGCCGCTGGTGGGTCTGTTTCTATAAGTTCAAAAGGACCATTGGCTAGTGATTTTGTGCTGCCTATAAAAGATCCTGTATACTGAATTTTTGGAGTTTGTTTATTTCCCCAGCAGCTAGTAGCTACCGATATGCCGCTACCAACACCAACAAACAAATCTGCATAATTATTAACTAAAGCAGTTTGTCTGACCGAAAAATGTGAACACGAAACAACCCCAGGATCATCCATAAATTTTGAGTTATCAGTGTGAGAGGCGAATATAAAATTACATGATCCCAGTCTTTCTCTGCACATACGTATGGTAGTAGCCGTCATGGTATCATTCCATGATGCTTGGCCAGAGCCCATAAACGTTTCCATCATTATAGTTTTGGAATAAGGCAGCTTGGCGCAAAACTCCTTTGCCATCTCACGCTCTTCATCTGAGAAAGAAAGAAATGGATGCCACTCCCAAGAAGGATCTGCTCCAAATATTTTTCTTGATATATTTGGATAATCTATTCCGTGTCTAGCTTGTACACTTAACATCCATGGAGCAGGAAAATATCCTTCGTCTAAATCTTTAGTTGATTCAAAATTATGTTTTAGCTGCTGGTGAAGTCTGTTGTTTTCTGTTTTCAATACGCTAAAATCATACCACATTGGCTCACCCTTAGAAACAGCTAGAGGGCCATCTACGGCGCATCTTTCTGGAAGGCCCCATCCTTCTGGCCAATGTCTTACTTCAATTGGACCATATTTAAGAACTTCTGCCTTAGGCATAGCGCAAAACCAGACTATATCTTTGTCTGGCCATAATACATCTTTGTATTTAAGAACAGACATTGCGCTCATAATGTCGCCATGTTGACCAGGAAGAAAAATACCTATTTTACCACTACTCATTTGATTCCTTTAATAAATACATATTTATTCAGCGTTATTAGCTAAATAATCATCAATAAACGCTAATAATTCTTCATAAGTTAACGGGCGCTCTCCAGAAGAATATTCTTTTGAAAGCGCGCCAATATACTTATTAGATTTATTTAAAACAAAACTATTATTTTTAATATTTATACGAACGGCCTCTTCCAATGAAAGCATTAGTTCGTGAATTTTCTCTCCTGGACGTATACCAGTAATTTCGTAAGATTTTCCAAATTTATCGCTAAATATTTTCATCAAATCTAATATTTTCATAGATTTTAATTTAGGTACCCACAAATCACCATTTTCGCCATATAAAATAGCAGTGTCTATTAATTGAACAGCTTCATTTAAAGTCATCATAAATCTGGTCATATATTCATGAGTAAGAGTGAAGCTTTTGCAATTATCGTTCTTCGCTTGACTTAATAAGAGGGGGATAATACTGCCTTTTGAAGATAATACATTTCCATATCTAACTATAATTATTTTAGTATTAGAACCATTAAAATTATCTGAAATATTGGTCATTAACTTTTCTGATATTGATTTGCACATACCATAAACATTAATAGCGCAACAAGCTTTGTCAGTTGAAACAAAACATACTGTTTTTGGACTGAATATATTTAATAATGACAGTTTTTTTATTGAGTTTGCTATATGAGCAACACCTATAACATTTGTATTTATGCTTTCTTCTGGAAATTTTTCACAAATATCAACTTGTTTTAATGCTTGAGCTATGATTACTATATCTGGTTTTTCTTGTAATAAAACTTCTTCTACCCTGTCTTTATCTCTAACATCGCAAATTATAGCTTTTATATTATCTTTTTTAAATTTATTAATTAATAACCAATGTTTCGCTTCATCTCTAGAAGCTATTACTATGTCGTATTTATCAACATAATATTCTACAAGTTGGGTTCCTAATGAACCGGCGCCACCAAATATTAAAAGTTTTTCCATTATTGACCCCATCCAAAATAAATATTATTATCTATTTGAAAATTATGTTCATTTGCCACAAGTTCTTCATTAATTGTTTTGTATATAAAATTTTTAATAAAATTAGATTTTTCTAAATGATGTTGAGCCGTTTGATAGTCCCAATTACTGCTTCTGCAATAGTGTAAAAATTCATTGCCAAAAAACTCAATATTATATTCATCTTTATAATCTTTTAAAATACTATTTGGCAAACAATGTTTGTTTTTATTTTCTTCTTTAATGTGCCAAGAACTTTTTAATTCTTTTGTTTTGTTTTTTATTTCAGGATGAGTACAATAATATGTATATAATCCACCTCCGGTATCTAATCTGATTTCCATATCTCCTTCGATAACACCTATGCCAGTCCAATCAATGGTCTCGGCATCTGGCAAATTATATATATCAGAAATAATAATTGTTGGAGTTAAATAATGATATTTAAAATTTCTTTGTTGTTTTGGGCCAGCCAAAACATAACCGTTCATAAAATTATTTACTGAAAATTGTTTTATTAAAAAACAATCTCCGTCCATTAATATTACATAACTGTCTTTATTTTCTATAGCATATTTTTTCCAAATATAATTAAATGATTTAGCGTGATGCAACCCGGCTATATCCAAAATAGACTGGATGCTATCTATATATTTAACTGAAATATTTTCACACTCTTTCTTAATAAGTTCTTTATATTTGTTTTCATGCGCATTATTAATGACTATATATTCAAAATCATCAGATAAATGCTTTTTAAAACTATCATATTGCCATTTAATAAACTCTGGGCGATCAAAATGAATAGAATATATTTTAACTGATTTCATCTGTGTACTTTTTTAATTCATTAAGCTGATCTATTAATGCAGACGCTTTTATATCTGCTAGCAAAATTCTATTTATATCCTCTGTTGAATTTGATATAAATATATTTTTATTAAGATTAAATATATTATTTATGATACATAATAAAGCGTATTTTGATATTGGCTCACTGGAAATTTGATATATTCCATGTTTATATTTGTCATTGCGTATTATATCGTTAATTATTTTTGCTAACTCTAAAGTTGTTATGCCTGACCACCAATGATTACAAAATCCATTAACAGGATTTTCTGTTGTATTTTTAAACCACTCAAAAAGGCCTGAGTTATCTTTAGAAGGCCCTATTATACTAGTTCTTAATATCATTGCGTTTATTAATTCGCCATCGGCTTTAGATTTGCCATAACTATCTTGCGCGTCTCTAATATCATTAGTATTATATTTTTTATCCATTGATAATTTTCCAGAAAAAACACAATCACTAGATATATGTATTATTTTTTTATGTTTTTTTGCTAATTTTTTTGGAAAATCCGAATTGATAGTAAAAAATAATTTGTCGTCAGATGATTTTTGTTTAATTAAACCTATACAGTTTATCACATAATCATAGTTACTTAAATCTGGAATATCATTATTCAAAACATCAAAATTATCACGTAATAATCCTGTTACGTCATCGGGTTCATAATAATTTTTTAAATATTTTGTAATCATAGAGCCGGCCATTCCTCCAGCTCCTAAAATTAATATTTTCATGCTAACAGCTTATTTACATAATCAATAACAGTGTTAATTCTGTTGATATAGGTGTGTTTATCTTTAATAAAATCCATTAATAAATGAAGTTCTGATAAAGGCATTTTTGACATATAATCCACAGCATCATAAAATAGCTGATATGAATCACTATTGTATATTACTTTGTGTTCTAACATTTCATATATTCTAGGAGATGATGTTACTCCCATCTGACCGTAACTAATATTCTTTGTTATTCTGCATGGTATGTAACCTACTTCATGTTGCCACCTTCCAACAATAGTAGGCGCCATATATGATTCTTTTATTAATCTAACATTTTCGTCAGCGCTAACTAACATTCTGTTGGTAAATATAATATTGTTTTCAGCGCAAGCTTTTTTAAACGGAGTAACTTGATCTATATTTCCAAAAAACTCGCCGCCAATAGTTCCAACCCAATGTACATATTTACTGTCGCTATTAAACACCTTGCTCGGTTTGTTACGTTCTATTTCATCTGGTAATAAATCAGTTGCCCAAGGAAAATATAAACATTTTCCTTCATAATCTGCATGTATGCAATTGTCAAGAACCGTATAATTATACTTTAAAACAGAATCTGTATACGTTTGCATATGGGAGCATCTTCCCTTTTCAAATAAATATTTATATTTATCACCGCAGTTGTGTAAAATATAAAAACAATCTTCTCTCAGTGGTATTTTATTGTCTACTTGGCCTTCTGTAAAAAACAAAGTATTATTAAAATCAATTCCAGTGGTATCATCGTTATCGTCTAACCACAATACATTCCAACCAAGATGTTTAAAAGCTTTTTCATAAGCATAATGAATATAATAAAATGTATTCAAATTAGACTTATGTCCCCATAACACCACTTTATAATTTTGTTTACTTATGTTCATTTAACCTATATTTATATGTAAAATCGCTTTATGATACTGCTCTCCAGTATCAAAAGAATAGTTCCATTCTAAATTTTTTACTTTTTCATTTGCTTTAATAAAAGATTCAAGTTTATCTTTATTGTAATGATTATGATATAAATCTTCAGCTTCCCAATAATCTATAAAATCTTCTTTTTCAGACGGTGTTATAAAGAATATAATTATAACTTCATATTTTGCCAACCTTATCATTTCACTAACAATAGTTTCATAATATTTTAGATGCTCAAGAACGCTTCTAGTATATACAACATCATATAATTCATCTATTGGCAATGTATTTTCTAAATCTGCATCAATTATATTTGTTCCCTCATTTGTTTTAATTAAATATTTACAACTATCTACGCCAGTATATTTTATATTATAATTCAAATCTTTAAAAGCGTGAAAATTAACGCAAAACCCAGACCCACAATCTAAGATAGATGTATATTGTTTTGATATTATATGCTCTCTACAATAGAGTGTGTCTAAAGCTGTATCATCTTCGAGCCATTTTTTGAAATCATCTATTCTGTTTTCTACGTTTTTATTCCACCAATCCGTCATTTTATCCTCAGCATATTTGAATTAAATATTAATGACATTCCAGGACCACCTATATTCATATTAATGCGTTTATAAGGCCCACGATCATTTAATATTTCATTGTTTAAAACATCTGTTATAGCATTATGAGGCCCAACATAATAACCAGAGTCTTCTGATTGATATAATGTATCGTGTAATAATATAACTGCATTATTAACATTTTCTAAAATTGTAGACAATTCTTTTTTTACTGAATCATAATGATGATCTCCATCAATAAAAAATAAAACATTACCAATAATATTATTTTTTTTAATAATATCTAGCGCACAAGTTAATCCATCTCCTTTGTGTAAATTTATTTTATTTATTCCTTTTATTATACTGCCTACAACATTTGGATCATGCTCCGAATGAACTACATCATCAGGCAAATCAATAGAATGAATTTCTGAATTTAAACCAAAACTCTCAGTAATTTCATAAAAAATTTTAGCAGATAACCCAATGTTAGTGCCCCATTCTAATATAAGCCTGGGTTTAAATCTACATACGGCAGCTGACATCAACATTAATTCATCTAATGGATATGTCCTTGTTAATGGTGTTAATTTTTCTAAAACAAAATTAGAAATAATAGATTTATCAACTTCAAATTCAGTTGAACCTATATTTCTTGATGGATCTGTGTATTTATTCATATTAAAACCCATTGTGAAGGTATTAAATCTTTTGTATTATGTAGCAATTTTGTTCCAAACCATTTATTTGGTACAATAATTTTTTTATTTGAATTACGATTTAAATATGCCGCCCACCATGAATAACTACTATTAGCTATAATATTATTTTCGCACGACGACATTAAAGACATATCAATATGCGGCTCATTGCCTTCTATAAAAACAAATTTATCGCCCTTGAATTTTTCTTTGCACCAATTTATATCATCAGAAAACACAAAATAACAATCAGATTTGATAATATTCATTGCTTCTTCATAATAACTTGTATTTGCTAAATCTGTATAATAAGAATTGCCAAGTTTAGTATAATCACCTCTTCTTATATGCATAGAGGTAACGCCTGTATTTTCAGGAAAACATTGTTTATATTCAAACAATGTTTTTATTTCTTTTTCATATTCTTTAAAATATAATTCTGATTGATAATACCCAGATAAATTCAAATTTGGTTGATATGGAATTGTAGCATAATGAAAAAATGGCTCGACATATGTTTTAGAATATTGTATGGTTTCTTTTGTGAATTTGTCATCGGGGATATTAAAATGCTCTCTGTCTTTCCAATTATCAGGAAAAATATAATCATCATTATTTTTTAAAGCCGTAGCAATTGTCGCTGCCGCCTGAAAAAGACAATTTCCAGTCCTGCCACAATTTCCAAAATCTAAATATGTAACAACCATTATGTTCTTATTTTTTCATGATGTTTTTCTAATAACAATATTATTGGATCGAAATTATCGCTTTTCCATAAATGTTTGAATTTTTCAATGTTTTGCGGGTAATGATAGCTTGGGCTTAATGATAAAGGAGCGTGATCTAAGAAATATCTATTTATAGCCGTTTCGTCATGCCATAATGGAATTATACCGTTTTTAACATCTTGTTCTATTTTAGATGCGCACCACTCGGAAAGCTCTAAATATTTATCCTTTCTGCCACCGCTAAACCCGCCTCCATAATAATAAGTATATTTATCAGACGGTGTATATAAACAAGAGCTTGTATTTGTTTCAAATGTGCCGCCGCCATGATAATAACCACAATGTCTTACACCAACTAAATCACCAAGAGTCTCACCAGAAACTCTATTTATAAACAGGCAGTCAGCATCAATATAGTACAAATAATCCATGTCATTAAATATTTCTTTATTTTCGCTGAAATATTTAAACCTATTCATACTAGCAAAAGGAAATGGAACATGCTCTATATGAACTTGTTTAACACTTCTTGTTGTTAATATATCTTGAGTTTCGTCAGAAAATACAAAATATGACACCTCTGAGTCGGCATTATTGAAAAAATATCTATCGGCTGACGAAATCAACGGGGCAATAAAAGATTGATATTTTGATGTGCCTATAATTATCAATCCAATTTTATGTTTAATTTCTTGTTTTTTATTTTCAACTGAGGTTTTGTTATATTTAGTTTTTCTTCTTATTAAACCATCCAAGCTAGCTTGTAACTGTTTATTAACTTTATGATCGTTTATTGGATTTTGAAGATTATAAGTATATAAAGCTTCGCTTATAAATTTCGAATGAATTCCAGACATTTCTAACATTGGATACATAATGGCCAGATCCCATGTCATAGCGAAAAACTTTCCATCATTATTAATTAAGTCATTTTTATTTATCTTTTTAAATAACCAGGCATAGAAAGTTCTCAAATGTGAAGAACACCATGTAAAAGATCTATATGTATTTGATTGTGTAATTTTATCAGGAATTTGTTGTGATACGCCGAGCGCTCCATCTGGATAATTTTGATATTGCCCATAAGTTAACCATATGTCTTTGTTTTTATAAACATTATTTAAATAATTCAAGACATTTTCGTTTGATAACCAATCATCTCCATCCAATGTTAAAATTATTTCATCATCAGCGCAACTATGTATTGCATTATACAAATTTTCTAAAGCGCCAAGACGATTTATATTTTTAACAATAATTTCACGGGCTTTAATAAACGTTTTATCAGATGAACAATCGTCAATATATATAATTCTATAGTTTACGTAATTTTGTTGTATTGCAGAACGTAAATTATTTTCCACCCATTGCTCATTATTATAACTAGGAATAACAATAACAAACTTTTTATCTTTACCAACAGATAAATTAATATTATCACTTAACGGCACGTTACTTAATGTATTTAATATAATCGGATTCTGTATTATATTATCTGTATTATAATTAAAATTAACTGGTTGATAAAAAAGTGCTGCATTTATTTTTGCTGTCGGTACTGCTGCTACCGCCGTTGCTGATGCGTTTTTTATACCATTTATTAATTTAATACGCTCAACAAATAATTCGCCAACTGAATTTGACCCTCTACTTATTTTTATTTTATAACTAGCTGCTGGACTTCCTGATTTAAGTTTAAAAAATAATTCAGATTTTTTTTGATGTGCTAACAATGTTATAACACTTTTTATATTATTATCATCATCAATAATACTAACTTCTAATTTCCCATTCCCGTTTATTTTATTAGCAGTGATAACAACTACATATTCAAAATCAGGCTGTATAGTTGTAATTGGTATGCAAAAAGAAGAGCCTCTTGGCATAATGATACCATTTGCCACATTAGATAATGATCCAACAACAGACCCGAAGGCGTTTATGTTTAAACCGCTTTGTGATGAATCGTACATAATAGATGATACAAATATATTGTTTGTTATTACTTGTGAAAATGTCTTATTTTTAATTAATTCATTTGGCGACTTGTTAGAATTAATATCATAATTTGTTGTAATCGTTGGCGGAGACTCCATATTACGATACATTGGCTCAGAATGTATTTTATCTAAACTCGACAATTTAATATCAAGTATTTCACATGGTATCATAAATTTTATAAATCCGTCTTTATTAACAATTACATTAGGAGGCTGGGTAATTATAGATTCAATATTAGATGATTTTAAACTGCCTCCCTCTGATGCGAATAATTTGTTTTTTACTATCCTTACATTTTTACAAGGCTCACATTGTGCTATAATATTTCGCCAACTCATTGATTTAACCACTTCTTCATCTTGCATTATTTCTATATCCTCATTAGTTTCAATAATTATTCCAGATATTAATATCTTTCCAAATGTTCCAGGCTGTCGCATAATTTTAATTTTATCATATGATGTTGGAACTTGTATTGTTTCTTCATGCATTGAAGAAAACTTTGTATTAATATGAGATGATTCAGTTGCTATTATTATAGTGCCATTGCCAGATAAACGCCGTCCTTTAAAAGTAATACATTTTGCTATATTATTAAAATCCGAAAAATCAAAACTAACACTACCTGATGGTTCTATTTCAATGGATCCATCAGATATATATCTACAAGAGCGTATAGAAGATACGTATTGTTTTAAATCATTGGCTGCTATTTCATATTTTTTATTCATTCATCTTTGTATGGAATATATATTGATTTCTGTTTAGTCATGTAAAGCCTTGAATTTTCATAAAATTTTGGCAAATTTTCCTTATGATGCTTATTTTTAAACTCTCTGTACTCCCCTATATCATTTTCGCCTTCGCCAATATGCTTTCCCATCTCTTTTATGTATCCTAGTTGATGCCCTAATACCCTGGCGCGCATGCCAAAATCTGCGTCCTCATGTGCGTAGGTTTTATATTCAGTATTAAAGAACCCCAGCATCTTATGTAAACTCTTTGGGAAAACCATGCAGGCTGTCCCTAGATTGCCCTGTGGCTTTCTTTGGAATTCCTTGCCGCCCTCGGACACCAACCCATACGCAGAGCCCTCCATATTGACTCCTATCATCGCGTATTTGGGATTTGCTTTAAGAATAGCTATACATTCGTCAAGCCATCCATCCGGCACCAGAATATCATTATCAATCGTTGCGTACCAAGAAGTATCTAAATTATCAGCCAATAATAATGCCTGGTTCCTACCAATAGCTATTCCTTTATTTTCATTATTATATTGGCATACAATTTTGCCACCATCATATTTATTAACTAATTCGGATAAATATTGTTTGGTATCATCGGTAGAACCATTATCAACAATAGCCAGGTTATAAGGTTGTTTTGTATTTATTAATATGTTATTTATTGTTTGTTTGGTAAGCTCTAATCTGTTATATGTTACCATCATTAATGTAGCAATATCTTCTTTCATTTAATCTCCGAAAAAACAGATAATGGAGTTAACATACCTGGCTTAGCAATAAACATTGGCGGACCATTATCGTCTTTAAAAACAAACTTCTTATTTTTGGTTAAACTAAATTCACCCTCTTGTTTCAAAGCTATTATTTTTGCCTTAGATATCAGGAGTGACATCAGCAATATATCAATCTCGTTTGCCATTATTGCTTTTGCGAATGGTAATACGTACAAAATATAATCAAGCCTCATTGGTAATAGATGCAGCTTCATTCCATAATATTGAGATTCATTTTGCGTGCATATCACAAGCTCAATTCCAGATTGGTGCAACATCGCGGCTAATGATTTGACTTGCTGTGATGTCCATTCTAGACAATTGTTTTTGTGATTTGACCATCCAGTATGGCTTGGTACAATAAAAACAAATGGCTTATTTAAAAAGAACTTATCACGTTTGGCCCAGTTTTCAAATTCAGATATTGTTATTTTATTCCTCATTTTTGGAACGTAATTTGTGTTCCATTCAACTAATGAGTTCTCGAAAATTTGTTTAATAACAGCTCGTTGATCATGATATCCAAATTTGTTATAACAAGTAAACACAGATATATAATTATTAAGATAATTAAAAAATACAAATTTGTTTTTATCCATAAATAACGGAGTTGTATATTCTTTTAAAGTTTGTTCATTAATATTTGCATTTAATATATTTGCTAAACCATTTGAGCGAACTATATAATTAAAACGATTATCACCTATCCAATGAAGTTTTTTATTCGGACTTAGATTGTTTATTGTTTCCAAAATCGTTAAAGACATAAATGATTCGAATAAGCCTCCGAACCCAGCTACTACAACTTCTTTGTTATCTAAAGCTTTGTTCCATGATACACCGTCTATTTTTGGAATTATATATCTGCCATTTTTAACGTGCCATGGAACAGATGGAGCAAATGGAAAATACTTAATCGATGACATTGTATTTTGGATTTTTAATATATGAATCGTGATCTATTTGATATAGAGGGCTTCCGTTTTTCCACCAACGCTTTTTAAAACAACCAACGTTATGACTCATAAACATTTTATTAACAGGATTTAGTTTTAATGTAGCGCTTTCTTCATGAGTTATTTTTGTTTCGCCAGCGTAAACAATTTTCTCATCCTTACCTATACGTAAACACAGATCGATATCTTCAAAAGCCCAGTTTAAATCTTCGCACATGCCGCCAGCTCGTTTAAAACTAGAAACCTTCATTAAACATACAGCGGCAGTTACGGCCTGAAAATATCTGTCTGCATAAGAAGCTGCATCCGCTTCTTCATGACGCCTATAGTGCCATGGCATTTTACCATACTGATTGCTAAAAATTACTCCGGCATGTTGTAATTTATTATCATTATCCATAAGTTTAGCACCAACAACAGCTGCATTAGTTTTCTTCATTAAATTCCACATTTTTAATAAAGATACTTCTTCGTTAAATATCACATCATTATTCAAAAGTAAAATTAAATCATCATCATTTGGATCAGCTTGTTTAAATAAATAATTAACACATGTGGCAAAATTATCTCTATTATGACCTGCTTCATACAGATTTAATTCGGATTGTTCCCACAAAGGTGTTGATAATATTGCTTTAGTATTATCTTTTGACCCATTATCTCTTACGTGCCATATAAAATCCATATCATTTTTAAGTTGGATAAAATTTTGTTTCAATCCATATTGTAACTTTTGTAATTTTTGCTCACCATTCCAAGTTAATGTTAATGCATGTAATTTCATAATAGTTCCAGTAAATTTCTAACAACAAGGAATATAGCTATTGCACACCCAATTATTCCAGAACCAAACATAATATGCAGTCCGTCATAAGTGCTAATGCTTGGACCTAATGATATCAAAAATCCTATTAATATCCCGTATAACGGATATAGAAAATAGGAAACAGATTTTAAGAAGATGTCTTTGAAAGCCATTTGTTTACAAAAATAGTTCGTGCATTTAAATATAGCTCGGATATATTTAATTTTTTACTGGTCATCTTGCCAAAATGAATTACCGGAACTGGAACAATTTGCGTTGGTATACCGGCGTCCCTGGCCCTGAATCCCAAATCCGTATCTTCAAAATAACAAAAAAATTCTTCGCTAAATATTTCATTATCAGAAATGTCTAGTTTCTTCCAAGTCTCTTTAGAAGCAGTAATACACCAACCAGACATATAAGAATTGCCATCTAAATTTGTATTTGCTTCTTTAACAAAATTTAAATTATTATCTAACTGTCCCATGGTCGGCCCAACAATAGCGCCGTAACCATTAATAATATCATTTTTAGCTGCTGCAATTAATGGCTGTGTCCATGTTTTATAGTTGTCCTGCACTCTGACATCATTGTTTAAAAACATTGCATACTGGCCTTTTGATGCCTTAAAACCCTTATTGCAAGCTTTACCGAATCCTTCGTTGATTTCGTTTCTAATATAACGAAATCCACCAGGCAATATTGGTCCGCCAGAACCATCAAAAAACATTGTGGTTAACATCATTTCAGTATCATCAGTGCTGCCATTATCAACAATAATCACTTCGTGATCATCAGGTAATTCTGACAAATCTTTTAATGTAGCTTTGGTGAGGTTCCAGTTGTTAAAAACCGGTATTATAATACTTAATTTAATGGTCATTTTTGCTCTTTATTTTTAATAATCCATTCTTTCCAGCATTTATCGTTAGCATCTTTACAGAAGCCACTGATGTCATCCGCTATGTGTTTCTTACAATTCTTACATTTTGCAAACGAGGCGATCTCATTTAACTTTTCCATAATGAGTTTATCTTCTTCTTCAAGAATTGAAGCAGCCCCTGAGCTAGCTGCCGTTTCTTCATACATGGCATGCCGCTTAGACATTTTAATTCGTCTTGCGGCTCTTAACAACAATAAGCAACAAATTAAATCAAGCTCTTCCTCATGAGTTGGATAACCAGATGCTATTTTTGTAATGTTTAGATCAGCAAACATTGCAATTCTTTCCTCAATAGAAAGATAAGAATATGTATTACATTCGTCTAATTCATCAATTTTCTTTTGTATATATTTATTTAATCTATCACATTCGCTAGCAGCCTCAGCAAGAATGCCAATCTGTACATTTATATCTTCTTTCATTTGTGTCCTTTTAATCTTTGATGTAAATCTTCCTCATACTCATGCACGCGCCAACCAAACTTATTAATTCTAGCCTGAGCCTCTTCCATATCAATCGGTCTTAGTCCATCAGCATCTCCAATTGATATAAAGTATGGTTTAAATGATTTTGTAAAAGAATCAAATTCGCCGCATGCTTTCCATGCTGGCTTCCAATTTCTTAAACGAAAATAATCATCCGTGTATTGTTTAATTGATCCTAATATATTTTCTTTTATTAAAGGCGTGTATGGTTGATTCACGAATTCTTTGCTTATTCTAATTATTCCGTCAATAAATGTTTCGTTTTCTGGATTAATACCTTTATCAATAGTATTAAATATGCTATCATAAAAATAAGGAGTTTGATATATTATTTTATTACTCATTGACACAATCCTATTATTTGATCAACAATCTTATCCCATGTTAAACGCGCTAGTTGCTCTTGCATATTGGGACGGAACTTATTCATTAAATCATCATAGTTGCCTACTGCAAGCTTTAATTTACTAGCAGCATCCTCAATGCTTGGTTCGAACGTCTTGGCATAAGGAGATGGAACCCAATATTGCATTTTCTTTGGCGCTCTAACCTCTTTGCCTTCTATAAGCAACGAATTGTTTTCGTTCATATATTCAAGCTGTCCTCCCCAATTAGGAGCTATTACCAAGTTGTTTGTAGCCATACCCTCTAATCCAGGCAACCAAAAGCACTCTGCGTGAGTAGCTGAGAACACGATATCGCAGGCATTATACAAAGGAACCATGCTATCTAAGAACTTTGTAATAATTTCTACCTCAGCATGATCAGGATATTTCTTACAAAATGTATTATAAATATCCCAAAAATCAACAACAAAAGAACGCAGATTATTTGTGGTTTTATTTATGCTTATTTTAACTACCAAACAAACATCATCTTTTTTTGTAAAAGCTTTTCCGAATGATTCTAATAAACCATCTATATTTTTTCTAACATGAGGTTGAGCAATATTGGCAAGTATCTTATATTTCTTTTTTGTATTAAGCTTATATATTTCTTTTGATGAATATTCTTCTGTATTAATTCCGTGTGGCACAACAACCATATGTTCTTTCGGAACGCCGTTACTACTATATATAGATTCCATAAATTTAGAGCTTGGCAATAATTTATCGGTTGCTTTATAATATTTAGCAAACCCTGGCGGCAAAACAGTTGTTTCGTAATTCCAAATACCAAATCTATTTTTTGTTCCATGAGATAAATAACCTGCAAAATTTCTCATAGCCGTATAACTAATTTGCATATCGTAATTATTATCTAATTTTTCATTTATATATGGCTTTAAATCTAATGGAAATAAATCGTAACCATTTGTAGATTTTAAATGAACTTCGTGATTTTTCTTAATTAAAGCTCTAGCTATATTTTGTCCAACAATTGACCAAGAATGATTCTGAGATAAAAATTGTTCCATACATACTTTCATAAAATGAATAGTATTAAAATAATTTTTGCTCGAAATATTTTATGCAGATATAAGGCCAGAAATACTAGTCGATGGCACAACCAGAATTGAATTGTTCCATCCGGCCTTTTTCAAATATACTGTAATCTGTATCTTAGATACTAATGTCAAATATATAGGATCAACGCTCAAATCTTTAACGGTCAAGCTAAGGATGCCGTTGTTTTGGTCCATGTATATGCCGATGATGTCATCAACAATAATTCCATAACCATCTGTGTCATAGCCGTCCAAATTTGGAACGAATGATTGCAACGCCACTCCAAAACGAATCTTATTCAAAAACAAATCTTCAGCTTGTACTGTTGTGCAATCTGCATATTTACATGCGGGATATCCAGCACTTGTAAATCCGTTCCCTTGATCCGCTACCAATTTATGGAATACATCTATGCTTGATTCTTCAAAAGGCATCTGAGGAAGCTCAAGTATTATATGCTGAATTTCTATGTCAGTCTTATACATATCCCCGTTAGGCCTGATTATATGTCCTGAACCAATGATTAAATTATCTGGCACAAAGAAGTCATTTCTACCAGGATCACACGTTGGACTAATAGTACCCCTATCTTCGCATTCAAAAGTTAATGGTATAGAACAAGATGCTGGTTTTATCTCGTTTCTATAAGTAAATGTTTGCGGAACTATTCTGGCATGTGAATCAACTCCTAATTGATAGTCTTGCCAGAATGGCTGAGGTTGAATTTCAAATGTAACTCCTGGGAATGGAACGATATTAAATGTTCCAGGGTCAGCGCCATCTATACTCGGAACCACAATATATCCGTCATATATTATTTCAGTCGTGCTTAATGATGACGTGGGAACTACATTGTCAGATTGATAACCATCTAATCTAATATATCCATCGCCACAATCATAATAACCATCATAACGACCAATGCTTTGCTGCACTTGCAAACAAAGATGATTAAATGAATATCCAACAGTAAAAGAATTAATTGATCTATCTACGAAGCTTTGAATCAAATTAACGTCATCAGCAGAAACATATCCGTCACCATCAACATCCGCTCTTAATAATTCTAAAGTGCTAATATAGCCATCTACAATTTTTTGTTGTGTAGACGATAAAGCTAATCCCTCTCCAATAAGTTCTGCCGCTCTGGTTACATCCAAGTTATTAATTTCGCCGTCTCCATTAACATCTCCGTAACCATCTGTACAAAGCGTTGCTCTAAAAATTCTATAATTATATGCTCTGCAATCTACGCTTGGAAATAATTTGCTACCAATTAAATTCAGTGACAAAAGATCTGCATCAGGATTTACTATACAGTAAGTATCTCCTTTAGCTAAACCTGGAAGGCTTTGAGTCTTAATTAATAATGTATTGTTCTTCGGGTTTGAATCAACAACGCAACCTATAACTAGCGGCTCCGAAATTTGCTGCAAATCTTCTAATGAAGCCTCAGTAACGAAACTAAATGAAGGAATCGTTTGTTGACGCGAAAATACATTATTGCCAGTTCTCTCATCTTGTACTGTTAAACTTTCTTGGAAAGTGGCCTGTAGCACACCTATATTGTTGACATTCTCGCCAGTTGTAGAAAATGAGAAGTATCTTTCTTGATTATCAATGGTAGCGCCAGTTGCTGGGTCTACTGTTGTTTTGGCGAAAGATATACCGTTTCCAGCATCATAACCTTGGCCATCAGCTACTTTGGAGGCGTCTGTCCAAATTTGGAACCACATATCATCTTCTGGAACATCGGTCCAAATGCCAGTGAATATTGTTAATCTAGAATCTGGTGTCCAGTCATTTCCTGTCTCAGCAAAAATAGAGCCGACACTTGCGTCACCAGAACGTCTAAATGTAACGGTGTAATAATGATCAGGATTTATTCCGCCTGGTTTTGATATCGAAGTATTATTAAATACAAAATCAACCGGCTGAGCCACGTCATTAAGAACATAGCCAAGGTTTGATAATTCAGTAATGCTAACACTAAATTCTACTAACGGGTTTGGCTCAGGCTCAAATTCAATAGTTAGATCGGGGATGATATCAGTTGGGCAATCTACCGTGGTTTGCAACTTATGAATGCTAATAATTAAATTGCCTGACCAATCAAATCGATGCTCAATAGATGCCGCATCATCTCGTCCGACGCCTAACAACAATGTTATTTTTTGAATATTATTTGTGGTTGTTTTAAACTTTTGTCCATAACGTGTGACTACATCGCCGGCCTCAATAGAGCGAACTTGTTTTCCAGTTATATTTATATTTAATGCATCAACGCTATATTCCGGCCCTATTGCATCTTGTAACGTAGCGTATAATTCTGAAATGCCAGGTTGTGAAGGAATTACAATTCCACTAGTTTTGAAATCCCTAAAGAAAATATCAGGCATCACATCCTGAGATGTCATAATTACATCGCGTGATAACTGAAAAGAAGCTACTTCGCTAATGTATACTTCGCCGCCTTGATTTCTGGAACAATTATTATTGCCTTTAAAATCATTAAATAATACAGTTAACAATCTTTTATAATGATTGGCAGTTACTTGCTTTTCATTTTTATGAAACGTCAGACGATCCATAATTAAGGTGCCATCAAATGACAATCCAATAATAAGAATTTTTACTTGTAATCTACCAAAAACACTAGAGCCTGTTAGCTCAACTTCTAATTGGTTGCCAAGATTGGTATCACTTGGTTGTGCATGAAAATCTAATCCAGTTCCATCAAAATTATTAGCTGCCAATAACGCCGCTTGTTCCGCTGTTAATTCGGTGGTATCAAAAAGTACACGTTGTTCTGGGGATTCTAAAAGAACGCCAGAGCCAAAATGATTTTGAATAATGGACGCATCTATTTGATTGTTATTGGTTTGCTCAGTGTCTAGATCGGCTTTATCTACACGTTGAGCATCACTCCATTTGTTTTCTATTACTGATACTTGTTTTCGTATGGTCATGCTTTCACGGTATTAAATTAATTGTTACTTTAGATTGAGCAGGTTTAAGCGCGGATATAAGCTCTCTAAGCACTTGTTCTATTTTAGCGTTGCTTAAAACTATGCCAAAAGAGTCTAAGATATTGAGAGTAAAGTTGAAAATGCCGAATTTATCATCTCTTAATATAGCGAAGTCTGTATTCTTTGTAACAAGCTGGTCAAAATCTAATAGAAATGTAGTAAACGCATCTGTAATAGCCGGCCTAGCTTGAGAAATATTCGAAGTATAATTAACATCTTTTGGTTGTCCAGCAATAATAACTGGAGAAAGAGCTATATCACTTATTTTTAAATTATCGAATCTAGCCTGTGCTGGCTGCGCTCCCAGATAATCAGAGCCTATAAAAAATTGATTTATAGGATCTGTAAAGTTCATATCAGCAACAATACGGCTTATGCCGCCAGAACGCCCCATTCCGAAAACAGCCCCGCTTCCAAATATTAAACCAGCACCAAACATAACAGTGGCATTTTCTTCTCCATCTACGAACATTCTTAATTCGTCTTTATTATCAGATCTATTGAATTTATATGTTACACGAATTCGGTGCCACGTATCTCTTTGCCAGAATATAGATTGGCTAATTTTGTAATCAATATCTCCGATTCTTACGTCAAAATTTATAAAACCGTTTTTATCTTTAAATATAGTAATTCTGTTTCCAACAAGGCCTGACGTAATATAAATTATTTTTACAGGAGTTTGTTGATAAGGGAGAGCAATTCCTAATTTAATAGTTTGAAAGTCATCCTCAATTCTACCACCAGTAAAGTAATTAACGCCAGAATTATCAACATCAGTTTGTAATCTAACGGCCAATACTGTTGAAATTCTTCCTGCTGTTTTAACACTGCCGCTGGTTATGCTAGTTACTTTTTCAACTGATGAAGAGGCTGCGTCAAAATAAACCCTTACATTTGGATCATTGAATGTATCAAATTTTGGACTAACCCAAAATTCAATAGTGCCCTCAGAGGTAGTTGGAAGATATCCGTTGTTATCATATATTAATGGTTTATCCATAATAACAACGCTTTGATTAAAAGTTTCATTAACACTATCACTTGATTGAATAAATTCTTTAGTTGAGCTAATATAATAATCTGAGTCATTATTAAATGGAAATTCATCAAGGTGCAATAACATTAAAGTTTTACTGTTTTTATCAAATGGTCTTAAAGATGTGAAATCACTTGTGATAGAATCTTGCCCTTCCGGTAAAATCTCACCAACGCGCACATCCGTTAACATATTTGATAGAATCCTAACCTCGTCTATAATAGCTTTAGCTTGTTCTCCACCATTAAAATTAGAACCTACATACGCTGTTAAATCATTTGTTGGAGCAAAAGGAATTTCTAGATGAGCAGAATAATCCAACTCATACACTCCTTGCTTTAATGGATAATCAGTATCTACGGATCCTGCCAATTCAAATGTAAAGAATCCATTTTGGAACCCACTTCGTCCCAAACTGATATCAAATATATCATAAATGCCATCAGTAAACGCTGAGCCGGGAGCTGGAGATATTGTAAGCGTGTGTTCATCCGGTCTGGAAACTATATTATATGTTCCAACAACAAGTGCCGGAGATGATATTGCTAATTTATTCCCTATGTCAGAATCTAAAAATAGCCTCTGTGAATCTGTTATAACAGCGCTGCCATCACCCTGCAATGTTATACCGTGTGCAGTCTTAAAACTGAATCTAACAATAGGGAAATTGTTGTTACCATCAGGCTCGGTAATAGAATAAGCTTCTTTAATTTCTATAGATGCTGAATTTTTTACTGGATTAAAAACTTCCATTACTGCTGTTGCGGAAGTAATAGTCTTAAATTTCTCAACACCAATTATTGCCCCAGACGCAGTGAATGTAAAGATTTCAAATACAGCCCCGCTAAAGGTTGTTCCAAATACCGTCACAGTAGCAGGCGTAGAGAAGTTTATATTACCACCAGTCATATAAACAGAAAGTCTGCGGCCCTCTGTAGAATTTGATGTTTGTGTAGGAGCGAGTCCAGCCGCTGTATATGTATTGCCAAAAATTACTGCATTACCAGGGCCAATTACAACAGAAGGCAACAATATAGCGGTTATCTTTGCTTCATCCAAATTGATTGGTGGAGGCAATTGAGATCTAAGGATGCTTGTTGTATCACCCCATACAAATTGTCTGCTTCTGGCCCTTCTATGATTTAGCCCAAGTGTTCTAATAACAATCTGATCGCCAGCTATTGCGTTGCCCAATAATGTTAAAACGTCTTGATTATAAAGATTTTTCCCAATTGAATACGAAGGAATATCTGCTCGCAACCCTGGTATTTCTGTTTCGACTAAACCGCTAATAATAGATACAGCAATATTTGAAGATAAATTTATTTCACTTGAAACTACTACTGAATATGGATTTACAGAGAATCTTACGTTAGACAATGTGGCAGGCATTGGTAAATTCAAAGTTAATGCATAACCATTAACAGCTGTTATATTATATGACCCAAATCCTATTTCAATAATATCTATCGTATCTCCTGGTAAAATACCTGCGGTCTGAAAATTAACGCTATCAGAAAATACTATTGAAGAACCATTTGTTACATTTAAATCTTTGTTTGTTATTGTTGTTAACGGCACAGTTCCAGCAACAATTTCAGCGCTAATAGTTCTAAATCTATCCGTAGATGTAGCTATAGGTCTGCCGCCATACCTTAATAAATTTGGAACCTCAAAACCGTCAATAAATAAATGCATTTCATCTCTGCGCTCAACAGAACTTAATCTCCAAGAAGCCGCAATATGATGTTTTTGTCCAGACTTCCAGTCAGAAATATCAGAGCTTATCTTAAAAGAACTTATTGGATTTTCAGGAATTGTCGGATTCCCTTTGCTAAATGTCTGGAAATTTAAATATCCTTTTCCGTCTTTGAATATAGAGAACCTGTTTGTAGTATTAGTTTTAGCAAAATCAAAAATATAATGTTTATCATCAGACATAAATATAATACCATCAAATGAGAACCCAGGCACATACCCATCTGTATATCCATCATATCCATCAGCGTAACCATCAGCGTCATTAGAATTTAAATTAAAAGTAAATTGAATTTTGTTATTTAAAGTTCTTAATACATCGTCTGGTTCGCCAAGATTTTGTTTAAAACCAACATCATAGAATTCGCCAGAAGTTAGTATCTCGCCTCTATATGCATATCCGTCTACTATCGGAACATCTTTTGCTAAAATTTCCCAATGTTTTGTATCTGTGTTATAAAAAATGAACACACCAGTTTTTGTAAAAATAGCTGATGGCAATCCTAATGGACTTAATTCATCGTTACGATTAATTGAGAAAGAATTATTGCTGTCATAAATTGGATTAAAACTTGACGCACCAATAAAAACGCTGCTTGCTGGTAATACATATCCATCCTTTGTTAAGGATATGGTTAATGTAGAGTCATTATCTAAACCGTCCCATTCAGGAATGACCCATGCTTCCCAAGTGCCTTCTTCAAGTTTAAAATTGCTTGAAATCGGGAACGTAATAGTTTCGTCTGGATTTGCAATCAACGCTCCGTTATCGAATTTACCAGGCAACAAAGCAATATCACCAGTCCAATCAACGGCATTTTGAAATAGATGACTGATGCCTAAAGACCATATATCAAAAACAGATTCTATAATTTCCGGGTCAACATGCGTTATACGTGATACCAACTCTGTAATAGCCGGAATTGTTGGACCCTTTGTGAATGACTGAAGTGCCGCCTGTAAAGCATCACGATAATTCTCTCGCGGCAATGATGTATCAAACGTATTTAAAATTGGCAGATCAACTAATGTTCCAAAGTTTTTTAACAATGAATCTCTAACTGCTCCAATAGTATATGTAACGAAATACTCTTCCCCTTCGTTCAAAGCTCCGCTTTCTCTAAAATCTAATACGTTATCACCATGTTCATAACTAACTAATATTTCATCAGCCAAATATGTATAATTAACGAAATAATCTCCTCTGTTATAGTCAACAACTGGAGTGGCTGCCCCATTCAATTTCATACGATAAATAACCAATACCGAGTCCCCTGGAACCGGAGATCCAAGGCCAGATAGATTAATTGTGTATCCAGAAAATGTTCCAGAAGAATCCCATAGTTCGACATTATCAGTAGTACGAATAACATTGGTAACATCAGAAAGTTCAGCCCCCGTAGAAATAAACGATACGACAATTGATGGACCAGCAATAACTGTATTTAATTCTTTCTTTTCAACTCCAGTAGAATCCAATGTAATAACGTTGCCAGAAGATGTTGAACCTTCCGCAAAATCGGTTATATCAGCGTGGTTATTTAAATCAAATGCATCGAATATATGACGAACACGTTTGATATCATTCGTAACAGTAATTTGACCATTATCAACTATGTATGGCAAAGAAACGTCATCATTTAAAAAACGCTCATCAGAAATATCAAATTTATTTGGCGTGATAATCCCTTCTCCAAACGAAGAGAAATCCATGATCTTGCTAGAGCCGGCTACAGCATTAATACTATAAAACAATTCTGACACACTAATGACGTGTGGATTTTCAGGACTAATTGTTGGCTTGGCATAATTTACAGTTCCTACATTTAAAACTTGAGATGAAGTTACGCCAACATAAATTAACCCATTTCTATAATCTATTTGATATTGTCCAACGAGCAACCTGTCCGTATTGGTGGCTACATCAAAAATTTGAGCATCATAATATAATTCTTTTTCAAATATATCAATTCTGCTAAAAGACACACTTGAGTTGAAACTTGATCCTATTGCATCATCTGTGGTTGATATAATTTTATTATTAACAAGCGGTAAACGATATATTCTGGTACTAAGAATATTAATAAATTCTAAATCAACTAATAATGTTTCGTTAGATACTTCTGTAAATTTTATAGACTCTTGTAATTTATCAATAATTCTCGGAGATGTATTGGCTGTAAAATATACGGTATTATCAGAGAATCTATTTAAGGCATATACCTCACCACTTGTTTCATTAAATATTCTAAATACATTGGTGATTGGAGAGTTTTTAACTAGAAATGAGGCTGTGCTTGTTAATCTATTTTCTATACGCTCGTCTAATTCTTCTTGATGAATTTGTGATTTAAAATCAACTCCAGGTACCAATGTCTGTTCAAAATCAAATGACACTTTAACAGATTGGCTAATCAATTCTCTTAATGGATTAGCAACTAAATCAGAGCCGGTTGATGTAGAATTATGTATTGGATCAGTATCTAAATCGAATGTATAATCAATCCTGTTACTAAATGATTTTCTATAATTATATGTAGCTCCAGGAGGAAATACACCAGAACCATCATTTGTAGTTGCTCCATAAACATATACTTCGCCTTTAGAATAATCAACAGAATAATCCCCAGTAACCCTTGGAAGCCCTTCTAACCTAAATGGTATCTCATGTTTAAAGGCTGGATGAACGCTAGAGAATGGTGGATTAGCTTGAGGGTCTAAAAATTCAATACCATCAGACGTAGGGATTTGATCAGAGTCTGTCACAACTGGTGCGTGTTTTAATATAAATCGGTTTAATATTGGAGGAACAGCCTCTCGGGTTGCCTCCAACACCTGTGACACTAATACAGAATTTGGATCAATAATTCTGCCTAAAGACTTGTATTCATAATCAACAACTAATGTATCTCCAGACTGAGGTACAGGTAAATCGGGATTATCTAAAACCGCCGAATTTAAATTAAATTGATTGTCTTGCAACGTAAATAATGCTGATGCAACATTTGTATCATAATTAGGATTTTTAATTTGATACCCAAGAGTAGAAAGGTCATATTCGAAACTGCCACCAGATTCAAAATATAAAATTGCTTTATTAAGTTTTGTTACCGGTCCATGTTTAACAGTTAATATTAAATTATCAAATGTGCCAGCAATAGTTCCAGCAAACAATTTCTCTTTAATTACATCTGTTCTTAACAAAGTAATAGGGTCTTTAGGAAAGCTGGTATAACTAAAACTTGTACTTAAATTAGTAGCAGTTCTATTTCTTCCAACGCGATCTACTTGATACGCGCCCTCTTCATTTAATCTATCATACGGTCCCAAACCTCTAGTTTTTTTCTCATCCTGTATTAAAATTTCTAAATAATTATCACTTAATGATTGACCAATATCATGTAAAGCTTTGCCGATATATTTGGATTGTAAATTAACAATATCTCTAGCAATGGTATTATTATCAAGACTTAATATGCTTTGTTTATCTAAATAACTTAATAAAATATCTCTTGTTATATCTGCTGGATCTTCCGGCCCCAATAATAAAGAAACGTTTGTATTGCCGTCTTCAAGAAGAAATGATTGACCATTTTGTGATTTAAATCTGCTGGTTTGTGAAGATTTGAAAGTAACAAAATATGCAGCGTTCGGCGTCATTGGTCGAACGATAACATTCATAATATCATTTGATATTGTTACTTTTAAAACTTCAGCATCAGGAACGCCAGGAACGTTTGATACAACGGTGACATTCGTTGCATTTAACAACGAATCTAATGTGCCAGTAAATTGAGCACGAATAAGCTGGCTATCCGATGCTTTTATTCTGACCAATCTTAAGTTAGCCATTATTAACGCTCTTCAATGTTTATAGTTACTACATTTGCTGTAATAAATTCGTTATCCTTGGCAGTAATACTTAATACAGA
>Ga0315293_10000399_pt1 | contig 39993 bp, 40 predicted proteins | sample YL17G13_20_MG_FD_203071 | JGI IMG/M metagenome (GOLD analysis project Ga0315293, IMG submission 203071) | Sediment microbial communities from Yellowstone Lake, YNP, Wyoming, USA - YL17G13_20 | ecosystem: Environmental > Aquatic > Freshwater > Lake > Sediment | place: USA: Wyoming | collected... | reverse complement strand
AAGATCCCGGTTTATCCTGGCGCATTAACCCCCACCGAGATCTGGCGGGCCTGGGAGGTGGGAGCCGATATGGTTAAGGTATTTCCGATAAAACTGTTCGGCGGGCCGGATTATGTTCGGGAATTGAAAGCTCCTTTCAATGAGATTAAGATTTTGGCCTGCGGCGGAGTCAGTCCGCAGAACATCAAAGAATATTTCAAAGCGGGGGCGGCGGGGGTGGCGGTGGGTAATTCGGTCTTTAATCGCGAGCTGATGGGAAAGCGGAGTTTTGAGCTGATCGAGCAAAAAGCCAGGGAATTGGTCCAGGCCTTATCTCGCTGAACCGGCTTCCGGTTTTCCCTCTCATGTGATAAAATCTAACTATGTCCGGACATTCCAAATGGGCCACCATCAAGCACGCCAAGGCCAAGACCGATGCGGCGCGCGGCAAGGTTTTTACTAAAATTATCCGGGAAATAACCACCGCCGCCAAGATCGGTGGCGGCGACCCCGATGGTAATCCTCGTCTGCGACTGGCGATCGAAAAAGCCAAAGCCGCTAATATGCCCAATGACAACATCAAACGGGCCATCGACAAGGCGGCGGGGCCGGACGCGGCGGTTCTGGAAGAAGTGGTTTACGAGGGATATGGTCTGGCAGGAGTGGCTATCATGATCGAAGCCTTAACCGACAATAAAAACCGCACTACCGGAGAAGTCCGCAATATCTTGACCAATGGCGGGGGAAATCTGGGCAGTTCCGGTTGTGTTTCTTATATTTTCAAGAAAAAAGGCAGTCTGAGCTTCAACAAATCCAAAGTGAATACGGACGCCCTGTCTTTGGAGGCCATTGATGCCGGGGCGGAAGATATTTTAGACGAAGAGCATGATGTCGAGATCATCACCACGCCGGAGAATTTTGAAAAGGTCCGCGATGCCCTCCAGGCCAAGGGGTATAAGCCCGATAACGCTGAAATCACCATGGTGCCGGCCAACACAGTAAAGGTGACGGGAGAGGAAGCCCAGAAATTATTGAAATTAGTAGAGACCCTGGAAGAACTGGAAGATGTCCAGGCCGTGCACAGCAATTTTGACATCCCCGATGAGATCATAGAACAAGAAACCAAATGAAACTGATCGCCGACCTGCATATCCATACCGTATCCTCCGGCCACGCTTATTCCACACTTGAAGAATATGTTGCCGAAGCCCAAAGGATCGGGCTGAAGATGATCGCCATCACCGATCACGGCCCCGCCATGCCGGGCGGCCCCCATTATTACCACTTTTCCAACATGCGCATGATCCCGCGGGAAATCAATGGGATTAAAGTTCTTCGAGGGATTGAGGCCAACATCATAAATGATAAAGGCGAGATTGATCTGACCGAGCAGGAGATCAAGTGGGGAGAGCTGGATATCGTGATGGCGGCCATGCATCCCCGGGTGGGTTATGAGAATCAGGGAGAAGAAAAAAATACCGAAGTATTGCTGAAAACATTGCAAAATCCCTATGTGAACGTGATCGCCCATCCCGGCAATCCCAAATTCCCGGTCAAAATAAAGGAGATCGTCAAGGCGGCGAAAGAAAAAGGGATTTTGATAGAGATCAATAACAGTTCCGATTTTTCCCGACCGGGCAGCCATGAAAGATGCGTAGAAATCGCCCGGGAAGTAAAAAGAATCGGTTGGAAAGTGATCACCGGCACGGACTCTCACATCTCCACTATGCTGGGAAGATTTGATGAGGCGCTGGCGCTTCTCTCTGAGGCGGGATTAACCGGAGAGGATGTGGTAAACACCTCTTTAGATAATATAGAAAAATATCTTAAGAAGCCATCCCCGGGTCATTAATTTGTGATTTAATAAATTTAGTTGATAGAACCCCAAAATATCTTCTTATCTCTTGAAATTTCATTAAATATTCAATGATATATATATGGAAAATAAGGATGGTAAAATGGCAAGAACGGTTGGTCTTATATTGGCGGGGGGTAAAGGATCAAGGCTATGGCCTCTAACTTTGAGAAAGCCGACCCGAGACGATGCCGAGGCGATCAGGCAAAGGTTTCAAGCAGAATTGAGAGGCTTCAAGAGATTTAATAGAAACGCAGTGGCCAAACCCGCCGTCCCGATCTGTAATCGTCCGATGATCGAACATTCGATTGAACAATTGAGATCTGCCGGGGTGGAGGAGATATATGTAAATGTATATACCTATGCAGATTCAATAAAAAAGGTCTTGCGCAATGGCGGCAAGTTCGGGGTTCGAGTTCATTATGAGTGGGCTCGAAAAATAGGATCGGGTATAGGTAATGTGCTTTTAGAATCTCTTCGCTTTCTCGCAGAAAGACGCGGATCGCAATCACCTGATGACACTCTGCTGGTATTGAGCGGGGATATCATTTCGGATTTCAATCTCCCCGATCTTTTGGCCGCACATTTAAAAACCGAAGCCCTGGCTTCCATTGTTTTACATCCTGCCCAAATCGATAAACTCTCCAAGTTTAGTTCAATTGCAGTTGAGGATGAAAATTCTGAATTTAGCAGAATAATTAGTTATCAACATAAGGTTCCGGTTAAGCAAGCTCTGGGAAGATTCCGCAATTCCTCTATTTATGCTTTCAGATTAGGGATCCGATCACAATTAGCGCCACTTTTGGGTGAAACAAATTTGGATATTAGCAGAGATATCTTTCCTTTTTTAGCTCAAAGGGGAGTTTCCTTTTATGGATATCCGGCCAGGGGATATTGGGCAGACGTAGGAACTTTTGGGTCTTATTTTCAGGTACATAGAGATGCCCTGGAGGGAAGGATTTCATTTGGTTCGCCAGGCATAAGTTCTACGGAAGAAGGCGTGAAAATATTTCCCGGAGCCTCTTTTATCGAACCTTTTTTAATGGATCGAGATTGTCAAGTCGAGCCGGGAGTCGCTGTGGGTCCCTTTGCCGTAATTGGGAAACATTGGCATTTAAGGCGAGCATCCAGAGTTATAAATAGCGTCCTTTGGGGAAATCACACTGATAGACGGCCCTTCATACTTGGGGAAAGTGTCCGGTTGGATAAATGTTTGGTTGGTTCCGGAGATATTTTTGAAAATCAAAGTGGTGCAGTGTTGGTAAATAATGGTGAAGAAATTGCAAAACATGAGCTCCAAGCTAAAGACCTTGACCAGTATGAAGTTTAGAGGAATAAAATGCTTACCGAATCACTAAAAGGTTATAATTATAGTCCCCAGCTGGGAAGGGATTTAAAGGCCCTTTTTTTGATTAAGAGTTTTAATCAGCAGGCCATGTTTCGCTCAGCCATGGAGAGGATAAGGAAAGGAGGACCCCATAAGGATATTGTAGGGATAACCAGGGTTCGGGATTGCCATGACGGGGTAGCTTTTGTTGCCGGCTTGGATACTGAACAATTAGACCTTTCACAGGCAGAATGGCAATATAAAACCCGGGAAGCTACTGGAGCATCTTTCCACGGAGCGAAGCTGGTTTTGGCTAGCGGGGATATGGTCGAGGTCATTGATAATTCATCCCGCAATAGGATTTTATATCATTATCCCTGGTTCGGGCATATGCACACGGTTTCATTTTCAAGTGATGGACAAAGGGTTTTGTTGGCCTCTTCTGGGTTCGATACTATTTTTGAGATTGATATAAATGATGGGCATATTATCTGGGAGTGGAATGGATGGGAAAATGGCTATGCCCAATCCGGCCTGGGTCAATACTTAACTAGAACCAGAGAGGTTTCAGAAAGATGGTCAGCGGAAGGAAAATCTGTTTTATTCGTAGATAATCCCTTAAAATATGCGCCGTTCGGAATTCCTACGGGTTTACGGGCCTGTCATTTAAATGGAGCGGCTTATGGCGAAGAAAATGTAATTCTAAGCACCTTTTTTCACCAGGGTCTGGCGGTTGCCATTAATAAAATTACCGGGAAACCCACTGAAATTGCTCAAGGGATGGTTTCTGTCCATGGATTTTTACCTGATAGGAATTATGGGTTTATCATAACCGATACCGGTCAGGGCAAGTTTGTCATCTTGGATAGACAATTTAAGCCAAAACGGATTATTACGTTTTCGGAATTACCTTTGCCTGATCCCCATCTTCCATTGGGAGAATGGCTTCAATATGTTACTAACATCCACGGCACACTTTATGCCGCAATTGATATTAGGAGAAGGTGTTTATTCTTATTTGATGCAGAAAAAAGAACCTATCGGCAAATTGGAATTCAACCTGAGTGGGCCCTGCAAATGGTTCTGTCTGCGCCGGAAGGTTTTCCCTTCACAGACCCCTCAGGTTTCCAAACGATTAAAAAGGAAATAAGCAAAATTCCTCTAGTTTTTCAAAAGCCCAAATATGAGCAAAGACATTAATAAAATTAGGGCTCTATTAAGACGGATCAATCCTTTTCCAAGATCCGATCCGTCAAGAACTGGGCCAAAAAGGCGAACTGCGGAAGTGTTGGCGCGACTTCGACAAGAAATGGTGGAACGTTTACGTTCAAAAGAATACGATGTAAATATCGAAAAAATGAGAGTTATTGTGCGGAGAGAAGCTATATATGATCTAAAAGTATTAGAAGCCATGGGGACAATTCCCAGAGAAGAATTTGTTCGCAAAGAAGATTCGCCTCGTGCCTATGAAGATATCTCGCTGGATATTGGTTATGGGCAACTTCTTTCGCCGCCTCGTACAATTGGAAAGATGCTTGAATTGTTAAAATTAACAGGCGAAGAAACCATTTTAGACGTTGGATCGGGTTCTGGCTATCAAGCAGCTCTATCCTCAAGGTTGGCAAGAGAGGTGACAGCAATAGAAATTATTCCTCAACTGGCAGAAAGAAGCAGGGTAGCTCTTGCTAGATTAGGAATCATAAATGTTAAAGTAATTACAGGTAATGCGCGCGTAGTTCTATCTGGCGATCAAACCTTTGATCGCATTGTGGTTGCGGCCCAAAGCAAAGACATTCCAGAGGCACTAATCGCACAACTTAATGAAGGAGGCATATTAGTAATACCAATTATTAAAGATATAACCCGTATAGTTGTAATTGCTAAGAAAGGCGGCAAAATTATATTTATAGAGGAAATGTCGACATCCGGTTTTGTTCCATTAGTTGGGCAATAGTTTAAATATCCCTCTTCAGAAAAATAAATACTTGTATCCCTTCCCGGCTTATCGCAGTTTTAAAGGATATTTTATAAACCCTCTTCTGGGAAATCTTCCTTAAAAGTGATAAAATAACTGTAATGTTCAAATATTCCATGTTTGAAACTGCTTATGGAGTGGTGGGGGTTGTGGCTTCTGATCGCGGATTGCACATGATCATCCTGCCCAAAAAGAAAATAGAAGAGGTGAAAAAGGAGCTGGAGGGGCATTATTTGGAACTTGTAAGGGATGAACAGGGATTAAAGGGAGTAGCAGGGAGGATCAGGGATTATTTAGGAGGGAAACCGGTTAAATTCAGAGAAAAGATGGATTTAATCGGGGCGACACCATATGAGCTCAGGGTTTGGGATGTAACCTTGGGTATTCCTTATGGAGAGACCAGGTCTTACGCCTGGGTAGCCAAACAGATGGGCAATCCCCAGGAAGTCAGGGCGGTGGGGCAGGCCTTATCGCGCAACCGTTTGCCGATTGTTATTCCCTGCCACCGGGTTATCCGCAAAGAGGGGGACCTGGGGGGGTTTTCGGCCGGGGCGGAGATGAAAAGAATGCTTTTAAAAATAGAGGGGTACTTATTATGCTAGCCAAAAGGATCATTCCCTGCCTGGATGTGGCCGAGGGAAGGGTGGTCAAAGGTATCAATTTCGTCAATCTGCGGGATGCCGGGGACCCGGTGGAGCAGGCCGAAATTTACAACCGGGAAGGCGCGGACGAACTGGTTTTTCTGGATATCACCGCCTCTCATGAAAAACGCTATATCATGCTGGAAGTGGTAAAGCGCGTGGCGGAAAAAGTGTTTATTCCCTTTACCGTCGGCGGGGGGATTTCCGACATTGAGGCCATAAGAGAGATATTGTCCTCCGGGGCGGATAAAGTATCCGTAAATACCGCGGCGGTGAGCAATCCGGATTTCATTAAATTGGCGGCGGAGAAGTTCGGTTCTCAGTGCATTGTATTAGCTATAGACGCAAAAAGAACACAGAACACCGGGAAATGGGAAATATATACTCATGGCGGGAGAACGCCGACCGGCTTGGATGCGGTAGAATGGGCGAAAAAGGGTGAGGAACTGGGGGCCGGGGAAATATTATTAACTTCCATGGATCGGGACGGTACCAAGCTGGGATATGATCTGGAATTGACGCGAGCTGTCTCCAGCATAGTGGATATTCCTGTCATTGCTTCGGGCGGGGCGGGGTCTTTGGAGCACATTTATGACGCTATTATAGAGGGCGGGGCGGAGGCGGCGCTTTTGGCTTCGCTTCTGCATTACCATGAACTGAGCATTAAACAGATCAAAGATTATTTACAAGGCAAGGGAATTAATGTTCGGACCTGATTTGATCAATCGGAAACTCCGGCGTCTTCTGCCGAAAGACAATTCTTCGCTGTCACGCGCTATGTGCTATTCGGTTTTTGCGGGGGGGAAAAGATTCCGCCCCATCCTGTGCCTGGAGTCGGCGAGGGTGTGCGGGGGGGCAATTAAAGAAGTCCTTCCGGCGGCCTGCGCTTTGGAGATGATCCATACTTTTACCTTGATCCACGACGATCTGCCGGCCATGGATGATTCCGACCTGCGCCGGGGAAAGCCAACCTGCCATAAAGTTTTCGGCGAAGATATCGCGATCCTGGCAGGAGACGCTTTAAACACCCTGGCCTTTGAGATTATTGCCAAACACAGTCCCACCGTTAAAGTGGCCAAGGTTTCAGCTGAACTTTCAGAGGCCCTCCTCAAAGTGGTAAGGGGACAGGTTTTAGACCTTAAAGCCGAAGGACGGAAAATCAATCTCAAAAAGCTGCAGCAGATCCATTTACTTAAAACCGCCGCCCTGATCGAAGCCGCGGTGCGGATCGGCGCGGTTTTATCCAATGCGCGGGAATATCAGATCCGGGCTTTAACCGGCTATGCCCGGCATCTGGGATTGGCATTCCAGATAACAGATGATATACTGGATGCTACTTCAGAGGAGAAAATCCTGGGTAAACCTGCCAGGGCGGATGAAAAAGCCAAAAAAGCCACTTATCCTGGAATCTTGGGGCTAAAAAAAGCCCAGGAATTAACGAATCGGCATTATAAATTGGCAGTGGACAGTTTAAAGATTTTCGGGAAAAAAGCAAAAACTTTAAAAGAAATTGCTGATTTTGCGGTAAGGAGGAAAAGATGACTTTAATTATAGCCCTATTTTCAAATATCCCGCTGGTGACGGGAGGCCTGGCCTTTTTGCTATCGCAGGTTATCAAGGTGATCATTTATTACTTCAAGGAGAAAGAATTCAATATCACGCATTTTTTTGAGGCCGCGGGGATGCCTTCCACTCATTCGGCCATGTCCTCTTCTATGACGCTCATGATCGGCCTAATGGAGGGCTTTCACTCCACCTTTTTCGCCGTCGCCCTGGTCTTTACCATCATCGTGATGTATGACGCCATGGGGGTGCGCTTCGCCGCCGGCCAACAGGCGGTAGTTTTAAACAAGATCATCGAGGACATCTATTCCGAAAAGGTTTCCGAAAAAGAGAAAATGAAGGAGCTTATCGGGCATACGCCCTCCGAGGTCTTTGTGGGCGGCCTGATCGGAGTGGTGGTGGCGATTATAATTTATTTTATCGTATGACCGCTTTGCTTTCTGAAATCAAACTTCCCGAAACCCTGCGAAAGCTTTCCACCAAACAGCTGGAACAGGTGGCTTCCGAGGTCCGGCAGAAGATCATTGAGGTCACTTCCCGGACCGGCGGCCATGTGGCCTCCAGTTTGGGGGCGGTGGAGCTGGCGGTGGCCCTGCACGCCGCTTTTGAATCCCCCAAAGATAAAATCCTCTGGGATGTGGGACATCAGGCCTACGCCCATAAGATCTTGACCGGCCGGCTGGCCGAGTTTAATTCTCTCCGGCAGTATAAAGGGATTAGCGGTTTCCCCAACAAAAACGAAAGCCCGCATGATATTTTCACCGTGGGCCATGCTTCCACTTCCATTTCCCAGGCGCTGGGACTGGCCAGGGCGCGGGATTTGAGCGCTGAGAAATATTCCGTGGTGGCGGTGATCGGGGACGGGTCGCTGTCCGGCGGGTTGTCTTTCGAAGGGGTCAACAATGTCGATGGGTTGAAAAGCAACATGATCGTGATCTTAAACGACAACGAAATGTCCATTTCCAAAAATGTGGGGGCCATCTCCAGCTATTTAACCCAGATCTCGACCAGCAACGCTTATACCGATTTGCGGAACCGCATCGAAAAACTGGTCAAAAGGATCCCCCGCTACGGGGTGCCGCTTTTTGAAGCGGCCCGGAAATTAAAGGACCGCACCAAGCATATCGTGGTCAGCTTCAAGGTGGACGTGATCTTTGAGGAGCTGGGTTTTAAATATTTCGGGCCGATCGACGGGCATAACATCCCGCTGATCATGAGCACCCTCCAGCACGCCAAGGAGGTCCCGGGGCCGGTCCTGATCCACGTTTTAACTAAAAAGGGAAAGGGCTATAAACCGGCGGAGCAAGACCCCACCCGTTTCCACGGCACCGGACCATATGATATCCAGTCCGGCCAACCGTTAAATGGAAAAGGCGGCCTGCCAACCTATACTCAGGTTTTTGGGAAAACTATGGTCCGCTTGGCGGAGGAAAATCCAAAGCTTTTGGCCATTACCGCCGCCATGATAGACGGGACGGGATTGGAAGAATTCGCCCAAAAGTTTCCCGATAGATTTTTTGATGTGGGCATTGCCGAAGAGCACGCGGTCACCTTTGCTGGAGCCCTGGCCAGAGGCGGTTTTAAACCGGTAGTGGCCGTCTACTCCACTTTTCTGCAAAGGGCTTATGACGAAATCATGCACGATGTGGCGCTCCAGAACCTGCCGGTGGTTTTCGCGGTCGATAGGGCCGGAATAGTCGGGGAGGATGGAGCGACGCATAATGGCATTTTTGACATGGCTTATCTCAGGTGTATTCCGAATCTGACCATAATGGCGCCAAGTGATGATTTGGAGCTTGAAGAAATGCTCGAATATGCAGTTAAACATGATGGCCCGATCGCGATCCGCTATCCAAGAGGGATTGCTCAGCCTGCTCAAAAGTCCCCAGTCCCCAGTTCCCAGTCCCCAGTTGTTATCATCGCCATCGGTTCGATGGTTTACCCCGCTCGGGAAGCGGCCCAAAAGTTAGGAAATGCCAAAGTGATCAACGCTCGTTTCATTAAGCCGCTGGACCAAGAACTGGTCATCAACGCCGTCAAAGGTGCGGAAAAGATTGTGACAGTGGAGGAAGGGGTTTTGGACGGTGGTTTTGGGTCGGCGGTTGCCGAACTGCTGGCGGATAAAGGGATAAAAGCACCCCTGATAAGGATCGGCCTGCCGGATAAATTTATTGAACATGGTAAGCGGGAACAGATCTTAAAATTATACGGTCTGACTGCAGAAGAAATATATAAACAAATAAACGCAAACCGTTGAACTGGTTATTTCTTCTCGACAGAAAACCAGACCTGACAATCAAAAGGTAATTTGTTTTTGTCAATCAATACTTTTTCAACATGACTGACCTTTATTATTAAACCGTGCTTCTTGAACATATCAACCAATTCCTGATAAATATTGTTCTCATTCAATATTGTTTTGACCTCTTTATTGCCGGTGACTGTAGTGGCGTCCCATAAAGGTGACGACATTTTTATCACAAAGGATGCCCATAAAGGCGATGTCTTTGCTGCCAGCGACAGTCGTCTTGATATCTCCTTATTGCTGCCGAACGATTCTTCCAATCTGCCAGCCATTAGGGTTCGCGGGGGCTTTTTCTGATCACTTAAAGCCCGGCTCAACAACTTTTCCATAACGCTTATCTGCCGGTCAATTGATTGGCCGGAGGTCGATCTGATCCTCCACACGTCTTCGTTTACACCCTGAAAAACTTCGAGTTCGATCGGGATAGCCTTTAGGGAGTAGCTGGTTTGATGATCTTCAGGCTTGATCGTTACTGTATCTCTTGCGCCTGAGAATATCAGGTATATCCCAGAAGTTAAAACTAAAAGCGAAATAATTACCAATAAAAATTTTTTCACGATCGTCGGTAATCTTAACATGCTAATAATAAAAAGGTCAAATATTGGCATAAGTTTCAGGGATATGTTAAAATCTACCAGCCGTGAAATCAGATATTGAGATCGCCCAAAAAGCCAAGTTAAGGCTGATCGTTGACGTTGCCAAGCACGCGGGTATCAACCTCAAGGATGTTGAACTTCATGGGTGCCATAAAGCCAAAATCAGCTTGAATGCCTTAAAGCGAAATAAGAAGAAGAAAGACGGCAAACTGATACTCGTCACCACCATGACTCCAACCACCCAGGGGGAAGGGAAAACCACCACTACCATCGGCTTAGCGCAGGCTTTAAATAAATTGGGAAAATTGGCTTTTACCTGTATACGTGAACCTTCGCTGGGGCCGGTAATGGGGATGAAGGGTGGGGCGGCAGGCGGGGGTTTCTCTCAGGTGCTTCCCATGGACGATATCAATCTCCATTTAACCGGAGACATGCATATGATCACCTCCGCGCATAACCTATTAACTGCCATGCTCTATAACCATATTTATCAGGGAAATGATCTGGGGATCGATGAAAAGCGCATCGTTTGGAAAAGAATAATGGACATGAACGACCGATCTTTGCGGGGCATGTTCGATATCACCGCCTCCTCCGAAGTGATGGCCATACTCTGTTTATCCAAAAATGTGACCGACATGAAGCAAAGATTGGGGCAAATAGTTATTGCTTACGATAAAAACGGTAATCCGGTTAGGGCCGGTGATATCAAAGCCCAGGGGGCCATGGCCCTGCTCATGTGGCATGCCCTAAAACCCAATCTGGTCCAGACTTTAGAAGGCGGGCCGGCCTTTGTTCACGGCGGACCATTCGCCAATATTGCTCACGGCTGCAATTCATTAATTGCCACCCGGCTGGCCCTGAAACTTTCCGATTATGTGATCACTGAAGCCGGCTTCGGCACCGATCTGGGAGCGGAAAAATTCTTTAATATCAAATGCCGGGTGGGGGGATTAAAACCGGATGCGGTAGTTTTAGTGGTTACCCGCCAGGCCATCGAACGCCACGGTTACGAGAATGTGGCCAAACATGTTGAGAATATCCAATTGTTCGGAATGCCCCTGGTTATCGCGGTCAACCGTAAGATGGATGACCCGGGGAATGAATTGAAATATATGGTAAAGCAGTGCGAGAAGTTCGGTGTTCCAACAGTTATATCTGAGGTATGGGGGAAGGGTGGAAAGGGTGGAGGGGAAATGGCCAAAGAATTATTAGAGCTTTTGAAAAAACAGAAATCAAAATTCAGACCGCTTTATAACGTAAATGAGCAGATCAAGAGCAAGATCGGGAAGATCGCGGAGGAGATCTATGGGGCGGAGGGGGTGAATTATTCCGAGGCGGCGGAGAGATATATTGAATTTTTAGAAAACTCCGGTTTGGCCAATCTGCCCATCTGCGTGGCCAAGACCCAATATTCGCTATCGGACGACCCCAAAGTATATGGCCGGCCCCGCAATTTCAAGATCACCATTCGGGAGCTAAAAATCTCTGCCGGGGCGGGTTTCATTGTGGCTTATGCGGGTGATATAATGACTATGCCGGGACTGCCGAAGCATCCGGCTGCGGAGAATATGGATATTTCTGAAACCGGTAAAATCACAGGACTTTTTTAATGATAAACCAGAAAAAGATCGAAAAAGCGGTAAAAGAGATATTAATCGCCATCGGGGAGGATCCCAATCGCGAGGGCATTAAAGATACGCCGAAAAGGGTGGCCCGCATGTACGCGGAGCTTTTTTCCGGCCTGCATAAAGATCCCGCTAAGGAAATTACTATCTTCAAACAGGAAGAGCATGAAGAAATGGTGATGGTCAAAGACATTCCTTTCTATTCCATCTGCGAACATCATCTGATACCTTTTATCGGCAAGGCGCACGTGGTCTATATACCCAAGAAAGGCCGGGTGACCGGGCTTTCCAAGCTGGTTAGAGTGGTGGAGGGCTATGCCCAACGACCGCAGGTGCAGGAAAAATTAACCTCGCAGATCGCCGACACTTTAATGGAAAGATTGAATCCGCACGGCGTTCTGGTGATAATCGAAGCCGAACATCTCTGCATGTCCATGCGGGGAGTGAGGAAGCCGGGTTCGATGACCATTACTTCAGCCGTTAGGGGCGTCTTCCGCAAGAACGCCACCACCCGCGCCGAGGCCTTGTCTCTGATAAGGGAGAGGAAATGAAGAAAAAGGTGATGGTGCTGGGCGGCGGGCCTAACCGCATAGGACAGGGGATCGAGTTCGATTATTGCTGTGTGCATGCGGCCATGGCTCTCCGCGAAATGGGCTATGAAGCCATCATGGTGAATTCCAATCCCGAAACGGTCTCCACCGATTATGACACTTCCGACAGGTTGTATTTTGAGCCGCTGACCCGCGAGGATGTATTGAATATCCACGAGTCGGAAAAACCTCTGGGAATCATCGTCCAGTTTGGCGGCCAGACCCCGCTTAATCTGGCTATTCCCCTGCAGGACGCGGGAGTAAAAATATTGGGGACTTCGGTGGACAATATAGACCGGGCCGAAGACAGAAAACGCTTCAAGGCCCTGCTTAAGAAGTTGAAATTGATCCAGCCGGATAATGGAACTACAGTTTCAGTGCTGGATGCCAAGCGGGTGGCCAAAAAGATCGGCTATCCGGTGATAGTGCGGCCCAGTTATGTGCTGGGAGGCCGCGCCATGCAGATAGTTTATGATGAAAAAGATCTCGAAGATTATATGGCCAAAGCGGTCTTTGCTTCCCCCGAGAGGCCGGTCTTGATCGATAAATTTTTGGAGGATGCCATTGAAATCGATGTGGACTGCGTCTCGGACGGAAAGAAAACGGTGATCTGCGGGATTATGGAGCATATTGAAGAAGCCGGCATCCACTCCGGAGATTCCGCTTGTTCCCTTCCGCCTTTTTCCCTTTCCAAATCCTTGGTAGAAAAGATCAAGGATAATACTTACGCCTTGGCGGAAGAACTTAAAGTTAAGGGTTTGATGAATATCCAATACGCCATCCGGAACGATGTGGTTTATGTTTTAGAGGTCAATCCCCGCGCCTCCCGCACCGTGCCCTTTGTCAGCAAGGCCACGGGAGTTCCTTGGGCCAAAGTGGCCACCCAGGTTATGATGGGCCGGACCCTGTCTGAGCTTAAGGTTTCTGAAGTTGAACCGAAGCATGTGTCGGTCAAAGAGGCGGTCTTTCCCTTTAATCGTTTTCCGGGTGTGGATACGATATTGGGTCCGGAGATGAAATCCACCGGAGAAGTGATGGGGATCGATTCTGACTTCGGCACGGCTTTTATGAAGAGCCAGATCGCCGCCGGGCAGAATCTGCCGCTGGAAGGGAAAGTTTTTATTTCGGTAAAAGACAAGGATAAGAGGAATATTGTTTATATCGTGAAAAAGCTTTCCGATCTGGGTTTCCAGATAGTTTCCACTTCCGGCACGGCGGGGGGTTTAAAGAAAGCCGGGATCGAGGTGCAGGAGGTTTTCAAGATCGGGGAGGGGCAGCCGGACATAATGGATTTAATTAAAAACGGTAAAATTAAACTCATCATCAATACGCCTTCCGGCAACCGTAAACAGAAAGAGGACGAGACCAGGATCCGTTCCGGGGCGGTGATGCGCGGGATTCCGTTGATTACCACGATTGCCGGCGCGCAGGCCTCAGTTAACGGCATTGAAGCGGCCAAGAAGAAAGGTTTCACGGTGAAGGCCCTGCAGGATTATCATAAGGAGGGGATATTATGAGAAAGTATGTATTGGCGCTTTTGTTGGTTTTCTTTTTCAGTTCTCTTTCCATAGCTCAGATCGGCAAATATCGCATCATCCCGGAGAAGAGGGGACTCTTTGGTTTAGGTTCCCGGCCTATGATCATGCTGGATTCCGAATCCGGCAAGTCCTGGGAGTACTCCGATCATAAGTGGAACCCCCTGACTAAGATCGAAGAGGTAAAACCGCTTACTGAAGAGGAGATCAGGGCCAAGATCGAGCAGGAGTTAAAGGCCAAGCAGGAAGAGGAGCAGAAGGCCAAGGCGGCCGAGCAGCCCAAACCAGGGGTAAGGCGGAAAAAAGCTGAAACCAAGGTAGAGCCGGGTACAGAGCGCCCGGGCTGGCTGGATAACGAATAGTTGGTGCATATATTCTCAATCTGGCTGGTATATAGGGAAAGATAAGGAGGCTTTATGGATCTTCAGGAGATGATCAGCTGGATGGTTTTGATTATTAATTTAATCGGCTCCGCGGTGATCGTCTGGGGAATAATATTGGTCATAAAGGACTTTGTGCTTACTCTTTTATCTGAAGAACCTCAATCCAAGCGCCTGATGCGGCAGAAGCTGGGGTCCTATCTTATTTTGGGATTGGAATTTTTCATAGCGGCGGACATCATCCGCACCATTATCCGCCCTGACTGGAATGAGATCGGCATGCTGGCGGCCATTATCGGCATCCGGACGGTTTTGAGTTATTTTCTGGGAATGGAGCTGAGGGAGAAGGCCTAGAAAGTCGGTTTAGCGGCTCCTCAAGAAATCCCCTCCAAAGTCCGATGTATATATTGCCATGATCTACGAGTGGTCTTTAAATGAAATGCGCACTCTTTTTAGCTTTGCGCCGGAAGATACCGAGTCCTCCGACCCGGACGTGCTCTATCGCGGGGAATTGATCGATGTGGAACAGGGCGGGATTCGGCAGCCGGTTCAGAATTTTACTGAGAAAATACAGCCCAAGTTCACGGAGATCTCCCTTCCGCCTCCCATCCTTAATCCTCTAGATATCAGGAAGCTCTCCTGATTATCTCTTCCACCCGGGCATTGAGCTTTTCCATCTCCTTTAAATAATTAAGCTTCTGCTTTTCGCGATCCAGTTCTAAAAGGTATTGGTTGATGGCTTCATCCTTAATCACCCGGAGGGTTTGCTTGATGGGATTGAGGCCGGACATGACATAAGTTGCCACTTTGGTGCTCTTTAAATCCGCCAGGCTCACCACCATCATTACATACAGATTCCGCATGCCCTGGGCGGTTAAATCCTGATGGGAGGGGACGGGGAGGGGGGAAGTGGGATGGGAATGATAAAAACCCAGAACCTGCATTTTATACTCCTCAAAGAACTGATTGGCCCGCAAGTTGTCCTGCTCGGAAACGCCGAATTGGTCTTTTTCCGCAAAATACATATAGGCAAAATTGGGGACTGGGAAGACTCCCAAGATAAGGTTGCCGATCCCGCCCAAAAATCCCCCTGCCTCGGCCGGGTAGTTCGAGCGGCAGTGCTCTACGATCAGATCAAAGTGGCGCTTGACGATAATAAGGTCCATATAGACTGAAATTTTATCACCAAAACGTTGATAATCATATATGAATTTCACGGTCTTTGCTCCCGAACTGTCCTCGCGCACGAGGTCCAACCTCGGCCTTCTAGGCGAGGTGAGATGTTTGGGCCAATTACCCGACGGCCGCCGGGTGGCGATCGATCCGGCCCGAAGGTTTTCTGAGGCCTCTACCGCCATTTATCCCGGTTACCTGATCCCCGTCGGTGCCGAAGCTGAACCAATGATCCCGGAAGGAGTAATTGTCAAATTTTCTCCTTATAGATATCGGGACGACAACTTAAGAAGGGAAATCGGGACCTTAACCGCCTTACAAAAAGTGCCGGGCATTCCCCGGGTGATCTACCAGGGGGAGCAGGAAGCGCTATCTGAACGGGGCTTCCTCTTTGGGGTCTTAACCGAGCATAGGCCCGCGCCCTACTTTGTCATGAATCGCCTTAAGGGGGAGAGATTAAGCGCTTTTGCTTTAGCTTCCTGGGGTGCCGCTCCTCCCCGAAGGGAATCCGTGGCCTATTTAGCCGGTACGATTTTCCCTGCTTTGGCCGAGCGCCTGGCGGCAGTGCATGAAGAAAAAGTGGTCCATAAGGACATAAAACCCAATAATGGTTTATTTGAGCCGCAGGCCAAGGTAGTGAATCTTTTGGATTTTGAGCACGCTAATTGGCTCAACGCCCGGTTGCGGGACGAGAGCGGGGCCATGCTTTTTTCCCCGCCAGAAATTCAAGTTTCGCCACCTGAGACTGAAGACGTGAGGTTCGATACCTACAGTTTTGGGGTAACCTGCTTTACTCTTTTAACCGGGGAAGAAATCCTGCTTTATGGCAACGCAACTAACCCTGCCAGGAAACCAGATGAACCTTTTGCCCGGGAAGCGGCCTTCGGGGAATATCATCAGGACTTATATGAGATGCGGCACTGGACGCCGGAAAGATTGGCGCAGGAAAGCAATCTGCCCCCCGCGCTCAAGGAAACGCCGCTGGGGAAATACTTAATTCAACTGGCTCATCCGGATTTAGAACAACGGCCTTTAAATATGCTGGAGATCGCCCAGAATTTGAGGAAGTGGGGCGGGGAATTGGGAGGAGCAGGCGAATAAGCCGGATTCTGTATTAACGATCATCTGTCTGGGATAGGCATTACTGCCTACCTCGATGCGACCTACTCGGGATCCAAGCGACGCGAGCTACGTCTTTCCCTTTTTGGTCTTGCTCCGCGTGGGGTTTACAACGCGACCGTCACCGGTCAGACCGTCGGGAGCTCTTACCTCCCGTTTTCACCATTGCCTTCCCCCCCGGTAAACCGGGGGGAAGTGGGCCGTGTTTTTTCTGTTGCACTTTCCTTCAGGTTACCCTGACCCCGCGTTACGGGGCACGCTGCTCTGTGGAGCCCGGACTTTCCTCACCTCGACTCCGCCTTCGGCTTCGCTCGGTGCAAGCCCCCAAGTCGGGGCTAGCGCTGAGCGAACGAAGTGAGTCGAAGCGCGATCGACTGGCCTGCTCCAACTACATTTTACTAAAAAGCGGGGAATTTTTCAAGGATTGCCGGTCTATGCCCAAATTGGCCAGCTCATCGGCCTGTTGATTTTCTTCGCGGATCCTGTGGGTGATCTCGAATTTTTTGAATTTTTTAATGAGGGAGAGGGCATGGAGGTTTAAGGGTCTTAATCCTTCATTCTTGACCTTGTATTCACCCTTGATCTGTTTGACCAGAAGTTCGGAATCGCAAAAGAAAGAGGCCTCATTCGCTCCCGCCAATAAGGCCTCTTCTAAACCTCTAATTAACGCCAGATATTCCGCGACATTGTTGGTGGCTTTTCCGATATAATCCGAAATCTCAAGGAGTGTCCTGGTTTTCTCCCTGATCACCACCCCGATTCCCGCCTCCCCGGGATTGCCCCGCGAGGCCCCGTCGCAAAACACCTCGACTTTCATTATTTCTTTATCAATCCGATCAGTGCCGGTACGCCAATGCTGTCAATCGAGATCAACGCGCAAATAATCGGCAGGTCCATCGGAGTATTAATTAAACCAATAAGACGCAGAATGACATAAAGAATCGTGCCCATAGTTCACCTCCTTGTCCCGACGCTACGGTCGGGACTTGTGTCAGCGCTTAATATATAATGCCCTTTTCAGTTTGTCAATCGGCAAAGTGTTGATGACCTCACGGGCTTCAAGCCATCCCCGCCGCGCCGTGGCCACCCCGTATTTTATATCTTCCAAATTGTTTATCGAATGGGCGTCGGTATCGATGGCGATCTTGATTTTATATTCCTTGGCCAGGCGGCAGTGTGCATCGTTTAAGTCCAGCCGCTCCGGATGGGAATTAAGTTCCATACAAGTGCCGGTATCTTTGGCCACCTTGAGGATCTGCTCCATATCCACCTCATAAGGGGCGCGCTGGCCGATCAACCTGCCGGTGGGGTGGGACAGGATATTCACATATTTATTTTCCAGAGCACGAATAATGCGTTTGGTCATTTCCGCTTTGCTCATTTTAAAGCGGGAATGCACCGCGGCGATCACCACCTCGACTTCCTTTAAAACGGCATCTTTATAATCCAGCGTGCCGTCGGCCATAATATCCACTTCCACGCCTTTTAAAATGTAAAAGCCCTTGAGCTTGGAATTCAACTTATCAATATATTTCAATTCTTTTAAAAATTCCTTTTCGGATTGCCCCCCCGCCACTCGCGTGGAAACCGTGTGGTCGGTCATGGCGATATATTCATAACCTAATTTTTTGGCGTATTCCGCCATTTCTTCAATGGTATTGCCGCCGTCACTGAATTTGGAGTGCATCTGCAGGTCGCCGCGGAGATCCGAAAGCTCGATCAGTTTCGGCAAGAGACCGCCCCGGGCGGCCTCTATCTCTCCGGACGCTTCCCGTATCTCCGGGGGGATATAGGGCAGGCCCACGGATCTAAAAACTTCCTCTTCGGTTCGGCCTCCGATCATTTTATTTCCTTTAAAGACTCCGTACTCAGAGATTTTCAGCCCCTTTTTAATCGCCATTTCCCGGATCAGGATATTATGCTGCTTGCTGCCGGTGAAGTAATGGGCGGCGGCTCCAAAACACTTAGGATCGACCACCCTGAGGTCGCATTGCAGGTCGTTTTTCAATACGACCGACGATTTGGTCTTGCCTTTGGCCAGGATACGGTCCACCTGCGGAAGCTTCACAAAAGCATTCATCACCGCTTCCGGTTTTTTGGAAGTCACCAAAATATCAATGTCCCCGATGGTTTCTTTCTGCCGGCGCAGGGATCCGGCCGGCAGAATTTGATCCACTTCCTTGATTTTTTTCAATTTAGACACGATGGCTTCGGCGTATTGGGTGGCTTCGGAGAGGAGAAATCGCCCTTTGACCTTTTTCTTAAGCTCCAGGCCCGCCAGGATGTTCTGCTGTTTTTTTTCGCCGAACCCGGGAAGCTTGGCCAGTTTTCCCGCTTTGGCGGCTTTTTCCAGTTTTTCCGCTGAATCGATCTTAAGTTCTTTAAAGAGCAGCATCGCGGTCTTGGGGCCCATACCGGGAATCTCGGTCAGCTTGATGAAATTTTTGGGGAATTCCTTGAGTAAACTCTCATATTTTTTGAATTTTCCGGTCTTAATTATCTCTTCGACGTGTTCGGCGATGGATTCCCCGATGCCGGGAACTTCCTTCAGGGCGGGGAGCCCGCCCGACTGGTAAACTTCTTCCAGATTGTGCGACAGCCCCTCGATATTGCGGGCGGCTTTCTGGTAGGCGCGGATCTTGAAGGGGTTGTCGCCCTTGAGTTCCAGCAGCTCGGCGGTTTCCCAGAAAATTTTGGAGAAATCGGCGTTTTCCATTTAACCTAAAGCCTTTACCATAGCTTCACCCCAGGCCCGGGCGGTTCGCGGTCCGGTGGCGGTGATGATCTTCCCGTCAATTTCCACGCCCGCTCCGGTATAGGTCGCGCCCCCTTTGGCCAGATCTCCGGTATCATCGAACATGGTAGCTTTCTTGCCTTTGAGCACGCCGGCGTAGGCGAGGATCGGCGGAGCGCCGCAGATGGCCCCTAAGACCTTTCCGAGATTTACTGCTTCCTGGGCGATTCTATGGGCCTTTAAATCATGGTGATAATTGAAGCTCCCCGGTCCGCCGACAAAAAGTACGGCATCATAATCTTCAACCTTTACCTGATCCAAAGTGATATCAACTTTGGCCTGCATTCCTAATTTCCCGGTTGCCATTCCCAACTTTGAGGAGGCGGTAGTAATTGCAAAGCCCGCTTTTTCCAATACGGCTTTGGGTTCGGCGTATTCCTCATCGCGGAACATCTCCGGGGCGATTATCATTACGGCTTTTTTCATGCTCCCGCACCTTCCTTGAATTCGAACCAGCGGATGACATCCCGCTGGGACAGAATGCCGATCAGTTTGGAATCCTCGATCACCAGCAGGCGGCCCACCTGATTGCGGGCTATCTTGCCGGTAGCCTCTATCAAATCGTCGTCTTTGCGAATTAAAAGATCCGAGTTCAAGGGAAGCATGATCTGCCGGGCCGTGGTTTGGCCCCAAAGGGATCGGTCGATCTCTTTGATGCCATGAAAGGTGATCAAACCCAGGAGGGTATCGTCTTCCACTACCGGGAAACTGGTAAAACGGTATTTGAAAAAATATTCCTCCACCAAATGGTCCAGGGTCATTAAAGCGGGTACCGTGATCACATTCTTACTCATCAGTTTTTCCACCTTTGCGCCGGTCAAGACTTTTTTCATGACCACCTGCTGGTAGCTTAATTCCGCGGCCTCCATCAGGAAAATACCCAGAAAGATGAACCATACGCCGGAGAGCAGGTTGCCGGTCAAAAGTCCCAGGAAGCCCAATCCGATCAAAAGATAGGCAAAGCCCTTTCCGAAGGAAGAGGCGATCAGGGTGGCGCGGCGGAGATCTCCGCTTATACGCCAGACCGCCGCCCGCAAAACCCTTCCGCCGTCCAAGGGGAATCCGGGGATCAGGTTGAAGATGCCGACCACGAAATTCAGGATGGTCAGATATTCGGTCACCGCATAGACGGCCTGGGGGAAGCCCAGTGAGTATAAGCCCTGCGAGATCAACCAGAAAAGAATCCCCAGCAGGAAGCTCATGATTGGGCCGGCTATGGCCATTTTGAATTCCACCTCCGGGGTGGCGGGCTCTTTTTCCATATGCGCCACTCCGCCGAAGATGAACAGGGTGATGCCGGAGATGGGCAATTGGTGGGTTTTAGCCACGTAGGAGTGTGAAAGTTCGTGCGCCAGCAGGCAGATGAAAAGGAGAAGGGCGGCGCAGATCCCCATCAGCCAGTGGGTTAAAATATTGAGCTCCGGGGTGGTGGCGGCAAAATACCCGGCGGACAGCGTATAAACTATCAGGCCGAAAATAATGAACCAGCTTAAATTGACCTCCACCGGTATACCCAAAACAGTTATCAGTTTGAACGATCTTTTCATTTAAGCTCCCACCCGGTAGGCGTCCCAGATGTTATAAATCCAGAAGATTACAGCGAAAATAGTGGTAAAGCCGAAAATAACTAAGAAAAGGGCGCCCGATATGGCCAGGGTAAAGTAGAGCAGCAGGGGCAGGGCGAAGTAAAAAAGGAGCATGAATTTCAGCCCCTTTTCCGCTTCACCTTTTAGAATTTGCCCCAGCCCTACGACCAGCAGAGAAAAGAAAACGTACAGCCATTTTCCCATGGTCCGCTAATTATATAACTTTTAATCTCACTTGACAATTTTTTACGGCTAGTTTATGCTAGTTTTATATGAAAAAATTGTATATTTTATTGTTGCTCCCGGTCCTGACTCTCATGGCTTACGGGGAAGTCAAGTTCAAGGACGTGCCCGCCAATCACTGGGCCGCCAAATCGGTTTATAATTTGGTGAAGCTGGGGATCACCCAGGGTTATCCCGACGGCACTTTCAGAGGTACCAAGAATATCACCCGTTATGAAACCGCGATCTTCCTCTCCAAGCTGGCGGACAAGCTCGGGGCGGGGGAAGTCGGGAGTATCCAGTCCGACTTAAAGGCCATTAAAACCGAGATTGCTTCCCTAAAAAAGGGGGCGGTCGGCGCCCCGATCTCTGGATCTTTTGAACTGCGCAATGCCGTTTCCAACCTGATCGCCAATGCCGGCACCGCCGGCCGGGGCCCCATTGTCAATTATCGCCTCAAAACCGCTTTAAATAAAGAAATTTCTGAGAATGCCAGCCTGAAAGTAGAATTGGACACTATGGATGCCGGTTTTTACGGCGCCACCCGCGATCTGGCCCGGGAGATGCTCGCGGTTAGCGGGAATCTGAAATTGAATCCGGCGGACATGGGGGTGGTGGGGGATCTGCTTAACGCCCCGGTGGAGATCGATCTGTCATCGGGACCCAGATTTGTTCAGCATACCGACGCCACGGGCCTGATACCTTCTGAAAACGGCCTGGTTTATTTGCGTCCGGATACCGGCTTTAACGTGGGAACCAAGCTGTGGGGGGCGGATGTTTCCGGTGGTTATATTGTGGGAGGATATGATTCCGCCATTTCCGGTAAAGTGGAAACCGATATTCTCACCGCCAAACTTGGATATACCTTGAGCGTGCCGATGTTAAAAGCCCTGCGGGTTGAGGGCGGGGTGGATCTTTATACTAAGAACCCCGGATCTTCGGGTTCGAAAGATACGCGGGGAACCTTGAATTTTTCTTCCGAGATAGCGCCGGGGGTGTCGGCTTCCGCTCAGTGGGGGTTGCGCACCCGGGAAACCAAGGGCTGGATGGTGGGCGCCCGGCTGGACCTGGCCGATGTTTGGAAAACCGGGGTCAATCTTACTTTGCGCGGAAGCAAGGTCGGGTCGGAGTTCATAAATCCCAATCTGGCGGTGGAGGAACTCATAGTGTCCGGCCAGGATTTCTTTATGCGCCCGCTGGAAAATGCGACCGTGAACGTCGGGGGAGAAATGAGCCAGTCGGTTTTTGATAAAGTGACCCTCCAGGGCAAAGCCGATATTCGCCTCTCTCCGGATTTTGGTTACGGCAAGGATAAGCCCAAATCCCGCCTGACCGGTCAAGTGGGTCTTTCCTACGGGGTGGCGGCGGATACCAGCATTGATGCCTTTTATCGGGTAGAGCAAAATCCGGCTCTTTCCGAAACCACAGACCTTACGGCTTTAGGTTTTATCTATAAGTTTTAAAATCCTCAGATACGAACAGATCGATTCCACACAGGATTTGGCCCGGCGTCTGGCTTCCCGGGCTGAAGAATGGACCGTGATCACGGCCCTTAAACAAACCCGGGGCAGGGGACAGTTCAAGAAGAGCTGGTATTCACCTGAAGGCGGGCTGTATTTTTCAATTATTTTAAAACCGGACCGCGAGGCCGAAGAGCTAAAATCCCTAACCCGGCTTTTCGCGCAAAGCCTTATGACTTTTATTGAGAAAGAAACCGGTATGGCCGCCTCGCTCAAGCTGCCCAATGACATTTTAATGGGGGGGAAAAAGGTCTGCGGGATATTGGCCGAAAAAACCGGGGAATCCCTGATTGTCGGGGTGGGATTGAATTTGAACATTAAAAAATTTCCTGAGGATCTGCCGGCCACTTCGCTTGGTTTGGAAACCGGAAGAGTTTTCGATAAAGAAACGGTTTTAACCGGGGTTCTTATAAATTTAAAAGATGAGTATTTAAAATTTCTGCAGGGTGAGGTATAATCTAAAATCATGTTAAGGGGCATTCGCGGGGCGATCACCGTTCCGAAAAATTCAAAAGCTCAAATCATTGAAGCCACCGCCCGGCTCTTAAGAGAAATGGTAAGGGTCAACCGGGTCAAGACCGGGGATATCGCTTCGATCATCTTTTCTGTGACCTGGGACCTAGATGCCGAATTTCCCGCCCAGGCGGCGCATAAACTTAATTGGAAAGACACCCCGCTGTTGTGCACTTACGAGATCGCCGTGCCGGGAAGTCTGAAAAAATGCATCCGCGTGCTGATGCATGTGAATACCGGAAAAAAACAGAAAGAGATCAAACCGGTTTATCTGCGGGAGGCCCGCCGGCTGAGAAAGGAGTCAAACTCATGATCATCATTATGAAGAAGGACGCCACCGACGAGCAGATCAACCAGGTGGCGGAAAAATTAAAGAAGCACGGCTTCGGCATCCATCTGTCCAAGGGAGTGGAGCGCACCGTGATCGGAGCCATCGGCGACAAGTCGGCCATAGAACTTGAAACCCTTCAGATGCTGCCCGGCGTATCGGAGATCGTGCCCATCCGCAAACCCTATAAGCTGGTCAGCCGCGAGTTTAAAGTTGAAGATACCGTAGTAAAAATCGGGAATAAAGTCAAAGTCGGCGGGAGGGAGCCGCTTTGCGTGATCGCGGGACCCTGTTCGGTGGAAAGCCGTGAGCAAATACTGGAGATCGCCGAATCGGTAAAAGCTTCGGGGGCGGTGGCGCTGCGCGGCGGGGCCTTTAAACCCCGCACCTCGCCTTACAGTTTCCAGGGTTTGGGAAAAGAAGGGCTTAAACTTTTAGACGAAGCCCGGAAGAAGACCGGCCTGCCGATCGTGACCGAGGTCGTAGACACCCGGGATGTGGATCTGGTGGCCGGTTACGCGGATGTGATCCAGATCGGGGCGCGCAATATGCAGAACTTTGTCCTACTCAAAGAAGCGGGCAAAAGCGGCAAGCCCATTTTATTGAAACGCGGTCCCGGGGCCACCATTGAAGAGCTGTTGATGTCCGCCGAATATATCTTATCCGAAGGCAACCGCCAGGTCATGCTGTGCGAGCGGGGCATCCGCACGCTGGAAACTTACACCCGCAACACGTTGGACCTGTCCGCGGTCCCGGTCATAAAGAAGCTGAGCCATCTGCCGGTGATCGTGGATCCCAGCCACGGTACGGGCCGTTGGGACCTGGTTTCGGCCATGTCGGCGGCGGCGGTGGCGGCCGGCTGCGACGGCTTGATCATCGAGGTGCATCCCCGGCCGGAAGAGGCTTTATCCGACGGTCCGCAATCGCTCAAGCTCGATACCTTCGCCGAATTGATGACCAATCTTAAGGCGGTGGCCAAGGCAGTTGGGCGAGAGCTTTAAACCAATCATCCCAGCTGGTTTGGTTCAGCGCGGAGACGCAAACCGCCGGCTGGTATTTTTTTAATAATTTTTCAATCTGTTTCGGCGATTCCAGTTTATCTATTTTGTTAAAGACGGTCAGTGTCGGTTTGTTGGCGGCTTCCAGTTCCCCCAATAAATTGAAAACCACGGTCATTTGATCTTCAACATACCTGGCGGAGGAATCCACCACATGCACCAGAAAGTCGGCCTCGGTCACTTCTTCCAGGGTGGCGCGGAAAGCGTCGATCAGCTGATGCGGAAGTTTTTGAATGAAACCGACCGTGTCGGTAAGCAGGACCACTTTTCCTTCCGGGAGGTAAATGCGGCGGGTTACGGGGTCAAGTGTAGTGAACAATTGATTGGCGGTTTGGATCTTGGAGCGGGAAAGCGCGTTGAGCAGGGTGGATTTGCCGGCATTGGTGTAGCCGATCAGCGTCCCGGTTAAGATTTGGGAAGATTTCCTTTTTTCTCTAAGCAGGCGGCGATTTTTCCTTACTTCCTCGAGCTTCTTTTTCAAAAGGGAAATATTTTTCCGGATGAGGCGGCGGTCCATCTCCAGCTTGGTTTCCCCGGGTCCGCGGGTGCCGATGCCGCCTCCTAGCCGGGAGAGCATCCGGTAGCGGCCGGTGAGCCGGGAGAGGGTGAATTCGGCCTGGGCCAGCTCCACCTGCAGGACCCCTTCACGCGTTCTGGCATGCTGGGCAAAAATATCCAATATCAGCTCGGTGCGGTCGATCACTTTTATTCCGAGGGCTTCTTCCAGGTTTCGTATCTGGGAGGGGGAAACCTCATGGTCAAAGATGATTAGGTCGGCATCCTGGGCGCCGCACAGGGCGCGAAGCTCATCAACTTTACCGGTCCCGATAAAATACTTCTGATCGGGCTTTGGGCGGGCCTGGGTTAAAACGGCGACCGGGGCCGCGCCGGCGGTCCGGGCTAAGGAATCCAATTCGGCCAGCGATTCCTCCAGGGGAATCTTTTCAGAGTTGAGTTTAATGCCGACCAAAACTGCCTTTTCCATCTTGACCCGATTTTTATTATAACATATAATGCGAACCAGCATGGCAGAAAAGAAAAAGGACTTAAGGGAAGCCCTGGTAAAATCGGGGCTTTTGACCGCTGAACAAGTCCGGCTGGCCTCCGAGAACTCGATCCGTTCGGGCGAAAGCTTGATCCGCTCAATTTTATACAGTAAATTGCTGGATGAAAAGACCCTGCTTAAATTCCTGGAAGAAGAAATGGGCATCCCCCATGTCAGCTTGAGCAGTTATTTAATCGATCAGAAGACCATAGACCTGGTCCCGGCCGGTACCGCCAAAAAATACGGGATCATCCCCTTATTTTTAGTGGAAAACACTTTAAACGTGGCGATGGTGGATCCTTTTGATGTGCGCGGCATAGACGAGGTCAGGATAAAAACCGGCCACGACTTAGAGGTGATGTCCGCCCTGCCCAGCGAAGTCAACCAGGCCCTGGTCCAGTATTACGGCGTGGCGGGGACTCTGGAAGAGGTTTTAACCCAGATCTCCCATACCGAAGTGGCCCAGGTCCTTCCCGCCATGGCGGAAGAAGCGCCCATAACCAAACTGGTCAATCTTTTAATCATCCAGGCCCTGCAGGAGCGCGCCTCCGATATCCACATAGAGGCGGAAGAAAAAGTTACCCAGGTGCGTTATCGCATCGATGGGATTTTGCATGTCATTTCTATCGTTCCCTCTCATTTGCATGCTTCCATAGTTTCCCGCATTAAGGTAATGTCCCGGATGGATATCGCCGAGACCCGGGTTCCCCAGGACGGGCGTTTCAGTTTTAAGTATGAAAATCGGGAAGTGGATGTGAGGGTTTCGAGCTTTCCCGCCATCCACGGAGAGACCATGGTCCTAAGATTGCTGGATAAGCAGGCCATGATCCTGAAATTGCAAGATCTGGGGTTTTCTCCGGAAAACTTAAAACACTTTGAAGCCGTCGTGCACCGGCCCTACGGCATAATATTGGTGACCGGTCCCACCGGTTCGGGCAAAACCACCACTCTTTACGCTACTTTGAATCATATCAATTCCCCGGAAAGAAATATCATAACGGTGGAGGACCCGGTGGAATACGAACTGCCGGGGATCAACCAGAGCCAGATCAATCCCAAAGCCGGATTGCTTTTTTCCACCGCTCTCCGCTCTATTTTACGCCAGGACCCCAATGTGATCCTGGTGGGGGAGATCCGGGATCTCGAAACCGCCAGCGTGGCGATCGAAGCGGCGCTCACCGGGCATTTGGTCTTTTCCACCCTGCATACCAATGACGCCCCCGGGGCTTTGACCCGCCTGGAGGACATGGGGGTGGAGCCCTTCTTGATTTCCTCCTCCTGCGCGGCGGTGATCGCCCAGCGGCTGGTGCGGAAAATTTGCGACAATTGCAAAGAAGCCGCTGAGATCTCCGCCGAGGTCTTAAAGGATTTTGAGGTTTTTAAAGGCAAGAAAATTACTTTTTATCACGGCAAGGGCTGTAAGATGTGCCGGGGAACCGGATATAAAGGACGCCTGGGCATTTTTGAGATGATAGTCATCAGCGATAAAATCAGGGAAATGATAATCAGTAAAACCCCCTCCAACCTCATCAAACAGCAAGCCGTAAAGGAAGGCATGCTGCCTTTGAGGGATGACGGATTGCTGAAAGTTATGGCCGGGGAAACCACCCTGGATGAAGTGATGCGGGTCACGCAATTGGATTGAGTAAAAATAATGCCGGTTTATAATTATAAAGCGAAAGATAAATATGGAGTGGCCCTGCAGGGAACCATGGAGGCCAGCACCCCCTCAGTGGTGGCCGGCCGTTTGAGTAATATGGGTTATGTGCCGGTTTATATCCTGGCCAAAGAAGCCACTCTGCAGAACAATCTGGAAGAATTATTAGCCCGTTTTCAGAAGGTTAAACCTGAAGATATGATTGTTTTCGCCCGCCAGCTCTCCTCCATTTTGGGGGCCGGGGTGCCGCTTTTAGAATCGTTGGAAGCCCTGTATGAGCAGATGGTCGGTTATAAATTCAAATCGATCATTTTACAGATCCGCCGGGATATTGAGTCCGGGTCCAGCTTTTCCGAAGCCCTGGAAAAACATAAAACCGTTTTTCCCCTGGTATTTGTTTTCATGGTGAGGGCGGGGGAAAAAGCCGGCATCCTGGGGGAAGTGTTGGAGAGATTGGCCAAACTTATGGAGCGCGATTATGAGAACGTGCAAAAAATTAAATCCTCCACCCGTTATCCCATAATTGTGCTTACGGCGCTGGTGGTGGCCTTTATGACGGTGGTGACCTTTGTTATTCCGCGCTTCTCCGCGCTTTATTCCAGTTTTAAAACCGAACTGCCGCTGCCCACCAGGATTTTACTGGGTCTAAATTATGTCATCGTCAATTATTGGTATATTATTTTGCTGGTGGTTATCGGCGCGTGGTACCTTTTTCGCCGGGCCCTGCATACCGAGAGGGGGAAGCTGTGGTGGGATCATCTGATGCTTTCACTGCCCGTATTCGGCCCCCTGGTCAATAAACTGATCCTGGCGCGCTTCTGCCGCATGCTGGCCTCCATGCTTAAATCGGGGATCCCGGTGGTGGAGGGGCTTACCATTACCAGCGATACGGTGGAGAACGCCGTTATATCCAAGGTGATCAGGGATGTCAGGGAAGAGGTAATCCGGGGCGGAGGTCTGGCCGAGCCCCTGCGCGGTTCGCGGGTTTTCCCGCCTTTAGCCGTTCAGATGGTGGCGATCGGGGAGAAAGCGGGGGCTCTGGAATCCATGCTCACCAAGATAGCCGATTATTTTGACCGGGACGCGGATTATACGATTACCAATCTGACCCCCCTGCTGGAGCCGGCGCTGATTCTGGTGCTGGCGTTTTTGGTGGTCCTGCTGGCAATGGGGGTTTTCCTGCCCATGTGGGACATGGTCAAGTTTATTAAATGATCGGGACTTGACAAAATGTCCTTAAGGGATATAATCAACCGCAAGTGGATCAGTGATTTTATTGATAAAGGAGGTGAGATTAAATAATGAAACGAGGTTTTACTCTGATCGAACTCGTCATGGTGATAGTGATCTTGGGCATTCTGGCAGCTATGGTGATCCCCCGGTTTATAGATTTACAGGGAGCCGCCAAAAATTCTGCCACCCAGGGAGCTCTGGGAGCTATCCGTGCGGCGGTAGCGGTGCGTTATGCCAGCAATTCAGCTTATAATATTACACCGGCTATCCCCGATACGATCGAAGCCGGCATGTTCCAGGACAGCCAGATTCCCAGGGAACAGGTTTCCAATAGTTCAGGTAACGGGATTACCTTTATTGCTTCCGCGCCCACCGCGGCAGGTGCAGGTTGGGCCTATGATTCGGCTAACGGCCGGATATGGGTAAATCACAGCGCTTATACTGCCTGGTAGAAGTTTAAAGAAGCTTCTTTAATAAGCAGGGGCGATTCTACCGCATTTTTGCGGGGGATTGTCCCTGTTTTTTTGCTGGAGGCCCTCATCCGACTTCTTTTTAGGCGATAATTCTCTGTCCATCGCCTTCTCCCAGTCCCTCGACGAAGCTCGGGACAAGTGGGAGAAGGATTGAATGTTTTTCGTAAACTTACTCCACCCAGCCCCTCTCCCTCTGGGAGAGGGGGAAAAGAATAAAGTATTGCTTAGACAAAATTGGGTGAGGGCGTTATAATAATCCCATATCAGATGAAAAAAGACTTTCTGGTTTATTTATTTTTATTGGCTCTTTCACTTATTTTTTTCTTTCCTTTTTTGACTGGAAACAATATATTTGGTTTTAGGGATTTATCGCTTTATTTTTATCCGTTAAGACATTTAATGGTAGAAATGGTGAAATCCGGCCACCTCCCGCTCTGGAATCCCTATATTTATTGCGGCATTCCCTTTTTGGCTACCTTGCAGTCCGGCTTTTTGTATCCTTTTTCGATATTATTCTATGTTTTGCCTTTTAATCTGGGATTTAACTGGTTTATCATCCTGCATTATTTTCTGGCGGCTGTTTTCACTTATCATTTAGCAAAGCATTATGGGATAGGGAGGGTGGGAGCGGCGGCCTCAGGAGTTATTTTTGCCTTTTCCGGATATCTGCTCTCGGTTTCCAACATGAACACTACTTTGACCTCGGTCATTTGGCTGCCGCTGGTGATTTTGTTCTGGGATAAAGCTTTAGGGATGAATAGGGATAAAAGGGAGGAGGAGGGAGGAGGAGGGATAAAAAAAATCCTTACTACTCCCTACTCCTCCCTCATATCCCTTATCATCCTTCTTTCTCTCATGTTTCTAGGAGGCGAACCGACTATCTTTTATTCCACTGTTTTAATCCTGGTCCTTTACGCTTTCTTTCAGAATAAAATTGCCCGGATATTATATTTGATTCCGGTTTTGCTTTTGACGCTGGGCTTATTGGCGGCGCAAATATTCCCTTTAATAGAATACGCCGTAAATTCGGTCAGGATGTGGAGAACCGAATATGATTTTATTTCCCATTCCTCTTTTCCCCTTCGGGAAACCATGAATTTTGCTTTTCCCCAGGTATGGGGGAATTTTCTGGCCGGCACTTATGTGAGGGAACTACTGGGCGAATCCCTTCAAACCTGGATTTTATCTCCTTACACGGGTATCCTGGCATTGTTTCTGGCGGGGTGGGGGATCGGTAAAAGGTCCCGGATCGCTTATTTCTATGCGCTAACTTCCATTTTTTTCCTATTTTTGGCTTGGGGCAAATATACCCCGTTTTATAAAATATTTTTTTACGGCGTGCCTTATCTTTCCGCCATCCGCTATCCGGTTAAATTCCTTTTCTTTCCCACCTTGGCGGTCGCGATTCTGGCGGGGTGGGGTATTGATCGGCCGGGAAAAGAAATCAAGCCGCGCGTTCTGGCCGCCTTTTATGGGGTATGGGGTTTGGTTTTCGGGATGGCAGTGGCCTTGGGAATGTTTAAAAAGGGTTTACATGGTTTGATTTCAGCCAAATTGGGATTGGCGGAATATTATAAATATGTATTGGGAAAATTATTGAGCGTCAATCAGCTCAATTTATTCTATGTATTCATGATCTTATCCCTGGCGGCTATCCTGTTGTTTCTGTTTTACCGGAAAATGGTAAGCGGCCGGATTTTGGTTTACGGCCTGGTGATATTGATAGCCGCCGATCTTTATATTTTTAACGGCGGGCTTAATCCGCCGGTCTCCAGTAAGGTTTATTCTTATGAGCCTTCAAATGTGAAACGGTTGCTTTCCGACCGGTCCCTTTTCAGGTTTTACGTGGATCCGGAGATTTATGAAAAGTCCGGGGCCTTTTTTGCCGGCCAGGATGAAATACTGCTGTCGCTTAAATCCAAATTATCCCCCGATCTGCTGGTGCCGCATCATCTCTCGGATTTTATGGGCCGGGAATCGGTGGAACCCCTGAGGAATACCAGATATTTCTGGGCTTTCCGCGATCAGTTTTTAAAAGCGCGCCTGGATTTGCTTTCCCGCGCCAATGTGAAATATATCCTGTCATACAAAAAACTCAATCATCCCCGCCTGCGGCTTATAAACGCCGAAGACGGCTATCTTTATCGAAATTTGGGCTGTTATCCGCGCGCTTACCTTAAGGGAGGAGACTGCCGCATACTGAAATATGAATCGCGGCAAGTGGAAATTTTGGCGGATTCCGCTTCCGGGGGAAAGCTCATATTAACGGACAACTATTATCCGGGGTGGAAAGCCGCCCTGGACGGAAAGCCAATCGAGATCAAAAGAGAACAGTATCTCTTTCGCGGGGTTGCGGTTCCTGCCGGCCGGCATAAGGTGGTTTTTAGATATGAGCCGGATTCGGTTAAATGGGGAGGGCTGGTCAGTATTTTAAGCCTGGCGGGACTGATTGGTTTTATATTCTGGAGCAAGAGATGAAAATTGACAGAAAAGATATATATGTTTATTTAATATTTTTTGCAATAACCCTGGCCTTTTTCTTCAGATTCTTGGACGGGGCGGAGATTTTCGGCTTTAAGGACCTTTCCCGCTATTTTTATCCCCTGCGGCATTTAATGGTGGAGCAGGTTAAAGCCGGCCACTGGCCGCTGTGGAACCCCTATATTTTCTGTGGCTTCCCCCTGCTGGCCACCCTCCAGATCGGATTTTTTTATCCGCTAACTATGATCCATTACTTTCTGCCTTTTGATCTGGCTTTTAATTATTACACCATCCTCCATTACTTTTTGGCGGCCAGTTTCATGTTCATGCTCATGAGGCATTTTAAATTCAGCCGGACCGCCTCTTTCCTCTCGGGTCTTATTTTCGCCTTTTCCGGTTATCTGCTCTCGGTTTCTAATATGAATACTTCGTTGTCGTCGGTTATCTGGCTGCCGCTGGTAATTATTTTTTGGGATAAGGTCCTAAGGTCCAGAGGTCTTGAAGTCCTGGGTCTTATAATTTTATTGGCCATAATGTTTCTGGGCGGCGAGCCCACCATCCTTTATGTGACCGGCTGGCTGATGCTGCTTTACGCGCTTTTCTTCTATAAGGATCGCTTAAAGAACACGGGGACCCTTATTTTGATATTTGTGATAGTGGCCCTGCTGGTTTCCGCCCAGCTTTTGCCTTTTCTGGAACTTATCTTACAGAGCGACCGCGCCCAGATGGCCAATTTTGAATTGATCAGTATGCGCTCCTTTCCCCCGCGGGAAATTATAAATTTTATCTTGCCCTTTTTCTTCGGCAATCAGTTAAGGCCGGGCAATTATACCGAATATCTGCTGGGCCGGAATATCCAGGACTGGCTACTTTCTCCCTATCTGGGTTTCTTCCCCCTGTTTTTTGCGGTTCTGGCCTGGTTAAAACCCGATAAAAGGATCTATTTCTTTTCGGGGGCGGGGCTTTTGGCTTTGCTTCTGGCTTTTGGCAAATATACGCCGCTTTATCCGGTTATCTATAAACTCCTCCCCGGCGTTTCTTTGATAAGATATCCGGTAAAATATTTATTCTTAACCACTTTTGCCCTGGCTTATCTTTCGGGAGCGGGTTTGGAGGAATTTATAAGGGGGGAGGAGGGGAAGCTGCGGAAAATCGGTATTATTTTATTGGTTTTAATAGGGGTGTTAGGAGTGGGGTGCTGGGGATTTATGATATTTCAGGGGCAGATCTTTAATATTTTAAGGGGTCATTATCCGCCAAAACTGCCGGGCTTTTTTGTTTCTGAACTTTATCAAACTTATAAGTTCGATCTGAAGAGCTTATTGAATCTCTGGTTTTTTATGCTGGCGGGGGGCTTGATATTAGGGCTGGTCCTCAGGCAGATTATTTCCCGCAGGGCGGCGGCCTTCTTTTTTATCGGCCTGATTTTTATTGATCTGGTCTCGGTCAATATGCCGCTTAGCTGCCCGGTGAGTCCCCAGATCTATCATGAAATAACCCCTAACCTTAAAATCTTGATGACGGATAAAGACCTGTTCAGGCATTTTTATTCGCTTGAGGTGGAAAAGGTAAGCCGCCTGGTCTACGGCGCCGATTTTGACCAGGCCCTGCTGGAGAATAAAGACCGGCTGACGGCCAATCGCCTGGTGCCCCATCATTTATATGACGTAAACGGGTACGAGTCGGTCGAACTGGCGAATTATCGAAAATTCATGATGAGTTTAAAGGATGAAGTTCCCTATAAATATATTAACCGGCTGAACGCCAAATATATCGCCACCGAAAAGCCGGTCAGTCATCCCGGCCTTAAGTTGGTTCGCCATGCCCAATATTATTACGGCGAGCTGTATTTATACCAGAACCGGAAGGTCCTGCCGCGCGCCTACGCTGAAGGAAATTCGGTCAAAATATTGGAATATCAGCCGGAAGAAGTGATAATAGAAGCCCGGATGAAGAAACCGGGAAAGCTGTTTCTGGCGGATACCTATTATCCGGGATGGAAGGCCTACATTGATGAGCGGGAAACCAAAATAGTCCGCTCCCATGAATTGTTCCGCGAAGTGGCTTTGGATAAGGGAGCACATATCGTCAGATTTACTTATGATCCCTGGACCTTTAAACTGGGTATGGTCATCAGCTTGCTGACTGCGGCCGTTCTCTTGATTTTCACCGTAAAGCTGGTCTATGTTAAATAAAAATAAACTGGTATTCGTTCTTTTTCTGATCCTTCTTTTGCAGATTACTCTCCGGATTCCCTTTTTATCCGAACCTTTGGAGCGGGATGAAGGACTTTATGGATATATGGGACAGCGGATTCTGCAGGGAGAGGTTCCTTACCGGGATATTTTCGACCATAAGACCCCGGGAGTTTATTATGTTTACGCTTTTCTCCTTAAATATTTCGGTCAGGGGATAAACACCATCAGGATTTTTACCCTGTTTTACAGTATGCTGACCACGCTCGGCCTGTATTTATTGGGCCGCCGGCTGTGGGGGACGTGGCCGGGGATAATAGCCGCTTTATGGTTTGCCCTCTTCTCGGGCGGGCCGGCCATCCAGGGAAGCAACGCCAATGCCGAAGTTTTTATGATCCTGCCCTTGATCTGGGCTTTATATTTTTTCATATCGGCCCAAAAGCAAAAGACCACGCTTTCTTATTTTTGGGCCGGGCTTTTTTCAGGGCTGGCCATCCTGATAAAACAGAGCGCGGCCTTCAATTTGTTGGTTTTGCTGGGATTTGTTTTCTGGGAGGGGTGGTCGGCCGTGTTTATGCTGGCCCTGGGGGCCTGCGTGTTCCCGTTATTTTTTACAGTATATTTTATCTGGCAGGGGGCTTTCACCCAATTTATAAGTTGCGCGGTCCTGGCCAATGTCACTTATCTTAAGGCCAGTCCGGTGCCTGCTTTTTGGGCCTATCCCTGGTACGGCTTATCCATAATTTCGGAGGTCTTTTTATATGAGAATTCCATTCTCTGGATATTAGCGGCCGCGGCCCTGGTTTATATGTGGTTTGAAGACAGAAACCGGGAAAGTGGATTATTGGCGGCATGGGCCTTTTTCTCTTTCGCGGGGGTGGCGTCGGCCCAGCTTTTCTTTCGCCATTACTTCATTCAGCTCCTGCCGGCCCTGGTTTTACTTTCCACTTATGCCCTGATCAAACTGCCCGCTAAAATTAAACTGGCATTGACGGGCCTGTTTTTGATTTTATTGGTCCCGGTTTTTAAAGAAGAGCTCCCTTATTATTTCAAATATTCGCCGGACCAAATATCGGAAAAAAAGTTCGGCAGTATTTTTTGGGGCAAATCGGCGGCGGTCGCCTCCGATCTAAAAAAAACAATAAAAACACAGGATGATCTTTTTGTCTGGGATTCCCATCCGGAGATCTATTTTTATTTGAATAAAAAAGCCCCCTCTTATTACGCCTATTATCTGAACTGGATGGGGGAGGGGCCTAAGCAAGAAATATTCCGGGAAGTTTTAAAAAGGCCGCCCCGCTATATTCTATGGGTAAGCCATTTAAATTTTGATAAGACCCTGATGGATTTTATCAAGCGGGAATATAAATTAAGAAGAAAATATGTCATTTATCAGAACCTAACCTGGGGCTTATTTGAAAGAAGCGCCCGCCTCTGATAAAATGAAACCTATGCCCAAGGTAATAGTGATCATGCCGGCCTATAACGCCGCCAAAACCCTGAAAAAAACCTATGAGGACATTCCCAAAAACCTGGTCAGTGAAATTATCTTGGGCGATGATTGCTCGCAGGACAATACTATTGAAATCGCCCGGAAACTGGATATTTTGGTTTTAAAAACCCCGCGCAATCTAGGGTACGGGGGAAATCAAAAAATGCTCTATCGGGAGGCCTTGAAGCGCGGGGCGGAGGTTGCGGTGATGGTGCATCCCGACTGGCAGTATGACGCCACCAAGATCCCGGAAATGATCAATCCCCTCATTTCCGGGGAAAAAGATGTAATGATGGGATCGAGAATATTGGGAGGGGCCGGCAGCATGCCCCTTTGGAAATATGTTTCCAACCGTTTTTTAACCTGGTGCGAGAATTTGACTTTCGGACTTTCGCTTTCTGAATATCATACCGGCTTCCGGGCCTTCTCGCGGAAGGTTTTGGAAACCATTCCCTTCGAGAAAAATTCCGACAACTTTGTATTTGATACGGAAGTTATGGCCGAAGTGGCCCGGGCCCGCTTTAGGGTGGGTGAAATAGCGGTTCCCTGCCGTTATTTCCCCGAGGCCTCTTCGGTGAATTTTATAAACAGCGTGATCTACGGCCTGCAAACCCTCTGGGTATGTGTGAGGTATATATTCCATGCTGTCTGATTGGTGGTGGGAATTCTGGTCCGTGGATCCCATTTTGCCGCGCACCGTGAATAGTATCCCCGGCCCTACGCTGGACGGCACTTCTCTTAATCTGATAATTTACATCATTCTGGCGGTATTCTTAGCGGGCTATGCTTTTTACCTGTGGTTCAGATTTAACCGTCTGGACTTAGAAAAGCTGGGCCGGATGAGCCTAGCGGTCCTTCTGATTTTTTGGATAGGATTGGAAGTGCGTCAATCTTTCTCTTATTTTACCTACTGGTCGGCGGATCAGGCGCAGTTTGCCGGGAAATCTTTATCGGAGAAGCGCGATCTCATTTATCCCCGCGGATTTTATTCGTTTTATGAATTCGTCAGACAGAGAATCCCTCAGGACGCATCGGTGGCCATGCGCAGTAAGGTGGATGAACTCACCAATATCATGTGGAGTTATTATTCCTGTCCCCTGTCAATTACCGATGAAGCCGGGGCGCAGTATATGGTGGGGATGAATGTCCCGCCGGATCCGGCTTTTAAAACTGAATTATTTCTTTCCAACTGGTGGGTGGCCAAGAAATGATACTCTTTGCCGTATTTATTGTTCTTTTAGCCGGATATGAAATGGTCAGTCTTATTGAGTGGAAAAGGGAAGGGAGGCCGCTGCTGGAGAGACTGGCTTTAAGTTATTTGATCGGGGCGGGGGCGGTAACTCTGCTGATGTTCGCCCTGGCGCTTTTGAAGATAAAGTTCAATATCTGGCTGATCTGCCTTCCCTGGCTAATTCTTTCTCCGCTGTGCTTCACCTCGAAAGTAAAATTGCCCCGATTACCAAAACTGTCTGTTGGGGAAGGGCTTATAACCTGTGCCCTGGGCCTTAAATTATTCTATGTGTTTTATGAGGCCTTGATCAAACCGGTTACGGGCTGGGATGCCCTATGGAATTTTTCCTTTCGGGCCAAAGTTTTCTTTTTTGAAAGGGGCATCCCGCTGGATCGCAGCCATCCCTATTTTTTAGGAGGCGGCATGCGCCAGTATCCGCCGCACCTTCCCCTTTTGGAGGCCTGGACCTATATAAGCCAGGGCGCCTGGAACGATGCCGCCATGAAAATTATCTTCCCGTTATATTTTTTGGCACTGCTGATCGTCTTTTATTACTGCCTGCGGCGCGAGAAAAGCCGGAGGCAATCCTTGTTTTTCACCTTCCTGCTTTCCTCGCTTCCGCTTTTAACCTATCATGCCGCGATGGAATATGCCGATTTCATAGTAGGGGGCTATTTTCTGGCGGCCGTGGTTTACCTTTATCAGTTCATAAAAGAAAATGATTCCCGGATATTGATGCTTTCGGCCGTGCTGGCGGCTCTGGGCCCCTGGGTTAAAGACGAAGGACAAATATTCTTTTTTATCTGTCTTTTAGTTTTAATGGTTGCTCGGCGATTCAATTGGAAATACCTGTTGACCTACCTCTCCCCCTATGTGATTTTAATCGGCCCCTGGATTATGTTTAAAAATGTCTTTAAGCTGTCTTTGGGAAATGAGCCCGGCTTTTCGCTGGCGCGTTTCGGCAGTTATTTCAATTTTCATCCGGAAATCATACCTAAAATGCTGCAAGATGTTTTTTTGAAGGGCAACTGGCATCTGCTTTTTATTCTCTGGCTTTTAGTTTTGATGTTTTTTGGCCGGAAAATATTTAAATCGGAAGTGAAATACATATTTTGGACTTCGGCTTTGGCCTGGTTGTTTTTCACCGCCATCTATGTTTTTACCTTTAATTGGGGCATGGTTTTCACCGGAATAATAGTTCATCGGAATTTTCTAACCTTTGTTCCGCAGATTTTGTTGCTTTGCGGGTTGACCCTGTGATATGATTTGACCCCGAGATGTTCATATATGTTTCCACATTCCTTTTGGCTTTACTGGTGACCGTTTTTGCCACACCGGTGGTATCTGCTTTAGCGGCCAAAGTCGGCGCCATAGATAACCCCAATGAACGCAAGGTCCATAAATCCGCCGTCCCTCGATTGGGGGGGGTGGCCATTTATTCAGGATTTATACTGGCGATTCTGGTCGGCGTATTGATGGCCGGGATTTTCAACCGCAGATTGGAAGGATTACATCTTTTGGGGATTATTTTGGGGAGCACGGTGGTTCTGGGAGTGGGAATCTGGGACGATATAAAAGGGCTCAGGCCCCTGACCAAATTTATCTGGCAGTTAATGGCCGCCCTGGTAATCGTTTATTTTGGAGTTAATATAAATTTTGTTTCCAATCCCTTTAACGGATTATGGCAGATGGGTTTATGGGGAATACCGCTGACCCTGCTGTGGGTGGTGGGCATGACCAACGCCATCAATTTAATAGACGGATTGGATGGTTTAGCGGCGGGGGTCACCGCCATCTCCGCGGGCACGCTGTTTTTCGTGGCCCTGCGGACCCATCAGATCGGGGCGGCTATTATCATGCTGGCGCTCTGCGGATCGGCCCTGGGATTTTTGCGCTATAATTTTTTCCCGGCCAAGATCTTTTTGGGGGATTCGGGAAGCTATCTTTTGGGCTTTGTTTTGGCGGCGGCTTCGGTGATAGGCGTGTTCAAAACCACTCTGGTGGTGGCCTTGATCATACCTTTGTTGATTTTGGGCGTTCCCATTTTTGACACCATGTTCGCCATCGGTCGCCGGTTTAGTGAGGGAAGATCCCCCTTTTCCGCGGACAATAAGCATATCCATCACATGCTGCTCCGGGCCGGCTTCACCCAGAGGGAGGCGGTACTTATCATTTATGTGGCCTGTTTCCTCTTAAGCATGGGAGCGCTGCTCATGGCGTTGAACCGATGATGAACCGCAAGCGGATCATGTTCGTGTTTGGCACCCGCCCCGAAGCCATAAAAATGGCCCCGGTGATTTTGGAAGTTGAGAAGCATCCGGACATTCTTCAGGGTGTCATCGTTTCCACCGGCCAGCATTTGGAGATGCTGCGCCAGGTAATGCGCATTTTTGAGGTCCGCCCGGATTATGATCTGGGTATCATGGAGGAATCCCAGACCCTCTCTCAGATCGTGGTGAAAACCCTGCAGGGGCTGGAAAGCATTATCCTGAGGGAAAAGCCGGACCTGCTTTTGGTGCAAGGCGACACCTCTTCGGCCTTCGCCGCGGCGCTATGCGCCTTTTACCATAAGATTCCCCTGGGGCACGTGGAGGCGGGATTGCGCACCGGGGATAAGTGGCGGCCCTATCCGGAAGAGGTCAACCGCCGTTTGATATCAGTGGTGACCGATCTGCATTTTTCTCCAACGCGGACCGCCCTTTTAAATTTACTGCGGGAAGGAATTCAACGCTCCTCAATTTATTTGACCGGAAATTCGGTGATCGATGCTTTGTTTATGGTTTCCAACCGAAGCTTCGATCTTAAAAGGGCGGGTCTGGACCTGGATCAAAGCAAAAAAATAATATTGGTAACCGCGCACCGCCGCGAGTCGTTCGGGGCGCCATTGAAGGAAATTTGCCGGGCGGTGGGACGCATTGCCAAGAAGTACCCTCAAGAAGTTCAAGTAATAGTGCCGGCGCATAAAAATCCAATGGTACAGTTGACTGTGAAGGAGACCCTGGGGGACATTGAAAATGTGGAGATCACCGAGCCCCTGGATTATGAGCCTTTTGTGCATTTAATGAAAGCTTCTTATGTTATTTTGACCGATTCCGGCGGCATCCAGGAGGAAGCGCCTTCCCTGGGCAAACCGGTTTTGGTGCTCAGGGAAAAAACCGAGAGGCCGGAGGCCATCGCCGCCGGGACAGTGAAGCTGGTAGGCATTAGGGAAGAAGTTATCTTTGCCGAAACCGAGAAGTTAATCCAGGATAAGGGCGAATACGATAGAATGACCAGAGCGGTGAACCCCTATGGGGACGGAAAAGCGGCCGAACGCATCGCTTCCGCGCTCCTGCATTATTTTGGGTTCACCGACTTAAAACCGGAGGAATTTAAGGGGGGATAATATGTTAATGGTTAAAGACTTGATGACCAAGGATGTTTTTACTGTGTCTCCGGAAATGTCGGTTAAAGAAGCAGCCAAATTGCTTTTTGAAAGGGAGATTTCCGGACTGCCGGT
>Ga0315293_10000398_pt1 | contig 40033 bp, 60 predicted proteins | sample YL17G13_20_MG_FD_203071 | JGI IMG/M metagenome (GOLD analysis project Ga0315293, IMG submission 203071) | Sediment microbial communities from Yellowstone Lake, YNP, Wyoming, USA - YL17G13_20 | ecosystem: Environmental > Aquatic > Freshwater > Lake > Sediment | place: USA: Wyoming | collected... | reverse complement strand
AAGAGATGTGGCCCTGGCGCTCGGAATGCCCCTACTCTGGCTTCACAGGGTAGAGTGGTGTGCGGAATGGCACGCTGATGTCGAGGCGGGGTACTTCTGGTGGGAGTTGCACTTCAGTCGGTGGATCAGGTGGGCAAGGCAAAAATCATTGGTGGCCTTGAACACGTCCACTTGACGGGCTGGCGTCCTCGGTCTATAATATGTGCATGGGCCAAGTTTCGGGGCCTGCCAGGAGCTAGCATCCTGCCCGACTTGTGTCTTTAGGATGCCCCCGTGACGCAGGCCGCTGCGGGTTGATCGCCGCAGTGCGCGGGACAAATCACTCCGTTCGCTTGGGTGAGCGGGGGAGTAAGAGGCCAGTCTTTCGGGGCTGGCCTCTTCATAATCTATCCCCCGGTGAGTGCTCTACATGGCTTCTGATGGCGCGTTCCTGCTGTTGCGCCGCTGCATAGATCATCGTCGTCTGGATGCTGCTATGGCCCAGTAGGCATTGCAACTCATCAATGGAGCCGCCTGCGTCCAGAAAGCGGTTGGCGAAGCTGTGTCGGAACTTGTGCGGATGGGCGTTCACGCCCGCCTTGTAGCCCAGGCGGTAGATGAGGGCCTTAACACCCGCTCGCTGAATCCCCCACAGGGACCCGTTGGTTTGTGCTAGGTGTTCCTCAAACGCTTCCCTAGAATGCTGACCAAGCCCGACGACGCGCACTTTCGCGCCCTTGCCGTTGACCCTCAGCGTTGAACTTCTGGCGTCATAGTCGCTTGGTTTGAGGCCGGAGAGTTCCGACAGACGAAGCCCGCAGTCCAGGAGTAGGTAGACGATGGCCTTGTTCCTCGTCGGGTTGCCAGTTTCCTCAGCAGCGTGTAGAATAGCTAGGAGTTCGTCGGTGCTAAAGACGGGCCGCCACTGGTGGGGTTGCCGGGGACGGCGTAGATGCTTCATGGGATTCTCTTTGATTGCCCCTTCTTCCACGAGCCGGTTGAAGAACGCAGAGACGATGGCGCAATGAGTCCTAATCGTGCCGGGCTTGAGGTGGCGCAGGCTGGCAAGGTAGGCTCTAAGGTGTTCGGCCTTGACGCGCCGGACGTTGACTCGCCCCAGGAATCGCCGTAGGCTAGTGAGCACCTGCTGGTAACTGGCAATCGTCAGCGGCGAACGCCCAGCGGCCTCCAACCCGAAGAGATAAGACGCGACTAAGTGTTCCAAAACATAACGATTCTAACAGGGAAAGGTCTACGGCGGGGGAATTCCTAAAGAAAAATGAGGCGATTTTTAGCCGCCTATCTACGGGGGGTATTGACAATGCAACCCTTATATACGAAACTGGGGACATGGACATTTACAGCCAAGTCATCGAATTGGGGTTGCCCACCCTGCAATGCAAAGAATGTGGATACCGGTGGCACCCACGAAAGCCCAAGATGCCGACTCGCTGCCCTAATCCCGGATGCGGGACGCGGTGTTGGTGTCGGGAGCGCAGGGACGGCAAGGACGGGCATAAGGAGGAAGCATGAAGCGATACACCTACGTGACTACATACATCGTCAAAGCACTCGACGAGGCGGTAGGTGATGAGGTGGTGGAGAAGGTCGAGTCAGTGCTTCGTCCGGATACTGCCGTCGTCGAACGCTGGACAAAGTTGGAGTGTATCGAGGACGTTCCCGACGAGGACGACGAATAACTAAGGCCGCACCCCCTGCTGGGGCCGAGCGCGGCGGCTCCGGCAAGGGTGAAGGGAGGTGGCTATGGAGCCGACAGTAGCATTACTACACAGGGTTGCCGCCATGCGTAAGGCGATGGCGATACCCGACGACGAGGACATTGAACGGGCGTGGCGGCGGTGGACCGGCCTGGACTTAGAGGTGGGAGATGTGCGCGAGGCCCTGCGGGGCGAAGAGTCAGATAGTGTTGTGCCTTTTCGACGGGCAAATCTACATCGAGCAAGCGATCCTAGCACTCAAGGCGCGGGACACAGAACGGGCGCTACGGTGCATGAGGTTGGCGCGAGAGGCCCAGCGCACGGCGGCGGGCGAGATCGAGGGGATAGATGATACCAAAGCGCATCACCGTAGCGTGGCTGCGAAGGCGGAAGGCTTGCGAGGATCAGGTCTCAATCTTCGGGGTTGAGTGGCCGCAGGGGGCAAGCCTCTCTCGTGAGAACCTACTACGGGCCGCTGAACTGAAACTTGATCTTGACTGGTTAGCTGAGGAGATTCTCACCCCTCCCCTGCGGGACGCCTACCAGAAGGCCAAGGCACCCCTGTGGGAAGCCTACCAGAAGGCCAAGGCACCCCTGTGGGAAGACTACCAGAAGGCCGAGGCTGCCCTGCGGGAAGCCTACCAGAAGGCCAAGGCTGCCCTGTGGGACGCCTACCAGAAGACCGAGGCACCCCTGTGGGGAGCCTACCAGAAGGCCAAGGCACCCCTGCTGGCAAACATCATTGAGGAAGACAATGGCCGCCGTTGCACTGAATGAAACCCCGCGCTGGCTTGCTGAATACGAGCCCGCCCTTGCGAACCTCAGTGGTGTCCTGCCGCCCATCCAGCGCCTCCTAGTCACCCATGCGCGGCTAGAGCACCTGCGGTTGCTAGATGACCTGGCCGCGTCTTCGCTCTCTACCGAATCGTGGCCCTGGTGGGTTTGCCTGCCTACCCGGTTCATCCGCACGCAATTCGAGACGCCAACCGGTTTCGGGATGGTGGCGTGGGAAGAGGACTGGTGGAGTTGGCAGGACGGGAGGAACTGATGCGCGTAGGCCAACGAATACGGATGTGCGATCCCTACTACGGCCTCCCAGCGGCCGGGGACATTCACGCCATCAGGAGCGACCCACAAACCCTAGAGGACTACGGCGAGCCGCTAGTGGGGCTTCACATCACGACGTTCAAGGGCCGCAGGCGGTGGACGAACTTGTGGTATCTGCCCCTGTCACAGGTAGAACAAAGCATTGAGCCCGCCGACGTGGGCGCGCCGACGGGCTCGGAGAGAAAGGAGTGTTGCTGAGACCATGATAGATCAAACGGAAGGAAACATCAAGGACTTGACTGAGTATGGCGACGATGCCATAGCCGAGATGATAGACGGCTTCACCCGCCAGGCCGAGCACTACCGCTGGCTGGCGCATGGCACCCGGGGGGAACTGCTGGCCCGTCTGCTGGACCGCGGCGCCACTGTCTTCGACGGGAAGGACTGGACGGGCAAGGTTCACCCCGGCCACATCACCCACCGTGTCGAAGACCCCGAACGCCTGTTCCAACGCCTCAGCGAGTTCCTGCAAGTCAGGGAGTTGGCGGTCGCGTTCGTCTATCCGGAGCCGCAACTGAAGGTGGACCACGCCGCGCTGAACCAGCTCGCCAAGAGAGGCGGCGATATAAGCAGGATTCTCGACGAGGAGCGCACGTCCATTCGGGGCGACTCCACACTCGAGCTCGAACGCAAGCCGGAGGTGGTGGCATGACGGTGAAAGCGACTGCCACGGCGACGAAGCGATACCAGGTTCACGTCGAGGGGCTGCAAGCTGGGCCTGTCTTCTTTCAGGTGATAGACCACGACGAGGGCGAGGCGCTAGTCACGGCCCTGTGCGAAGCCTTTGACATCTTCGTCCATGAGGCGGGCGGGTGTGCGTCCGACTGCCCGTGTCGCCAGAAGGAAGTGGACCGATGAACGACACCTTTGCTGAACGCGCTACCAGCGGAATGGACCGCGCCCAAAGCTACTACGACCACATGGAGCCGCCGGAGCCGTGCCGCGTCTGCGACGGCACCGGCAAGGTTCGGGTAGCGGCCATTCAGGATGCGGATGACAGGACGATCTACCTAGAAGGCGATGGGCCAGAGGTAGGTTGCCCATTCTGTGAAGGAGTGAGATGACGAACGACACTGAGACCCTGCCCGACATCTTTCGAGAGCGACATCCTGCCGTGGCCGTCCAACGGTTCAGCGAGGTTGCCACGGCCATAGGAAGCCTCATAGAGAACCGGAAGCTGTACGTCAGCATCAAGGGCCGCAAGCACGTCCGCATCGAGGGCTGGCAGGCGCTAGGAGCCCCACTGGGCATCTTCGCCCGCGTCGAGTCCAGCGAACGGATACGCGACGGAGATCGCTGGGGCTACGAAGCCTATGCCGTAGCGCATCGGATGGGCGAGGAGATATCCGCCGCCGACGCCGAGTGCTGGTCCGACGAGGCTAACTGGAAGGGCAAGGACGACTTCCAAGTGCGCTCGATGGCCCAGACGCGGGCCTGCGCCAAAGCCCTGCGCCTAGCCCTGGGCTTCGTGATGGCGATGGCTGGATACGAGGCGACACCCGCTGAGGAGATGGAGCCCGACGAGGCCCCTGCCCGCTCCCGTCCCACCATGCCCAAGGGCAAGCCAATGGCGTCGAAGCCAGCGAGCGGCAACCCTGAGGAGATAGTCCACACGATAACCGCCCTCAACCTCCCCTCTGGCAGCATCCCGCGCCTGCTCGGTGCATCCACCCTAAAGACGTGGGAGGAGTCTGGGCACTCCCCACGCTTCGCCCTAGACCTCTGCCAGCAACTAGCCGATAGGCTGGCCCAGGGCGACCTCCTGACGCCTGCTATCCTCACCATACGCCAGGAGGCGGGGCTAGACCAGGCCATCGAATATGAGCCCAACACCCTGACAGAAGAAGATCCGATAGGGGAGCCGGAAGCATGAACGACAAACTATTGATCACGCACATCACAGCCGCTTGGCTGCGGGAAGAGAACGCCTGCGAGGATCAAGTCCTGACGTTCGAGGCTGAGTGGCCCAACGGGGCGGATATCACAGCAGGCAACATCCGGCGGGCAATAGAGCTAAAACTGGACGTTGACTGGCTATTCGCGCTGGTGCTCCGTGCCCCCATCTACAAGCAGTACCAGGAGGCCCGTGCCGCCATCGACAAGCAGTACGACGAGGCCCTTGCCCCCATCGACAAGCAGTACAGGGAGGCCCTTGCCCCCATCGACAAGCAGTACAGGGAGGCCCTTGCCGAATGGTTCATCGAGAACGTGTTGGGGGAGCCAGAGTGAGCAAGGACGTTGATCTGCGGGTAGCGCGTGTCCTTCTGTGCATCATCAACTACCAGGCGGAGCACGGCTACCCGCCGACGCAGCGGGAGATCCAGCAGGGGGCAGGGATCAAGTCCGCTTCTAGCGTCTGGCGGGACTTGCAGCGGCTCAAGGCGGCGGGGCTGATCTTTTACGAGCCAGGATTGCCCAGAACCTTGAGGTTGGTGAAGTGACTAAGCTCTGTTCTACGCCTGGTTGCCCAGCGCCGAATGACGCCGCATGGCACATCCCCTGGTGTCGGGCCATCAAAGGCCACAAGTGCTTCGGTGAGCCTACACATCAACACTTTCCAAAACGCGGCATGGGCGGCCACAACCCGCAAAGCAAGATCGTGGCCTGTCTCTGTGCGGGGATGCACGATGCGGTAGACAACGGATTCAAGTACGGGAACGCCGTGACCCTGGATGGTGAAGGGCGAGGGGTCTATCGGCTATGGGAAGTGACGATAGAGCCGCCGGGGAAGACGTTGATCGAGCGGGTGATAGGGAAGTGTCAAGGTGAGCCTGTCGAACCTCGTCCTGAGCTTGTCGAAGGGCAGGAGACGGCCCAGGATGCACGAGAGACCGCCCCCGCCGACCTTGCCCTAGCGCCCACCAACCTCGCTATTCCTTCCCAGCCTGCCATCCGCTACGAGCGCCGCGCCCTGGTCATTGAGGGGCCGCTTTCGTGGGAACGCTACGAGGAACTATGCGCGACGTTGGAGACGATGGAGGAGGCGGTCGGCTTCTGGATAGGTGACGCGATCATAAGGGGCGAGCAGGAGTTCGGGGAACGCGCCTATCAGCCCTGGACGGCTAAAGGCTACAAGGCGGAGCGGCTGAGGCAGTACGCATGGGTGGCCCAGCAATTCCCGCCCGTTACGCGGGTATCACTCTCTTGGACGCATCACCGCATAGCCGCGGCGTTGCCCGAACCTCAAGCTCTCCTAGAGCGAGCGGTGGCTGAGGACCTAAGTACGCGGGAACTCAGGGAGATCGTTCAGGGGGCCAAGCCAGAAGAGGGCTGTCATCATTCCTGGAGGTGCGAACTATGCGGGGCAACGAAGTGAAGCCCCGCCTGCTTGACCTCTTCTGCGGCGCTGGCGGTGCAGCGATGGGCTACTACCGCGCTGGCTTCGAAGTTGTCGGCGTGGACATCAAGCCGCAGCCGCACTACCCCTTCGAGTTCCATCAAGCCGACGCGCTGCAGTTCCCCTTGGACGGTTTCGACGTGATACATGCCAGCCCACCGTGCCAAGCCTACAGCATCATGCGGAACCTGCCCTGGCTTCGGCACAAGGACTATCCGGCCCTCATTGATGTTACCCGTGAACGTCTGAGCCAGCCGGGAGTCCCCTATATCATCGAGAACGTCATGGGAGCTCATCTGGCGGCTGGTTGGCTGTGTGGGGGGATGTTTGGGCTACCCTTCTACCGCCATCGTGCCTTTGAGACTAACTGGTTCTGGATGCAACCTGGACACCCAAAACATCAATTCACAGTCAGAAATGGCCGACTGCTTGGTGCACGGGCGCGGGACATAGTTCACAACGGCGCTCGTGCGGTCGGGGCGAATGTCGGCCATGCTGCCGGAGTCGGACAAGCCCGTGAAGCGATGGAAATCCCGTGGATGACGCGAGAGGAGATCACCCAGGCCATCCCGCCTGCCTACACCGAATACATAGGGCGGCAACTAATGAAGGCTTTGCTATGAGCTCGTCCGTCCCCAAGGGCGCATCACGCGGGGTTATCTCCCTTCCTCCGGCCAAGGGTGCGATGCCTGCGGCATGTGGTGTGTCCTTGAGGGGAGGTGAGCGATGAACAAACATCAACTCTTGCTGGCGCTGAACGGCCTAGAGCATTGGCTTCTGGACGGGAGCGAGGAGGCGCGTCTGGGCTTGAAGGAAGACATCGATGCGCTGAAGGAGAAGATAAAGGCCGAACTAGCCTGTTCTGATTCTGAGAATGGTAGACATCACTGGGTAACTGAATGTCTAGATTGCGGCGAATGGATAGATGAGGACGGTCTAGTTCCGATGGGTCGTGGGGCATGACGTTAGCCCGTCGCGTGTGCTGCATCAGGGTGAGGGCTTATGGGATGGTGATTGCGGGTGCAATTACCGTACAGGAGGGTTCTGCTCGACGGGGCAGGGGAAACCTTGGTGCAGCACACAGGGCGGGCCAGCCCCGTATTGGTGGGGGCCGTCGAACCCCTGCCTGTGCGGGAACGGATAGCTTTTAGTGTTGCTTGCTTTGTTAGCGCGTAGACTACGGCAATCATGCCCGCCCAATATGGCGCTATGGGGGCTGGCTGAGCGAGCGGAACAGAGCGCATATCCGCACAGCAACGCGGGGAGTAGGCCAGCCCCCTGCGCCGCCAGAGGAGAAAGTGGTGGAAGACACAGAACACCTAATCGTCTTCGGTGCAGGTGGAATGGCAGAAGGGATGGGCAAGAGATGAACGCTAAGCCCGAACACGTACCCTGCCCTAACTGTGGTGGGCCATGCACAAAGATAGAGGAAAAAGTCCTTGCCGAGAACGGTTTTCCCTTCGTAATGGAGCGCTGGGAATCGCTCGTCAAGGGCAAGGTAGTGGCGAAAGGGTGGGCTTGGCAAGGCTTGAATACCCACTGGCTTTTCACTACGTTGGAGTCAGGGGTTCCGAGGCGCGCTGAACCTGCCCTGATTGTGATTAAGAAGGAGAACAGCATGATCCAAGGAGGTTTCGGATAAGGTGCCCAGCCTTGGGACTCGTAGTACTCGCCCTTGTCATTGGGGTCTAGACAGATACGAGAGAGTGTGCTAGAATGGGTGTGCTGGTAAGAGAACGCGGCCGCGAGGGGGTTAGCCTCCGACCGCATGGCACCGAGAAATGGAGGTTCCCGATGCATCCTCAGTATACCCCAATCGAACGCTTCTGGTCTAAAGTAGTCGCCCTCCCCAATGGTTGTTGGGTTTGGAAAGGCTCTCTTGGCAAATATGGCTATGGGTCTTTCTGGCCCAATCCTACTCTGAAAGTTCAGGCGTACCGTTTCAGTTATGAGCTTTTGGTTGGCCCCATTCCTGGGGGCCTGACACTGGATCACCTCTGCCGCAACCGCGCTTGCGTCAATCCCCGCCACCTAGAGCCGGTCACGATGCGCGAAAATATCCTACGAGGCAATGGGGCATCCGCAAGCAATGCCCGAAAAACCCACTGTCCAAGGGGCCATCCCTATGATTTGTTCAACACCTACATAGAACCTAGCGGAAGACGGAATTGTAGGCGCTGCAATGTCCTTAACGACAGAGCCTATAGAAAGCGCAAGGAGGTCACTATGAACTCAGGAGGAACCAGATAGATGTCAGGGGGCGCATCCTAGCAACGGTGGCGTTGGGTCTGGTGGTACTGGGATGTGCCCTAAGCGGCAAGGGAATAGTGGAGGTAAGCGATGGAAATAATAGCGATAACGTGGCTGTGGTTATGTCTCCTCTGTGGTGCTCAGAACGCCACTGGGAGGATATGGTGCTGGCAATGCGGGAGGCCCTAGATGACCGCGATGATCTGGAGACTGTTACATGCTTTGCGGTGTCCGAGGCGTGTAATGATTCAGTGGCCCGAAGGCTGCTGGGAGTGCCAATACTGTGGCTGGAGTCACTGTGTTCTTCCACAGGACAACTTTCATATTGCGCTACACAGGTGGTCCTAGATGAGCATTTGCTATGTCCTGACTGTGGGCTGTATCTCAGCCGCGCTCGTTTTGCTCAGCAAGATTCTGTACGAGTGGCAGGAGCGCTGGAGCGAGCAAAGGGCGGTGGACAAGCGAGTGCGGGCCTTGAGGGAGCGGTAGATGGAGGTATCAATCGAGGGGATTCGGGAGACGGCTGTGAGATACGTCCACGTTCGTCCTACTGGTGCGTCGGCGACAGCACAGGACGATACTGCCCCGTCTCAGAAGGTGGCAACGCAACGAGTTCAGGCACCAGCGTCCACATCGGCACCGTCGCCTGCCGAGCAAGTGAGACTGCGCTACATAGACGTTTCACAGTTGACGGCTTCCCGGGAGAGTGGGAGTGCGAGGATACCGGCGGGCCTGCTATCGAGGTGGACGGTTACATGGACTTTTGGGCGCGAGATTTGGACGAGGCTCTGCGCTTTCTGCCGCAGGGCGAGACGGTATGTGTGAGGTGGTTGCCATGACACTCGAGATTTACCTTTGCCCGAATTGCCGCGGCCAGAAGACTGTGCAAAGGCCCCTCTGGGTTGCGGGGGATCAACCTGTGTGGCTAGGAGGCGGCACCCCAGTTTACCCCTGCCCAACTTGTGACGCTAAGGGCTACGTCATCCTGACTGCTGAGGAGGTGCGCGAATGGCTCCAGCAGAGAGGGTAATGGAATCCGCGGCTATCCTAAATCTCTGGCCGAATAGATGATCAAATTTCCCACTATCGGCTATCACGGGACGGCGTGGGCCAACGTGCCGAGCATCCTACTCCTCGGTCTACGGTTAAGTAATCACCCAATCTGCGGAACCATATGGGTGGCGCGAACGCCAGAAGATGCGGCTGGCAGCGGCCCAGCAATTTTTAAGGTGAACTTCAAGGGCATCAAGGGCGGATGGTTCGACGATTGTGGAGTCATGTGGCAGGCTCACCTTTTTGAGCCAATCCCGACATCGCGACTACGCCTGATACGAAGGAGGTGAGCGAATGCCTGAACTGTGGTGCTCATTTGCTATCCCGCTTCCAGGCCCTGCCTCTAAGACAGGCTACCAGGACGACGCAGGCAACCACATCCTTGTGACCCATGAGAAGGTTGGCCTCGACTATCACGCGATGGAGTACGAGAGTCCTGACTGGTACGACGATGCCAAGACACTTTACAATGCCCTCTTCTCAGGCCGAGTAGCAAGCTGGCCGTTCTCGATCTGCACCATGTTCGGCGCTGCATGGTTGTACCAGCACTACCCACTGAACGCCGTGACCTGGGCGCAGGGCTACCTGGGCAACCTCTGGCTCATAGGCATTGAGACCGAGAGCAAGGACAAGCACAAGTTCACCGAGCCTGAGTATGCCCTACTGGTCAAGGTGAGCAAGTGGATCGGGCAGAACCTAGAGTGGAAGTGGAGAGGTGTTGGGAACAGGCAGACGAAACTCACTCATGGTGTCAATGGCTGGCTGTTCGAGCACAACAACACGCCCCTTGCACCTGGTACAGACTGCCAGGTATTCACGCACGGGCAGGTAGACCCTGAGCGATTGCTTAGGGATTTGAAGGAGGAGGATATGCAGTCAACCCCATTCATAGTCGCTGGTCATACCTACGTTCTCACGGAGACTGGCTTCCTGCACGTCCACGACAATGCAGAGCAGGCACGTCTAGAGCGCATGGGGTATGATTTCAGCAAGTCGAAGGTACTTGCAACCGACGACCCACTTCTAGACCACTGCCCTGTAACCTATAAGGAAATCCCAGGACCAATGAGGTAGAAAGGAGGGAAGGCTTGGAGTAAGCCCTGGGGGAGCGCTAGCTCTGTCCATCACGGCCGGCTGCGCCCCCGGGGGCTCGCCATCAGTGGGGGCCAACCGACTGTACGACCGAGTGGTGGTGTGGACTCCCGTGTCCCGCTCCATGTGACCAGGAAATCGAAGGCCGATGCTACGCAGTGGTGCGAGTGATGGAGTGAACTATGCGAGCGCGTCTTCTGAAACCAGGGTTCTTTAGCAACGAGGCACTCGGGCACTTGCCCCCGGTGTGCCGCCTTCTCTTTGAGGGCCTGTGGTGTCTGGCCGACCGCGAAGGGCGGTTGGAGGATCGCCCAGCGCGGATCAGGGTCGAGATCTTCCCCTATGACCGGCGTTTCGACGTGGACGCCATGCTTGTGAGGCTGGCTGAGACCGGCCTTATCGTCCGGTATGCGATCAACGGGAAGAGTTGCGTCTGGCTCCCAACGTTCTCCCAGCACCAGAAATGTCACCCCAATGAGGCCAAGAGCACACTCCCAACCTGCCCGCTAGATAGCCCCAACACCCTCAAACCAGACCAAGGTTTACCAATGGTAGACCAAGGTGACACCAAGGTAGCCGGTAAGAAAAGCGGTATAGGGTCTTCTTCGGTAAGAAAAGCGGTAAGTAAAGCAGAAGCGGTATCTTCCCCCCTACCCCCCTCCGACGATCCTGCTGCTTTAACCATGGACCATGAAGGCGAGATCCGCATGGAAGACAAGGAATACGATCCTGAGACGTTAGAACAAGACCTCAATACCCTGTTTCCTGAAGGCTGGAAGGTGAGGGCTCATGTCTGATCTGTCCGACCTGAAGGACCTACCGCCTGACCGCTGGGTATTCCTAGAGAGGCCGCGCTATTGCACCAACTGTAGCGTCGAGATCGAGGCGGGCAAGAAGGCGCTGTTTTTTCCCTTCACAACAAGCGTGTATTGCTACCGATGTTCGAGACTGCTCACTGGCAAACTAGAAAAGGGCAGCGGGAGATACAAGCGAGAATACATGCCGCCCTGCGGGAGGTGAATGAATGGACAACCACAAGGAGATGGCCGAGAACCTGAAGTCGGCTAGGGAGGACTTGCGCTCTCTCATGCTGCCCTACCCTGCCATACAAGCCGCAAGGTTGAAGATGCAGTTTGTAATCGCCGCCCTCGAAGCCGACCCTGGTGGAGAGCCGCTGGCGGAGGGATGGGCTGGGCCGCAGCGTTTCCGCCGGCGGGTTGTTGGTCCGATGTGTGAACCCGTTTACGATGACTACATTCCTGTCTGGCTAAACTACCAACCCAAAGAGGGGAAGCGCGTCGCCATCTACGGAGTCGGTGAATGAATTGCCCACGCTGCATCCGAGGCCAGATAGTAGGCGACTCATGCCTTCAATGCGGGCATGAGGGTTCAGGGCCTAGTTTCACGGAGAGACTTGCGCTCATGGCCGAGGTGCCTGCTGGCAGGGCCGCACCCCGGCTTCCCGATCCCACGCGGACGGAACGCTATGAAGAACGGGTGAACCAGGGTTCGCAGGCCATCATCGCCACATTCGCTCGGAAGCGTGAGAAGAAAGTCCTTGAGGACGAGGTGTTATTCCAAGCCGCTGCCCGCAGGGTGGGGGCCGGGGTGGATGATCTGAGAAGCAGCGCCAAGGCTTACTCTGCCTTGAGGCGCGAGGTAGCAACTGAACTGGGGATGCTGGGGCTGAGCTACGAGCGCATAGGGGGCCTTCTCGGCAGATCTGCATCCACAATACAGGGTTGGTTCCGTGGTTCTTGAGCGTGACATCGTGGCCGCCTGTGTTGACTACCTACTCTATCGTGGGGCATGGGTTTTCAGGGTAACAGGCCATCTGGCTCGGGAGGGTGATCGGGTGTTTGGCCAAAGAAAAGGTATACCCGACATCCTCTTCATACTGAATGGGAAGGGTGGCGCGGTGGAGTGTAAAGTCCTCGGCAAGCAGCCGACGCCCCATCAACAGGCCGAACTCGACGCCATCCGGCGGGCCGGAGGACTAGCAATCGTGGCGCACGACGTTAGCGATGTGATCCGGGAGGTGGCATGATAGGAGGTCAAGTATGGATGATGGTCTTTGCCTGTTTGCGAATTGGGTAAAGTCGCCAAATTATGGCTACCCACGAGGAACGCACAGCCAACTGACAACCCCTATCGCCGTCGTTGACCACCGGGGCAAGCGCCCATTCCCGGGCGGCCCCACTGAGTTCCTGAAGGTCGGCTTCGACTGGGACAACGTGATCCGCCTCACCGACACCGTCATCGGCGCCATTCCCAATGCCCAAATGTAGAGAGGAGGTATTCTCGGTTTGTGGTGGGGGCGCTCTGTCCATCATGGCTGCGCCCCCTGGACTTATCAGGAGTGAGGCATGATCGGCTCTGAGACATGGCGCACCCAAGCAGAGAGTCAGTGGTATCATCTCCATCTCCGAGACTTCGATGCAGTCAAAGCCTTCCGCTCCGACACCCTGCGCGAGATCGGCACTCGAAGACCTCGTGCGTGGCATGGTGTTCTGCCGTGGCGATTGCATGACCACGAAGACCACTCGGCTCTTGATGCGACCTTCGTGGCCTACCTGGACGTGAACCTGGCGCTCTATAATTGGGGGCAGCGGATGTTCATACTAACGCACCAGCCCCTCGACTGGTGGGCCGAGAGGCTGGCAGAGGTGGGGGCTGAGGTTACTTGCGCTCGTCTAGGATGTGCTGAATAACCGCTTTCGTAGGAACTTTGTGCTACTATTGACAACCTCGTTTCGTGGGTGTACGCTATCTGTAATCGAATACCGGAGCGACGCCGCTGTCTCGTCGTCTCATGCGATGGGGGCGGCTTTTTCTATATGCTCAAGATACCAACGAAAGAAGCCAAGACACAGCTTTGCATCTGGCTCTATCTGCGCTGGCTCTATGAGCACAAGGACCCGAGGGGGCTATGACAGGTAGACCCTTGAAACTGACGCCAGAATCACAAGAGCGCATCGTCGCCGCTACTCGCAATGGCGCCTATCGGGAGATCGCTGCTAGACTTGGCGGCGTTGACAGGGCTACCCTTCTCCGCTGGCTCAAAGACGGCCGGGAGGCCACTGCTGGACTGCAGCACGACTTCTACGCCGCGGTGAAAAAAGCCGAAGCTGAGTGGGAGCAGGAGCAGGTCGAGGGCATCCGTGACGTAGCTGTCGGCGGCCAGGTCATCAGCCGTACCACCACCACCCGGAAGGACGGCACAGTCACCGTCACTGAAACCCTCAGCCGCCCAGAGTGGACAGCACGGGCCTGGCTGCTGGAGCGGAAACTGTACGACCGCTGGGCCAAGAAGGAACGGCTCGAGCTCTCCGGGGACGAACGCCGGCCGCTGCGCCTGGAGATTGTGGTGCCGAAGCCGTATCCGGGGAGGCATGATGTCTGAGTGCCGAAGGAGGCATGATGGGGAAATTCCATCGCTGTCCTGACTGTGGCCGCTCTCACGCTGGGTTCACAGAGCTTTGCGGCGACTGTCTTGGTTATGGTTCGCGACTCGTTGAAGGCTCTGAAGCGCAAGTCGCTGGCATCACCCCCCTTGTTACAATAATGGGTGGGAAGGAAGCGAATAACGTAACGCACAGGGGCAGGCCAAGGCAATATCGTAACAACGCTGAGAGACAAGCAGCCTATCGAGGGAGACATGACCACCGCGACCCTTGAAGAGAAGCGCACCATCACGATGATGCCCGGCGGTCAGTCGGGCTTCTTCATGTCTGGGGCCAAGTACCCCGGCATGTTCGGCGGTGTGGGTGCCTCTAAGACGTTCACAGGCTTGTTCAAGGCCATCGCCGTCGCTGAGGGGTATCCGGGTGCGTACGTCCTGATAACCGAGCCCACGGCCCGCATGATCGAGGACGTGCTGATCCCTACGTTGCGCCAGGAGCTAGGCTCTGTAGAGGGGACGGCCTGGACTCTACAGGGCAGCCCCGGAGCTAGGGATATCGTCTGGTATAACAAGTCGGTGTTCAGGCTCAGGAGCGCGCTCCTCATGTCTCCCGACATGCTGGCTGGACAGTTCCTAGCTGCGTTCTGGATGGACGAAGCGGCGCTGGGCGACCAGGAGCGCTCGTTCAGAAACCTACAGGAGCGCTTACGTCAACCAGGGGACTTCCCGCATCAGGGTTGGGTAACATCTACCCCCAGAGGCAAGAACTGGTGCTACGACCTCTGGGGGCCAGAGCACAAGCCCACGTTCGAGGCGTTCCACGTCAAGACGAAGGAGAACTCCTACCTACCTGGAGGCTACTACGAAGACCTGCTGGACTCATTCGGCGACACGCCCTTTGCGCGCCAGGAGCTCGAGGGCGAGTTCGTCACCTTCCAAGGACTCATCTATGCCATGTTCAGCACGTCGGTTCACGTTCAGGAGCCGCCAGCGCGGAGCGAGTTCATCCGCGTCGTGGCTGGGGTGGACTTCTCCGGCGGCACGAGCCCTTCGGTCATCGAGGTGTACGGTCGCAAGGCATCGCGTCACGTGGCAGGGATGGCCGAGTTCTACGAGCGAGGCTGCCCCATCGAGCATCTGGTGGAGGCTGCGGGCAGTCTCATGCAGGAGCACAAGATCAGCCGGTTCTACTGCGACCCATCGGGACGTGAAGAGATCGAGGCGATGGTGAAGGCTGGGATACCAGCCTGTCCCGCCCCCGTCAAGGACGTGAACCTGGGGATCAAGCTCGTGAGTTCGCTCCTGAGCCGTGGGGCTGGTGGCGAGCCTGGGTTGACCTTCAGTCCGGGCCAAGTCCAGCAGATCTCCGAGATGTATCAGTACCAGTGGCGCGAACAGAGGACGACGGGCCAGTTCCTTGATGAGCCGGTGAAGGCGAATGACCACGCCTGCGACAGTTCTCGCTATGCCATAACTGCCCTCGTGGAGCCGCCTGCGTCGAGGCCGAGGATAGGGACGGCGGGGATACGGGTCTAGGGGGACTTATGGACACTGAGACTCAACCCTTGTGGACAACGACGCGGGAGGCAATGGGGAGAGAATATAAGGTAGCGCTATACCCTAATAACACGGCTATGGAGGACGGCAATTTCACTTGCGATTTGGCTCAGATTCGTTACGCCCAACAGAAAATTGCGGTCAACGCCATAATGCCATTCGACGGGCGAGATGCGAGTCTTCTTCACGAATTGGTACATCTGGCCAACCGCTATTCTGAGAGTGGGCTTGAGGAAAAGACTGTCCAAAGGCTAGGCGAAGTTCTGTACGCCTTCCTACGCGGGTTTGGGCTCTGGAACGAGTTTCCCTGGCCGGATAAGGAGGAAGCATGAGCTGGATCATGCGCTTTCTACACTGGCTCTTTGGTGTTGGACCTGAGCCGACCAAGCACAAGGGCGGTGAGTGGCTGGGGCCTGAGAGGGCAGCACGAGAGCATCACAGGACTCATTTGCATCGTGGGTGGCACAGAGACCCGAGCCGGGCGCCGTGGTGCAAGAGCAAGAAGCTGAGGACAGCATGAAGAAGCCCGAACTCAAGGACATCACCGACCTGCACGACCTCCTGAAGGGCGAATACAGCGAACTCTCGGCCCAGGACACCGAGATGGCCGCCCTGGACGCCATGACCTACAACGTACCCCACTGCGAGCCCGACATAGCGAACTACACGCCCCACGTCATCCGGTCGGGGTGGACGCGGCGGGCGATCAAGTCATTCGTTGCGACGTTCGCTACAAAACCCATCTTCCGCCACATGGCGGGGATGGGGGCCACGTCTCAGCGACTCTCGGAGGACATCGAAGCGTTCCTGAACAACGTGCCCTGGGCGATAGAGGCGAAGTACGGGAGCTTCTGGCTGCCTGCCGTCGAGAACAGCGGCGTCTTCGGGCGTGGCTGGGTGGAGGTACTACCCAAGCGGAAGCGTTGGGCGGGTGAACCCGACTATCCCAAGAGGGGCCAGGGGGAAGACCCTAAGACGGGGAAGCCTGTAGCGACTGACGAGGGGGTCGATGCCTACAAGGCGCGGCGGGAGGAGTGGAAGAAGGATATGCTCCCACCCGTCTCCATCCGTTTCCTACCGTCCGACCAGATTTTTGCCCTGGTGACGGAGCAGTACCGGGTTCTCAAGGGTGTTCGTTTCACGGAGATCACCCTGGCAGAAGCAGGGACGAAGTGGCCAGACACGTTTGGCGACGCCTACGGCGACAAGGAGAACGACCCCACCGACACCGTGGCCTGCTACGAGTATGTGGACGAGGAGTGGGTGGCGCAGAGTGCGGCGTACAAGGGTCAGGGCGAAGACAGCGTGACCACTGAGGACTTCGTGACGCCACCCTGGCGCCACGGGATGAAGATGTGCCCGTGGATTCTAGTGGAAGCGCTGACCACGGCTTCAGTAGACCCGAACAAGCGCTGGGAGCCGTGGCTCAGGGAGGCAAAGGACGTAGGGGTAGCGATGGACTCCCAGCTCACGCGGAAGGCGATGATCAGCGAGATATGGCCGATGCCCCAGCCGCACCTCAGAATCAAGGGGGCAGCGCCGGATGGCGTTGAGAAGGGGTACGAGACCATGCAACTGTCGTCCCCTAACACCCTTATCACTTACGAGGACAGCGACTTTACCATTCATCCCTGGTCGCAGTCGGAGCCGGGTGCCGAGGAGCTGTGGCAAAAGCTCTTCTACTTCATGGATCGGAGCCTCCCGAACGTGGGGGCGGAGATAGCCGAAGGGTCTAGCGGGACACCTGCCTGGACCTGGCGGTTGCGGGGCCAGATGCTCGACAGGGACATGAAGACGGTTGCTGACAACCTCGCGCTGAGTGCTAAGCGAGTGGGGCAGGCGATTCTTCGGGCCATCCTCAGTCACTGGATCAACGAGCCTGTCTACTTCGGTCGCAAGACAGAGAAGGGGGCAAAGGTCGTCAAGCTCAGCCCGGACGACATATCCGGCCAGGTGAACCGGATCGAAGCCGCGGTGAAGACCTCGAAGCTCATAGACCGCAACTCCAACCTGGGCGCTATGAAGTTGGCGATAGACATGGGCCTGGGCAAGCGGTGGGCTCTTCAGGAACTGGGCGAGTACGAGAACCCGCAAGAAATCCTGGACGAAGCTGAGTTGGAAGCGGTGGAGTATTCGGAACCCATGCGACAACAGCGCATCATAGACATTATGAAGCGAGCCGACTTACTGCAAGCGCAGGACAATATCATGTCGCCGGAGGAGATTCAGAGGCTGCTTCCGAACCTACCGCCAGGGATTCAGGCAGCCATAGGGTTGCCCCCAATGGGCGGGTTGGGTACCAGTGGAATTCCGATGGGAGCTGCCCCGAATACCCTTATGAGAACTGGGCAGCAGGTAGCACTCGGTGGCCCAACGCCCTACGCGCCAGAACCTGGCGGGGCAGAGGCCATACCGACGCAATGATAGGAGGAACTATGTTCGAGCCGCGACAGGTAGAGATGACGACACTCTGGGATGAGGGCAAGGAAGAGGTGGTCATAACCAGGAAGCCCCTGGTTACGCTCTGGTGCCACCGTTTGATACACAGTTGTGCTCCCCAATTCACACCAGAGGCTTTAGGTTATCGGCGCGTCTCCTACCGTATTGACTTTGACAATAGTCTCTATGCCCGCCCGTGGCTTCTGTGGGCAGTCCTGCGGTTGAGGCAGAAGATGCGCGAAGTCTATTGGGCGTCACTAGATTGGCTGTACCATCGGGGGATCATCCATTGGCGAACGCCTGAATGTTTGCCCTCCCGTTGGCGCGATCTGGGTCTGGGGCCTACACCAAAGGGCCGGTGACACCATGAGCCGACTTAGCGAACGCTACGAGGCTTCGGTTGAGGAGGGGGCCAAGAGGGAACTGGAACGCCGATACATGATGGCTGAGATGTTCGGCGAAGGCGGAGTCCGCCTCTCACGAATTGAAAAGATGGAGTTGTTCAAGCAGATGGCCCTAGACCCCACCGGCGCGGGGATGATTGACACACTTGCCCGCAGACGTGCCGCTAACAAGTTAGGCCCGACGGACGTGCCGAAGGACTGGTGGACGTGGGTAACGACAATGACAGAACGAATGCAGGGCTATCCCGTAGAGGAACAGCGGTAAATGTTACTGCGCCAAGGTCAACCGTCTGTGGAGCGCCATGTGTTCTGGCCTGGGCATCATTTGCAGGTTCTCAAGGCGATTGTCGCCGGAGACACCGTTGATGTGGTGAACGACGTGGCCCTTAGGGATAGAGCCGTTCGCCTCCTCCCAGACAACCCGATGGGCGAGGTAAACCTGCCCGCGTCTCATTGCGACATGATACCCATTTCTGTCGATCCAGCCGCCCTTTTGATGCGCTTGACTCATTTTCTCTCGCGCTTCAGGGGAGTTTATCTTACCAAGTTGGGCCTGCCGTATCCTCTCTCGCACCTCAGGAGAATGGTGCCGTCCAAGATTGGCCTGCCGAAGTGCCTGGCGAAGTTTTTCTCCTGCTTCAGGGTCAGCCCATCGTTTGATCATGGCCTGGTGCATTCTCTCCCGTGTCTCCGGGGACATCGGTCGGCCAAGGTGGGCTTGGCGCATCTTCTCGCGGGTTTCTGGGGACTCTTTATGGCCGAGACGACAGGAGGGACGGCCAAGCATGCGCTGGCGGCATTTCTCTGCGAATTCAGGCGTTCGTTCGTAAACTCCCCTTGGCATCTTAGGTTCAAGTATAGCACAAGGTGGGGATAGATGCTAGAGGACAACGAAAACTACGGGCAGTTGGCAGCAATGGCTTGGAGCATGTCGGCGTATGCGGTGCAGTCATGCGGGTACAAGCGACACGCTCTCCATAGGATACCGTCCTGTTCGACATCTATTCGCGCATTATCGCACCCCGCTTCGCTCCATGACGCCTCGACTGCCGGGGGCGCAGGGTGACTCTCGTTGAAGGTTCTAACGGTGGCGAAACTGCCTAGGCCAAGGGCCGCAAGGCTCAGGACTAATGCAATGATAGCGATTCTCATGTCGCACCTCTCTTTCAGAGAAATGATACCACTGTTCTGAGGAGAATGGGACAATGCCGCAACTAACACAGCAACAAGTCGAGCAGATCATCCGGCAGGCGGCCCAGCCAGCCATCCAGAAGTACGGCATCCAAGACGTAGGCTCGTTCATTCAGGCTCTCGTCGCCATCGCCTACGGTGAGTCGTCTTGGACTACAGACGCCCAAGGCGACCTCCAGCCGTCCGGGCGGTATGCGAGCCAAGGACTTTTCCAACTCCTTGACCAGACAGACGATGGGCGGCAGGGGCGCGGCTTCGGCATGTCCGTTGCGGACCGCCAAGACCCCGCCAAGAACGCAGCCAAGGCCGCCGAGTACCTGGGGGCTATCTGGGGCGACGCAGAGAAGAAGGGCCAGGGAACGGCTACGGCGGTGGAGAGACTTGTACGAGAGGGCCAGATACCCGCCGACCCTGCCTCGGCTATCAAACGAGTGAAGGAGACAATGATGGGAAGCGCCGACGTTACCGCTGGTACGGCTCTTCAGCCCGCAACCACACAACAGGCGGGAGGCAACCAGGACATCATCGCGTGGCTCAAGGCCCACGGGTTTGGCTCATACGTCGGGAAACTTCAAGACGGCACAGAGTTTCCCTACGATCCTGGCACCGGTGGCTCACTTCCCTCTTGGCTCGGGCAACTCTACAGCGCGGCCACGATGGGCACCACCTCCGGCCAGGCTCCCGAAGACATTGCCTACACGAAAGCACAGACTGGGCGGACGCTGGCGGAAACTGCACAGATTCAGCAGGAGACTGACAACTACATCCCCGAACAAGAGCGCAAGGCGAAGCAACAGGAATTTGAGAACAAAATCACCCAACAAGGACTCGACGTAGATGTGGCTATCTCTCAGTTCAATGCCTGGGTAGCCGTCACACAAGAAGCGAGAGCTCGCGCCGAGAAGGAGTTTGACGTAGCTGAGAGGCGGGCAGCATGGACGACTCCAGGGAAATACTGGCCTGGGCAGGAGCCAGGGGGCCTCAATGCTCAGATGTACGAAGCTCATGGGCTTCCCACCTACCCGTCACCAGAAGGCGTCCCGATCTCCCAGATGCCGAGCCTTGAGGCCACCTACAACAAATGGCAGGGGAACATGGGCGTCTCTCAGAACGCACCGGCGATGGCTGGCGTGAGTACGGGGCCTACGGAGTCGCAGTCGTTCATTCAGAGTTTGATAGAGAAGGGCAAGGCCCGCCAGTCTCAGACAGCATACACGGGCTGGGCGGCCCCATAGGAGGGTTACATGGCAACGCGAATCATGTGGGCAGCCGACCAAGCCTCGGCCTTCCTTGTCGATGACAAGGGCAACTACGTCGGCAAGTGGTACGCTAACAATCCCGAGTTGAGCAACTTCGACCCTTTCACCTATGGGGGTGGGCCAGGCGTCTACGGGGCTAGTGGAGGAACGCCCGCCGGAGCAGCAGGAGTGCCAGGGTGGGTGTACGGCCAAGGCGGTGCTGGCGGCCCTACTTTCCACGACCCCGCCGTTATGGACTACGAAGAGTGGGTGCGCCAGTTCAATCTGACCGACGCCGACCGCGACGCTGCCGCTGCGGAGGTTCATCGACAGTTCGATGAACGCCTAGCGCTGGACCGCGCCCGACTCGAACAAGAACTCCGACAGACCCAGATGGAGATCGCCAGCGCTGAGGGTATGCAGCGCGAGCGGTTGGCGGCGGAACTCCAGCGAATACAGATGCAGATCGCCAGCAACGAGAGCATCGCCAACCTCGACCGAGCATCGCGCGAGAAACTTGCCGAAGCAGATATCATGCAGCGCGTCCGCGAGATGCAGTCGCGCGAACGCATCACGGCCGCTGAGACATGGGCCAACCCCATCGACTACTTGGCGTACAACAAGTGGATGTCCGGTCAGCAAGCGATGACGACTGAGAGCGGTTTGCCTGTGGGCGCTCCTGGCTGGAACACGGGTCTACCAGGGGCGACGCCTGGGCAACCAGAGGCCGCAACGGTGGGTGCCGGAGGCGTGGCGACGGGTGGTGCCGACGTGTACGGCCAGCAACTAGCCGCCGGCGGTCGTATTCAGGAGTTCGGAGCCTGGGGTGGGCCGACATCGCCTGTAGGGGGGACGGCGTGGGTAGCGCCCCACCAGGCGAACCTCACGCAGTTCGCTAACCAGCCCCTTCAGGCGCAGCAGATGGCCTATGCCAGATGGCGTCAGCGTGGGATAACACCAGGGACGGCGCAACAGATGATGTTCGCCGCAGCCCCCACCGGAACCGCCAAATCTACTGTTGCCTACGGATAGGATGGCTGATGGCGAAATCATGGTTTGACTTTTTGCCCCTCGAAGAGTACCGTCGCGTGTTTGACGTGCGAAAGTTCCGCGAACAGACCGAGCCAAGCCCTGAAGAGAAAGAATCATGGGTACAGAAATCCATTGAACGTTTCCGCGAGGCTACCAAGGCGGCAGAAGAGAAGCGCATGTCACAGGCCCTAGAAGCCCGGCAGCGCGAGGAAGCCAAGGTGCCTGCTGTGCGACCACTGGGGATCGAGGCGCGGGCTATCCCTGCGCCCAGGGTGCCAATGACAGCGGACATTCAGAAGTTTCGGGATGCTACCGCACCCAGAGAAGCAGCAACCAGACTGCGCGAGAAGGTGCAGCCGTTGGGCCTTGAAAGACTCGCTACGAAGCGCTACACGCCCGAAGAGTTGGGCTGGATTGAACAATACAGACGGGGCGAGATGGACGAAGAGACGCTGAACGACCTTCTGGAAGGCACCGTCAGCGAAGCCCCCATTACCTTCGTGCCGCCACCTGTCTATGAGGCCGCTGGACGCATACCGAAGGTTGGCAAGTACGCCGAACCCCTTGTCGCTGGGTTGGGCGAACCCTGGAACCTTGCGGGGGGCCTAACGCCGTCCTTGGCGAAGGTTGGCGGTATCGGTCTCGGCGTCACGGCAGGTCAGGCCATCGAAGAGAAACGGATGCCGACAGCAACGGAGGTAGGACTGGCTATCGGAACGCCGTTGGTTCTGGGTGCCGCAGGCAAGGCTATTCCCGCCGCAGTACGAGGAGTCCGTGAGGTCGCCGCCAAGCCAGAGATCGCGGCCTTCCGCAGGGCCATCGGCGCGACGCTGGCAGAGGAAAGAGGCGGCCTGAAGTTGCCAGGTGAGGAACCTGTCTCCCCCGACATCGCCTCCTTCCGCGCTGCGACGGAGACGCAGGCCGAGCGCATGGCCCGCTGGAAGGCAGGGTACAAGCCCGAAGCGGCCCCAGAAGCGCCCATACGTGGCCCGCAGCCTGTGGGCAAGGAGGAAGCCCTGGCGCGATGGCGGGTGCCCTATAAGCCAGAACGCCTAGCGACTCCTGAGCGACCTACGGTTGAGGCAATGACGGAAACCCAACCTATCCCTCCTGGCGCACCTCCGCCAAGTGGGACTCCGCCTACAAGCATTGGCGATGCCATGAGTGGCGAACCTTCTACCCCTGGCGGACTTCTGGCACGATTCCTTGACCGGATGCCTGGCCGTGATGTTGGCAAGTCGGACTGGGCCAAGTTCGAGGGTGGCCTGGGTGCCGAAGGTAAGGGAATCGAACTCTGGACGCGGGAGACGCAGAACCTAGAGCGCAAGTTAGGGATCAAACCTGGCCCCGAACGCACGCCGGAGAAAGAAACAATTATCAAGGCCCTTCATGGTGAGGGGACGGTTGACCCGAAATATCAGTCCCTGGTGGATCGTCTTCAGAGTTTCCTCGCTGAGCACGAACAACGAGTCTTGGCTGATGTCCCCGCATTTGAGAAGAAGATGCTGCCTCAATACTGGCCGCGGGGATGGCGGAACCCCGAAGTCTTCTCTGGCGGCGAACCTTTGACGACACCAATCGTCCGCACGGGCAAACTAGGCCCCGGTCAGATTCCTGGCACCTTGCGCGGCAGGACTCTTCCCAAGACATTCACAGAGGCTCTTGAAATGGGAGGCGAGCCAATTTCCTGGGACCCCGCCCAGCAGATCGGCCTACACGCTGCAGAGTTGGCGGACTACCGCTATTCGCAGGTCGTGGCCGAGTTGTGGAAGATGGAAACGCGGGCTACCCCCAAGTCTGTTGCCCCGAACAGTTGGCAGACACCCGATTATCCAGCCTTCCAGAGCCGTCCGTATGTCACCAAGGAAGGCACCGTAGGCTGGAGTGAACCCCTGGTCGTCTCACCCGAAGACTTCAGCCTGCTAGAGAATATGCTGGGTAGGAGACCGCCAGGTATGGAAGACGCGGCGGCCTACATTGCCAGCGTTTTCAAGCGCATCAAGGTGGCTGGCGGCTTCTTTCAATACTTCGACCTTCAGAACCGTGCGTTGTGGCGGTCGGCAACACGGGGCGAACTAAGCGCCCTTCCCGCCGCAGTCCGAGCGTGGGCAGGAACTTTCGTTCCGCCGCTACGCCCGAAACTGTGGAAGGCACTCATGGCCGATCCTGTGGTGAAAGAAGGCACCGAGGAGGGGCTACAACTCGTCGGCGGCCTGGACACATGGAAACGTACCATGCGGGCCGCTATCGAACCCGACCTCGTACTCAGATTCCCCGTCTTGGGTGAAATCCCGACTGGGAAACTGCCTGTTGGCGTTGCCAACAAAGTCCGCGCAGTCCAACGTGGCCTGAACAGCATCGAGGGCTATCTGGCTGGCGGACTCTACGATTCAGCCCATCCCCAGTTCGTTTCGACGGTCTACAAGAGCATACGGGCAGAATTGGGCAACAAGTACCCTACCTACACGTCACGCCAACTCTCGGCTTTGGCTGCTGACCATACCAACGTCCTCATGTCTTCAATTCCTGACTGGGAGAGCGTGCTAGGCCCGCGCCTTCGCCAACTGGGGCGGGCGACGGTGTTCAGTATCAACGAGAACGAGGCATGGCTACGGCAGATTAGCCGCCCTATCACTAGCGCGAACCGCAGTCTCTACCTCCGCCAATGGTCGGGGTACGTATTCGGCACCTTAGCGGTCGCTGAACTTATCAACTACGGGATGACGGGGAAACTGTTGGGCCAGGATCAGCTAGCCCCTATCGTTCTACAGGACGGCAGACCAACCTATAACACACGTTTTGCCCGACCCCAGTTGGACGGACAGGGGCCAGTTGGGAAACTGGTCGGCATTACCGGGCCACAGGGGAGGCACATCTATCTCGACCTCATGGGGCAGGCGGACACACCGTTCCGCCTCTTCGCCCCGCAGTTTTTCGTGATGAGTCGACTTTCCACGCCCCTATCCGTCAGTGTTCAGGAACTTCAGAGTCGCACATTCTTTGGGCAGCAACCCCTCGAAACGACCGGGGAAAAGGTAGGGTTTGCCGTCGAGCAGGGACTCATACCGATCCCCGCCGTCGGATTTGGTGAGGAACGTGGTCGCATCGGGACTTCCGGCGCGGCTATTCAAGCCGCTGGCTGGAATGTCTCAGCTGAAAGCAACTTCCAACTGCTCAAGAGACTCGTTCCGGGCTGGGGAGGCATGACCAAGGGCCAGAAACAAGAGGTTGCCGATGTTAACCCGCAGGTCGCCGCTGTGTGGAATCAACAGTTGGAGCGCGGCCTAGAGCGCGGCGAACAGTGGGCCAAGACGAAGCAAGAAACCCAGCAGGCCGCCGACGAGTTCGGGGCAAGTGTCTTGGCGGCGTACAACAAGCCAGGGATCACCGGCGCGGACATCATGGACTCGGTTACAGACTTCCTTGTGAAGCGGGCGAACCAAAGCGAACTCCGCTATGCAGGAGTCGAGTTCAAGAACCAGGGCGAGGACCAGAAACTTCTCGACGCCTACTATGAGATCACGATGCCGGAGCCGTCGTCGGCATGGGAACGCAATGAGTTCTTTGACAAGCAGGACGCCTTCATTGCGGCCAACCCACGGGTGAAGGAACTCATCCGACAGAACCACCAAGCCATCTTCACCGATCCTCAGATGAAGGCGCTTATGGCTGAGATCGACGCCGCCCGTGACGTTAGGAGTGAATACTACAGCATCCCCGCCAAGTTGGGCTTTACGGCTGAAGAGGAAGCCGAACTCGCGCCGTGGGCAACTCAGGCAGCGGATATGAAGTCCACCTTCCACTATTCGCCCAGGCGGGCGCTGGATCAATTGGGCCTTGACGCCGATCTCGCCAACCGCGTCCTCAGATACATGAACCGCGCCGCCAACCCCGCCCGCGCCCGCTTCTGGCGGCAGAATAAAGACAAGGAGCACCTGTACAAGCAGTTCTACAGTGACCTACCGCTAGAAGTACCCGCCGAGGAGTTGGTGGGAGTTCAGTAGAGGAGGTAAGCCGCTTTCGGGCGGCTTTTTCATTGGGGACGAAGATGATCTCTAACAAACCGAGCAACGGCCCTGGCGCAGGCAGCGGAGTGCATCTGAATTTCTCGTTCCCCAAAGCGCCAGACGTTCCATCCTGCGTCATGGGCGGCTTTGTTGAAGGCGATATCGTCTGCCTTCCTGTTAGGCCGCGAGTGCCAATAATCCCCGTCGGCCTGAACTATGAGGTGGGCTTGCTCGAATACGAAGTCGGGTTGCCACCTACCGAACATCGTCTTGTGCATCTCGAAATGGAGGCGGCGTTTCTTAAACTCGTCACGCAGAAGGCACTCGATGGAGGTCATCTTTGTCGGATACCGATGGCGAAGACGGCCCTGGCGCTGACGTTCACGTGTTTCAGGCGAGTGCTTGTGGCCGAGAAGATGTTTCTGGCCAAGCATGGCCTGGCGTATCTTCTCTCGTGTCTCAGGGGAATGCTTATGACCGAGGAAGGGCTTTCTGCCAATGCCCTTGCCAAGGGCGGCTTGCCGCATCTTCTCACGGATTTCGGGTGTTCGCTCGTAAAGGCCCTTCGTCATTTCAGGTTCAATTATAACAGAAGTGTAGCTAAATATCAATAAGGAGGTTTTAACCATTATGGCGACGAAAAAGAGTCCGTCTTCCGACCCCGAAGCCAAGGTTGCGGAGCCACAGGCCCCAGTCATAGAGGCTGAGGTCCCTTCGCCCGAGGTAGAGGCAGGGGAGTTACCGGACGAGACGACAGCCGATCCCTTCGAGGGACGTACCACGGAGGACATCCTGAAGGGTCTCGCAGAGGCCCGAAAAGATGACTTCGAGGCGTTCACCCGGACCAACTGGGAAGAGGGGCGCCGGCACGGCCAAGGAGAGGCGACCAAACAACTGGAAGCCGACAACAAGAAGCGGACGATCGAGGGGCAAGCGCTCGCCACCTTCGACCACTGGGAGCGCAAACGTCTGTCGGACGACCCATACGAGACCCAGGAGTTTGCCAAGGCCATAGACCACCCTGAAGTGCGGGCAGCTTACGACCTGGGCAAGAAACTCAAACAAGGGCCACCTGTCGGTGAGGTGATTCAGCAGAATCTCCGCGCAGCGATGGATAGTATCTTCGAGCCACTCAAAAACCATCCTACCCTGAAGGAGATGACTGACCAAGAACATAATGCCATTTATGAGGAGTTCAAAGGTCAGCCTGACCCCTTTACCCAGTTCACCAAGAGATACTGCGAGCTCATCATCGAACGGGGCATCGCCGCCGGCCGCACTAAGGATGGCGCCAAGAGCCTTCAGGACGCCCGGGAGGAAGGCCGGCGCGAAGCCTACGACGAGGCGGGCCTTGAATACCCAGGAGAGCCGGTCGAGGGCCGGAAGGCTCCAAAGCCTGGCTCTGCCCAGGACTTACGAAAGCAATATGCCGACGGCGACATCGACACCGCGACCTACAACAAAAAGATGATCGCCATCGGCGCCAGTCCATAAGGAGGTAATAAATGGCAATCCAGACTGCGACTACCGGGCAGTTGGAGAACGCGCAGAACATCGTAATCGCCAAGGCTCGGTAAATGTGTTGCTGAGCATAAATTCGGCTGTATGCGGGGAACACCGAGTATCCAGAGGTGCTGATGATGCAACAATCCGACGGTGCGGTCAATCCGCAGGAAACGGTTAGCGAGGCCGAAATGGGCTGGCTTGCAGGAGTCATAGACGGTGAAGGCTGTATGCACATCGATCTTGAACCCCGCAACGGCGCTCATCCCTATCTGACAATCACCAATTCTAACTTTGTTCTTGCCGAGAAGGTGGCGGGAATCTGGCATCGCCTGGGGGTAGGTTGCCGGATTCAAACTAGGAAACGTCACAACCCACGCCACAGTCCAGTCAAGGACGTGATGGTGATTGGCTACAGACGACTCGAAAAGGCACTTGCTGCGATTCTTCCCTATCTTGTGGCGAAACAGGATGAGGGACTTTTGCTGCAAGAGTTCATTCAGAGTCGTCTACGGGTTGGGCCATCGCCTTGCTCAGACGGCGAGTTAAAACTTATTCGAGCGTTGAAAGCGCAGAAATCTTGCAACCGGATCCTCACAGACCATACGCCGAACGGCCAACAGGCTGAAGATATGGTCGGGACTTTGCAGCGATGCAAAGAGGCTGGCAGAAATGACCAGCCCCGCCTTATAGGTGAGTAACAAAATCGTCACAATGGAACACAACGAACCCTGTGTCGAACTCGTGGAGCACCTGAGTCTCGGCAAGGGCGAGAAGCAGATGACCGTGCCCAAGGCTGGGCAGGCGACGGCGAGTGACCTGGTGGACGGCGTGGACATGGTAGATACCCAGGACATCGGGCTGACGACTGTTGACCTGACCACTGGCGAGGTCGGCCTGAAGTTCATCATCACCGACAAGTTGGCCCGTCAGGAGAACGAGGACGTGTTCAACATCATCGGGCGGCAGATGGGCGATGCGATGGCCCGCAAGAAGGACGGTGACATAATCGCCCTGTTCCCAGCCCTCAACGGTGGGACGACCCTGGGCGCTACCACGAAGACCCTGACGGCAGCGAATGTTGCTGGCTGTATCGCCTTTGCCAAGGCCAACAAGTTCCCGTCGCCGGTCAGCATCGTCCTTCACCCGAACACCGTCTACGACATCACTGCCGCTCTGGGAGTCACACCTGGCTCGACGTACCCGCTCCCCCACGGCTTCGCAGAAGACCTACTCAAGGATTTCTACAAGATCACCATCAACCAAGTCACCGTCTTTGAGGATGGGAACTGCGCCCTCGGGTACGGCGCTGTAGCAGGTGACTCTATGGGGGCCATCTTCTCCAAGAACGCCATGTGCGTCTTGGACCAGAAGGGCTTTGGAACTGAGCGGGAGCGCGACGCATCCCTGCGGGCAACTGAGGTGGTGGTCACGGCGGACTATGGCTGCTGGGAACTCGACGACGGCTATGGTGCCCCGATGCTCTACGACGCGACCGCACCGTCAACCACGGCGTAAGGAGTGAGTCATGACAATAGACATGGAACTGCGGCGAGACTTGGCGAACCAGGGGTTTGCCTTCTCCGAGGTGAAGAACCTACAGGAACAACCGAAGGCTACCTACTACAAGGCGGACGGTACGGCTATGCCGAACCTGCCAGCCGACCCGCGTTCCATGAAACGCTACCTTGCTAGAGGTTTTACCCTTGCGCCCCCTGTGGGACAAGGGCTGGTATGCGACGTTTGTGGCAAGTCAGGATTCACACACCGAGTAGGACTGGCGGGCCACAAGCGAACGCACAAGAAGGAGTAAAGGCATGGTGTCTTCCACCTTTGAACGGGCGGGAATCCCTCCCAGGTCAGAACCATCACCACTGGAGCCAGCGGAGTTCGTACCCTGGAAAGGTCTTCCGCCTAGAGAAGTAACCACGCAAGAGTTAAACGAAGGGGCACCATCGCCCCAAGGCCCTCCCGCAAAGGGGAAGGTGAACAAGAAGAGGAGTGAATAAATGAGTTTCCCATTTGTCGCAAGTCTGACGCCTGCGGCCGTATTGAGTACCAGTACCGACCGTAAGCACCGTCTGGGAACCATCGGCATGACGGAGGACGGTAGGACATACCGTTACTGCAAGGCAGGTGCAGCCATCCTCCGACCTGAGTGGGGTGCTATGCAGTTCAACGAGCATCTGACGGGCTGTACGGGCGGAAGCTCAGAGGCAAACTGTCAGCCCGACGCCGCTATCGGGGATGAAACAGTTACGATCCTCGACACGGCCACCCGTGCTGCTGACTACTACAAGGATGGGTATCTGGTCAGTTTCGACGTTCCTGGGCAGATCATCGGAATCACGGCTAGTACCGCTGGTGCAGGTACGAGCGTCACCCTCACACTGGAGACGCCGCTGACATCCGTGATCACTGGCACCTGCAACATCTACCCGTCGCCCTGGGGTAACGTCCGTTCGGCCTACACGACTCAGAGTGCCAACTGGCACCCCATCGTGTGCGTACCGCCCTGCGCGGTCGCCAGCGGTTCGTACTTCTGGGGGCAGATCAAGGGGCCGTGCTGGATTACCCCGACATCCTGGCCGATGGACGCAGCTTACGAAATCAACCTTGAGTTCGTGACTGACGGTTCCATTCAGCCTTCCGCCGCTGCCTCTGCCAAGCAGCACGCGGGACACATGCTCTCAGGTGGCAACTACGGCGACGCCTTCCTGATGCTGGAACTGGAATAGATTAGTGCGCTTTGGGGGTGTGCGCTGAAACACCCCCAAGGATGCCATGCTGGTAAAGGTTGAGCGAATACCAAACGACACCCTTCCAATGGATGAGAGCAACCCAGGCTGCGGCTGGCACTTTGTCTTTAGTGCTGACGACAACCACCAGGGGTTCCGCTTCACGATTCCTGATGTGTTAGCCAAGGAGTTCGGAGTGGACTCCAGCAACCCGCTTAGTGTCCTGCGGGCAGTTGTAATGAAGGGCAGAGATGGCGAGACTGTGGCTCCCTAAAGAAGAGGGCGAACGCTACGCGATAATCAAGCGCCTACGGCAACTGAATGTCTTCGTCCCCGGCTGGCAGCAACTAGAGGTCAGCTACCTACAGGCCATCCTCGACGTTCAGGAGGAGAAGGCTGCAAAGCCGAAGCCACCCAAGCCCGTAAGCACGATGCCACGGGAGCAGGTGGTTGCGGGGTTGCGTGACTACCTGGGCTTCCTGAAGGCTAAGAGGGAGAACCGAAAGAGATTCTACTGATGCCCTACGCTATCAAGAAGAGAGGTAAGAAGTGGGCCGTCGTCAACACCGAGACCGGCAAGACGAAGGGCACCCACGCCTCCAGGGCTTCGGCCCAGAAGCAGATAAACCTGTTGCGGGGCGTTGAACACGGCTGGACCCCGAAGTCCAAAAAGTAGGAGGCGCACATGGCAACCCTGGTCACCCTGATCCGTAATTGCCTCGAAGAGTTGAGCGAGAACCCGCACCCGATCACCGGGATCATGACGGCCATCGGCACCAACCTTCAGGTAACCGATACCACGAACCTGAAGGACACCAGCACCAAGGCGGACACCTCTCGGCACGTCGGCAAGTGGGTGCGCTTCTATGACGATGCCGCTACTCCGGTCGAGAACATCCGCAAGATTGCGACTGATACGCCGAGTACGGGCATCCTTGTACCCGAAGCCGCCTTTTCCAAGGCGACGGCCGTGGGATGGGTCTACGAGATTCACGAGAAGCTACACCCGACACGGCTGAAGCAGGCCATCAACGACGCCCTGGCCGAGTTGCGGTATCAGGACATCGAACCCCTGACTCTTGTGTCCGATGGCGACATGATAGGAACGGTGGTGGCGACCTACTGGAGCAACAGCAACGCCACACCCACCTATGACACCACCAAGGTTCTCTTCGGTATCCAATCCCTAGCTGTTCTTGCCACTGCTGCCAACGGGTACGCCTACCCCGCGACCAACGTGGCGGTCACGCCCGGCGAAACCCTGCTTGTTTGGGCTCCCGTCTACGGCAGCGCGAAACAGGCCGAACTTGTGCTGTACGACGTGACCAACAGCGCCGAGATAGAGACCGCCCGCCATGACGAGAAGGGCTGGGCGCTACTACTGTTCACGGCAACCGTCCCCGCCGATTGCTACGAGGTTCGACCCCACCTGCGAACGAAGACCAACGCTGGCACGACCTACTGGGATCATGTCGGCATCCTGAAGCTGAATGAGAAGGTCTACGATTCCCCATCCTGGCTGACCAAGGACCAGGACTTCATTCAACTCGTCTCATTCCCCTACGGAAACGCCCTCACTTCCGACAACGCGGACAATGCGTATAACTTCTGGCGCTACGGCCCCGAGAACCGCAAGGTCGTTAACACCATCCCCACCCAGCGCGGCGTAGTCCCCCTGCGGCTGGAACTTCAGGACTTCCCTTCCCAACCACTGTTCGTTGTCGGCAGGCGCCGATACCCAAGCCTGTCCGCTGACACCGACGAGAGCGACGCCGATGCCACGACCGTGAAGGCCGGCGCGCTGGCGCTTGTCTATCGACGCCTCGGGGACGACTACGCGGGCAGGGCGGCTTACTGGGCCAAGATATTTAACGATTGTCGCCGTGGAGACGAACCACCGTTCAGTGTGCGGATGAAAAGTACGTGGGTGCGCTAGATGCCTAGAACGCTGGCCGACCAACTGACGATAGCCGACGCCGACGGTGCGAACGAGCGCCCTTATCCACTCCTCTCTTGGGACGAGCAAGGCGAGAGCGATGATGCCTCACCCGCCGGCACCCCAGTTCGTCATGTAAGAAAATTCTGGGGTGGAGGGATGGGGGAAACTACAGAGATGGGGAGGTTTGGGTACTACTATTCGGAGAATTGCTCGCACCAAGACCCATTTGCGCTAAAGCCCCGTCCCACAATCGGCACCGTCACGCTCACAGGGAACACCACGCCCGTCGAGAGGTTCTTCGAGGCGCTGGATGCGGCGTCGAGCAAGTACGTCTACGCGCTGGCCGGGGCTAAGTCATTCAAGGTCAAACTCTCCGACCGGACGCTGGCGGAGACAAAGACGTTTTCCAACGTCACGGTCTTCGCTCAGGGCACTTACACAGGCAACGGCACCACCAAGGCCATCACGGGCCTCGGCTTCCAACCTGCGGCCGTCTTAATCAAGGGCGATACTGCCCAGTACGCAGTTATCAAGACCACCAACATAGCTGGCACCAACAGCAAACTTCTTGACAATAGTGCGCTCGTGGCGACCGCGATCACGAGTCTGGACGCTGACGGTTTCAGTGTCGGAGCACACGCGACAGTAAACACCAATGCCGTCGTCTACTACTGGCAGGCGTGGAAGGCAACCGCAGGAGCCGTAGCGACAGGAACATACACAGGCGATGGGGCAGACAATAGAGTCATTACGGGTGCTGGTTTCACGCCTGCCGTCGTCCATGTCATGTGCGCCTCCAATTTCCCTGTCACCCACTGGGCCACGTTCGTTGGCGATGCCTCGTTCCTTCTGGGCAGCATCGGTGCATCTCAGGCTGACTACATTCAGGCTTTTACAGGCGATGGTTTCCAGGTCGGTACTGATGCCAGGGTCAACGGAGCAGGAGTTACTTATTACTGGGTTGCTCTCGGAAAGGCGACCGGTGTTCTGGCGACAGGAACCTATATTGGCACTGGTGCTGATAGTCGACCCATAACTGGCGTCGGATTTCAACCTACGCACGTGATGATCGGCGGCTATCTCTACGGCTATTTCGTTCACAGAAATGCCAGTCTCACCGGCGATGCTACCCAGTTCATGGCCAACCTCGCCAACGCAACGGATCGTATCCAATCATTGGACTCGGACGGATTTACCATCGGAACCTACCAAGACGTAAACCTGGTGGGGCAGACCTACCATTATGTAGCCTTTGCCGCAGGTAGTGGTACGCCGCAGGTTGGCAAGCCTGCTCAGTGGGTCTCCAAGTGGCGTGTACCACTGGGCGAATTTGCTGACGCTCAAACGCTAACCACCGTCGCCGTCCCCGCAGCAACTGACACCTGGACGCCAAACTACGGCCTCGCGGCGCGGCATTTCTGTGTCAAGGGCAACAAACTCGCCCGTGCCTACTTCAATCGCTACGTCTCTCTTTGCTCCGCCGATGACATCACCAACCTCGACAACTGGGGCGCTGAGTATGGCGGCGTTGCGGATTACGCCGTCGGGTCGCCAGACGTGGTGATCACCGACCTTGTGGAGTGGAGCGATGAGCTTGCCGTCTGCGCCACCGACGGCATGTACATGTTCGACGGCGTGGCGACCAGCAAGCAGCAACTCCCCCTCCTGGGCGGCCTCAAGGACGCTGACAACGGCAAGAATACTCTACGGATGGCCTCATTCATCTTCTATCCTAGCGCCGACGGCTTCTGGCGCTGGCAGTACGGGGCGCACAAGCGCGTTGACCCCGACGCCGACCGGTTCTACGTGAAGGCCATCGAGACCACCAACGAACCCCTGAACCTGAAGCACTACGGCTCGGCCTTCTGCGGCGACCACGTTTACCACGCAGCCTACGACGGCACGAACTACCTCCTCATGCACGGCAAGTTGACCGAGGAGGGCGAGCTGGTCTGGGACTGCCTGATCTCCACAACGAACGCCATCAAGACCGTCTACCTCGACTCCAACCGTTACCTCTGGTTCGGCTGGGGCACCGACCTGGCCTACATCGTCCTGAAGCAGGGTGGGGAACCTACTGGCGGGACTTTTGGGAACGCCTCGTTGGTAACGACCATCTACGAACGCGAGATCATCCTAGCCGAGGACGCTGAGGTGCGGTTGCGGATGGTGAAGGTTATCACCCGGCAGATGCCAGGGGCAACGTTCAAGTGGCAGGTGTTCGCTAGTCGGGATGGGGGAACCTTCGTCCAGGTCGGCTTGGACATTACCGCCGATGGCGTGAGCAAGTGCTACTTCACAGCTGCCTCCAACCTCACGGCCCGCCGGATTCGCCTCAAGTATGTCGGGACGGCGACGGCGGGGTTCACTCCGGACGCCACGCCGCCGGAGATCACCTTCGCAGGCGTCTACGGCGAGGCAAAACCCGACGACGCTGAGGCTGTTAAGGCAACCATTAACCTGGACGACACCAAGGGTAGCAGGGCGGGCGTAACGCTGTACGACGAACTGAAGGCGCGGGAGAACGCTGGGGTCGTCCAGGTCCGGCACCCGATCAAGGGGACGATGCTGAACATGATCATCTACGGTGTCGCCCTAGCGACTGTCCGACAGAAGGGATACGAGGAGCCCGTTGGTGTCGCAATAGTCTCCATGCGACGCGGGGATGTAGCGTGAACGGCGTCGAGACTCAACGCCTCACGAGGCTAGAGGCGGCCCTACGCGATCTCACGACCCGTCTCAATGGTTTCCACCCGACGGCTGAAGGGTTTGTCGTCGGGAGCACGCGCCTGTTCGAGAAGTTGGTCATTGGCGAATACCACCTGCACCAGCGCGGCTCCGACGGCACCGAGAGCGACTTGACGGGGGCTAGGAGTCTTCAGGGCGTCCCCATCTCCTCAACACCGCCTACGACCGCCTATGTCCTGACCTACAATGCCTCAACGGGCGAGTGGGAGCCAGCAACCCCCGGAACCCCTGGAGCGCACGTCCTGGCTACTACAGCGGGTCTAGGGCCATCCCAGACCGTCTCCGGTCTCACAGCGGGCCAGGTTCTACGAGCCTCTGCTGCAACAGAGGCAGCCTTTGCAGCGATTCAGGATAGCGACCTTCCCGGGACCATCACCCGTGATACTGAATTGGTGAAGGGCCTCAAGGTTGCCACCAAGGTTGTCGCAGCGGTTGACGCTTCGGCAGACTGCAAAGGCTTCACAGATTACACCTGCGACGGCACCGACGACGAAACACAGTTGAATCTCGCTGTCGCGGCTCTCACCGCTTTGGGCGGGGGGATTCTCCAAGTAGTAGGCAAAACAATCACCTGTAGCGCCACTGGCTTCAGCCTGGACAGCAATATCCACCTGAAAGGCGATGGCCTAGGGGGCACAACATTCAAGAAGTCCGACAAGACGAACGCTGACCTGATCATGGCCATCGGCAAGCATCACGTCAAGATAAGTGGGATCACGGCTGACGGCATAAGGGCCGGAACGAACGGCGGCGATATCGCCAACAACTGCATCCGACTAGAGACCTGCTACGCTTCCGTTATCAAGAACGTTGAGGTCATCGGTGGGTACAGTCGGGGTCTCAACATCGAGACCTGCCACCATATCGCGTTCTCCAACGTTCTGCTCACCGATTGCTGGCGCAACTTTATGATCCACGAGACCGCGGGCACGACTAAACGGCACATCGTCGGCAACAACATCATCTCTCAGGATGCGGTAGAGAACGGCATAGACCTGGGGACTATCCACGGGATAGTCCTCTCCAACTTCAGCATCGACGGTTGTGGTGCCGGTCTCTCCCTCGACAGTTGTTCCCACGTTCAACTGAACAACGGCCTGATAGTTGGCGGCAAGCCCCTCTCGATCAACAGTGGCTATGCTGCGGTTACAGATATAGATGTCTTCAATGTCCACTGTGATGCGAGCGTGGGCTACTACAACTTCACCATCGAAGCCACGGCCTTTGATATCAGCAGAGTGAATCTTGCGGGTGTTCGGTCAACCGCTAGTCCGCAGGGAGGCATCTACCTTCTGGTGAACGGTGCGGGGAATATCGCCGACGTTACCATCGACAATCCGACCATCGACACCTGCGCCTGGGACGGGATCGCCCTGTATCGTTCGAGTGGCGCGGGGACCATCCTCCGTACAGCTATCGACGGGGGCTCTATCCGCAACTGCACTCAGTATGGAATCAAGGAGTACGGGACTTACGCCGATTACACCAAGGTTGCGGGTGCCCTCCAGATGGGGGCTAATACCAGCGGGGACGTATTGCTGGCAGGGACGCACAGCACAGACGAACGCATGTCCACCCACGAGGCCCTCCCCGGTGTCCACCACGCAGCCGTCACCATCACCACAGACTTAGGGGACAACCTTCTGTCCCTTGTGGGTCAAGAGTTGCAACTTCCTACACAGATGGCGAACTACACCTTTGTTGGGCCTATTAGCGGTGCCGACGATGCTCCCACCTTCCGCCCCTTACAGATTCTTGACACTCCCTTTGCGGTCAACAAGAACACCCTTCACGCCAATTCTATCCTCAAGGCTGACGCCGATCATACTCCCATAGAACTTAGCGTGGCCGAGCAAAGACTTATCGGGCGGATCACCGGCGGCGCCATCGCCGCCCTTACACCCGCCCAGATCATGGCCCTGCTGTCCGGCGGTGCCGCTGCTGCCTTCGCCATGAACTCCCAGAAGATCACTGGTTTGGCGGCGGCAACAGCAGCAGGAGACGCCGTTCGCTACGAACAACTACCCGCTGGTGGGACTATTGGCCCGCAGGGGATTCCTGGCTGGGACGGCGAAGATGGTGAAGATGGCTTTCCCATTCCTGGGCCAGTAGGGAAACAGGGCTTTACTGGTGGTATCGGCCCCCCAGGTGAGGCGGGAGAGGACGGCGAAACCGTAGTCCTGGCACCAAGTCTTAAACCCCCACGGCACATCGTTCTCCGCGCCCTCGACGCCGCTACCAGCCACACCGTCCTCGCAAGCGTAGGCGGGGACTTCGAGATGCCCATAGCAGGCGCAATCCTTGAGATAGGGGCCTATGTGGACACGGCAGGAGTCACTAACCTAGCCACCATCGACGTCCACAAGAACGGCACCACGATTATGACCACGAACAAGATCACCATCGACACGGCGGAGAAGACCTCGCGCACGGCGGCGACCGCGCCGGTACTGACCACAACCACGCTCGCGGCAGGTGACATCATCACCATCGATATCGACGCCATCCAGACTACAGCGGCCAAGGGCCTGACCGTGCGGATGACTGTGAGAGAAGCCTAAGAAGGAGGAACGAAATGCCCGGAACATTTATCCTGTTGTGCCCACCGAAGCTAGTCACCACGTCGATTGCTGACTGCTTCGCCGCCCCCGGCGCAACTATCTTCTACATCGTGAGGCACATTCACGTCGCCAACATCGACACCGTGGCGCAGCCCGTTTCGGTGTGCCTGTCCACAACAGGCGACCAGACGGCGGGAACGGAGCTACTCAAGAACGTCAGCGTGCCCGCTGCTTCTTACATCGACCTGTACGGATCGTGGAGGATTGCCCCCACCAAGCTGCTTAACGCCATCACCACCGGCACCACCAACAAGCTGGTTATCACGATCTCAGGTGAGGCATACGCAGTCTAATGATCCGACGCATAACGAAGGCCGACGCAACGCAGGTGGCAACCTTCCTGCGAAACACCTTCCGCGACGATGTTCTCTCCGGCGGCAACCCTAACTGGTGGACAGCCGACATGATGAGGGCCGCAGCGGATAGGGGCGTGGTTTGGTGGGTTGCTATCGAGGGCGGCAAACCTGTGGGTGTGCTCGCGGGCGAGCATGGAAATGCCTTCTTCACCGAGGGGGGTGTCACCTATGAGTGCAACTACTTCAGCCTGCTTGCTGTCAGCCCTGCGCTCTACCAAGCATCGAAGGCAGAGGCCCGTCGTGTGGCCCGTGAGTTAACTGTAGCAGCCGCCAACGACCTGCGCGACTCTGGGCTGATGAAGGAAATGCTCTGGATCATGGGGCCAACACAATCGCGGGGCGCTAGTTGGTGCCGTGAACTTGGCATGGCAGAGACCGTACATCAAGGCTATAGCGAGTTCCGCCTACCGTTCAGGGACATCTGGGACAGGGCACAGGCGACGGTGTAATGGCAACGGAAATCTTCAACAAGGATACCTACCTAGAGGAGAACGCCCCCGATACTGCTCATGGCGCGGATGTCTATGACATCATCGAGAAGCAGGACACGTCTCCTAAAGGCAAGGGCTACTGCTACATCCTAGCGCTGGTGGACTTCTCCGACTTAACTGACCTGACCGACGAGGATCAGGTGACGTCAGCCTACGCAACCCTTGAACTGAACGCAGGTCTGAACCCCAACCACCTAGCCTGCACCTGGTATCGGTGTATGCGCTATGATTGGGTAGAGGCTGAGGCTACCTGGAACATCTACAAGACAGGTTCTTCGTGGACTACTCCAGGCGCATCGGGTACTGGCACCGACTTCGACGACACGATTCTCTCAGACACCATCTGGGCCTACCAGTATGGAGTCTACACCCGCGTCTGGACGATCACCAACATGATCAAGGACGCTATAACGCTCAGGAGCAAGGTGTGGAACGCCGTCATGCGCTGCACTGGTACGGTTGCGGAGGAGGACTGGGCGGAGTTCGACCCTCGTGAGACTGGCGGCATCAAGCCCTTCATCACGATCAACTACACGGTGGCGGGGGTAGCAAGGACACAGGTGCTAATCTTTTAAGGAGGGTAAGATGCGCTACATGCGGAACGAAGAGTCAGGCGAGGTACACGACCGGGAGCACCTGAACGAGTCCTGTAACACAGACCAGATACTCCACAAACACGATTCCGACGACCTTGAGGAACTGTGGAAGCCGATACCGAAGGAACACAGCCTATTATTCCCATCCCTTTGCAAATGGTGTTTCGGGCCACACGATAAGACATAGGCTGTCCTGACCGCGCCCGTAGAAGCGCAAGGAGCGAAAGAAATGAATGAACCGCTAGTCATCGCCGCCATCGTCTCGATGATTGGTCTCACGTTCACCGCTGTCATCACGGGCATCTTCGCTTGTTCCAAGGCGAATAACAGTGGCGGATGCACCAACGGCCTTGAATCTGCGCTACAGGGCCAGACGAAGGCCATGTCCGACCTGACGACAATGTTGCGCGAGACTCACACAGAGGACAGGGGAGATCACCAGCAGATGATCAAGTGTCTCACCGTCCTGGTGGAGCGAACAGCAAGAAGTTGCGAAGAGTAGGGGGTCCACAATGTCTTATCCAACCACTGGTGCTATCTGGCGATTCGGGCGGGCGCTCCTCGCCTTTGTCGGCGGCGCGGCCATCGCGTTCGCCCTAGCTCATGTTCAGGAGCTCGTGCCTGACCTGGCCGTGGCGGGCGTGATAGGTGCGCTCCTACTGGCTCTCGACAAGTTCTTGCGAGAGAAGGGGTGGATTTCCTACCCTTGACGGGCTGACGCCCTCGGTCTATAATGATTTGGGTGTCAATCAGGTATTACCTCTTTGTTTCAGGTGATAGTCCGGTGCGAACCTTGATGGTAGTTGCCACTGCCATCTTGGTCAACATCCTCGGGGCGGCAGGCGGTGCCCGTCAGTAGTGTGGACCTGCCGCCCTCCTGTATTCCAAATGACCGCCACACCTGATAAGATAGGTAGGCAAGACGGCTGCTCCTTCCTGGCGGCGGGGGGACTAGGGCTGCTAACCTTTGAGGCCCCCCGCCGTTCACTCGTCTAATGTATGATTCTGCCGTATCAGACGGACTGTGGGGTAAGTGTCCTGATCACCACGCCCCCGGCATTGGGCCAGGTGAATGTGATGATAAGGACTGTCACCTAGACCCTGGGATATATGAACTCGTGTGGGGGCTGCACGAAGCGGGTATCGAGACGGGGACATCCTGCCAAGGCGGCGGGCCACCGCACGCATACCTTGATCGGGTGATCACACTAGGCCACAAGGATGAGAGTGCGGG
>Ga0315293_10000397_pt1 | contig 40036 bp, 51 predicted proteins | sample YL17G13_20_MG_FD_203071 | JGI IMG/M metagenome (GOLD analysis project Ga0315293, IMG submission 203071) | Sediment microbial communities from Yellowstone Lake, YNP, Wyoming, USA - YL17G13_20 | ecosystem: Environmental > Aquatic > Freshwater > Lake > Sediment | place: USA: Wyoming | collected... | reverse complement strand
GACGTAACTAGAGTAGTAGCACGTCTGCTTGGTATTACAGATACTGGAACAGTACATTTGTTTAATACTAAAGTTTCCATAAATCACTCTTTCAGGATCCTGATATATTCCTGAACATTAGGAATATACTTAGTAATTCTGTCCTTGTATTCTTCAGCCTTCTTATTCAGATAGATTAACAGGTCCTCTTCAGACAGCTCAGGGACCTTTTCCAGCTCCTCTAAAGGCTTTACCGTTCCATGCTCATCCTTATCCCAATGATCCTCTGTATAAAGAAAATTATTCCTGAATTTAAACCTGCTTATAGTGAATTCCGTACCGTTAGACTTACTGATACCAAGATAAGAATTCCTGGCTGCTATGACATATAGATATCCGTCTTTACAAAATTTAATTTTTATATGTGCCAAGATACTGCCATCCTTTTATCAGCCACTCTACAAACAGCTTATGGTCTTTTCCATACCACCCACAGGCATAAGGAGAATTAGCTTCTACCAGGGCTAATTCTCCGGTAGTTAAATAGCCAAAGTCTATAGCTCCACAATATCCTTCAGGTATCTTAACGGTCAGTTCCGGGGCATCTGGAGTGTTTATTTGGTCTCCATCGTACCATTCCCCTGTTAGAATTTTACCATCAGCTACATAATATCGCCACTCATTAGTGAACTTAACGATTTCCGAGCACCAATTAGGTCCCCGTTTCTTCTTATTATACCTGCCGGATGTAACAAAGCCCGTATACCGCTTATGCTTATCAGCCGGCTTTATAAAAACTTTTTGTCCTAAAGGCCACTTATCAGTCTTCCAGACCTTCCTGTACAGGTACTCAGACAGAAATTCCGGGTAGTAATCTGGTACTGTCTTTTCTGCAGAAAGGAATTTCTCACACCATTCTACGCTGCCTACAGGAACGTAACCTTCTGGAACTTCTTCAGACTTTACACATAACTTATAAGGTATGTCATGAGTAATGCTGTACGATATGACAGACATTTCCTCTTTATACTTGGCACAAGACCTTCGTAATGCAAAACCTTTGAAGTCCATAGTACCTGTTAGTTAAAATAGGAGCACAGGGATTCGAACCCTGACTATACAGATTTTAGGTCTGATGACTCTACCAGTTGGTCTATGCCCCCATATTGTTTTCATATACCCCCGGTCCGGATCGAACGGACGACTCCAAATTTAGGAAATTTGTGTTCTATCCACTGAACTACGGGGGCGTTTGAATTTTCTACATCTATCAGTATTAGCTTTTTTACAGAGAGTGCATCTACACCCTTTTCTATATTTTCCATAAACTCCATGAGGTATATCTTTTTTAAAAAGATATACTGGTTTTCCTTTTTTAGAAGCATGATAGCATTTTTTAGAGCAATATTGCTTACCTTTATGGACCTGGTATTTTTTTCTTGAAAATGTTTTATTGCAAAAAGTACAGTTGAAAGTCACATAAATTATTCCCGTGGTTTTATGTAATTTTGAGTGCTCAGATTGAGTTAAAATTTTAATATTCTCAGGACTATTGTCTTTTTTATTTTCATTTATATGGTGTACTTTTTCTTCCGGCTGTAATATTCTCCCGATTTTGATTTCAGCTATAATTCTATGAACATAGACATATCCAGTACTCCAAGCAAATGGATGGTCAGGGCAATAAATAACTCTATATCCGGTTGAAGTAGACAATCTATTCCAATCTGGAGAATACCCTAATTTTCTAGTATCAACCATTAGATTCTCTTTATCCAACTGAGCTAAAAAATACCCCCGACAGGACTCGAACCTGTAACTTATTGATTAGAGATCAATTACGCTGTCCAATTGCGTCACGGGGGCGTTGAATTTTAAAAAATACCCCGGGAGGGCTTCGAACCCTCATAAGAGTTAATCTCACTACTTTTTGAGAGTAGCCTGTATTCCAGTTCCAGCACCAGGGCGTTATTTCCTAAGTAATTTCCACCATTTTGGCCAATGTTTTTTTATACCAGAAGGACTTTCATGCCATCGATAGTCACATATGTCATAGGTATTTGAAAACTTTCTGTATGCTTTTCCATCAGGGACATCTTCAGTTTTACTGACGACGTTATTAGCATATTTTTTACAGAACTGTTTTCTTTTGGATCCTTTGTAGCCATCCGTGACATATGGTTTTCTGTAAGACCTGCTCATACTATAACTCCTTTGTTAGTTGGTAATTATAGCATAGCACACCTCCTATTGAATATTTTTAAGGCTAGTCTAAAACTATAGATGCAACTTTTTCAAGGTCTACAGTTTCAGTGACTTCAACTTTAGTGACGTTGTAAAGATCCTCTTCGTCCTCATCTTCAAGAAGACTTTCACAGTCAACTAAGACTTCTAGGTCTCCGTGGACACGCATGATCTCTAAAAGGTCTTTAATAATGTCTGATACAAGCATAGAAACCTCTTTTAAAATTATGGTACCAGAGATCGGGATTAAACCGATGGGCCTCCTGGATATGAATCAGGCGCTCTAATCAACTGAGCTACTCTGGTATTATCATCTAAATATGGAAAACAGTCTTTTAATGCCTATTGTGTCTATGATTTCAGCAGTTTTACTCGGGTATTTATTATCATACCCTTCATACCATTTGAAACTTGCACTACCAACCATAGGCTGTCCTCCGACTATTTTAACTACAGAATCCTTGGGAGTATGCGTGTTGCACCCAAGATATCGAGCTGATATAGTATAAGTGCTTCCTACTCTTTTAAGAAATCCATAATCGCAAGGATCCACAATATTACCTGACTGATGTTCAGGTTCCATTGGTGCTTTTCTTAAGTCTCCAAAAGGAGCCGGCCATTTCTTTCCGTCTATACCAACATAAGCGGATCTTGAAAAGGCTATGTCTGCAGAGGTCATGAACTCGGTCATGGCCTTGGAATTGAACTTTTTGGCATACGGAGTCAAAGCCATTTTCGTGTACATATAGTATGAGTAGCCTTCAAGCCACAGGCCGCTGCTGCTTATAGTGTACAATAAATTGATAATTTTCTGTTCTCTTGTATTTGTTTTAGAGAACAGATCAATCAAACACCAGTGCCGTACGACGAGGTTATTAGGAGAAGTTACAGCGGCAGTTTCTACCCAGAGATTGCCTTTAAGTCTGCTCATTTCAGCGGAGCTTATAGTACCTCCCTGGTTATATCGGGCTATGAGCTGATCCTGGAACACGGCCAAAGACGTTCCTGACTCGATATTCATAACAGGCCTCCTTTTAGGTTATACTACTAATATACCTAAAAGATCATTAGATTATCAAAGAACATAATGGACAGGTTGGTTTCTTCACCACCGGAGGCCTTTCGACCAATGGATTTACAGTCCATCCCCTTTAACCACTCGGGCACCTGTCCTTAAATTATGTGGCTGACGGAAATCGAATCCGTGACTTTCTGAACCACAGTCAGATGCTCTAAACCGTCTGAGCTACAGCCACCATGTAAACTTTTCCAAGAACTGGTCTTTGATGATTCAAAAAGCACCGTGAGGGAATCGGACCCTCTCATTATAGTTTTGCAGACTATAACCTTCCCACTTGGCTAACGGTGCATATAATTGGCGGAGGCAGAGGGACTCAAACCCCCAAATCCTTTCGGATGTCTGATCTCAAGTCAGATGGATTATCAATTATCCTATGCCTCCGTGGCGGAGACACGGTGATTTGAACACCGATGACGGTTACCCGTCACGACCTCTCCAGGGTCGCCGCTTACCAGTTAGCGTATGTCTCCTTGAAATGGCGGTAGCGGGCTGATTTGACAGCCAAACCCTTTCGGGCGTCTGCTTTCGAGACAGATGGACTACCGTTATCCGACGCTATCCTTCATTTTTCTTAAATCAAAACCTTTAGCTTTACCTGAATTTAATAAACCCTTTCATTAGATAGAGTAATCACTTTTAATTTTTTTATCTCATCTTTTTTCCAGATCAAAAGTTTTTCATTAAAAGAAGCCCACTTTTCTCTGTCTAGTGAAGTTTCATACCCCTTAATTTCTATATAAGTTTTCCAGTCTTTTACATAAAAATCGGGAACGTAATAAGACTTAACTCCGGATTTTTTTATGTATGGAAATCTTTTTGTGTTTCTTTCCCACTTAATATTAATCAAATCTAAATATCTGGCTACAATTAATTCCCACGTCCCATCTAAAGTCACCTCTCCTGCAAAAGGGCTAATATACTTTATTTTTTTGCACCTACCCCCACCAGGTCTCCAACCATTAGCGTATCTAATTTGTATGCTTTTTCTTCTCTTATTATTAGCTATAATCTTTTGCGTGGCGGACATAGCAGCCCAAGAAGATACGCCCATAGAACAGTTTGATAAAAATTTTCGTTTTTTGTCAGCTAATTTTTTACCGTAAATTACCTCGTAAGTTTTACCTTTAGCCCACCCCTGACCTAATGTGACTTTTTTAGACATATGCCCTTCTAAAAGTGATAGGGGGACAATTTTTCCAAATAATGGCGGAAGAGCCCGGATTTGAACCGAGAAGTCCTTTCGGACGGTGATTTAGCAAACCACTGGATTACCATTATCCTACTCTTCCGTAAATATACTATAAAAGTACCTCCTCCGGGAGTCGGACCCGGAACTCTCACATTAAGGGTGTGATACTCTGCCAATTGAGTTAAGGAGGCATTGAAAAATAGTGAGACTGGTGGGGTTCGAACCCACGACCCCATCTTTAAAAGAGATGTGCTGCTACCAAGCTGAGCTACAGTCCCGAGAAAGTATGTCATGTCCGAGTTAACCGAGCCATTTGTGTTACTATTCTAAGATAGTTGCCTTTACCATTCGGCTATATTCCCCTCGGGGAATACTTGGACTCGAACCAAGAAGAAATGTATGCTCAATAAGTAAAGGACATGACAGATTTTTGGTGTGGCTGACTGGACTTGAACCAGCACATCTTTAAAGATACAAGGTTCTCGACCTTGCGCGTTTACCAAATTACACCACAGCCACAAAAATACCCGCAGAGGGAGTCGAACCCACAAAATCCGGATTCTAGGTCCGGTGCATATACCAGTTCTGCTATACGGGCGTGATTTAAAAAATAGTACCCGAGTTATCAATGCGTCTTTTGACAGATTAATAGTCTGTTGCCTTTACCAATTAGGCTATTCCCCCACATAAAATTCCATGTAGAAATTCTGTGTGGGGGAACCCGGAATTGAACCAGGATAGGTAATGTAAGCATCAAAAGTAGAGGGTACTACTTTATTTTTACGAATATCTAAATGTCAAAGAACTTTTATTATTTATATAGGCCTAGACCGAGTTGGACGGTCGACCCCTTCCTTATCAGGGCTGATTTACAGTCCATCCCCTTTAGCCGCTCCGGCACCTGTCCATATTAATTCAGATCGAGTTGAACGATCCGATCTTATCAAATGGGTGTAGCTTGATTTGAACAAGCGTAATGCTACCGTATCAGAGTAGTGCCTTAACCAACTTGGCTATACACCCAACATCCTGCATGTAATTCTTTATGACATATAGAACACAATAAAACACATTTTTCCGCTTCTTTTACTAAAACATCCCATTTCAAATGAAAATTTCTGATATTTAATTCCAATTCTTTTTCATTACTTTCTATATGATGAAAATCAAGTGCTTTTATACACCTTGAATATCCACATTTTTTACATTTTCCACCTAAATGTTCAATTAATTTAACTCTTTTATTATATCTTGATTTTTTTTGAGAACACGCACCACAAATATTTTTTGTACCACCCTTTTTTCTTTCATAAAAAAAATCTTTTTTACAAATGTTACAATTACACTTTTCTTTGTTTTTTACAGTCTCGATTTTTTTTGTATTGTGCTTATTCCATGGAGAGCACAATAAACAATACTTTCTTTTACAAAGATTTCTTTCCTTTCCTTCAATCAAAACCCAATTTTTAAATTTTTCCCCACATTTTCTACATTTTGGCATAAATACCTCCTTGATAATAAAATAATATCAGGGTAGTCCAAAATGCTAATTATTTTAGTTATAACTATTTAAACTATAAGTCTGAAAAATTACACATTAAGATGTTAAGACTTTTCCGGGGAGAATCGCCTTAAAAATCAGAATGTGAAGAACACATATTCTTCGCCTCACATTACAGCCTTGGCGTGTTGTACCTTTCGGCCATTAGCGCCTGCCACAGCAAGATAGTAAGCGTCCCGGGGGTTCTGCCGGGGACGGTATCAACCCCGTCTGTCTACATGTGTCCTAAATTATGCGGTCGGTCGGAATCGAACCAACAATGTGATTAGCTCACACCAGATTCTGATTCTGGCGAGTTTACCTGGTTTCTCCACGACCGCAATGGTGGCTACTCCCGATGTCGAGTCGGGGACCCCCTGCTCTTCAGACAGGTGCTCTTCCAACTGAGCTAAGTAGCCGTATATATCAAAGAACAAAAGAAAAAGGCCTCGATCCTTTCGGAGCGGGGCCTTTGTTTTATGCTATTTAATTAAGCTTTAAACTGTAGACCTCGCTCCTGTTCTCGTTTTAATAAAATAAAAACTGAGATACAGGGATAGACACAACGGTGACCTATCATGCTTCTGCATGGATAAGTTCTGTCTGGATTGTGTCGAGGTCTGTCGATTAGTCATAATTTTTCCTTGTGCTTTAATAATAACTGATAAAAATGAAAAAGTCAATGCCTATTTTACTTTTTTAATTTTCTACTAATTTTATTAAGATGTTTTGATACCAATTATGAAAGGATTTTTTATGAATAAATTTGATCTTATTCAAAAAGAAGAAATCCATCAGATGGAAGTCCATAAATGGATTGAGTCTGAACGCTGTCAATACGATCTTGGTCAAGAAGCCCTTATTGAGTGGATTACTAAATATGCTGAGTTATTCAGGAATTATTATGAAAGCTTGAATTATAGCTGTTTAAATTGTGGCTTATGTGATTGTAGTCATTCCGAATGTTTTAGACCTTTTGAGCGTGACAGACATTTTAATGCCTGATTATAATTCAGATCCTTTATAATCGTTTGAGTTATCGTCATCATCATGAGTTGCTATGTAAAAAGAGCATATTATAAAGGATGCAATAATAACTACTACACCAGAAACTAGAAAAAATGTAGAGAGATTTATACTCAGGTTTTTGTATTTAGAATGATATAATAGATAGCTCAGTATGAAGTTCAATAAGGCTATTATATAACAGGCAATGTTTATTGCCACGATTTTTTTAGTGCCAGACATGAATTGAAGAATCGTATTAATTGATTATTGGGCTTTACTCATTAAAATCTTTTTTTCTCATTGTAAGTATGTCCACATACTGGAAAAGTTGACCGCATAAAACACATCTATCAAAATCAAGAAGTCTATGAGGAGGGGTCATCTCTCGGTTTATTAGTAAAACCCCTTTTTTACATTCAGGACATTTACTTTTGTATGGACTACGATTATGGAGTCTTTCAAGTTCATCGTGCCGGGTTTTTATGGCCGGTTTGTTTACATTTATGCCTACGAGTTCACTATCAGATTTTTCCATTATGCTACCATTCAAAACAGAGTGACACTTTCAATAAAATTTTTATGGTGCGGATACTTTTCGATCATGCTGTCCATGTACTCTTGATACATTTTTTTAAATTCAGGTGTAGATACTGTTTTAAAGGCCAGATCAGCTTTTTCCTCTGTTGATAGGTTGTTCTGTCGATAAGACTCTTCAATGACGCCTATATGGCTCTTACAGACCTTAACGGTCACGTAATAAGCATTTACTAGTTGTAGAGTGTCCTGTGTGTCACAAGAATGAATTTTTCCGCAGATATAACATTTAGGTGGAGTAGCGTAAGGCATTATTATTCTTTAAACCATTTACTATATAGTTCTTGATATTTTCCTGACGACATGGTTCTTAATAATTCACGGTTGAATTTTTCTCGAAGAGGACTTTCTTGTGTAAAGGCTATGCCGTAATCCTGGGGCTCAAAAAGGCCTCCGGTAAGAGTAAGGGTATTATCCTTTTTAACGGCATCCATTAATGTAGGCATATCAAAGACGATAGCGTCAACTTTATCTCTTTTTAATAGGGCTATACAGTCTTCAATATTTTTTTGTTCGACTACTGTAGCCCCGTATTTTTGAGAAGCCTGAATAGAAGTAGTACCTGACACGGTAGCCACTTTTTTCCCTAAAAGGTCTTCTTTACATTTAATTCTGTAAGAAGCTTCCTGTATAGTGACAGTCATCTGGGCGACTATATAAGGGAAGACAAAGGCTATACCGATCCATTGGACAGCCATGGCGAGTATTTTACCTACTGGGGTCTGGGGGGCTTTATCGCCATACCCTACGGTTGTCATGGTCGTATTTGTCCAGTACATGCCATCACCGACACCGGAGAAGAATTTACTACTAAAGGATGTTTTACCTCTTTCAACGGCCCATATAAGAACGCCACATATAAAAAGAAAGATTATCAGGTAAAATAGAGCTTTCCAGGCTTTCTTAAGGTAGGCAGAGATGATATAAAAAACATTGTTGTTCTTTTCATTATTAATAAGAATACATAGTCCGGATTTGAGGTAAGGATGAGAAAAGTCTATAACCTCTTCTCTTTCCTCATTTATAGTTATACCAGATATTCCGACGTCATAGGTCTTATTTTGAAGTAATCCAAACATCTGTTTAAATTCAGGGACCTGTTTATATTGATATTTCAGGCCAATCGAGTCTGCTATGGTTTCAAAAAGTTCTATGTCAAAACCGGTGACCTTGTTACTGTCGATAATAACACAGGGGGGAAAAGGGTCGATACCGACTGTAAGAGTGTCAGAAGCTGAGATAAAACTAAAGACTGTGAAAATTATTAAGGATAAAAAGGATTTCCTTCGTTTATTAGTTTCTGGAGGCCACTCTTCACAAGCCTCTCCACAGACCCTACATTTAAAATTAATTTTTTTCCTTTCCCAGTCTTGATAAGCTGTCGGATAATAGTCGTGTCGAAAATAACAAGATAGTTTATTCAAGAGCGGTTTGATAAATTTAAAATATGTGCCCAATTGAAATTCCACCCTTTCTCAATATGCCTTTTAAGAGCTTGTTTCGCTTGCATTCTATCAACAGTACCTTTAATCTTATCTCTTTCATATTTATCTGGTACAAGTTTAAGTATTTCTTTATGGATTTTTTCTACTAAGATCATACACTCCCAGTATTCACCGTATCTTTTTATTGCTAAATGTATTGTGTCATAGTTGCGTTTATACTTCTTGTATTTTAGAGTCCTACAATACTCTGCATGGCGGGATGCCATTCTGACCCTATTTCTTTTTGCTGTAGCTTTACCAGCCTCCGTTTGATAATAAGCACTCTTTTTTTCTTCAATCTTTTTTTTATTTTTACGCCTATACTCAATATCATATAGGCGTTTTAATTCCTTCTTATTTGGCATAATCAAGAAGGTCGGCAGTTACTTTTTTACTGGCATGAATTAATATTGATTGCTGTGATTTGATAACACGAACTATTTCCCGAGATTGTGAAGCGATAGCATCGGCTACCCCGACTTCAATCTTTCCTGACTTTACACCAAGAAGGGTATCCCATAGGATATTTTTAAGATTCTTTGCATTCAATATTTCTACCGCTATTGGCTTTGATTTGTTTTTCATAAATCACCTTTTTTTATTTATTAAACAACGCAAACCTGATTATTTAGCTTTGAGCCTTTCAAGTCGGGATAATCCGCCACTACGTCCTAAGGCTTTTTCAGTTTCATCCGAGAGGCTGTCTTTATTGGAAGATTCCTCTTTTATGGCCCTGCTTTTGATCAGGTCTTTTTCAGCGGCTTCTCGTCGTCTTTTAAGATCGGCCAGGGCACTTGTTCCGCTGGAGGTACTGATCTGTGTCAGATTTCTGTTAGCTTCTGCAGCGTCCCGCATGGCTTTCAGAGAGACTATTTCAGACTCAGACTGTAGAAGAGCCGATTTCAGCTCTTCTTTGGATTTTATCTGGTCTCCCAGAACATCTTTATGGGTTTGAAGAGCGGTTTCCAGAGACTTGATCTGACTTTCAATAATCTCGGCTGCTTCACAATGTTTCGCTGCCAGGTCCTGTTTGCCGGCGAGGTCGAGAGCTACGGCATCCTCGTCATGTTTTTTGATCTGGAGTTTTAAATCATTTATTCTACTTTCATTGACACTTATCTCACCCTTTAGGGTTCCGATATTGGAATTGCAATCCGCCAGTTGCTTTCTCATTTTTTCAACATCCTGTTTGGCGAATTCCACTGAATTTTTGTCGTCGATGACATCAGCTACTTTTTGAGCTTTAGCGTCACTGGCCCGACCGAGATTTTTGAATAGATTAAAGAAACCACCCATAGTACTATACTCCTTCCATGATTGATGCAATTTTTTCGATGTTTTTACGGACTACGGCGAAGATCCAGGCAAGGGATGATTCGAGCTCGTTCTTGTCCAGATTTTCAAATTCCAAGTTATCTTTCATGAAAATTTTGTCGCCGTTGATACAAAATTTCCCATGAATGGCTTCATTATTGAGCCTCAAAAGAAACCCGTATAAATGAAGTTTTTTCTGAGTTTCTTTATGATCCTCTATGTTTGTCAGAGGAATATCCATTACTTCCATTGCAAGACAAACAATGGTTTCCTCAACATCCACAAGGCATGTGAGGCCGTCACAAGAGACTTCAAAAATATCTTCTCGGATACTTTTGAAGGAGATATCTTCCATGGTTGAAAGATACTCTAAAACTTTCTGAGCATTATCAATCTCGATTTGAGAGCCCATATCATATTCCTTTCTTTTCAAGATCAAGACTTTTATTTCTATATGTTTTTGCTTTTTTTAAAAATAAATTTTTTGATTTTAATTGTGTTTTATTATAACTTAAAGCTGTAGAGGCAAAATTGATAATTCTGTATTTCAGCCATTTAATAGTGTCCTCTGTAGAAAGAGATAAATTATTACCAATATAATCATCTACAGACATTTTTATGTATTCTTCAATTTCATTTGAATCAAATTTTTCTTTTGTGGCCTTAAATAAAATATTTTTAAACCAGCTAATTACAATATTATCTCGGACGGTTTGTAGCTCTGTCTTTTTTAGTTTAATACTCATAATAAAAATCAACGAAAATTTCATGCTGTTCTATTTTTAATTTATTGATGTCAAGGGGTGTCCCTGTTTCATTCTGGATTTTTAATAAAGCTCTTTGAATTAAAGAACATTGACCGTCATATATCTGTATGACTGGTAATCTAGCTGAAGCTATCATAATAATAATTTCCTTTCAACTACTCTACTAAATTAATATAGGTAGTTTTAAATGGGTTAGTTGTAATACAATGAATGAATATTCTCCATATATTAAGTAGTTTTTTAGCTTTATGAGTTTTTCGTATGGAAAAATTCAATATCTTCTTTTCTGGCTTCACAGCCGTACCAGATTTCGATCCAGCCTTTCTCAACACTTCCTGTCCATTCAACAAAGGCATGTGAATTACCCTCGGTATCGTCATTGGTGATATATTCAGCTAGTGTTTTTTGATCGGGTCCTGTCTCAGATGACCCAGTAATGACCCCGAAAGTAGACTGATCGTTTTTCTTGTCCCATGTTACATCAGACTCTTTGTCTTTTAAGTGCATGGTGACATCAAAACGATTGACGAGGTCTTGCTTGTCCTCGGTGAAAAGAGACTCAAAATCAGAAGCAGCCCCATCATTGTCGAGAAAATAGACCATGACATCAGAAGCATCCCCTACCTGTCGGATAAGGATCAGCATTTTTATAGGGTCTTCTTCTGGTGGTTGATAATTAATCACGTATCCGGTATAAACAAAGAAATTATTAGGTTCTCGGTATATCCGGGTTTCAATGATTCTGAAATCCACTGACATCTCAGAGAAGTCCGTCTGAGTTTGAATATCTGAAAGGGTGACTATATCATCTTTATTAAAGCCTAAAAACTCCTTCATCTTACTGTCCTTTTATAGCTGCAACGATGATCACAGTGACAACGATACCGCCTAAAATAATAAAAAAGATAAGAAGGCCGTGACTGTTTCTTACTACAATCGGTCTTCCTGAATTATCCCAATTGCCGTACCCTGCATTTCTCATCTCATAGGGGTCTGCTCTGTAATGGTCTGCTGCCAGAGCCACGAAAAGCATGGTAGTGGGGTCCATATAGCCATAACCATAGCGACCATCTGGGTATACATTATAGGTAACATTTACAGGCCGGCCGTTGCTGGTGACATTGTCGGGTATATAACTTGGTTTTTGTGTCGGAGGAGTAGGGCTGGTATAGGTGCTCTGTTTTGCTAAGGACGCTTTATAATCACTTTCTGCAGCAGTTTTTGTTGAGTATTTTTTAGCGGCAGTCTGATCTTTAGCTGCCAATATTTTTTGTTGCTTCTTGTCCAAAGTATTGACTGAAGTAGCTTTGGGTTTTTCTGTTGTAGAAGTCGTAGTTTTTTTAATAGTTGAGGATTGTTGTTTCTCTGTCGAGGACTGAGCAACGGCACCACCGACAACAGCTCCACCAACAACGGCACTGCCGACAGCAGCTCCACTGATACCTGAAGGTGGTTTTACAGTAGGTGCTGGAGGTGTTGAAGGTTTGGGGGCGGGTGTTGAAGGCTTGGGGGCAGGCTTGGGGGCAGGTCTAGGAGCTGACCTTGGTGAAGACCTAAAAGAAGAACCTCCGGAACGAGAACTGGACCTGGCCAAAATGTCAGAGGACAGCAACAGGGACAAGCTGAGGAGAATAACTACTACTTTTCTCATAAGTCCAACCTTTCTTGAGATTTAATATTATTCAGATATACCCTATTATACAAAATTATGAGTGGTTTTTAAAACTAAAAGATTTAAATTTTTATTAGCTGGATAAATCACCTAGGGTAAACATGTTTTTTCAGATAGATCCTTTATATACTTTTTCCATTTATTATACCACGTCCAATACTCATCAGATCCGGCGAATTTTTCATTTTGTGGCTCCCATAAATTTTATGAGCAATTCTTTCTCAGTCATTGCTTACCTTAATGTATTAATATATTTTCATTACATAGATATCAAGGGATTTGTGTAATGAAAGTCATTCGTACTACCAAAATTAAAATTAAAGGCTCCAACAAAGCCCCAGAAATAATCAAAAATTATCTCCTGGCCCTTAACTGGCTTAGTCCTATAGCGTTCGACTCCAAAGAGATGAACGCTAATCGACTCGCCAAGGCTTATTACCCAGCCCTTCGTGAAAAATTTAGTCTCCCGTCCCAGCTTGCTTGCAGTATTTGCAAGCATATTACCGCAACTTATCAGGCTGCTAAGTCCAATAAAAAATGGAAACTGGCCATTTTTAAAAATCCTACTCTTCCTCTGGTCTGGAAACGGGATTTCAATAAATCCAAAAAAGGTGTCTCCCTCTGGGGAGAAACCATTTCCATGTATCATCCCAACATACCTCAAAATACCTGGAAAGATTCGAAACTTAAACTTGTTAAAAATAAACTTTATTTGATTTTGTGCTATGAAAAAGAAGTTCCAGAACCTGTTCAGAAAGGTTCCATTGTAGGTGTGGATTCCGGCATCAAGCGGATGCTTGTTGCCTCGAACTCCTCTGACAATAAAACTTTCTTCTTTTCTGGCGGAAAACTTAATCACCTGAGGAAATGTATTAGACAGAGACGGAGTAAGATTCAAGCCGTAGGTACCCGGTCGGCCCATCGCCTTTTGCAGCGATTGGCACACCGCGAAAGGGCCATTACGGAACATCTTTTGCATGTTGCTTCTAAAGCCTTGACCCTGTATGCCGTTCAGTCTAATGCTCGGGTGGTCGTGTTCGAAGACCTTAGCAATATTCGAGAAGCCTCTCTGAAGAAGGGCCAGGATCTTCGAGAGAAGGTATGTAGGTGGCCGTATGCAGGAATGCAGTTCAAGGCAGGCTATAAGCTTGCCGAGAAAGGTATTGGAACAGAGATTGTGAATCCTGCATATACGAGTCAGGAATGTCCGAGATGTGGGCATATAGCTAATGGGAACCGTACAGGTTTGCAGTTCCAATGTGTGTCCTGTGGCCACAGGGGAGATGCGGACCTGACTGCAAGTAAGAACATTAGGAGTCGATATATCCTGCGAGAGCAAGGCTTTCGCAGGATAGGGTCGGTAAACACCCTTGAAAAATCGGGATTGGTAGTACTTGAAATGATTGCACATAATAGTGTTATCTGTTCAGGGTCTCAGGTTTAAAGCCACGGGCTTTGTGTCCGTGGTAGTTTACCCCCATAGAATATAGCTTTTTTCCGTCTGCGAATAAAACAGTCATGTCCTCATTATAGAGTCTCATAGAGGGTTCTATTGGAGGATCAGCCAGCTCTTTTCTTTTTGTGTTGTCCTTAAAGAGGCTGATTTTATTCTGCTCGACATGAACACATAAATTATTTGGAAGTACAATAAAATTAGCTGGGTTTACTTCATTTATCTGCTCATCTCTGACGGTGTAATTGTTGTGCCAGTTGTCATAGAAATGAAAGATGGTTTGGAAGTAAGCCCCTGTTTTTTCGGAGATCACAACGGCTATTCGATTGTGGTAATGAGCGTCAATAATATGACTGCCGTCTAATTCTTCTGCATGGATATTGACACATTTACCAGAAGCATACGGTATGGCCAGATGACAGGACATGAAATCATCCTGAGTAATGATCCCTCGGTAGACTTTGTAAGACCGGCTGATGTCACAGACAACATGACTCTTAAGAAAAAGCTTTCCCATATTTTCAAAAGTGTTTTCAATAAGAAATCCATTATTGATGATATAAATAAGACCATTACTCATCATCATGTTTTCGGCCGGCACTGATGTGATTAGGTTTTTTTTCAGGTCAAGGAAATCAACACTTGAATTCTTTTTACAGACCAGTATAGGGTCATTTCCCGGGGTGCTGTAAAGTTCGGTCCTGATCTTCGGGTACAGATCACAGACTTTTTTGTCTGCATGGTACAGAGCTTTATCAGTTATGACATATCTGCGATTATTGTAGTGATAGACACTACGGATATTTTCATCATAGCTTTCTAATAATTTTATGATGAAATCCCCTTTGCTTACAATGACCGTCTTGATCTGGGCAGGCACAGTGACATCATCTGGGTAAGGTGGTATCGATCTCTGCCCTTTAGAAAAAATGTCTTTATACCACTCCAGATGCCGTTTGGGGATGACATTAAAGTTCTGACAGGAAGCCGGGATCTTGGTCTTTTTATCAAATACTGAGACACCTTGTTCCATTCGTTTAGCCCATTCACTGGGTTTAAAATCAGGATGCATGCCCTTATAAGGGTGGATTCCGGCATACATTTGAAAGGTGACAACAGCAAAGCTGAACCAGTCAGTGAATTCGGTGAATACTCCTTTAGGAGTAGACCGGTCACGAATGCTTTCCATGATGGCGGGTGCCTTGAAATGTTTTGTCTGCCAGGAATCAACGTCTATATGATAGACTATTTTTTTACCCAGCAGAAAATTCATTTCATTGTAGTCCACTACAAGGACGCTTTTTGAATGTACGTATTCCAGGGCTTTTTGCATGGACACAACAAGATCGGAAACGTCCTGAGGAGACAGATTCTGATCATTCCTGAATTCCTGAGTGAAAATTTTACACAGGAATTCTACCCCATCGACATAATCCATGGTAAACCCAATAGGAGTATTAGACAGGTCATATATGGGCTCTTTAGGACCCAGGATATCAGGCCTTGTCAGAGCTGCCAGTTCATTGATCTTGGCCACAGGAATAGTTTGTTTAGGGTCATGGTAAATTTTATAAGCGAGACCCTTTTGAACAAATACCACACCTTGGCCACCGGCAGCTATGTAATCCTTGTCGGTGAGAGTGACCGTATTTTTTCCGGCTTTAATTTGATAGGTCTTTTTCATGAGATAAGTAAAAGTGAGGCTAATTGTTCCTTGACCGTTTTTTTGTTGGATTTCGGATTGTTGTCATTGACCTTAATGAAAGTACTCCAATTAATATACTCGTGCATTCCCACTCGTTTGATGGTACGAACAAAGTTATTGAAAATCCCTTTATTCCTGATCCATCGTTCTTCCGGTACGGCATAGTCATAGTGGGAAGTAGTAGACTGGAAAAGATTTTTGACAGGGCTCAGAGCATAGGTCTCGTTTTTTTGCCGTTCAAGCATAATAGAGACCGCTTTTCCTGCAATGACTTTGGAAAGTTTGATCTGGCTGGAATCGTGTTCAACATGCCAATGATTATCTTTCTGTAACTTTGCTATAAAGGTACTGTGAAAAGACATATAAAACCTTTCTTTTTAATAAATTTTGACGGTCACATTAACGAGTTCTTTGACGAATTTCCAGACAGGCCGGACTTTTAAGCTCAACCAGCTCCCAGCGGAGTTTTTGAGTGGTGTTAAGAGTTTCGATAAGGTCCTTAAGGATGTCCTGAGCTGTCCCTAAAGATTCGATGGGCTTTGACCAGACAGTCATGTAGAGGCTATTAGTGCTTCTGGTAAAGGTTCTTTTTTCCGCTTTTGTGTAGCCCTTTCTAGTATTAATTAGTCTCCGACGATTATAGAACATGGCATCGGAGATTTTGAAATGAGGATGTTTTTCCAGGAACGTTGAATAGGTCATGTCAGGAGCTTTTTTAAAAAGTTGATCCAGCAGAGTGTAATCAATTCCTCTGTTATTGTTAATTGCTCTTTTGGTGTCTTTTCCTGAGAGCAGTTTTGTTCGTCTTCTGCAATAGGAAGAGCTGGTGATGCCCGATTTCGGATTTTCTTTATCAAAAGCAGTGAACGGGTGTTTAGGGTACGCTTTGATGTACTCATCGGCTTTACTGTAATCTAAGGACATAGACATTCTCCTTTATAAAATTAAAGATGCACAGGCAACATCATCATAATGAGTGGTGCCGTTTTTCAGATTTTTTCTTTTTAAAAATCTCATGCACCGTTCAACAAAAACTCCGGTTGAGGATGCGTAGTCGGTGACTTCAGCAGCCATTTTATAGTGTGCTATAGGGTCTTTGTCCTTGTTTTTATAGCTGAGAAGTCCGTCCGTACATATTGTTATATACGTTATGTTATCATCAATTAAAATAAAAGGAGAAAACAGTGTGTTTCCTGTAAAGTCATAGTCAGACAATATTTTTCCATCACTGCTACAAGAGATGATTTTTTTACGCGTGTCAGGGTGTTCTGCCAGATACCCAACTGAATCAAGTACCGGGTAAACTGGAGCATTGGAAGGTGGGTAATCGATCTGGATTATTTCTGTACAATGAGCAATCGGACTGGGGAATTTTGTTCTTTTGATGATAACACCATCTCCCCAGGCAAAAACAAAGACCCTGTTTTTGATTGCAAAAGTGATCAGGAGAGTAGCCTGTAGACTTTTTTGAGGGACGTTATATAGTTTTCTGATATCGTCTGCTCTCTGTATGATACAAGAGCGAAGGGTATTCGCTATGGTGTTTTTATCACTATTGATAAAAAGGCCTGATCTATAAAAAGTGACCAGATAATGTTTAGCTACATGACAGAGTACTTGTGCCCCGATCTCCGAAAAGGGGGCCGATGAACATCCATCAGAGACAATGCCATAAATCATATCTTCATAACTGCCATTAAGGGCATAGTCCTGACAGACATTATGGGCACACCCTATTTCGAAGTAAGAATCGGAGTTCATTATATACCTTTTTTGGTTTTAGAACGTGAAATCGACCGGCTGTGATACTCCACCAGAACCGAGGGCCTGAGACTGTGACGAAGTGCTTTGACTGACAAACTGAGCTAATTTAGCCAGTTTGCCCTTCGTGGCATCACCCACGGAGACGTACTCGCTCAGACCACCTTTTTTCATGAACTCATCAAGCCGTTGTTTCATGTAGGCCTCGGTATCATTGATGCCAATAAGAATGACCCGGACAGATTCAAGAATTTCTTCATTCCTGATCTTATCCAAGACCTCCTTGATTTTTTCAGGCTTGTTGGCGGCCTTGACCGATGCATTGTCATCGCCGTCTGTGATGACAAATAATATGGCGTTCGAGAGGATTTGTTTTTGGTAAAGTTTTTTACCGTAATCGTACAAGGCTTCGACAGCTTCCAGAGTGGCATCGAAAAGTGGGGTCCCGCCATCAGGCTCGATCGTGCCTTTGAATTTCGTGGTATCAATGGCAGACAGAGAAGTAAAGCCGTGTATTTCTTCGATATCGACTTTTCCGAAGGTTGCATTGAAAGCAGTTGATCGGGCAACGAGATTTAACGCCCGGGGCGATTTTTTGCAAGATTCCAGACTCAGAGCAAGCATGTCTTCGAGCTGATCTTTAAAAGGAGAAACAGAACCGGTCTTGTCAACGACTATACCCACGAGAGTGTATTCAGAAGCACCCAGTTTATCGACCGACATACTGGTGTACCCGAAACCACTGAGAGTCTTGTTGACATCAGTAAGAGAAAGACCTGCAAGTTTTGGCATAATTTTTTTCCTTCCAGTATAATATCAGGCTGATATTATTTGAAAAAAGTGGTTGTTTTGGCGATTTTCATTCCTCTGCCAACCATTTCGTTGACAAAGTCTTCGCCCTGTTTTTCAAAACCGGTCACATTGGAGCAAGCGTCTTCAAGGAGGACGAACTTCTTGATCTGATCGTCGCTGAACTCGTCAGCAATCTGCCGGATAGTTGTAGCCACGCAATGTGACAGAGCTTCACCGCTCAGAAGCAGAATGTCGTAGGCTTTGAGCGTATCGATGAGTCTGGTATTGAGCCGGGTTTTGGGGTCATCGGGATGTTCGACTTCTGCTTTGACCGCACCGTAATGTTCGGTAAAAGGATTTGATCCTTTGGTCGTTCGAGGAGCCATGGCAAAATACTTGGTTTCCCATTTGGTGACAGCAGCAAAAAAAGCCGGGTCGATACATTGCCCTGAAGAGCCGATTATACAATGGTCCTCCCAAACTACCAGGGCAAACTTTTTCTGTGCCCCTAGTTGACTGATGTAATAATTGGCCCAGTCCTGGTGTTCAGGATTGGTTGCCCGGAAGTCACCGTTTTTAATAGAGTCTTCGAGTATGACCGTGAACGGTTTCGGGTGATTACCTGCCTTATCCAGCCAGAAACATGAATGAGCTATGTGGTAGTGGTAGTGTGAATCCAAAGTAATCTGGATATCATCAATATCAGGACCATTTCTATCAGTCATTTTTGATAGCCTATCCATATCACCGATGGCATTGACCACGACAAGCGAACCTCCATTTCGGCCTACAAAATCATTTTGCGGGTCGATTGCGAGCAGACACACTTTCTGTTTTGAAGCCATTTCATGTCCTTTTGTTTAGTTTTTAGCTGTCTTTAGGGTACTTCAATACCTAATTATACAACTTTCTGGTCTCTTTGTTAAACGAGAGTTGTAATTCTTTATTAATTTTTTTTATGTGTGTATGATAGAAACTCTTTTCTTTAAGTGCTATTATGCTTATTTATTAGGTAATTTGCCTCAAACTAAGTTCTTTTATAATGTATTACAAGACGAGTTTAAGACGAAAGGTTCCAAGAATTCTTTAGAATCATACCAGTTCATGGAGCTGAAAAGGATAAGGGATTCCATATCGTCTGGGGACGTGTCTAAAAGGTCATGGATCAGTGAATTAGCTGGGTCTGTAAAAGGAAACCCTGAACCTGAATCTATGCGTCAAAAAGACTTAGTAAGAAAAATAAATGACAAAAAAACAATTATTCAAGATATTCTTAATGACGATTTATATTTGTATAATATAGAACAGCCTTGTCCTCCTTACGGCTTTGTTGACATGGTCTTCATGGGCAAAGAAACTGTTTATCCGGTTGAAGTTAAAAAAGGCCAGGGCAGGCATGACCTCATCGGTCAGATAGCTAAATATGAGCTGCATCATAGACTTATGTTGCATTATCATTTATATAAATATGTACAACCGGTGACAGTATGTTCTTCTTACGAACCTCATGCATTGGACGAATTAAAGCAGTCTGGTGTCATTCCTTTGGTTTATTCCGCAGATAAAGCAGAGCTGACTATAAAAAAACTTTAGTTTCAGCCTTAATTTTCGTATAATTATATTAAGAGCTATTTTTTAGCAGGAGTGTCTTATTGTGCAAACATTTTTGTTATGTATTCTTGGTATTTTATTTATTAGTGGTTTTGTTTTTCTCCTGGTAATTAATTACCAAGATAGAAAAATGATGCAAATTTATTATAAACAGCATCAAGATAACATACATGAGGCTATCGTAAAAGAAGATATCTTACACGATTCCTCTGAATACGACAGACCTGATAGTGAGTATGGAAACCTGACCGGTGAAAATGATGGTAAAAGTTCTCATTATTGAGATACAATGACACATTTCATACTTAAAACACATTATGAAGCTGCAGTAAATTACCTTAAAAAGGTTTCAGAATTCGACTGGCTGGTAGAAAAAGTAATTACAGCTTTAGGTCCTGAACCGTCTTATGAGGACTTCTGCAGAGAAATCATACCTGAACCTGTAAAAGACCCGGCAAATGCAGCTAATTTTCTGAATATTTATTTTCATTTATTCAATATGGATCAGGGTGGCAGTAAGATTTATTATATAATGCCGGAACTTGCAAGAAGACTGGCTAAGACAAACCTGAATATTGATTCCTATTATCTGAAATCCCCTTTCCGGGAAATATTTATCCAGATAGATTCTGGACTTTTCAGTATTAAAGACATAGATGGGTCGACTGTGCCTATTCATGGATTTTATATTTTTTTCAATGATACTGGAGAATATAAAAAGATCAGGATAATGGCCTGTTCTTTATTGAAGCCCACTTTAAAAATACCGTTTAATGATACGACTTATTACTTTAGGCTGGAAATTCCTTCAGGGAAATTAATGGACATAGCTCGAAATTATATAAAAAATAATATGAAAGATGGGGGATATTTACAGGGTAAAACCATAAAAAATTTAGATTACACAGAGGAATTTACTAGTTTTGTTTTTAATGTCCTGCTGTATCTTACCAGTAAGAATACTGACATAATAACTCAAGATCCTATTGATTTTAATAAGAAGCTGGCTGAACTTAAGTCTCCTGCGAAGAAAAGAAAACTGGAACAGCGGTTAGAGAAATCAAATCAATACCGGTTATTTGTGGCCGGATCGACTTTAAAAGAAAATTTAGAGGAATCAAAAGATTTACAGAAAGCCGGCAGTATAGGGGCCTGGAAATTAGCTTATAGGGTTAGGGTTTCCGGGCATTGGAGAGCTCAATGGTATGGCAGTGAGAAAGAGGACAATAAAAAATCAGAGGTCATCTGGATAGAAGATTATGATAAAGGGCCCCAAGTAGCTGACCTATTGAACAAGAAAGTAGTTGTTCAATAGGTCAGCTACTTTATACAACGCTGATTTTGGGACGTCTGTTTCAAGACCTAAAGAAGTATTTCTTATTTTCCGCCTCTTTCGTACATACTTACCAAAGCCCGAGCAATCACGTTATATTCAGCGGGAGGCTGACCTTTATAACCAGCCAGGGTTTTACTGATAACAGCAAGCATTTTTTTCTGATGTTCATTCATAGCTTCTAGAGTTTTCGGTTTACCATCAACAAGGATAGTCATTCTTCCCTGGGCAGGAATATCTTTACCTTCCTGGCTTACGAATTCTGTCTTGATATTTTCAATTTTTTTTGCCAGGTCAGCAGCCTGAGCAGGTTCCTGAGCCAGTGTAGGAATGGCTATAGCAAGAGCTAGAAGAAGCTCTTTAACCAAGGCAGTCTTCTCTCCAGGCATTGCTTTCATGCCTTTTAGGGCCTGAATAAGTTCTTCCGGGGAAGCTTTCTCAATGATCTGAAGAGCTCTTTCCCGGGTCATTTCAGCTAACACAAGACTGGATGCCAGAACTTCAATTGAATCAGTAATTTTTTTATACATAATTAACCTTTCTAAAAAATAAGTAAATTATGATTAAAAAATTAAAAGATTATCAAAAACACCTAAATCATTGTATAAAAAGAAGATAGCTTTATTTAGCGGACATTAAATCAATAATAAAACTTCTATTACTGAAAAGATGGGCCTTATTTTTGTATTTTTTAGCTATAGACATAAGGTCCCAGTGTAGACCTATTGTGACAGGCTCTTCTACGGTTATCTGTTTTATAACAGTTAATGCATTTCTTAGTCCAGTAAATTTAGAAGCTACAATATCCAGATTAATATTCAAAAGATTAAACTCTTTTAAATATTTAGTACTGAGGACTTTATAGCCCTCTTTTTTCAGTAAAATCTTTATTGTTTTTGTTAGTTCTTTAACCATATATGGACAAGTTGATCAGGACATAAGTCATTGTATATAATAGAAGATCCTATATAGGTATGGCCTACAGTTGATTTACCTTCTATTGCGGGTAACGTATTGTATCTTCTTCTGAATAATTGATGACTATATGAGGGACAGACCTGTAATTAATGATATTGAGTATTTCAAAATCTGACGGAAGATCGATATGATTCAGACCTATTTTTAATGGTATTGGAATAGTTTTAAAGTTCACCAGAAAAAACAACTCCTTAAGATTTTTTCTTTAACGGACCTTCTATGATAATTTTCTGTATAAGAGCATAAGGATTTTTCACGTCTTTGGGACGATATGTTTCCATTCTTTTAAAAGCATTTATTATACTCAAATACCCATCCATAGTTTTCACTCGGCTAATCCATTTACTAAGTTCAGTTACATCAGATTCTATTAATTCATTATTAGTTGCACCTCTTAATCGAGGTAGATGCATTTCTGCAAGGCGTACTATTTCATTTACATGTAGTCTTTGCTGTTCCATGATGTACATGGTTTCTTTGGTTTTTTCTAGATTTTTTTTCAGAGTTTCATTAAGTGTTTCAAGTTCCTTGATGCTGTTGTGGTTACTCTCCATCTGAGATATTTGATTACCAATAGCCAATTGAGCTTCATTTATTTTTTCATTGAGTCTGTACTGTTCTGATAGTAGTGGCATAAAAAATCTCCTTAAATTAAGCAGCATATTGCATATTATAGACATTACCTAGTTTTTTAAATTCAGATTCATCAGCCTCAATCATAGTCTTAAAAGCTATGACATTATCTGTAGGAGGTGCTTCAAAACCTTTTAAACGTACACAGATCTCTTCTATGACCTTTCCATTTTTCCATACTCGAGTATGTGCCTTGTTTTTATAGACCTGATAGACATTTCCGCTCATGCCTTTGACCAGAACAAATCCGTATTTGAGATACTTTCTGAATTCCAGCTCTGTTACATATTCCCGAAGAGTTCCTAAAGCCGCTTTTTCATTGTCGGAAACATTATTGGAATAATCCGCTCGAGTCTTTACTGATACTCGAAGATTGTCTTGTAATTTTAGTTTTTTGGGATTTACAGGATTAATTTCTATTGTGTACTCATTACTAAAAGAAATACTAGCAGTACAGTTGATAGGTAGAATATGAGGATAAATATGATAGTATGGTCCTGTATCATCCGGTTCTTTTAACGGGACATAATCTGCTACTAATGGTACATCTGCAAATTTTACTGTATAAGAGGAGCTATTAATACATGTATTATAATCATCTATTGTTGGGTACAGATAATTACCATCTGTAACATTTGTAGCAGACGGTATCGTCCATTTAACAGGAAAAGTGGAATAGATGGACCCAGTATAACTCACGTTCATAATGTCATAATCAGCCGCTGTTGCCATGACAAGGCCTCTTTATAGTAAGTTTTTAATAGTTTCTTCTGTGAGTAGGTCAGGAACAGTAATGAAGTAGGCTTTGTTTATTTTTCCGATAATAAGTGTACTAAAATTATTACCGTCTATGTTTATAACACCATCCTGATTAGACAGGTCTTTGAGAGCATTTTTCATCTCCTTAACGAAAGCAACTTTATCCATACAGAATTTCAAAGATCTGGGATCATCATGAAAATGTACGTTACCGTTATCCTCGTGATACCTGAGGCCGTTTATTGTTTTTTCGTTTGTGCCCCCCATGTTATTTATCCTTATGTTCTAAAAGCTGAAAGTTTCCGGATTTAATACGATCGAAAAAGGTCTGTTTCTTCTGGTAATCATATGCATATGGAAGAAAAACCTCTAAAGGCTCAGCCTGGTCCAATTCAATAAGACTGACCTGGATATCAACCCAGTCAGAAAGTAGCTTCCAGGCGGTCCTGGCTGCTTGGTTCTTTATTTTGTTCAGAGTACCTGACCGTCTTTTTTTAACCTTTGAAGCTAAATAATTTTCAACGTTTTTGACCTTGGAAGGTAACTTGAAAGGTACTTCTTTGTTATTTGTTTTTATGATAAAACAAATTCCTGAAAGCTCACCTTCTGAGTACTCTTTTAAGATATTAAATGCCCCGACCTTTACCAGACGGTCTTCTATATGTTGGACGCTCTTGTTGACTGTGACTTCAGAGGTATAGTTTTTTATAGCCATAAATTAGCCTTTGACTGTTGGGGGTACCATCAAAATTTCTTCAGCCTCGACGTCGTATTCTTCAATACGACGATTCTTTCTTCCTTCAGCATCAACACTATAGGCTTTATAGCCTTTGCTGATGTAATCGAGGAATTTTTTCTTGGCTTCTTTAGCTTCCCGGCCGTTATTCATGTCCCAGACCAGTCGTTCGTCTCCATGCTCATTGAGAATTTTCAGGGTTTTTTTACCCATGATTCTCTGTGCTTTGATGAGGACTTCTTCAAGGAAAGGATCGAATCTTTCCATTTCCGTTCCGTCTTCCTTTAGAACCGGATAGCCCATACGTTTATATTTTAGAATCATGACCTTGGCTTCATCAATTTCTTTAAGACGAGCACGATCCCATGTGATTCTTCTGTCCATTACTAAGTCGGTCATACCGAGTTCCCCCTATGTTTTTTGGCTTTACTTATAAGATCTCTTAATGATTTCATTATTGGAAATTCTTTACTGATAAGAGACATTTGAATATCTCCATCAGTACATTTTACAACAAGATCAGAAGTATCGCCGGCTCCTTTAATGACGATTTCATCCCCGTCTTTTATCTGGTTGAGATTTGCCCGGGTAAAATCATCTTCAAACATATCACAGTCTTTTTTGAACACCAGTCCATCATCATCTATCAAATGGATATTACCTCTGGCATAGATGTTATAAGTCAGACCGTATATTGTTCCTGTATCTAGGACAACAGCTGACTTATCAGTTTTTGATTTTCCTTTTATGAACGGAATTACTCTGGACATTTTTGGTCCTTTCCATGATATATTTATAGCCTGTTCTTTTTATAGTCTTATTAAGTCACACCGGAAAACAGCTCTGACCAGAGTCTTTTTACAAAGCCTCTAGCATTAAGAGAGTTATCCTCTACTGTCTCTTTTTGATAGTCTCTGCAAGAAGACACCATGGGCACGATGTCTTCGACAAGTATCTGATCATCATGACCGTCAGTGAAACGATTGTCTGTTATAGCTCCGTTATTAACTTGTCTATAATGGATATGTCCGCAATTAGGGCAATGAATTCTGTAATTGCCGTTTAAAGTCGTATTCAGATTAAAATCGAAATATTTTTGGCAGTTGGTGCAGATGAATTCAAACTTTTGCCTCGGCATTATTTTTTCCCTTAATCAGGTGTTTTCCGAAAAAATATATTAATCCTAAGACACCAAAGACTACAGTGACAATAAGGGTCATAAGTTTTAACCCTTTATTTTTCAGTGCGTTGTGAGTCATGGTCCCGAGTTTTTCTCCTTTTGAAACTATTTTTTCCACATCATCTTCAATACGTGCATTAATAGAATTATTCATTATCGATTCTCCTTATATGCTATGATACATATTTTATAGTTGAAATTGAAAGATAGATTTGTCGTGAATATAATATTTTATTTATATTAAGTTGAAAAACAGAGGCCGGTTTTTGTATTATTAGATAGAACAATCAAAAGGATATAACATAGTGAAGAATCTAGGCCTTACCATTGATAGAATAATTCAAGTAGACCCAGCACTGAAACCAGCTTTAACTTCTATAAAGCTTAAATGGAAAAAGAGCCCTTCTAAAGTCATGAATTTCTGGCAGGAGCTCATCGACTTTCTCAACACTCCGGATCTTTTAGATCACCCTAAAAGAGATGAATTGAAAAGCATTGTAGCGTCAAGACCTCGTCCTTCCAGGTGTTTCTACACTTTTGAGCACATTCTTGCTACAGATAGGATTGTAGGTTTTATACCGGAACATTTGTCTGATCAGATTAAAAAGTACGATAGAAGAGTAGTTGATTTGGCAAAAAAAGATGTTGAAGCAACAATGACTAAAAATACCAATCTTATGGCCTATTTACATCGTCAGAATTTTTTATTGAGAATAAAATACCAACGGTTGTGGCTGGCTTTGAAAGATTTCTTTGAGCTATGGAAAAATTTTTCAAATTATAACATCAAAGTAAAAGGTACTGCACTTGTTCTTGTTGATAGTAAATCGGACCTTCCTGTGCCTGTTAAAAACCAGATACCTAAAATAGATATTACAAATATTAAGAAATTTCTGGATTATTTAGGTATGGGTACGAATATTGAAGATGATCAGCAGTAGGTATTTGTTGCCGGTATATAGAATTTAGGAGAGGTCTTCTCGGTTTGGTTCTGATAATTTTTGTGTACTTCGTTTATTTTAACAGACCTGCCGCATAAATCTTTACCATTTAAAACATTCATTGCCGTCTCAGCATTTTCCATGGTAATGAATCCGTAGCCTTTAGGACGTCCTGTAATCCCATCTTTAACAATTTTTATAGAAGATACAGTACCCAGAGGATTGAAAAGTTTTTCGATATCTTCTTTGGTAACATTCCAAGGAAGATTACCCAGATAGAGCGTTTTAATCATTTTAAAAATCTTTCAATATAGCATGGTATTTAGCTACAATATACCTTATTCCGGTCGAAATTGAAATTAAAAAATAGGGTAGTAACAATTAACTAAAATTTTAGACATTTCTACCTAATCCTGTACTATTTTAATATACCATGATCATAAATAAAGCCTATAAAGCTGAACTTAAACCCAACAACAAGCAGCGTAACGCTCTGGCGCGGAGCGCCGGTTGCGCTCGCTTCGCCTTCAATTGGGGCCTGGCTCAACGCATAGAGCTTTATAAAAATGAGAAAAAATCCACTACAGCCGTAAATCAGCATAAAGATCTTTGTAAACTTAAAGATGAAAAATTCCCTTGGATGTACGAGTCCACTAAATGTGCCCCTCAGGAATCCCTAAGAGACCTGGATAAAGCTTTTAAAAACTTCTTCCGTGGTATCAAATCAGGCCAGAAAGTAGGATTTCCTAAATTTAAATCCAAACACAAAGGCAAAGACTCATTCAGAATTTCTACAGGGGCAGTTTATATCACTGGATCCTCTATAAAATTACCTCTAATAAATGCCCCTATAAGATTAAAAGAGAAAAATTATATACCTGTAAAAGGGGTAAAATTTAACTCATATACAATAAGTAAAGAAGCAGATAAATGGTATATTTCTGTCCAGGTAGAAGAAAATTTACTTAATCCTGTTATGCACCCTGAAGAAATAGTTGGGGTTGACTTAGGGATAAAAACTTTAGCTACTGTATCAGACGGTACCAAGTATGCTAATCCTAAGAATCTTAATAAGTTAGAGAGGTCTTTGAAGAGGCAGCAGAGAGAAGTATCAAGGAGAAAAAAGGGGTCTTCAAACAAAAGAAAGTCGGTAGAAATTTTACAGATAAAGCATAAAAAAGTCTCTAATTGTAGGAAAGATGTAATCCATAAAATGACTTCATCTTTGGTGAAAACCAAGCCTAAGATTTTAGTTATTGAGGATTTATCAGTCAAGAATATGCTAAAGAACCATAAATTGTCAAAGGCATTAAGTGACGCATCCTTCGGTGAGATCCGAAGGCAGTTAACTTATAAGGCTTTGTGGTATGGGTCTGAAATAATCGTAGCGGACAGATTCTTTCCTTCAAGTAAACTTTGTTCTTCTTGTGGTCAGATTAAGGAAGACCTGACATTAAAAGATAGGGTTTATGAGTGTGGGTGTGGAAATATTCTTGACAGAGATTTAAATGCTGCATTAAATTTAAAGAGATACGGTGAGTTCCATCGGAGTCTCTCTAAACATAAAGCCTGTGGAGAAGAGAGGTCACAGTCCGTCGCCGGGCTTCGCACGGCGGAGGATGGTGCTCTTCAGAGAAGCAGGAATTTAACATCAAATTTATCTCATGTGGGTAGATTTGTCCAAGTTTAAAGGAACGGCAGTATAAGGAGCCCATATATAAATCATTAAACCTTTGGGATCCCAGTCAATTTTCTCAAATGAATCTCTTTCTCTTTTTATTCTTTCTATTTCTTTATCAGAAAGTTGTTGCTCTCTTCGCATTTGAACTCTATAGAGTCTATTTTTTTTATCGTCTGTTTGTTCAGTAATGACTGTTTTACTTCTATCTACTTTACCGTGGATATTCATTTTTGTCAGAATGGGTCGTAGCTGTTTATATAGGTCATTGGGATCATCATTAGGATCTGCAGCCATGCGTAACGCAGTATAGCGTAATGCTGCAGAAAGAGATCGTAATTTTTTATCAATGTCTTGTTTTTGTTTTATTAAATCTCTTTTCTGTTTAAAGGATTCAGGCCCCTTTTTAGGTTCTTCTTTAGAGGTATCTTTCTGAGTCTTTTTTAGAGGGGAATGATTTCCAGGGCCACTTACAAATGTAATTGACATATTATATCCTTTAAAAATAGAATTCCAAAAGGTAGAATAATTAATTGATTATTAATAGTTTGTAATTAGCTATTATTTAAAGGGTTATAAAGGGGACAAACGGTGCCATTATTTCCAGATACCGCCTCTGATATCTGATTAGGCACCGTTTGTTTAGAGGATTTTTAGATTATCTTAAAGTCACCGAGAGTAATAAAATAGTTCTGTCGTGAGCCGTTGTCCAGAAATCGTATAAGAACTTCACTAGCCACAGATACTGCCATCATAATGACGTTTCTGGCCAGAGGATATTCACATACATCCATGCCTTTTATCGGCTCTGGAATATGATAAGCCTCGTTCCAATGTATTTCTGCACAATCTTTGTTAAGACCTACATGAAGACATTCTATGTCGTTTTTCAGACAATGCACGGTCACTAATTTTCTGCTCTCATGGTTATCAAAGCCATCAATGATTATGGCACCCTTTTTAAGGACTTTTCCGACATTGGACTCATCCAGTTTCCTGGGAAAATCGTAAATAGTCAGTCCCATGATACTGAATACTTGATTCTTCAGAATAGCAGTTTTGAGCTGTCCTATGTCACGTCTATGCCAGGTCTGGGTATGTCTGTTATGATCATCCACCCGATCAAAATCAATTACAGTGATTTTTTTAAAGCCCTGTCTGACCATGTTTTCAACAAGATTAGAACCGATGGCTCCGGCACCACATACAATGAATTCCTGCTCGGCCATTTTTGCCAGGAGCTTATCGCCTCGGTATTTTTGTTCGTGAATTAGAGTATTCATTTTTTCCTGATAGCATCAAAAATTTTCTGGGCATTTTTAGTGCCGTAACCTAAAGGACAATCTCTGGGAACAGTACTGTTCAAAAAGTACCTGGTAACTTCGATCGCAAAATTTGAAGATAATGCATTAGACCGATTACATATGATCTTAACACCACATTTTTTAGCTCTTAAACAGGTCCTACATGTCATATGTTCTGTTCCTATCAACCAGTACAAATCCGGCTGCTTTATAAGATCTGAGTCTCAGATGACATATAGAATTACCCCATCTGAAATAGTACCAGCATTTATGCCCGTCTGTCCCAAGAATGCCGCAGATCAGATTTCGGCCAAGACCTCTTATCCAGGATCTCATTGTTTTTTCGTCTAGCTCACTAGGTTCAGAGGAAAAAGTAGGATGAGTATGATACCACCCTAAAAAATATTTTGAGGCCATGACTTTTTGCCAATCAAAATCAACAGAAGCCTCTGTTCCTTTTGAATGGTATTTAAGATAGCCTAAACTCCAACGACCAATCCTGATACCGTAAAGGAACCAGCATTGCTCAATCTTTTCATCTGTTGAAGTCATAAAAAATCCTAGATAGTTTTATGTATCAGATCTCGGTTTTTTGCTTCTCTGATAACCGTCACCAGACTCTTTAAATCAAAGTTCCGATCGTTTCCATTCAAACAGAGCCCGGCTGTTACTACTTTATGAGTTGGATCTTTTGAGATATGACTGGTAAACTGTTCTCCGTCTACTTTATAAGTTACACTGTAATGGTCAGATTTTTCAGTGAACTTTACGAAAACTCCTCCAGCATGTTCCACATCATTCTGCAGCCGGCCTTTCTTCTGACTCTCAAAAAACGTTTTGTCCAGAGTAGTTCGAAGAGTATAGGCTAGTTTTTCTTCAGACGTAAGCCCTGAAAATTTTATGTTTTTAGGGTCACAGTGTTTTTCCAGGCTATTTCTTAGATACTCTGCCTTGGCTGGGTCATTGGAAGTGTCCAGTCTTTCAAACCAGATATTAGAACCATCGTAACGGGCTATAACACGATCAAAATCAGATACGCTATCATCATAAAGATATACCTGAAGGGGCTGAGAATAAATAAAATCATATTTATTAGCCTTATCGGGTATAGCGTGATAAACACCGTCTTTCTTAAAGGCTAAAACCAACCGTACTTTATCCAGGGCCTTAAGATAAGTCTCTATATTCATTAAATCAGCTGCTTCTACGATAACGGCGTGTCTGGTATTTATAGGCCGTATTTTATACCATCCAGGTTTGGATTGTGCTATGTCAAGGAAGTAGAACAGACCTTCTATTCTGGTGGCTACCCGGGTCTGAGAAAAGACAGGAGAGATGAACTCCATTTCAGTAATGGCCTGTTCCTTCTCTCCTATTTTTTTTATAAGGTCAAAAATAGACATTTTATGGGCAATTAACATCCAGGATAATTTTACGGGCTCCTGGTTTCCTTTTCTTATTAAGTTTCACGAATGTGCTGTCCATGTCATTAACTGGAAAAGGTCTTCTTGTAGCCAGAGGATAATCCATGATCTCATAAACCAGGTCGAGTTTAGTCTTCCTGGCTAGTAGAGTCAGTAATCCCGGCAATGCCACATAGTCATTCTGGGTAGGTTTATATGAATCAAACTCAATGCCAGCAGCTTTCATTGTCTGGCTGAGAGTAGAATCATAACTGCCTATATTGATAATGACTACATGAGGCGTTACATTATACTTTTTAGTATACTCTGCATAAGCGTTAACAAACAAAGGATGGCAGTTTTCCTGCTCATCCGTGATAATAACTATTTGATCTACTTTGATATTTCTTCTGGAAAGAAAATCAAGGGCAGACCCTACAGACGTATTACCATGAGGATGGATAGGTGCAAAGGCTTTTTCCCATGCAGTTAGAGTAGTTCCTTTTGGCTCTATCATTGCGGCCATGCTGTCAAATACTATGGCATATATCGCTGCCTCAGTAGCTCCTGATATCAGAGCTGCTACTCTTTTACCTATTTCAATAGCAGTACTCATTGAACCAGATCTATCCACAAAGACAGCTGTGTCTACTCTGATAACGCCCGATTTTTTGATGCTGGCATCAGCCACAGAGTCCAGCTTTCTTTCAATCTCCTCATCTTTGATGTTGCCGGCTTTAATAGCCTCTTTTGGTTTTAAAGATGTGACTCTTTTGTCTGTCTTAGCCTTGTCCAGTTTGGTCATGATGATGGTTTTCAGTTCAGGATTATCATAAGCCCCTTTCTCCTTCAGGGAAGCCATATTGGCAATGAGTTCCTGAGGAGTCATGGCATGGACTAGGGCTACCAGAATAGCTGGGGTGACTTTTTCAATAAGACCCACAGCAATCGAGTAGGGTATATTGTTTTCAACAATCAGTTTAGCTGCTTCGGCAGACTTTGCTGACGTGATCTTTTTAAAGATATTTAAACGACTGTCTTCAGGATATTTCTTTTCAAACAGTACTTTTTGGGCTCTTTCAGAAGGCTTGATTTGAAGACCTCTTGATGCATAGAGGTATTTCAAATGTTTGGCGTTTTTAAGGGCTTCGGCATCAAAACGGATATCGTTCTTTTCAAGCCATCTCAGATACTGGGCCACTTCATTTTTGAGTGCTCCAGGTATGTTTTTATTAAGGCCGACTTTTTTATCGGTGTAAGTATACTCATCGACTTGTTTGTTCTTTTTACCAACCTTGACAGTTATTTTTTTACCGGTTTTATTTTTTAGCTTAACGATCTTTCCTTTAATATAACCGGTAATTCTTTCTTTCATGTAAGAGACATGGTCACGGAAAAGGCCGAGACCGACTTCTCTATTTTCAATATAAGGATCGGTGATAAGATGGGCACAAAAGACCTCATTGAAATCCCTTATTTCACCTTTATCTCTATGCCATGAAGCAAAATGGGCATAGAAGACAGGGTCTTTTTCCTGAACCATTTTATGGACTTCCTCAACCTTATCAGTGTCTCTGTGAGGACAGGTTAAGATTGAGTTGAGGAGCTGTGCTCTGATATCCTCTTCTGGGGACGTTCTTTGAGTAGCCATGTCATTAATCCTATCTTATTTTATTTGTATATATGGGCTATTAGCCGAAAGTTGTCTGTGGCCGTACGGTGATATTACCGTTTGGATTTATTTCCACGAAATGGTCCTGGAATTCATTAAGACCAACATCAAAATGTTGAGCAGCGGCCATTTTAACCTGCTCAGGTGTGACTGACTGAGGAGTGACCGTTCCAGTGATACCCAGGCCTGAGAGATGTTCAGAAGAAAACATTTCATCAAAGGCAATGTCTTCAGTACGACCGTTGTAAATAACATGAACTGACATAAACAGGCTCCTTTGTAAATAAGGTTTAATGTATTATACACTTTTTAGATTAAAAAATAAAAGCCGAAAAAAGAAATATTTTTTATTTCTACTTTCCGGCTTTAGATTATAAAAGGTGTCTGAGTTGTGAGAGCTATTTTCTATATCGCTTGATTTATTTCAATCCACACGCCATAAGGCATGACAAAATACAAAACGCATGAAATTTTTAAAAAAGGTGTCTGAGTTTTGGAAGGTACACTCGGAATCGAACCGAGAAATGAATGTAAGCCCTTACGGTAAAAGACACCTAAATTTTCGTTTCAATCCACACGCCATAAGGCATGACAAAATATAAAGAGAGAGTTGAGCACAAGTCTCACAGGCAAAACGATCTCGACCTTTTAGGGTCGAAACCTTTGGATCACATAACGGAGTTTGAATCCGTGACATGTTGCTTTGAAGGCAACTGCTCTAACCAACTGAGCTATATGTTAATGTATGCCCTTGAAGTAATAAGTGCTCAAAGCTCTCGTTTTTATCAAAGATCAGCTATCAATCTACCTCAAATATATAGTAAAAAACATTTACTGTCAAGAAATATTTTTATTTTAGGATTGTAATCCTACAACAGTACCATCAGCATCTGACGCAGGCTGTCCGTTATTTATTCTTAAATTACCAGTACTATCTACCCAGAAATGATAATTACCAAGAAGAAGATGTCCAGTATTATAACCTCCAACCCCTATTCTAGCATTACCACTAACGTCTAGTTTAGCTTGAGGAGTTATAGTCCCTATGCCTACACCTGAAGAGCCTATAAACAGCTCATCTGAAATAGCACTGTTTTTCCATGAATTCTCTTTTACAGAAGTCAACTTATAACGATACATTATTTTATTTAAGCTGGAACGGCTATTATCAAAATTATTAGGGGCAACATATATATAAACCCCATCTGAACATATACCCCAATAACCCCCAATACCGCCAAATACAGTAATCCAAGAAGAGGTACTATCAAATCTTTGATATGTGTCATACACCTTTACATTACAATAATCTCTTGCTGGGGCTACATGTAAATACCTTCCATCAAAATGACCCCCTGAAGCTTTCATACCAATATCAAAAGACGTATAAGAAGTAACCGATGTAAAATCTAAAGCAGTATCATAACGAAGAACTTTTTTATTAGTAGAAGGTGGAGGCAAATCTGGGGGTATATTACCAGGCAAATAATAAACATACCTACCATCATACACTGCCCCCTCAAGATTAAAAACCCCTAAAGAATTTGAACAGTCAAAATGTTGCCAGGAAGATGCATCATTAAAAACACCTCTTGAAGTATCATATCTTAACAGACTTCCTCTACTAAATGGAGTAAAATAAACATATTTGCCATCAAAGCAGGCCCCACTAAATCCTACAGCATTCCCAGTACCGTCTAAATTACTTACATCAAATTTCGTCCAAGAAGAAGCATCTGTAAAATCTCCTTTAAGATTATACTTTAAAGCCATACCTGCATTATCAAACCCAAAAGGAGCAAAATATAAGTTACTACCATCATTTGCAGCACCCCAATAGCCGCAACAACTAGCATCAATATTATTAGAGGTATCATATACAGTAAAACTGTTTTTAACAAAAGGATCCCTAGTATTATACTTCCATATATGACCAGGATTTTGTACCCTCGTTACCTCAGTATACCTTGTTGCCCCATATAAATTACTACTATCTGTAATTAAAGTAGCCACCATACCAACGGTAATAACCTCACCATTTACATTTGTATTAATGCAATCATAAGAAGCTGCTTCAAATGGCTTATAAGTGTCATAACGAAGAAATGCCCCATAATTTTGTGGTCCTGGATTCCACCATGTATAACCACCCCCATAATAAACATATCGTCCATTACTACAACAGCTATAATAAGCAAGGCCATCAGTAACAGTATCAGGTTGAAAGCCTCCTTCCAACCTAGACAATCCTATAGTTAATGAAGCCTCACTACTATGATTTAACCGACGCATTGACAATCTATTTGTATCTAACCACCCATTCTTATCTCTAATTATCCCTTCTACTTGAACATTTTCAGAAAAATAAACACTATCTCCTGTGTAATCTACTAGTAGATTACCCTGACTATTGACAGTTAAAGAACCTGTCGTGGTATCATTATAAGCAATTCTCAACTGAGGATTTACTGTAGAATCAATTATAACAGGTGTTTTAACATGCCCTATTATAGATAAATCTCTTCCAATAGACACATCTCTTCCAATAGACACATCTCTTCCAATAGACATATCAGTAGATAAATAGGCAGTAGATCCTGTATGAGATATTATTAAATTACCCTGATTATTAACACTCAAAGAACCTGTCGTGGTATCATTATACCTAATCATCAACTGAGGGTTATTAGTAGAATCTATCGTGACAGGAGCGCTAGGGCTCTTCGCCCCAAAATCGACCCACCCTGAAGAAGAGTCTATATACAAATTCTTCCCAACAGCTAAATTATCCAGGCTCGGATAATTCTTCGAGGTTTTCGTGTCAAACCTTATAGCATAATTCTGCTCTGTTAAATTCTGCGTTAAATATAAAAATCTCCCATCAGAACTTAACGCACCCATCCCAGATCTTACTACATTATATCTTGACCAGGAACTAATATCTGAAAACCTCTGCTGGGTATCATATCGAACTAAATTAGAGCTATCATAAGGAGCTAAATAAACATACCTACCCTCAAAATAAGCCGTATTAAAACCTACTCCTAATGATGCAATATTAAAAATCTCCCAAGCAGTGGCATCGCTAAAGTTCTTTAGGGTATCATACCGAGCTACGTTCCCATGATAAACTGCTGTAGATAAATTATAATAGGGAGTAAAATATACAAACCTACCGTCAAAAGTTCCTCCTCGATACCCCTTAGCTAAAGTATTCATTAAACTTAAATCAAATTGACTATAAGAACTGGTATCTAAGAAATCCTTATGTGTGTTATACCTTAATACCTTCCCATTACCAATTGCGTTAGTTATTATATAAGGGACATAATAAATATATTTACCATCAAATATTGCCCCTGAAAAACCCTGAGCGGAAGTGTCTAATGTCGTAGCATTAAATACTGAATAAGATGCTACATCCTTAAAACTCCCGGAAGTATCATACCTCAGAATATTTCCATGATAAACGACATTTGTTAAATTATAAGGGACATGATAATTATACCGGCCATCAAATACTACTCCATAAAACCCTTTAGCATTAGGATTAATCATTGTCGCATCAAATACTGAGTAAGAAGAAGAGCTATTAAAAGGAGCTTTAGTATCATACCTTAAAATATTCCCATGAAGAGTAAGACCTCCTGTCACATAATTAGGGCTATAATAGATATAGCGGCCATCGAAAGATCCTCCAACAAAACCAGCAGCCATAGAATTATCTGCATTCCCTGATCCATTAGCATTATAAGAAGTCCAGGAACTTCTATCAGAGAAAGAAGAAGCTGTATCATACCTAATGACTACTCCATGTGCTGTTGTAGGTGTAGTAGTAGGGACCTCGTAAAGATATCGGCCATCGAATACAGAACCGTAATATCCCGCTGTATTAGCAACATTAGTAGAGGCATCAAATTCTACGAAGTCATTAGCAGTCATGTCTCCAGAGGATAAAGGGGCAACACTTCCTCCAAAACCTCCTCCGAGCTGATTAGTGACAGGTAAATTAATGGACTGACTTTTAGTAGTCATCCAACCATTCTGATCTCTAAAAAGAGTAGCTGATACAGACATTCTATCAACATTAATATTTGATTGAGAATTATTAGACGAAATATTCAGACTGCCAAAAGAATCAGCATTAAAAACAACCTGAGTAGAATCATTATACCCTAATCTTAACTGGTTCGTAGTATCCTGAACATCTAATTTAGCCTGAGGAGTTTTAGTCCCTAATCCTACATACCCTGAAGAAGAGTCTATATATAAATTTTCTCCTACAGCTAAATTATCCAGACTCGGATAATTTGAAGATAACACTGTCTTCGTATCAAATCTTATAATGTAATTCTGAGCCTGAGTTAAGTACAAGTATCTTCCATCTGAATTTATCCCTGTAAAGCTATTTCTTACCACATTATATCTGGACCAGGAACTAATATCTGAAAACCTCTGCTGGGTATCATATCGAACTAAATTAGAGCTATCATAAGGAACAAAATAAACATATCTACCCTCAAAATAGGCCCCTTCAAATCCTGTTCCTAGTGCAGCAATATTAAAAATCTCCCAGGCAGTCGTATCACTGAAATTCTTTAGGGTATCATACCGAGCTACGTTCCCATGATATGCCGCATTATAATATGGAGTTAAATAAACAAATCTGCCATCAAAAGTCCCTCCAAAATAACCTCTAGCTAAAGGATTCATTAGCCCTAAATCAAAAATACTATAAGAACTTGCATCCAAGAAATCCTTATGTGTGTTATACCTTAATACCTTTCCATTAAGGACTGTTCCAGTCACTCTATTAGGGGAATAATAGATGTATTTACCATCAAAAATAGCTCCAACAAAACCCCTAGCTGATGTATCTAATGTCGTAGCATCAAATACTGAATAAGATGCTACATCCTTAAAACTACCGGAAGTATCATACCTCAGAATATTCCCATGATAATCGGTCCCCGTATAATTAGGGACATGGTAATTATACCGACCATCAAACACCATCCCATAAAACCCTTTAGCATTAGGATTAATCTTTGTGGCATCAAATACTGAGTAAGATGATGGGCTATTAAAAGAAGCTTTAGTATCATATCTTAAAATATTCCCATAACGTGTAGACCCTGTCCAGTAAGGGCTATAATAGACATAACGCCCATCAAAAGAACCCCCTAAATAACCAACAGCAGTAGAGTTATCTGCATTACCCGTACCAGAAGCATTATAAGAAGTCCAGGAACTTCTATCAGAGAAAGATGAAGCAGTATCATACCTAATTACTCTTCCATGTGCTGAGGCCCCTCCATAAGGGACCTGATAGAGATACCGGCCATCAAACACAGAACCGTTATATGCCACTGTATTAGCAACATTAGTAGAGGCATCAAATTCTACGAAGTCATTAGTAGTCATGTCTCCAGAGGATAAAGGGGCAACACTTCCTCCAAAACCTCCTCCGAGCTGATTAGTGACAGGTAAATTAATGGACTGACTTTTAGTAGTCATCCAACCATTCTGATCTCTAAAAAAAGAAGATGACAATATACTGCCAGTGACGTCAAGACCAATAGAAGAACTTACATAAGTACCGTCTGTATATAAAGGGGAATTTATATAAGAGCCGTCTGAATTTAAAGTCATTAAATAATTAGCTGAAGATGCTTTAATACCATAACGACCATCAGCATTAGATATCTCATATCCAGAAGATGCATCTATTAAACCCTTAATCAGAGCCATTTAAAAACCCTTTCTAAAAAATACTACCAAGATGTTGCTACTACCCAACGTACCCAATCATTTGTGGCTACACATTTATAAACATATGTACCATCAAAATATTGTTCCCCTTGTGAACCAGTACTTGTTGGTGTTGGAGTTCCTATAACAAAAGATCCTCCGAAACCAGTAATACCCTGAATACCCGTTAGACCTTCTAAACCAGTAACTCCTTGGATACCTGTATTACCTTGGATACCTGTATTACCTATACCCTGAATACCCGTTAGACCTTCTAAACCAGTAACTCCTTGAATACCTGTATTACCTTGGATACCAGTCTGACCTATACCCTGAATACCCGTTAGACCTTCTAAACCAGTAACTCCTTGAATACCTGTATTACCTTGGATACCAGTCTGACCTTGAATACCTGTAACTCCCTGTTCTCCAGTGTCCCCATAAAATCCTGTTACTCCTTGAACTCCTGTACCACCAATAAGTCCAGTAATACCTATAACACCAGTCTGTCCCTGTATTCCCGTCTGGCCTTCTAAACCAGTAGCGCCTTGGACACCTGTATCACCAATAAGCCCAGTAATACCTTGGATACCGGTCTGTCCCTGTACTCCTGTATCACCCTGAAAACCTTGAGTACCTTGCTGGCCTTGAAGGAAAAGATTTGCGACATCTATATGTAGATTTTTAGTTCCGGCTACTCTTTTAAATTGACCGGTTGCAATGTACACTCCAGAAGCATAAGGTCCAGCACGATGCTGTACAGTATTTATTTTAAGATCATCATTTGTGAGAATAAAAGTATCATACTCAGAGCCAAGAGAACCATTAATAGCTATTCTAAATCCACCTGTTACATAGTCACCGGTTCCTGTACTTCTTGATTGTACAGTCATCAATCCATGTATATAAGCAGAAGATTCAAGAGTTATAGAAGCGGACAGTCCAGGAATATCAATAAAAGTATTGCTTGTTGTGTCTTGAGTAGTACTGGTAACATAATCAGTCGGTAATGGTGATGGATCTCCACTTAAACCGGTCTGACCTTCTAAACCAGTAACACCCTGGATTCCAGTCTGACCGAAAATTCCTGTTAATCCTTGAATTCCTGTCTGTCCTTGAATTCCTGTCTGTCCTTGAATTCCTGTCTGTCCTTGAATTCCAAATCCTGTTTCGCCCTGAACTCCCGTATTACCCTGAATTCCAGTTGGACCTAGTAATCCTGTAGCTCCATATAATCCAGTCAGTCCTTGTAAACCTGTTTCTCCTTGAGGACCGCTATCTCCTTGTTGAACCTGGGCATATAATTGAGCTTCTTTGATTACAACGGATCTTTCTCCATCTACTCTTCTGAATTGACCTCTGATAGTGTAAATGCCAGAATCTAAAAAAGTACCTGTACGATGATCGATAGAACCTATTTCTACATCATCATCACCAAGAACCCATCTCTGTAATTCTATTCCTGTAGAATCAC
>Ga0315293_10000396_pt1 | contig 40079 bp, 30 predicted proteins | sample YL17G13_20_MG_FD_203071 | JGI IMG/M metagenome (GOLD analysis project Ga0315293, IMG submission 203071) | Sediment microbial communities from Yellowstone Lake, YNP, Wyoming, USA - YL17G13_20 | ecosystem: Environmental > Aquatic > Freshwater > Lake > Sediment | place: USA: Wyoming | collected... | reverse complement strand
ATTCAATAATATTTGTTAGTTTATTTTAATTAAAAGATTCAATAATATTTGTTAGTTTATTTTAATTAAAAGATTCAATAATATTTGTTAGTTTATTTTAATTAAAATTCAGAATAGATTTGCTAGTTTATTTTGCCAGTTTATTTTTTATCAAGAAACAATACAATGTTTATTATAAAATTGATATATTTTAATTACATAAAAATAATGTAATATAATTAATAATATGAGCGAAGAAAATTGGAAGATATTAGATAATTTTTCAAATTATGAAATTAGCAGTTTTGGAAATCTAAGAAATAAAATAACTGGTTATATACTTAAACCATGTATTAAATCTGGTTATTTATGCAGTAACTTAACAAATGATGATAAAAAATCTAAAACTATGAAAATACATAGGTTAGTTGGGTTAAGTTTTATTCCTAATCCAGAAAATAAATACACTATTAATCATAAAGACCATAATAAATTAAATAATAATTTAAATAATTTAGAATGGTCCACTGCTACTGAACAAAACAAACATAAAAGGAAACCAAAAAAAGAAGTTCAAGAATTAATATCTTCACGAGCAGTTTGGAGAATTAATAAAGATACTAATGAAAAATTAGAGTATTACAAAACTATAAGAACTGCAGCACAATGGATTTTTGATAATAATTTAACAAGTGTGAAAGAGTTTAATAATGGTAATAATATAAAAACAAAAATATCCGCAGTAGCGCAAGGGAGACGACCAACTACATTTGGGTATAAATGGGAATATTGTAATGAATGTGAAAATAAATATAATAATGAAGAATGGAAACACATTCCAAGTGATATTATAAAAGGAACTGAAGGATACAAAATATCAAATTATGGTAGAGTAAAAAATCATAAAGGAAGAATTACAGAAGGTTCTAATCATGAAAGTGGTTATTTATGGGCATGTATTTATCCTAATTCATACTTATTACATAGATTGGTAGCAAAAGTATTTATTCCTAATCCAGAAAATAAAGAACAAGTAAATCATATTGACGGAAACAAACAAAATGCTAGTGTAAATAATTTAGAATGGTGTTCAAATATAGAAAATCAAATACATAAAATCAATTCTGGATTATCTAATACCACTAAAAAAATAATACAATATGATTTACAAATGAATAAAATAAATCACTTTAATTCACAAGTAGATGCTTCTAAAGAATTAAATATATGTTGCACAAGCATTAGCAAGTGTTGTTTAAAAAAACAAAAAACAGCAGGTGGATTTATTTTCAAGTTTGTAGAATAATAGACAGAGTTTTAAAGATATAAAAAATTATTCAATATTATATGTCTGTTTGATCCAGTTTAGAACTAATATTTTTTCACATTTTTTGTGATCAGTATTAAACCCATTTAATTTATAAAATTCAGGTTTTTTAGCGCGTGGTTTTTTATAAAATATATAATCTCCATATTTACCAGTTCGAATACTTAAGTTTTTATTTAACTCACGGACTAATCCAACTGGTTTTGTAGGATCTAACGCATCTTTATCTAAATATTTAATAACATCTAAATATTGAATGTCGTCTATTTTTAAAAATTCAAAATTCTCTTTTAAAGATCTAGTTTCTTTTCCCCATTGAGCGTAAACGCCATATTTTCCTTTTTTAATAAATAAATCTAGTCCTTTATATTTTCCTATTGCATTTTTACTAATAATAGTATTGTCTATTATATCATCTAATGTTATATCATTAGATTTTAAATTTTCAAAATCTAAATTTTTTTTAATAGGAAGAAATGTAACTTTGGTATTATCTTTTGAATCAATACATTTTACTACTGGTCCATGTTTTCCAATAATTAGTGTATGATTATTATCAATATTTAGAGTAAATTTTTTTAAATCGTGTAATTTATCTGTAACAGATATTAAACCTTGATAACAATCATAACATAATTTATGCCATATAATTGAATTTTTATTACCATTATAATTTGCGATTTTATCCAAATTATCTTCCATTTCTTTAGTATATTCATAATTAAAAAATAGATTGAATTTATCAAGAAGAAATTCGATAACAATTATACCTAAAGGTTGAATAACAAGTTTATTTTTTTCATTGCCAAATTCTCTTTTACTAACAAGTTCAGAAATATTAGAATCTGTTAATGAAAAATCAATAGATTCTATTTCTTTGCCAGTTATATTTTGTTTTTCAACATATTTTCTTTCTTGAATTTTGTCAATAAGAGACGCAAATGTTGATGGTCTTCCAATTCCCTTTTCTTCTAAAAGTTGTACCAATTTGGCTTCAGTATAATGAGATTTAAGTTCAATAATAGTAAATTTAGAGTTTATTTTTGTTGGTTTCATAGTAATATTTTTTCCCAAATTTTGTATATATTGATAATTTTTGCTAGATTCTTCTTCATCTTTTGTAACAATTTTCCATCCTAAAAAAATAGGTTGTTCAGTTTTATAAACAAATTCAGTATTTTTAGGAGCAGATATTTTTGCACTAATAGAATTATATTGAGCAGATGGCATACATGTTTCCAATGTTCTTTTCCAAATTAATTCATATAATTTAATTGCTTTTGTTTGTAAATTGTTTAAATTTATAACATTAATATTAACAGGTCTAATAGCTTCGTGCGCTTCTTGTGGAGAAGGAACTCCTTTTTTTTCAGCGATAGTATTAATTTGTAAAGTTTGTTTTACTTCAACAATAAGATTATCGATAGTATTGCTTATGTATTGTTCACTATGCATAGTCTTGATATATTTTTTAACATTATCAATAAATTCACTGCTATATTTTTTTGAGTCTGTTCTCATATAAGTAATGTATCCATTTTCATAAAGTTGCTGAGCATATTTCATTGTATCTTTTGGAGATATATGTAATTCGTTAGAGGATAATTGTTGTAAACTAGATGTAGTTAATGGTTCAGGTGATTTTTTGATTATTTTTTTGGGAGTAGTTATAGAACATAAAAAGTGATGATGTTTACATTCCTCAAGAAAATTACGTACTAAGATTTCTTCATTAAATTGTTGATTAAGTTCAAATAATAAATTAAGATTTGTAAAAATTGCCGAAGTATTATATACAAGTTTACCGGGGGATTCTTTAATATCTAGATAATTTTCATATATAAGTCTTAACGCAGGAGTTTGGCAACGTCCAGCAGATAAACTAGTATTATTTACACAATTCCATAAAATAGGAGAAATAGTAAATCCAACTAACAAATCTAATATTTGTCTTGCTTGTTGAGCGTGAACTAAATTCATATTAATTCTTGTTGGATGAGAAATAGCAGATTGTATAGCAGGTTCAGTAATTTCATGAAAAATAATTCGTTTAGTGTTAGTTATAGATAGACCAAAAAGTTCGCAAATATGCCATCCAATTGCTTCTCCTTCTCGATCATCATCTGTCGCTATAATTACCTCATCTGCTTTAACTATTTCAGAACGTATTTTTTCAATTTGTTTAAGTTTAAGATTTTCTTGAATAACAGAATATGTTGTATTAAAATTATTATGAACATCAATATCTTGAAGTTTAGAAATATTGCGTAAATGTCCAAAAGAAGCTATAACTTTATATCCGGGTCCTAAATAATCCTCTATTTTTTTACATTTGGCGGGAGATTCAACAATAACTAATGAAGTAGGCATTATATATTTTATAAAATTATCTCTATTATTTTTTTATAAAATATTTGGTTTATTTTGTTGTTACATAATAACGCAATCATTCTTAATGCCTTCGGATTCATCTTCTGTGACTTTGTCATCATCTGCCTCTGTATCTGTGCCTTTGGCATCATCTTCATCTGTATCTGTGCCTTTGGCATCATCTTCATCTGTATCTTGATTTGCATTATCAAATGATGAAATTAAATCTACAAATTCATCAACCTCATAAGAATGTGCTCTTGATCCTTTCTCACAATATTTGACAAGGATACTTTTAGTTTCATTATAATCTTGGTCAATAGTAATTATATTAAAATGTTCTTTTTTTTGTTTTTGAATTCTAGTTGTAAATGATAAATTATAATTAGTATCAATATATACTTCTTCAACAATATGTTTTATTTTAGATTTAATATCATATGCTACATTATTAAATGAAGAATTAATTGGTATAATTGCGAATTTAAGAGACATAATATTTTAATATAAATATATTTTTATATTAAAAAACGAATAAAGTATTTAAATAAAGTATTTGTAAATGTTTTATTTAGAACTTTGCCTCTTTTTAAATTCAGACCAAGATACATTTACTTGCGGACCTTTATATTCTGGTTCTTTTTCACCAGTTTCTACATTTAATTTTTCTGCTTTTTTTAATGCACTATCAACATATATTTTCTTTAATAGATTACCAAATTCAAAAGCGCCTTCATGTTGATCTATTTTTTCATCCTCAATATCTCTTAATACATCTAATGCATTAAATAAAATTTTTAAATCTATTTCATCTTTTCTTATTTTATTATAAATATCGGTGTAATATGTAAATAAAAAGTTACATTCAGACATTCCTTCTAAATGAATTTTATTTGGTTCATCAAAATATTTATACTTTAACATAATTAAGTTATTTACATCTTCACGTAAAATATGACTATGTTTTAAATTTCTTATTAAAGAAGTAGTATCTTCTACATTATTTGTAGAAATCATTCTTTGCAAATGAAGTCTTTGATTGTCGTCCATTATAATAGTATTTTAGAATACTATTTTTAAACTATAATTAATTAAATTATATAATTATATATATAATGAGTTTTAATGTCAGTTCAGCAATGCCTCCACAAGTTAAACCGGAATATCCTCTGGGAGCTAGTAGTATTATGACTGCCGGAATAGTAAACCAAAATAACCAAGCAGCGCGTCAAAATGCGTTGATAGGTACTGGAGGATCTAAAAAAAAATATAGGACTATAAGAGGTGGAGCAGTAGCAACTAATGCTAGTCCAGTTGTTCAAGTTCCTTCTGTACCATCTGGGTCAGTTAGTCCTGAAGCTACTGGAGCAAATTATACAGAAATAACCAAATTAGCGCAACAACAAGTAGGAGATGCTCTATATGATAATGCAAAAACTCCTGTTGAGACAGCATTACTACAACAACAACAACAGCAACAATATAAAGGACTAGGAGGACGTAAAAGAAGAAAAAGTAGAAAAGGTAGAAAAAGTAGAAAAAGTAGAAAAAGTAGAAAAGGTAGAAAAAGTAGAAAAAGTAGAAAATCTAAAAACCCTTAATTAGTAAAATATAAATTGTAACGCTGAAAATAAGAAATAAATATATACATTAATATTATAGATTATGCCAACAATGAATAATTATTTAAATTTAATATATGTTAATTTAGGGTTTCTTGCGCAAATAACAATTATGGTATATTTTAAATCTGTGTTGGAAATAAAAGAAAACTGGCCTTTATATAGATGTAATCCTCCTTATTGGGTTTTTTCTGAAAATATATCAGAAGATTTTACATATTGTGTTCAAAATACACAAATGAATATGATGGGTTATTTACTTCAACCTCTTAATTACATGATTACATCATTAAGTTCAGTAGGTTCTAGAATGAATAAATCAGTTAACCATAGTAGAGGAATGATTAGTTCTATTAGAAATTTTGTTTCCGAAATTATTCAAAATGTATTTGGAGTATTTTTAAATATGATTGTTGAATTTCAAAAAATAATTATTAGTATTAAAGATATGGTAGGAAAAATGATTGGTATTGTTATAACTATTATGTATGTGTTAGATGGTTCAATTAAAACAATGAATAGTGCTTGGTCAGGACCACCAGGACAATTAGTTAAAGCGATTGGTTCTTGTTTTGATCCAAAAACAAAAATTACATTAGCAAATGGAAAACAATACAATATGGAAAATATCCCTTTAGGAGCAGAATTAGAAGATGGTGGAAAAATATTTGCTGTTTTAAAAATAGATAATTTGAAAAAAGAACCATTATATAAAATAAAAGGAAAAGACCGAGATATTTATGTTACAGGAGAACATTTTGTATTTGATAAAACTAACAAAAAATGGATGCAAGTTAAATATTATGAAAAATCACAAATTCAAGAAAATTTAATCCCAGAATATTTTTCTTGTTTAATTACAACAAATAGACATATAAAAATAGATGATGAATTATTTTGGGATTGGGAAGATGATGAACTAACAAACCTTAAATAATGTTTTTATTAAGTAATAATTCTGTATTATTATCCATTTATAGTATATGAGTAATAATAATATAAAAGATATAAATATAAATGATACTAGACTTTTTATTAATAACATTTATGATAAATTATCATACTTTGATCTTTATGGAAATTCTGTAATAATATTTATTTTTATGACATTATTTGTTTTTATAGTTTTTTCATATTGTAAAGTTATACAAACAAAAGAAGATATCGCAAAGGATTGGATAAATCAACGATGTAAACCACAAAACCTTCTATTTGCGGGTTTAATTACTCATCCTGAAGATACAACAGCATTTAAATATACAAGTGATAATTTTCAATATTGTATTCAAGATATATTAAAAAATATTACAGGTTATGCTTTGGAACCATTTCAATTTATGATTAAATCATTAACACAAGTTTTTACAAGATTGTCAACCTCAATTCAAAAAATTAGAGAAACTACTAACAAAATTAGAAATAATTTTAAGGATTTTGCAGAAGATGTGTTAAGTAGAATATTAAATGTAATGATACCAATTCAAAAAATGTTTATTTCTTTGATGGATGTGTTTCAAAAAATACAAGGAACAATGACCGCTGGGTTATATACTATGTTGGGAACATATTATACATTACAAGCATTAATGGGTGCTATTATAGAGTTGATGGTTAAACTGCTTGTTACTTTAGTAATTATTATTATTGGACTATGGATTTCGCCATTTACTTGGGGAGCAGCGGCATCTATGAGTGTTGTATTTTTAGCAATAGCTATACCCCTATCTATTATTATTTATTTTATGACTGAAGTTTTACATATTAAGAGTTCTAAAATACCTAAATTACGTTGTTTTGACGAATGTACTTTAATAACACTAATTAATGGCAATAATGTATATATTAAAGATATACATGTTGGCGATAAGTTAAAAAATGGTAGTTATGTTACATCAAAATTTAAAGTTACATCAGCAAATATGAAAATATACATATTAAATAATATTATTGTTAGTGAGAGTCATTTAGTTAAATACAATAGTAAATGGATTAGAGTAAATGAACATCCAAGTGCAAAAGAAATTAAATATGATAACCCATTTTTATATTGTTTGAATACAAGCAATAAAATAATAGAATTAAATAAAATTGTCTTTAGCGATTGGGACGAAATAGTTGATAATAAATTAAATATTTTAAATAAAAAAAATAAAAATATCCACAATTTAGAAAATATTCATGAATATTTAGATGATGGGTTTGAAGAAAATACTGAAATTAAATTATATAAAACTAAGAAACTGATAAAAGAAATACAAATAGGAGATATCTTAGAAAATGGAACAATAGTGTATGGATTAGTTGAAATAGATACAATAAAATTAAGGAAATATACAACAAATAAAGGTCCCAGTAAATTATATCATTTATTAACAACAGATGGAAGTTTAAATATAAATTCAGTAGATGTAAAAGATTATAATAATCTAATAGATAAATTTATTATCTAAATAATATGTATAATATGGAAATCTCAATTGGTTCGTATAAATTTCGTCTAGAAATTTTAATACTTATTGTTATTGTATTTTGGGTTATGTTTGGACATATTTTATGTAGTTGTTGTTCGTTTAGATTTGAAGGTTTTGTTGGGGCAAATAATTCATCAAATGGTCCTCAATTTGGTGCTGCTAAAATTCCAGGCTATATTATGAACCCATCTACTTGGTCTATGCCTACTTTAAGTTATAGTCCAGGAACTACACCTGATGCTGGGGTTAAAGCAATTTTGAATCGTCCAAAACAACCAATTCCTTTACAAAAAGATGAATTAGATATGTTTGCTACTACTGAATTTAAACCCGAATGTTGCCCTAACGCTTATTCTAATAGTACTGGATGCGCCTGTATGACCATTGACCAATATTCTTATTTACGTAATCGCGGAGGAAATAATGTGCCTTATGACATTTATTAAATTAAAAAAGTATTATAATTTTTATATTTTATAAAGATTATAAATTTAAATAAGTTTTATACAAGTTTTACAAATATTTATATTTTATTTACTTTTTAGTTATTTCGCATTTTACACAATACGATATATTTTTGGAACTATCTGGATTAATATCAATAGTATCATTTACCCAATGATGTTCACATTTATCTTTAATTTTATCTTTAACAGAATCTTTTAATCTGTGTAAGTGACAAATTAGTTCATTAAATTCTTTTACATTATCAAACATATTTAAATATCGTTTTAATAATTCATCATTGCATATTATTTCAAAATAATTATTATCAAAAAATTGTATGCTATTTTTTATATTCATCATTCTTTTTCGAGAAGTTTTAATGTATTCTATATGATTAATTACATCACCATAAATATCTGTCAGTATATCAATTTCATCACAATCCATTTATTAAATATACTAACAAATATTTATATCATTTACATAAAAGAATAAATATGCCTTGCATTTTTTATATTATTTCTAGCAATTGTACGTAACATTTCATAATTAATAGAAGCAAGTTTTCCAAATGATTTAACTGAATTAGGAACCCCGCGATTATAAAATATAGCATTTGATGTTATTTTTCCATTGTTAAATTTAGGCATTGATATAATTAGAATATATAATAATATTTTTAAAATAAGTTTTTTAAAAATATTTGAATAAAAAATGTTTTTAAAAATAGTTGAATAAATGTTATAAAATGTTTATACATATAAATTATACAATAATGGAACTTCTGATTTTTTAATTAATTTATCAACAATATCTTTTGATACCGTGAAAGGAAATGTTACTTTTAAGGACATGTCTTCTTCAAACAAATTTGAGTTTGGACGCATTAAACGATATAAATTTAATTTTGTATAAATAATTTCTAGGCATCTTTTTAAATTTCTTACACCATCTTCCTTATTACAATGATTTTCTATAATATAATGTAACGATTGTTCTGGAATAATTATATCATTTTGAGAAAACTTAACTTGTTCTCTAATTTTAGGTAATAAGTAGTTGGTTGAAATAATAGATTTTTGTTTTTGACTATATCCTTTAGTTTGGATGCGATACATTCTATCTTTTAAAATTGGATTTACTTTAGTTTCATCGTTGTAACTAAATATAAACAAACATTTACTTAAATCAAAATCAATTTCAGCAAAATATTTATCGTGAAACTGAGTATTTTGAGATGTATCTGTTAAGTGAGTAAGAATACCTGCAATTTCTTCGCCTTTTGGCGTATCACTTATTTTATCTAATTCATCAAAATAGATAACTGGATTCATGCACTTACTATCAATTAAAATTTGAACTATTTTTCCCCAAGTTGAACCTTCATATGTATATCCATGACCTTCTAAGAAACTACTATCAGTTGCTCCACCCAATGCAATAAATGCAAATGGTCTATTTAAAATTTTACTAATTCCTTCTTTCACTAAACTGGTTTTACCCGTTCCAGGTGGACCATGAATAGCAATAGCAGAACCAATTGCTTTAGGATTTGTAATTAACTGACCTAACATTTGCATTATTTGCATTTTAGCGTCATTAAGACCATATACGGCTTCATTAAGAGTTTGTTGAGCATTTGCCATAAATTCATGGCATGTTTCTACTCCGTCATTTATTGATATTGGTAATGTGTTATATTCTCCAAATGGAATTCTCATAAATGTATCAATCCAATTTTTTATTTTATAAAATTCACCAGAACCTTGTTCCATATAACGAAGAGAACTAATTTTTTTCATAGCTGCTGCTTTAAAAATTACAGGAATATCAGATTCAAGAAGAGTTAAACGATAAGGTTTTTCAATTCTTGATATTTTATTAATTTCTCTTAATTCTTTAATAATTTTTTTTTGTTTATCTACTTCAAGTTTATTATAAAACTCAAAATCATTCATTGTATTTTTATCACGCAAAATTTTTTTAAATATGCGAATATTTCTATCCTTTTCTTTTTTAACTTTTTTTTCTAGATTTTCTTTTTCTTTCTTCATATTTTTATCATAAACATCAATGCACTTTTGAATTGATTTATCATTTGGGGTTTTTAATAACATCTCCTTTAAATGTAATAACATTTCATTATCATTGCCATTATTATTACAATTACTATTTGAATTGGTTACTAGTTTATTTTCACATTTTTCAGATTTTATTGTCTTTTTATTTATTTCTTTTTTTTTTCTGGTTTCTTTTTCTGATTCAGAATCACTACTAATTGGGTCATCCTCATTTTCAGTATTAGAACTAGAACCAGAATTAGAACCAGAACCAGAACAAGTTTCCCATTCTTCTTCAAATTCACCATCATTTTTATCTTTACCAATTGTTAAGATAATATTAAATTTACCCAATTTATTTTTTTCTTCTTCTTCATCTTCTTCATCTTCATAATCTGATGATGAATCTGAATCTTCAGAACCTAACTCTTCTTCATCATCTTCCTCTTGAGATAAATCCGAATCTTCGTATTCTTCCTCTCTTTTTGCTTTCTTTTGTTTGTTATTTTGTGTAACTTGTGTTTGAATTCGTTTCTTCTTTTTTGGAATTTCTTCCTCTTCCTCTTCATCAGATTCTTCTTTTTTCTTAATTTGCGTAACTTGTGTTTGAATTCGTTTCTTATGTTTAGGTATTTCTTTTTCTTCCTGCTCTTCTTTTTTTAAAGTTTTAATTGTTTTTTTAAGTTGTTCACCTGCTTTAACTTTTTTATCTATATATTTTGATGGAAACATTTGTTGTAACATTTTACGATATTCATGAACATTTATTTCGTCTTCATCGTCATCTGTATAGAAAGAATTATCATCATCCGAAGATTCAGAATTCTTTTTTTTATTTTTTGCTTCCTCTTTTAGTTTTGTATGTTTATTGGATTCCTTTTTAGAGATTTTAGTTTGACTATTTTGTTGCATTATATATTATGTTATATAAATATATACTTTTAAGTACATTCAATTTTTTATTTAATTAGTAAATAAACTTTACAAAGATAATTATGTATCACATATTAACGTTTATGTTTATACAAAATAAATAAATAAATAAATAAAAAAAGTATTTAAATAATAAATAAAATTGAATTTAAACAATCTAAATATTGTTTATTATATATAAGAAAGAATGTTAAAGAATTCAGAAAACATGACAAATGTTAATAGTTCAAAAATTATTGGAATCCAGTTTAGTATATTATCACCAGAAGAAATTCGCAAGGGTTCTGTTGCTGAGATTACTAGCAAGGAGGCTTACATTAATAATAAACCTGTTATTAACGGGTTATTTGATCCAAGAATGGGTGTTTTAGAACCAGGTCTTATTTGTCCTACAGATGGTTTAGACTATATGCAAACACCAGGTTATTTTGGACATATTGAGTTAGCTCGACCTGTATTTTATATTCAGTATCTTAGTACAATTCAAAAAGTTTTGCGGTGCGTGTGTTTTAAATGTAGCAAACTATTAGTTTCAAAAGACAAATACAAGCAATCATTAAAAATGCAAACCCAACACAGATGGAAATATGTTTTTGAATTGTGTAAAGGAATTAAGCGTTGTGGTGAAAATTCAGAAGATGGATGTGGTTGTTTACAACCTAAAAAAATTAAAAAAGAAGGTATGTCATCACTATTTGCCGAATGGGCAAACACAAGTGAAGAAGGTGAGGAAAATATTATTATTCCGTTAACTCCAGAACTCGTATTAAAAATTTTAAAACGAATTTCCGACGAAGATGTTACATTTATGGGGTTTAGTCCTATTTGGTCACGACCTGATTGGATGATATGTCAAGTATTAGCAGTTCCACCTCCAGCAGTTAGACCATCTGTTAAGCATGATGCTCAACAACGTTCAGAAGATGATTTAACCCATATTTTAGTTAATATTGTTAAGAGTAATAAAACATTACTTGAAAAAATGCAAAATAATGCTCCGGAAAATATTATAAATGATTGGTCTGTTGTTTTACAATATCATATAGCATCAATGGTTGATAATAAGATACCAGGAGCAAGTCCAGCAGCTCAAAGGTCAGGAAGACCATTTAAATCAATTAAAGATCGATTAAATGGAAAAGGAGGTCGTATGAGAGGAAATTTAATGGCAAAACGTGTAGATTTTAGCGCTCGTTCAGTTATTACTGCCGACCCTAATATTTCTATTAAAGAACTTGGTATTCCTATGAAAATTGCTAAAAATATTACAAAACCTATAGTTGTAAATCGAATTAATAAAGCATTCTTAACAAAATTAGTACAAAATGGTCCTGATGTTTGGCCTGGTTCCAAAATTCTCGAGAGATTAAATGGTCAAAGTATAACTTTAAGGTATTTAGATAGAAAAAGCATTGTTCTTGAAGACGGAGATATTGTACATCGTCATATGATGGATGGAGATGCTATTCTATTTAATCGTCAACCAACTTTACACAGAATGAGTATGATGTGTCACATTGCTAAAATTATGAAGCGGGGTGATACATTTAGAATGAATGTAGCAGACACAAAACCTTACAATGCCGATCGAAATTTTGTGACGATGTAAGTCACGAGCCGTCGAGGTTGGCAACAGGGGGCGTTAAAAACGTGATACCCTCTAGTAAATAAATTAATATATATATGAGGCAAAATAATATAAACATTATAAAAAATTAGTTGAATATCATTTAGAAAACAAACTTGATTTGCCTCAAGTATATATTGATTTATTTGCAAAACACCTTGTTGTTCGGGAAGTCCCTTAGAGCCTATACTATCTAATAAATAGTAGAACCACTACTAAGTCTATGTTGGAAACACGTAGATGGCCGAGATAGAACTCGGATATAGTAATAATGTGGAGGATTGGGTAATCCGCAGTGTTACTTCCTAATGTCGCTATGGTAGACTATGGAAGGCATTCAGAGACTGAACGGGTGTTGGTGAGCGATGAAGGATTAGCCATCCAGAGCTTGCTTAAGATACAGTCCGACGTCATTGGAAACTTTGACGATTTATCGTTTGACGGCGATGAAATGAATTTACACATGCCTCAGGATCCGGAGTCTGAGTCAGAATTAAAAAATTTAGCAGCAGTTCCTTATCAAATTATTAGTCCAGCAAACAATGCTCCAATTATTGGTATTTATCAAGATTCTATGCTTGGTTCTTATAGGTTTACACGGGAGTCAATCGATTTTACTCAAAAAGATGCAATGAATTTATTAATGATGTTTAAACGTATTAACCCTGATACACTGAAAAAGAAGAAAAATGAACGAGTATCAAACTTTGAAATATTGTCACAAATTCTACCACCTTTATCATTAAAAGGTCAAAATAAACAATATGATCGCGATAAAGAAAAATATGATACTTCAAATAATATTCTTGAAATTATTAATGGAAAATATATTCGTGGACAAATGGATAAAGGTATTTTAGGTTCAGGAACAGGGGGCATTATTCAAAGAATTTGTAACGATTTTGGAAATATGGCGTCTGCTGATTTTATTGACAATTTACAAAATATTGTAACTGAATATATGATGCAAACTGCGTTTAGTGTGGGAATTAGTGATCTTATTACTAATAACATTACTAATGAGAAAATTTTATCAATTATTACCGAGAAAAAAACATCTGTTAAAGATTTAATTGACCAAGTTAAAATTGGAGTTTTTGAAAATAATTCTGGAAAGACAAATGAAGAAGAGTTTGAAACACAAATTTTTAATATTCTTAGTAAAGCGCAAAATGAAGCCGGAAGAGAAGCCTTAAAAAGTTTAAGTAAAGAGAATCGTTTTGTTGTTATGTTTAACGCTGGTTCTAAAGGTTCAGAAATTAATATTCAACAAATGACCGCTTGTTTAGGACAACAAAATGTTGATGGTAAGCGTATTCCATATGGATTTGAGCATAGAACGCTTCCTCATTATACTAAGTATGACGACACTGCTATTGCACGTGGATTTGTTGAAAGTTCGTATATTGACGGATTATCTCCTCAAGAATTATTCTTTCATGCTATGGGCGGACGTATTGGGTTAATTGATACTGCTGTTAAAACATCCACAACTGGTTACATTCAAAGAAGATTAATTAAAGGACTTGAAGATCTTATGGTTAATTATGATATGACTATTAGAACAAATAAAGGTAAACTTGTTCAATTCTCATATGGAGATGATTGTATTGATGCAGTAAAAGTTGAAAATCAAAATATGCCAATTGTTGAAATGAGCATTCAAGATATTTATACACACTATGTTATAATTGACGATAAAACAAAATCAAAAGCAATATCTGGGATGTTTGTTAAATCCGCATATGCTCGTCACAAAAAACAAAATGCAGAATTAAATACTAAATGCCAAGAATATATTAATTTTATGATTGATAATCGTAATAAAATTGTCAAAAATGTATTTAATAATAAATCTGATAAAGTTGTACGAGTTCCAGTAGCATTTGCTTACATTATTCAAAATATTATTGGACAACAATCTATTAATAAAAACTCATTGGTTGATATTACCATGCTAGAAGCATTCCAATCTATCGAACAAGCATACGCACAATTAACTAATATTACATTTGCTCCACCAACAGAAATGTTTAAAGTATTATACTTCTATTATTTGTCTCCTAAAGATTTATTGATTAATAAAAGATTTAATAAACAGGCATTAGACATATTACTCCAAACAATTATTCTTACATACAAAAGAGCAATTGTAAACCCAGGAGAAATGGTTGGAATGATTGCCGCGCAAAGTATCGGCGAGCCGACTACACAGATGTCGGTTTCTTATTGTGAGCATATTAGGTGTGTAAAAATTAATAAAATAACAAAAAATGTCTCTATTGAATTACACCAAATTGGAGAATTATGCGACGAATTAATTGAAGAAAATCCACAATTTACATTTAATACTGGTCACGAAAATAGTGTTGAAACATTACTTGATGCTCTTGAAGATGAATATTATATTATGGGAGTTGATAAAAATGAAAAAACTCATTGGAATAAAATATCACATATTAGTCGTCATCCTACTAATGGTGATTTAGTAAAAGTTACAACAAAAAGTGGCAGAACAACTACAACTACATTAAGTCATTCTCATTTAATACGTGATGAAACTACACAAGAAGTAATTCCAATTAAAGGTTCAGAATTAAAAGAAAAAATGAGAATTCCAGTATCTAAATATATACCTAATACATTTGTAAATAACACCATATTAATTGGAAATGAAGAAAGAAAGTTGGATCATTTATTTGGATGGTTTATTGGCGCTTATTTGGCAGAAGGAAATATAAGTAACACTACTATTAATATTACAAATATTTCTGAATTTTATATAAATAATACAACTCAAATTGCTTTAGAATTTGGTAAAAAATCTAATATTTATAAATGTGTTGGAGAATATGGACCAGTAATAAGAACTAGTTTTAGTCATAAAATATTAGCAAAATTTATTGTTGATACATGTGGAACTGGTTCATTTGTTAAACGCATTCCTGATTTTGCGTTTACTGCTCCTAATGAATTTAAAGCTGGATTAATTCAAGGATATATTGATGGTGATGGAAACTTCCAATGCGATGAAACACATCATCAAATAAGGTCGTGTAGTAGAAGTAAACAATTATCTACTGATATTACATTAATTCTAAATTATTTTGGAATATTCGCATCTATTAAAGAAAACAAAGTAAAAGGTTCTCCATTGTATAATCTTTCTATCAGCGCTAAATATGCTCAATTATATCAAGAACATATTGGAAGTTTAGTTCATAGTAACAAATTAATGAATTTAGTTCAATACATTGTTAGAACAGATGCGCATAATTTATCAGATGAAATTGATAAAATAAATGGTCTTGGAAATATTATTGCAAAATGTGGTAAAGTATTATCCTTACCAGGACAAAGTAGAACTTATGGACGTTGGTCTAAAAAAGATTCAATTGGACGCAGAACATTACAAAAATACATTGAAATATTTAGTTCAGTTATTAATAGTCATTTAATCAAAGAAGAACTGGATATATTATGCCAAGCAGCCAATTCAGATGTTATTTGGGATGAAATTATTAATATTGAAATAATTACAGGAGATAATAATGAATATGTATATGACTTTACAGTTCCAGCAAATCAAACATTTATGTTAGATAGTGGTATAATTGTACATAATACGCTAAACACATTTCACTTTGCAGGTGTAGCATCTAAATCAAATGTTACACGTGGTGTTCCAAGAATTGAAGAAATATTGACTCTTTCATCGAATATTAAAAATCCTTCATTAACAGTTTATTTAAAAGAAGATGAACAAAATGATAAAGATAAAGCAAATACTATTCAATATATGCTTGAACATACTAAATTATCCGAAATAGTCACTAATGTATCTATTTGTTTTGATCCTGATGATTTTAATACATTAATTTCTGAAGATAAATCTACTATGTCACAATATCGCAATTTTGAAAGTATGATTGATGAATGTCTTGGGCAAGATCTAAGTGAAGACAAAAATGAAAAATCAAAATGGATTATTAGAATGGAAATGGATCCTGAAATAATGTTAGAAAAAAATATTACAATGGATGACGTAAATTTTACTTTAAACAATACACATAAAGATGAAATTTCTTGTGTATATTCTGATTATAATTCAGACAAGTTAATTTTTAGAATTCGTATGAATAATATATTGAAAAATTCTTCTGGGAAAAATGGAAAGAAAATTAAAATTAATCCACTAGACCAATCCGATCAAATTTATATACTAAAAAATTTTCAAGAACAACTTCTTAATGGAATTGTACTAAGAGGCGTAAAAAATGTTAATAAAGTAATTCTTAGAAAAATTAAAGATAATCTTGTTGAAAAAGGAGGAGCGTTTCAAAAACAAGATATATGGGTTCTAGATACTATTGGAACAAATCTTTTAGCAGTTTTAGGATTAGATTATATTGATTCGCGAAGAACTATTAGTAATGATATTATAGAAATATTTAATGTATTAGGAATGGAAGCAGCAAGACAATGTATTTATAATGAATTGGCTGAAGTGTTAGAATTTGATGGTTCTTATGTAAATTCTCATCATATGGCATTACTTTGCGATAGAATGACTTTTACCATTAAATTAATCTCAATATTTAGACATGGAATTAATAATGACGATATTGGACCAATTGCTAAAGCATCATTTGAAGAAACTCCAGAAATGTTTTTAAAAGCAGCAAGACATGCCGAATTGGATACACTAAGAGGCATTTCAGCAAATGTAATGTGTGGTCAAGAAGGATTGTTTGGCACTGCATCATTTCAAGTAGTATTAGATATTAATGAAATGATTACTCTTGATGAAAAATATAAGTATGAATATCAAGATAAACAGGAATTAATTAATGATGGATTATTTAAAGGAATTGAAAATCCTTCTGATATTTGTAGTAAACAAAACTTAGAAATACCAACAAACATATCTAATCTTATTATTGAACAAATGGGAGAAGAAAATGATTATAATCCATTTGCATAAAGTAGAATAAATAAAAAATATAATTTATAATAACATTTTTTATTTCATAAATAATTAAAATACTTTTACTAAAATATTTCGTCGCTTTTTTCACTTATGTCAAAATTTACATCTACTTTTTTTCTAGTTCCCTTTTTACCTGGAGGATTGACATTTATTTTTTGTTTTTTAGTTTTTTTCTTTTGTTTTTCTTTTGGTTTTGGTTCAAAATCAAATTGTTCCTCAGGAAATAACCCTTCTTCTATACCTTTTGTTAATTCTTCAGGATTTTCGTCTTCTTCTAGAATTATAGTAGTCTTTAATTTTTCTTTATTTGGTTTTTGATTTTTTATTTTTTTTATTTTTGGGGGTAGTTCCAATTCTTCCCATTCTTCGCCTTCTTTCACTTCTTCATTTACTTCTTCAAACTCTATCGGTGGTCTAATATTTTTTTCTCTTGGTTTATATGTTGTTGTTTTATATACAAAAAATTGAACATCCAAATATTCTTCAATATTAATATATTTTTTAAATGCTTTATCAATGTCATCAAAACAATTTTCTTGCTTAATTTTATCAAGATTAATATTAATATTTTCACCATCAACTATTATTTTATATTTTGGTAATAGGTTTCTTTCTCTTCTATACATAGCAGGTATTAAAATAAAAACATATTTGTTTACATTGGGTTCTCTGTAACAAACAAATTCTTTTGCATTAAAACGCGTTTCAGGAATAAGTTTACTTGAAATAAAAATTGATGGAATTTTATAATGAACTAACAATAACCATAAATCAAAATTTACAGCAATAAACCCATCTTGCAATATCATTTGCTCAAATGTTATTGTACCATCTTGTAATTGATCGGCGTCAAATTGAGCCTCTTCTCTTAAAATATTTATTATTGTATTAATTCTATTTTTATTTGTAAAATTTGATGTTAAATTACTATATATATCAACCAAATCATCTTTTATGGTTTCAACATTTAAATCTTTTTTTTTAATTTCTTTAATTAAATCAATTATTAAGTATAATGAACAATAATTTGAATCACTATATTCAATTTCTTTAAAATTATCTGGAAAACAATTTCTCCAATGTTCTGATTTAATTTTATTTGGTTCAGATTTTACACAATCTCTATTATGAAATGGATTAATTGTATCATTTAATTCTATTTCTCTTTTGTAAACCTGTGATACAATTGGTTTAGCAGTATCATATGTATTATATTTTGCATAACGATTTATCTCAGATGGGATTAAGTTTTCAAAAAATTCTTGGGTAAGTAAATCCTGTAATATTATTATTTCATCATCTTTTAAATTATATTTTACCTGACCAAATGACAAATATGATTGTGGTTTAAAAATAAATGATTTTATTCTATTATATCTAATAAGTTCATCTGCCATACGACCATAATAAAATACTTCATTATCTGTTTCATTTACTAAATTATATTTTGGTAATACTAATTGACATTTATCATTTGTTATTCTACAAACTGAACCTTTTGACAAGCATTTATCTATTGATTGTGATATACATGTATGTAAATCTTTTTCATTTATATTTTCATAATTATACGGCATTTTTGATTCAGATGCAAATAAAATAGTGTCTTGTACTAAATCTTGTAACAACTCAATCACTGTATCTAATTGATTTTTGTATATACTAAAGCGTTTATTACATTCATCTTTTATTGCCTTTCTTTTTTCACTATTTAAGTAATCATTAAATAAAATACGTATTGTATTTCTAAATACATTATAAAAATTTGTTTCCAATTGTATTCTTTTTATAAAATCCACGCGTTTACTATCTACTGAATTATTCACAAGTGTGTTTATATCGGCAACTAACGTATCATTACGGGTAAATGTTTTTATTGTATCATCTACACTAGATACTGGAACAGGCGGATTTATTGGAACAAATTGATCAGTGTTAGTTAAGAATCCTGTTATATGTTCATCTTCTACAACTCTACAAAAATATTTTGGATCAAAGCAATTTGCCTTTTTAATATCATTTGGTTCTTCATAATCATAATATTTTTTTAAAAATTTTAAAGTTTGTTCGTATGGTTTCCAAATATCATCATTCATATATACAAAATCATATTCACAATTATTTTTACTTTCTTCTTCTTCTTCTTGACCTCGTTCTTTTTCTTGGCATTTCTTTTTTTTTAAATTTGTTAGTGCTGATGGGTAACAAGGGATAAACCCTTCTACATTATCTTTATTGTGTTTCGCAAATACACCAATCACTTTACCTTGAAAATTTAAAACTTGAAATGTTATTGTGTATTCTTTATAATTTAATATTTCTATTAGTTTATCTAATTCTGGGGACTTATTAAATCTATATTCATTTGGTCTACTCATAAATGTTTTACACTTTTCACCTAAAGTTGGTTTTATTATTTTTGAAAATACCGCGCGTAATGTTTTTGGCAATTTTTTATTGTATTCTGCAAAAGTTTTTGTGATGTTTATTTTTTTTCCGTTATTAAAATAACCATATATTGGTTCAAAATATGTTTCACGTTTTATTAAAATTAAACTACGCTTTCTTGCATCATACACATTAACTGAATAATGATTTGTTGGACATACTAATTCAATGTTGTTAGTTATATCATTTTCAGGAATTTCTAAAATTATTAAATTTATACCTGCATCAAAAATTGATGGATTTGGCATACATATTAAATCCCATAAATACGTATAATCAATTGTTATTTTATCATCATTTAAAAAATTTTGAAAATTCTCAAATGCTTTAACTACTTTTATTATAAATTCTTCTGTATTATCATTTATTATTTTCTTTTTAAGAGAAACCATTTTTTTATACAGGATTGTATTCTTATATTTTTCAATATTAACATCTAAATCTGGATTAGCAAAACTTGTTATTAAATCACCATTTTGATACTTAATAAAACTATCTAAATTTATAGCATCAATTAATATTTGTTTCATTTCTTTTATTGTTGGAACATCACTTTTTGCATTTGGAATAAATTTTTTTATTAATTGTATATCATTATTACTATTATCTTTATATTTTTGAGCATAAAATATTGCATTTGCTATACATGCTATAAATGATTGACTTGAACTTACTTCAACTCCATGTCTAAGAATGCACATATGGTTAATTTTTAAACTCATATTTGTTTCACTTACCTGACAATCTCCATTTACTTCATGTAAAAATTTTTGAACAGCAATTGGTAAGAACCCCCAACGATGTTCTCCTAATTGAGGACCATATTTTTCAGGACCTTTTACATAAGTTTCTATTTCTGTTATATTTTTTCTTATTTCTGCTTCAATGTCTTCTTCTTTTTTAGAAACTTTTTCAGATTTTTTTTCGTCAAACTTTCCTTGACAAATATCTCTACGATTTTTTATTTCAGGAGTTTGCCAATTACTATAACAACAAGGAATACATAATCCTGATGAGGTTTTTTGCTTATGAAACCCAGGATATTTTTTTATATCTTTTTTATCTTTTGTATCATAAAATTGATACACATATTTTCCTTTTGGAACACTATCACTTTTTTTTGGAATAATTGCATCTTTTATATCTGTTACTTTTGGACCACATTTACCATCTAAAATATCTTGCTCTGTCACCATTGTATCTGTTAATAAACACCAATATTTTGGACAAGTATAATAAAATTTTTTTGAACTATCTTTTGAATCAGTCCCATATTCTATAAAATCAGCCTCTTCATTAATTTCTCCTGGATGTTCTTCAACTATTTTATCTCTTTCTTCTTTTGTTAAAATTACCGGTTGTCTTCTTTCACTTAAAGTAAATGGACACATACGACTATACAAATCTATTTTTTCATTTTTAGATTTTACAAATAAATTTGGCATTCTTTCTTCTAAACGACTAGAAAATGGGTTTGGATATTGTAGTTTCATTCCTGTAATATCACGAACATTATTTTCCAAATTTTGTGCTTGTTTTGTTATTTTTTTTTGAGATTGGGTTTCACCCTTTTTAGGGAGTGATGGTTTAGATTTTAATTTTGGAGTTCTTATTATATCATCTTTTTTAACTGATGATAATTTTTTAATTGATTCAGAACTTGATTCAGGATTTAATGATTCTTCAGGCGTCAATGATTTTTTTATTGATTCAGAACTTAATGATGATTCAGAACTTAATGATTCAGGAGTTAATGATTCAGAACTTAATGATTCAGGAGTTGGAGTTGGAGTTGGAGTTGGAGTTGGAGTTGGAGTTGGAGTTGGAGTTGGAGTTGGAGTTGGAGTTGGAGATTCAGAACTTGATAATTTTTTGATTGATTCAGAACTTGATAATTTTTTGATTGATTCAGAACTTGATAATTTTTTGATTGATTCAGAACTTGATAATTTTTTGATTGATTCAGGCGTTGATGATTTTGATGATTCTTCAGGCGTTGATGATTTTTTGATTGATTCAGGACTTGATAATTTAATTGATTCAGGACTTGATAATTTAATTGATTCAGGCGTCGACGATTTTTTGATTGATTCAGGACTTGATGATTTTGATGATACTTCAGGACTTGATAATTTAATTGATTCAGGACTTGATGATTTTGATGATACTTCAGGACTTGATAATTTAATTGATTCAGGAGTTGATGATTTTGATGATACTTCAGGACTCAATGATTTTAATGATTCTAAATCATCTAAATTATCTAAGTTTACACTTGAATCTTCAGATTTTTTTTCAGGAGATCCTTGAAACCCTTCTGAACTAACAAGACCTATCTCAGGACTGGCAACACTAGGTATTTTAGATGGCGCTTTTACGTATGAACTAGATTTACTACTAACCGATGAATTAGATGATTTTTCACTTGGTAATTCAAGTGATGAAACGCTAGTTAATTCTTCTTCCGAATCACTGCCATTTCCACCTTCTAATTCAGGACTTTCATCTTCATCAAATGCAAGAATATCAAGTAAATCATCCATATATTCACCTTTTTCTTCCTCAGAATAAATGGGACTTTCATTTTGTATAATAGGAACTTCATTTTCATCCAATGATTGTTCTGATTGTGCAGTAATTTCTCCAAATTCTATATCTTCAATTTCTTCCCCAGAACATAATGTATTAATTTTAGATACATCTATTCCGCAACTATTAATATCTTGCGTAATTCTAACAATAGAATCAATATAAATAGGAATAGTATTTAAATAATAAATATCATTAATTCCACTTACATCAATAGTAAGTTCACTTGTAATTAAATTAGCATTCATTAAAGTTTGAAATCCAGGGTTAATTTTTATCATCAATGCTCGTCTTTTATTAGCGCCTCTAATAACTTCTAATTCAGAGCGTATTTTAGAAATTAAATCTTCGGCAGCTTCTTGGTCTAAATCATCAAATTGTTGTAATAATTGTTCAATAATTTCATCAATTTTATATCCTTGATCTATTTTTTCAATAATAAACGCTTCTTGACTTTCACGTTTATTAAAATTTGAAACGCGTTTATAACGCATTCTAATTCCTTTTTTAAAATTTGAAGCTTCAATTGTAAAAACACTGGAAACACAACCTGCTAATTTATTAATATCTATTGATTTAGCAATATTATAAACAGATTGATATTTCATGTCTCTAATTTCTACATTGACAGATTGTATTGATTCAAATAATGGAATATCTAGTCCACTTTGTTCAAAAAATGGTTTAATTTGTTCAATTAATGGGTTTACAGTTAATCTAATAATTTCATCAATATTTTCAAACTTGTTTTGTGAATTAGTTAAAAAAATTGGATCATCAAAATCAACTAAAGGATAAACAATTATAACTCCATTATCCTCAAATTCACAGGACATAAAAAAACTAACATTGTTATATTTAATATTTGTGTACACTGATACACTTCTATTTTTACCAATTAACCGCATTAATTTAAAAATAATTGCTTTTTGCAAATATGGAATTTTTCTGCCATCATTTGTTAGTTCAGGAGCAAATAAACGATAAATATTTTCTTGTTTAAATTCAGGATTATATTTTATTAATGGAAAATCTTGAGTAGCGTGTATTAACTTAAAAATAACATCAATTGGTATTTTAATTTTAAACTTTGGGTATATTGCTATTTTTAAAAATTTAATTCCGGTTTGTTTTATTTTTTGTGAAAAAATATTAGATGGATTATGATTTTGAAAAATATTATAAAACATATTAATATTGTTAAAATTTCTTTCAGTGTCTGGATTTAGTTTTTCAATTGTTGCTGTAATTAATTTATTTCTATTTGCATTTAATTTTTCAAGACTTTCTATTTGATCTTGGTATAAAAATGGAAAATAAATTTTAGAGGTATATTCAGTAGATATATCATTCTTTTGGGCAATTTCAAACACATCTGTTGCCAAACATAAATAAATTGTGTTTCTAAATATGTCTCCAGTTTCTAAAAGCAAATTTGCACTTAATGTTGAGGTTTCACGTCTTGATTTTTCCAATAAACTATCATATTCTGTAACTAAAAATGGATCAGCAATAAATGGATATTCATTTGAAAACACAAATTTTTGACCTAGCGGTTTTCCAACATAGTACGTTTTTTCGTTTAAATCTAATTTAAGTATATCATCAAATGTATATTGTGATTTGTTAGGAAAATCAAAGTTCATTATTTTACCTTCATCATCATACAGATTTAACAATAATTGATTCATGCGTATTCTTGTTAGTGGTAATTTATCATTTTGAGTTAAATTTTGATAAATTGTAATAGGATTAAGTTTTTCAAATTTTAAACAAAAAAGATACAATTCACTCATTGACGCCTTTTTTTTAATAGCCTCAAAAATTTTAAGTTTTATAACTCCTATACTATCATCAATATGAATAGATTGGTTAACAAAAATTACATTAATTTTATTTGTGCTAATATAATCTAATTCGTCTTTATTAAATACATCGGCAAATGCTTTGTTAGTTGGGTCATTAGAAAACATATTATTAGGGTCATCTATTTCTTGTGACCCATAGAACACATAAATGCTATCCACAATATTTGTATCTGATAATTTATTTACTTTAAATATTGGAAATATTGACATATATATAAAGTATCTATTATTTTTAATATTAAAAACTTATTTATATCATTTGTTAGTTTATAACTTGTAAATGATATAAATTATTTATTTCAAATCATAATAAGGGTTGTCAGTTATATCCATACCGCAATAAGTTTCGGGATTTTTTTTATAATTAACTGGGTCGTAAATATTGGATGCTTTTGCTTGTTCTAATAAGAATTTAAAATTTTGCCAAAATTCTTGTTTATGTCCTTCTGAAATAGTCATTATGTGCGCTAATTCATGAATTGCTACAAATGTTAATGTATTTATATCTATTAGTTTGCTTCCATTTTTTTCTTTATTTAAACAAAATGCCAATTTTTCTCCTTTATTTTCACTATAAGCAGTGTATTCACTTGTTGGCAAAGTTTCAGATATTTTTGTAGGATTAAATTTTTGAACCATTCGCTGAACCTTTTCATTATCCGGAAAATTTTTAGCACAATAAATTACTAAATCTTTTAATTTTTGGGTAACACTGGCTAATAAATTTGCTGCTAACTCCATTGACATACGTTCCCTAACACAATAACGTTTACCATCTACATCTGATATAATACATTTAAGATTATATGCGTCCGATTCACTATAAATTTTTAATCCTATAACTATTACAAACGTAATTATTATATACAATAATACACTCTGTTTATCCAAATCAAACATTTATACATAATATTAATATATAAAATTTATCTATTAATGTTATATTTTGTCTATATATTTACAACTCTTACTAAGATTTTCCTATTTCATTTCTTCTTTAAATTTTGATTTATTACAACCCGAATAGTCGTAAAAGTTATTATTGTTATATCCACAATAACAAATACGAAACATTCTTGCTAATTTACTCCCTCCACGAAGTCGCAAAACCAAATGCAAAGTCGATTCAGATTGTATAGAATAATCACTTAAAATTCGATTATCTTCTAATTGTTTTCCACTGAAAATTAAACGCTGTTGGTCAGGAGGAATGCCTTCTTTAGATTGAATTTTTGTCTTGATGCTTTCAATTGTATCTCCAGGTTCGGTCTCCAGCGTTATTGTCTTTCCCGTTAAGGTTTTTATAAATATTTGCATTATAATATACCATAATACATTATGTTTAAATTGTTTTATTAATTTAAATTATAAATTTTTATACAAAATTATTCAAATACTTTTTAAAATACTTAAATATTATATATATACAATAATAATGGACATAAGCGAACTATATAATTTTAATTATAATTGTGTTTATCATATAGATAATATTAAAAATAATTCCAAATACGAATATGATTTGTCACAAATCATTTCCAAACTAGCAGACAATGATAATATTGAGTTATTAGGAATATTTACCATTTTAAATGAAAATAAATACATTAAATATATTTTTAATTTGTTGCGAAAAAAAATGCCAGAAGAGTTTTCTAATGAAACCAATGATTTGCACAATATTATCTTGTTTTATAAGATTTTATCATATGAGTTTTTATATGTATACCACCCTTGTATTTGTGACCTTTATCATGACAATGATATTAAATTTGAAAATTTAAATTGTTTATTAGAAAAACTTGACTCTTATACAATTTAATTCAATATTATTATAAAATTGAATTAAAATAATTCACGATTGATATTTAATATACTAAATGAAAACTAATTTTGCGTCTCATCCAAAATCTAAATTTTGGTCCTCGAGAAATGAAGGCAAACCTCAAGACTATGCGTTAAATTCACATAAGAAATTCTGGTTTGATTGTGAATGTAGTCATTCGTTTGAAAAAATTATAAAAGATATAAATTTTGGAGGATGGTGTCCTTATTGTTGTATTCCTTCTAAGAAATTGTGTAGTGAAAATAAAAATTGTATTATATGTATTAATAAATCTTTTGCTTCTGTTGATTATTCTAAAAATTTGTCTAATAAAAATATAGTTTCTCCTTTTGAAATTTTTAAAAATTCTCATAAAAAATATTTGTTTGAATGTCCAAAATGTAAACATACATGTGAACAACAAGTAAGTCATATAACAAGGGGTTCTGCTTGTAATTATTGTGCTAATCATATAATGTGCCAACAAAGTACAAATTGTATTATTTGTTTTAATAAATCATTTGCCTCTATAGAAAAAAGTTCTTGCTGGTCAATTAAAAATAAAAAAAAACCAATAGAGGTATTTAAAAGTAGTGCTGAAAAATTTTGGTTTAATTGTGATAAATGTGGCAATGAATTTGATAGTAGAGTATCTCATATTACAGATGGGTCTTGGTGTCCAAAATGTAGATACAAGACTGAAGATAAGTTAAATAAAATATTAATTAAAAAATATCCATCATTAAAATCACAATATAAAGTTGATTGGTGTAAAAATATTAAGCATCTGCCATTTGATATTGTGATTGAAGAAAGAAACATAATTGTAGAACTTGATGGTTGTGCTCATTTTGAACAGGTAGCTAAATGGAAAACACCCGAGCATACTAGAAATAGAGATTTGTATAAAATGAAATGTGCTAATGAAAATAATTTTTCAATAATACGAATTTTACAAGACGATGTATTTAAAGATAAATATGATTGGTTAACCGAATTATGTGACAATATTGAAAAAATCACAATTGAAAATAGAGTTCAAAATATTTATATGTGTAAAAATAATGAATATAAAGATTTTGATATTTAATTAATTTTTTTGTCAAATTTGTTTATTGTCCTCCTTGACCCAACTCCAAAGGCACGCGCATCGTGTCGCTCGTGATCGTTGATAAATTCCATGGCCCCACATTAATTTGCGGATTTGGGGGCTCTGAACGAATTTGTAGGTTAGCATTTCTTAAAGTTTGTCCAACAGTATCAATACCAATATGGTAACCTGCTTTTAACAAGTTAATATTAGCCAAGTCGCCTTTACCTGACGGATTTAATTGAGCCCATTGACTATTATTGTCCTTAGGTAAAAGGTCAGCGGGATTTTGAGAGGAAGCATTGCAAGAAGAAGGTAACCCCATACCAGGAGGTTGAGATGATCCTCCTACAGATGAATAAACTTCATTTCCAGATTCTTGAGCAGGTTGAGGCCCAGAAGGCCCAGAATTATTGTATGCTCTTGGGCGATTTTGATGCATCATTTCGCTTCCAGCAGATCCTTTGGATAATAAATTTTTATATAACATATAAACACCATATGATACAATTATTGCGATTAAAACCCCAACAACACCATAATCATTCCAGAGCTTTTTTAAAGAAACACTCATTATATAAATTTAGGGATAAAATATTTTTCAAATTATTAATTAATTATTAAATTAATAGTGTGATATTTATCTAAAGTATTTAAATTCTTAATTATCTTCTAAGCTTTCTGAATCTGATATTTCAGAAGAACTATCTTTACTAGCAAATTCTTCATCACTTTCATCAATATCATCCAACATATAAGTTTTCTTAATATTTTTCATTTCAAGATATGCTAGAAGAGCATTTTTTTTAGCATCCTTTGCTTTTTCTCTAGCCTTTTGATAAATTTCATAATACACTTGGTTTGGATTTTTTAATTGTAAAGTTTCTAAAGTATTGTCTAAAGCACCAGATAAATCCACTTCTTTTAAAATGCTTGGATCTTCCAATTCTTCTACATCCAATACTATATTTGCCTCTTCAAGATCAATATTATTTTTGTTAATTTTGTTAGTTTGTTTTTCTAAAGGTTTATCAAATACAACTTCTAAATCAATTGATTCATTTGCATCAAATTTATTGTTTGTAGATTCTAATTTTTTACTTTTTAAATATTCTACAGATTGCTTAATTATATTGTTTAAATCATTTGGTAGTTGTTCCTTTGGTAATTGTTCCTTAATATTTTCTTCTTTTATTAATGGTTTTTTTTTGGGGGTTTTTATAAAACATTCATCTAAAAATGGGTCTGGACTAACAACCATAGATTGCTTAAGTTCAATTTCAATTTGAAAATTACGTGAAGTAAATTTAAGTCCTTGAATTTCTAAAATAGATAGAATCGGTTTATCATTTGTGATTGATTCAGTTTGTATTATTTCATTCATTTCATCATATATTTTAACGTTTGGTTTTACATTAACTCTTAGTAAATAATATTTACCTGATTTAAATATTTTAAATGGAGATGTAAAAGCAGTATCAATATCATCTTTTTCTAATTTAGATTCAAACCATGACTCTCGCTTTGAATAAACAAGTTCTTGACATTTTGATTCTAAATTTTCAATCCAATTTATAAAAACTGTATCATTATTATCAAACATTAAATCTGTATAAACTTTTTTTCCACTTTTAATAAATCCTTGTTTTGTTAAACTTTTTGGAGTTTGAATAAGTAATGGTTTATTTGTACTATACATAATTTTAGCAAAATATGCACCTCCTGCTAAAGTACTTGGAGGTCCAAAATATATTTTTGTAAAATCATAATCCATGGTTGGTTCAATTATATCTTCCATTTTTTATTAAATGAAAGAAAAATTAACAACTAATAAAACGAATATAACAAACGTTTTTTGTAGATAATATTTATGTCAATTTATAGAAGAATATGAAAAATTTTTTAATTAAACAATGTTTAGACATTTTAAAAACTGAAGATGTCAGAAATGAAATAAAAGTATTATTTTCTCCAGTAACTGATTTAATATTATATGAAATATATCCATACATATATGTTATTATTTTTTTAGTTTTTTTAATTTTTATATTAATTTTAGCGATACTTATAATATTAGTAACATTATTGCGTAATAAAAACATAATAAACACTTTTTAATAAAATTTTTTCTTATTTAATTATATAATGGTCAAAAGTTGTAAAATAAAATCTAAAAGACATAATAAATCTAAGCGTCACAGGCAACGTGGAGGTGAACTTGCAGGCAATCCTCCTTCTGCTTGGGGATGGGGATTAGGAACTATGGGAGATGGGTGGACACAATTTATGAACTCATTAACTCTTCAATCTAATCAAAATGGAAATATGAATCAAAGTAATAACATTGTACCTGTTGGAAACGCATCCATTCAATCCAAAGTTGGTGGCAAAAAACGTAAACATAGAGGGGGAAACCACCCTATGTCTGGATCTATGCCTATGCCTATGCCTAATTCTGGATCTAATCCTATACCTGTAAATGTATCTATGTCTGCTCTACCTGCATCTAACCCTATGTCTGGTGGAAAGAAACGCGGAAAACGTGGCGGAAATGTATTGGCACAAGCCATTGTTCCTGGGGCATTAATTCTTATGAATAATGCTTTAGGAAAGTTCAGTCGTAAACGTCATCATTAAAAAGTTATTTCTTTAAGTTAAAAATTAATTAATATATTTTTAACTTAAAGACGTTTATTTAACATCTAATTAATTGTGATTTTATTGGACTAAAAATTATTTTTAACCCTAAACTAGTTAAGTAATCTTTCATAAACACCTCTGATACAATTGTACCTATTTGAGAATACAATTTTAATACATCAAAAGCACTTCCATATTTTATTGCCACATTCGGTTTAGCAATACAAAATCTATCATTATATCCATAATATGAATGTTCGTAAGGAATAATAATATTACGATCATTTAAAAAAGAAAATACATTCGTATTAATTTTTGTATGTAATAGTTGATCTGGTCTTGTTATTATAACATAATCATATTCATTTTTATGTTCTTTAAACAATTTTGTAACCATTTTTTTTGAATGTGACGCTAAAACCATATTTCTTACCAAATAACGACGCATTTCTGGAGTATTTGCACAACCTTTCCAATTACTCAAATTGGAACAATATGAATTTATATTTAATTTTTGTTCAACTTTACTTTGTTTTTCAATTAGATAATATTTCGGATTTAAAATTTCATACGCTTTGTTGTCATAATTACTAATACTTTCTCCACTCCAAGGATTTATATACGGATTTTCAAGACTATATGTATGTATAAATATGTCATAAATATACCCATTTTTTGTTAGTTCGTTAAATAAATTTTCCTTTAAATTTTCGTATATGTTTCTTAAACTTCTTGTTAATCCAAAAAATACAATTGCTACGCGTTTTGCCATTATATTATTTTTCTTTAGATATTTTATTCATATATTTAATGTATTATTTATCTGTATTAGCGCAATTCAAAAATGAAACTATGAATTTAAAATTATGGTTAGACCATCATTTGTGGCAAGGAGTACAACATTTTTTTTTAATTGATAATGGAAGTACAGATAATCCTATACCCATACTTAAGGATTATATTGACAAAGGAATTGTATCTTATTTTTACAAACCAAAACTAGCATCTCAAGTAGAAAATTATAGAAATATTTTTTCTAAATATATTTGGACACAATCATATTGGCTTGCTGTAATTGATTTAGATGAATTTTTATATGGAACTGATCACAAACTCGTTTCTAAATTAAGGACTTTACAACATTATAATTTAATATATTGTAATTGGTTTGTCTATGGAACAAGTGGATGCATTAAACACCCAACAGATATACGATTAAGTAATGTTCATAGACATCCTGAAATTGATAGTATTAATACAAAATATATTGTTAAACCTTTATCAATTTTAGACCCATCACAATTATGGATTCATTGGATTTTATATCCAAAAACAAAAACAAAAACTAAACTTGAAAAAGGAAATAAAATAAGAGTTGCAAATCAATTAATTAGACTTAATCATTATGTTTGTCAATCAGAGGAATTTTTTCAAAAAGTTAAATCTATTAGAGGTGATGCCACACAAACAAAACATAAATGGACAAGAGAATTGTTTAACGCACATAATGAACCTGCCACTTTTCTTGATGACACGTTAAAAAATATTATATTAAATGCACCCGAAAATTATTAATATCTTCGGTAAACTTTCATATTTATATTTTATAACTATAATATAAATATGAGTTTTGAACAACAAATTCAACAATGGGTTGCTATTGATAACCAAATGAAAATTTTAAATGATACTATAAAGGACCTACGTGATAAAAAACACAATATTTCTCAACAAATTAATACCCATATTGAAAATAAGTATACATCTGTTAAAATAAGTGACGGGCAGTTAAAATTTGTAAAGATTAAAGAAACACAGCAACTAACATTTAAGTATTTAGAAATATGTCTTTCAGAAATTATTAAGAATGAAGAACAAGTTAAGAAAATTGTTGATTATATTAAAAATAAACGAGAAATTAAATATGTTTCCGAAATAAAGCGATTATATAATAATTAATTTATATTACAATATTTTATATGACAAATAAAGAAAATACAGAAGATAGAAAAAATAGAGAAGATAGAGAAGATAGAGAATCACTATTTGATGGAGGTGAATTTGTACTTATGCAAAACGCAGGTAAAGAAATAGTTGGAGGAGGATATAAAATTAATTCCTTTTTTTTAAAAGAAGGAAAATCGCCTATTACTACATACAATAATCCTGATCAAAATGGAGATAATGTTTCCTGTCAATTTGAAAATTTTGCGGTTCCTGCTGGATTATTTTTAATGCGAGTTAATAATCCTAACAAACACATTGAAACACAAGAACAATATTATCAACCACACGAAATGGCATCTGATGATTTAATTGATAAATTATTTGGATTAGTTGAGTCTAACAAAAAACATAAAAGAAAAACACGAAAACATAATACCAAATTACACAACAGAAAAACTCGCAAATATACAACTTAACTTTTAATAGACCAACTAAATTTATAAAAAATTGATTTAATTTTTTATAAGTATTTAAGAATAAATTACAAATATACAATGTTACAAAAATACACAATGTTACACAATTTTATACAAAATTTTATTGAAAATAAATGCTTTAACATTAAAAAGGTAAACCACGACAATTATGAAATTGATTGTTTTATATGTTTTATGCCTTATGAACAAAATAATCCTATTAAAATGTTATCTGATTTTTCACATATTATACAAAAATGTAAATGTAATGCTAAAATTCATTTACTATGTCTTAATAATTGGATACAAAAAACACAATCATGCCCTATTTGTAGAACAAAATGTACCAGTTTACAAAAATCCAATTTACGAAAATATTATGTAATTATTAATATTTATCTATTTATAATATTGACTTATAACATTTTTGTATGTCTTATTTTACTTAAACATATATTATTTCAACTTTCTTTATCACTTACATTATAATCTTGACCATGTATTATGATTAAATGGAGAAACTAATATAGATGATAACTTATCCTTCCAATAATTTACACGATTTTCCATTGCTATATCTTTTAAAGTTTTTGGATATAGTGGTTCAGTTGCCATTAATTCTTTTTCAGTTGAATTCATTCTTGGTTTATAACCATAACAATTTACTCCAAATTTTACCTTTGGATTTGCTATATAACCTCCATTTATACCTGGTCTTCCACAATCATTTTCATGCCCTTTTATTTTTTGAAGTTTATCATATGTTTTTTGTTGTGTTGGAAATAAAGCCATTTGATTATCTGACCAACCATAATTACACCATTCACCACCATCTTTATATGTTTCTTCCACTTCCTTATACGTTGCTAAACGGGAACCATAAGCACTACACAATGCTTTAGCATCTGGATAAATATAATCATTTTCAGGTATATTAAATACTTGTTTTCTAAGTAAAATTTCAGGAACAGGAGCATTAATTGCGTCAAGTCTAGATGTATCCACTATTATATCTACTTCTGGATTTTCTGTAAATATATTTTTTAATTTTGCAATAATATCTAAACCAAAAAAGTATTGTAAACCATTAATTATTATTAATGCAATAAAAAAAGCAACAAGTATTATAGTTATTATTGCAGATGAATTTGAAACTGGTTCACTTGAAGGACTTGGAGGAATTGGCACATTATTTCCTAAAGACATAAATAATACTACATATAATATCAATACAATTACTAAAATTATTATTACACTTGGATTTAATAACAAATTATTCATATAATCATATGTATTATTTGCCAATGTTCCTAAACCACTACTTAATGTGTTAGTTGAATCTTCCATATATATATTATATATAAATCAAATTATTTTATACTTGTTTGTTTTCTATAAAAAAAACAATATGCTTTTGGAGTTACTATTTGTTGAATCATTCCTACTTCTGAAACACTTGTATCATTATAATGATACCATTTACCATTTGCGTTTTTTACAAAAGATGTATAATGACCTCCCATTACTGAACCACTATGATTACATACTCCATATAAATCATATACATATTTATCCTTCTCATAACCTATTACATACTTTGATAGATTCAAATTTTCTAAAGGAAAATCTACCATTACTTGATTTTTTCTATTCATTGAATTAAAACGTTTTATATCAATTACTAAAATATTTGGGAAATTCCAAAACATTATATTTTTTTTTGTAACCACTTTTTTACCTGTTTTTTCATATATTACACTATTATCGCCATCAAGTATTTCTCCTTCTACATACAAATCAAAACAATCCATTAAACTTGGACATTTATTATTTAAAGGAATTGATAAATTAATTATAAAAAATGGTTCTGGAACCATACTAATTTTTTCACCAGTTTCAATGCATTCTAATTGTGATACATGTATACCATAAAACAACTTCCAAATTTCGGAATAATCATTTTCATACATTTGTTTTATTCTTTCAAAACATTTTACTGCTATTTTATCTTTTTCATCTTGTACTACTCCTTCTATACTCATATTAACCTCGCGCGATAATGCATTATGAAAACAATCTATTATAAAAATTAAAAATTCTGGCAAATCATTTTGATTAAACCCCGTAAATATATCTTGACCTTTTAATTCTGCTATCTTTTGAAATGTTTTTACAAATTTAAACGGAGAAACTATACAATTTTCTTTCCATAATAGTTCTCTTAAGGAATCCCATTCAATTAATAAAGCGGAATCATATTTATTATTTAATTTATTTTTATATGTCTTCATTTTTAAAAAATCATTTAACTCATAAGTATGAGATAATACTTGCATTGCTGAATTTAAAAAACATGTGTTTCCTAAGTTTGTTAAACCAGATAAACCTTTTTCTTTATAATTATCAAAATTCATTATTAATATTATTTATAATATATTTATACATTTAAACATATTTTATATATTATTTTATATTATGTCTACTTTTGATCAACACAGATTACTTACTATGTATATAAATCAATATAATCAAACAAATACGCATATTGATTCATTACTCAACATGTTAGATGAAATTAAAGCAAATATAATTAATATTATACACCCTAGAACACTAATTAATAGAGATACACATAATCATAGACATAATAATAGGCATTATAATAACAACAGATATCAAAATCATAATAATAATAATAATAATAATAGACATAATAATAGGCATTATAATAATAGACAAGATAATAACACTAGATATCATAATACTAACAATAACAATAGACATCAAAACAATAGATATCATAATACTAACAATAACAATAACAATAGACATAATAATACTATTTTTTATGATTACAATAATCCTATTAGTCCCGCTATTTATAATGATTTTTTTACAAGACGCGATAATGTATTTACTACACAAAATAATGAGGGGGTAACTAATTTTTTTCAAAATTTTTTAAATACAACTGAAATTGTTTCTCCTACAAATGAACAAATACAAAATGCTTCCAGAATTATTAGATATGGAAGTATTGTAAATCCATTATCTCAATCTTGTCCTATTTCATTAGATGAATTTCAAGAAAATAATATGGTTAGACAATTATTACATTGCGGACATTTATTTCATCAAACACAATTTGATGAATGGTTTCAAAATAATGTTAGATGTCCTGTTTGCAGATATGATATTAGAAATTACACAAGCACAAATACTAATGAAAATAGTTTAAATAATAATACAAATACATTAAATCAAATAGAGCAGGTTACTTTTGATTTAACAAATGAACAATTTTCTGATATTTTTAATAGTCTTGCTAGAAATATATTGCAATCAACATTAAATTCAAATACACATAACAATAATAACGGAGTTAGTAGCAATAATAATAGAAGTATCGACCCTTCAAATAATATTGTATAAATACAAATACTTATTATTTAACTAATAAAAAATTGTTTGTTAAATAATTATTTTTTATTTTGGTTTTAAATTAAAGAACTTTGAAATATTTTGATTGCCACTTTTTGAATTATTTGTATCCCTTAAATACTTTGCAAATATTAATTCTTCGACTTCTTTATCTTTTAATTTATTTATTTTTTTTTCACATTTTTTTTCGTCAGGTTCACAACGTTTAATAATATCAATCGATTCTTGCAATTTTGTTACTTTTGCTCGTCTTGGTGGTTTTTGACTTAACCAAATATCCTTTAAAACTAAACCAAATAATTGTAATAATGGTTTCATAATTTGATTTGTAATATAAAAGGAATAATCTATTTGTAAATTATTTTCTTTAATAAATGTTGGCGTTTCTATTTTATCACCTTGTAACATTTTTTTACCTTTTACCTGAGATTTTATTATATATACAAATGGAATTCTATCACCAGATGTTGGCTTATTTCCTGCTTCTCTTTGACCAATTCTATCCGCCAAAACTTTGTGTGCTATACCTTGCGGATTTTTATAAAATGATCGTAATGATTTTGTAATTATTAATTTTTCAATTGGAACATTACCATCTACAAGTTCTTGTAACCATTTGTGCACATATTCTATCGCTTTTTGAATATTTTTTTCTTTCATCAAGATATCAATAACACCTCCATATATATCTTTTACAATTGGAGCATTATCACGCCTTTTTAATACTATACCCATTTCATTTCTTTTTCCTTTTGTTATATCAAATTCATATTTAATTGAAACATATCTTTTTTTTGATAACAAACAAAATGGCATAAATGTTTTTTCATATTCAAAATCGTGTGGTTGTTTTAACACATTTGATACATTATGACACGCGTGTTGAGCTATTTCAATTGATAATTCTAACGCTTTGTCTCCTATTATTTTTTCACCAGTTTCTTTATCTGTTAAATTGAATTTAAAGAATACTGAATCTGTATTATGAACTATCATATTTCCAACACCTGCAGCAAAGTGATGATTTTCTGTTGTAAGATCATATACATAACCTTTATATTGAATATGACTTATTTTTTTAATCATATTTTTATTTTTTGTTATTGATGAATTTGGTATAATAGTAATATTCCATTTATTACTTGTAATATGATAATTTATATTTAACGAATTTAAATAATTTACATACATTGACGCATTTAATTGTTTGTCTTTTCCATAAAATTTGTTTTTATAGTTTGAATATTTTATAATTTCATTATTTTCTATTTTTTCTAAGAGAGGATTATGTAGCAATTCAATACCAATATAAACATCTTTTGGAGAAATTTCTATTCCATCTGCTTTAATAAGAGAATGGTCATCTGTTACATCTACACAACCTGTATGAGTTAACACTCTTATCATTTTTTTATGTGGTGCTAATTCATGACGAATTATTCTATGTAATTTTGTCCACCCTTTTTCTGTCCAAGATTCAACATTTTCTAATTCACAAAATTCTTTATCTTGTTTCCCTTTTTCTATACAATTTATCCAATTATTATTTCCATATTTACTTGCTAATTCTTCAATTTTCACAATTTCAATTACATTATTCACTTTTATGTAAACAGGAGTATAATTAGCAACACTATCTCCATATACATACTCTGCTTTTGTATTTACAAACCCATATTTGGTCTCAATATTTGTATCCGCGTAACATTCTTCAACAACTTGTTTCGCAAAGGTTAATAATAATCTGCCGGTAGCAGTGGTTGACGCTGCAATATCAGGTTCATAAAATGTACTTGTTTTCGCACCTAACTGACCATATAAAGAGTTTGCTGTAACTTTATAAGCTATTTGTCTTTTGTCTAACACATTTTTCATAAATTCATCTGATGTTTGTGGAATCAATTTTCTTGTATCTTTTCTCGCTTTTAATAATTCTTGTAAAATAGAAGGCATAATTGCTTTCTCTTCAACCCCATCTTGTGTTGTTGGTTGAGCAAATCTACATTCTTTATATCCCGATTTAATTTTTTCTACTCTTGCTTTTGGTGTTTTTCTTACCCAACGATATGTATCAAAACGAACATCAACATATTCAATTCCAGGTAAATTATCATAAATGTAATTGTTATTATAATCTTTTTCTCCTGTTTCTAAAACCAAATTACCTGCTAAGTCATAAATTTTTGTCCAAACTTTGCTACTTGGGCATAAATTTTCTGATAACATAGAACTAGGATACAATGAAGCAAAGTCGCCAACACAAACAGGATCATCTAAATAAAGTCCACATTTAGGATTTAACACAATTGCCCCCTCATAACCATCGTCTTTAGACCCTTTATTAATTACAGGCATTAATACACCTTTTTCTCTACATTTTTTCGCAACATAACTTGTTAGTTTAATTCCTTGACCTCTAAAAATCAAGAAACTCATTGGTACACTACATAATTTAGACATTTCAACTAAATCTGTTACTACATCTACTTTATTAAATAAATAATGAACTAAATTACAATCCTGAATACAATATTTGGCAATAACTGCTCTTGAAGCAGGACCTTCATTTGTCATTCTAAAAATATCTTTAGGAGTTACATCATCTTTTGCTAACCCCCATTTTACCTTTTTAGCGTATGGATTTTCAGTTCCCAAAATTTCAAACCATCCTTCCTCTCTACATACTTTAGAAACTTTAAATTTTTGTCCATCTTTGTAATAATCACTACTATGATTTATTTCTTCAAAATGAATATAACTTTCCACTTGTAACCCAGTCATATTATTTGTTGTGATTCGTGTCACCGGTTCGTTGTCAGATTCTTCCCTACATCTATGTAATATGTGTTTTACATCATCCCCAATAAAATGCCCGCCTACATAGTCCAACTTATATGAAGTCAAATTTTCTGTTCTACGAAACCAATTTAACATATCCACTTGTAAACGACCATTCATTTTTATGATTGATAATTCATATGTTCCTGACGCTAATGTCGTCGAACTTCTATCAATATCTAGTTTTTCAGGATTTTTGTAATCTACAGTTACACATAATTCATCATTATTACGAGACAATTTTAAGAAATCTTCCACACAATATAACTCTTGTGAACGTCTAAACATAAACTCATAATCAAAACTAAATATATTGTATCCTATTATTATATCCGGATTCTCAATTTGAACTAATCTTGTCCACGCTTGTAACACTTCTTTTTCTGTATTATATGTATCTATTTGAGAATTTGCTACTTGATCGTGTAAATTATCACACGAATTTAATACTATACAATGATTTAAATATGGATCTTTATCACCATAATTCATAAATGTTGAACCTATAAATGTTACTTTATCACCTTCTAGTGCAGGAAAATGATTTCTTAAAGTTCTTATTAATTCATTTATTTTTCCTTCTCTTTCAAACTTTTTATCACACATTATATTTACTATTGTTGATTCTACATCTTTATAACCTTGAACTTTTTTGTATCCTATTTTCCATGTTTTTTCTTCTTCAACCGCATCTCCATTATCTGAATCTGAATCATCATCTGTACCTTCAGCATCTTCTGTGCCTTCGGCATCTTTCTCTTTTTCTTTTATTTGCATTGCTTTATTCGCATTTTCAAATAACATTTCTATTAAATGCTCGTTTGTTCCTTCAGAGTCTTTTTTACAATCTCTCACTTTTGTTTTAAACCAATTCTCAGTTCGAACTTTTAAATCTTTTTCATCTTTTAATTGTTCCTTTGGATATACTATATCAATATTATCCATTGTTGTAAACCCAAATGCTGCACTTAATATTTTACGCAATATTTCTTTACACTTTTCTTCGCTATTTATATCTTCTAATTTTACAAAATAGTCCACTATATTTGTTGCTAACTTTTTATAGGATTTAATTGGAACTGGAAAATCGC
>Ga0315293_10000395_pt1 | contig 40139 bp, 42 predicted proteins | sample YL17G13_20_MG_FD_203071 | JGI IMG/M metagenome (GOLD analysis project Ga0315293, IMG submission 203071) | Sediment microbial communities from Yellowstone Lake, YNP, Wyoming, USA - YL17G13_20 | ecosystem: Environmental > Aquatic > Freshwater > Lake > Sediment | place: USA: Wyoming | collected... | reverse complement strand
GCCGGATTGCGGCCGGGGCGCCATCCTGGATGGCTTCCCGCGCACGCCGGCCCAGGCCGAGGCGCTCGAGCAGACGCTGGGGGAAGTCTGCCACGGCTGTGTCCGGCGGGTGCCCTTTGTGACGGCGCCCGTGGCCACGCTGGTCGACCGGCTGGCCGGTCGGCTGACGTGCCGGGCCAAAGGCCACGTGTATCACCGCATGCTCAACCCGCCGCGCGTCGCGGGAACGTGCGATGTGGACGGATCGGACCTTTACCTACGCGAGGATGACCGCGAGGAAACCGTTCGCCGGCGCATCCAGGTGTACTGCGAGCAGACGGCGCCGCTGGTCGCCTACTATCACGGCAAAGGAATACTGGTGGAGATTGACGGCGACCGGCCGATCAAGGATGTGACGGCGGATCTGATGGCTGCGGTGAAGGCGACCTGAGCATGCCCTGGAAGCGCGGCATCACGCTCAAGACGCCCGATGAACTGGCCATCATGCGCGAGGCCGGGCGGATCAATGCCCGTGCGCTGGCGGCGGCGCGCGCGGTCATCCGCCCGGGAGTCACGACCGCGGAGGTCGATGCTGCTGCGGCCGAGGTCATCCGCAAGAACGGGGCGCAGCCGGCGTTTCTCGGATACGGGGATCCGCCCTTCCCGGCGGTGACCACGGTCAGCGTGAACGACGAGCTGGTGCATGGCATCCCCGGCAAGCGCAAGTTGCGCGAGGGGGATATTGTCAGCGTCGACTGCGGCACGGTGTTTGAAGGATACGTCGGCGACTCGGCGTTCAGTGTCGGCCTGGGCACTCCTTCGCCCCTGGCGAGCAAGCTGCTACGGGTGACCGAAGCGGCGCTGTTGGCCGGCATCGAGAAGATGGTCGTTCACAATCGCACCGGCGATGTGTCGGCGGCGATTCAGGGGGTGGTCGAGCGCGCCGGGTTCCACGTGGTGCGCGACTACACCGGCCACGGGGTTGGGCGGGCGATGCACGAGGACCCGCAAGTGCCCAACTACGGGCAGGCCGGGCGCGGCGTGCCGTTGCGCGAGGGCATGACCATCGCCCTTGAGCCGATGGTGCTGGTGGGCACCAACGAAACGGCGGTGCTCGACAACCACTGGACGGTGGTCTCGACCGACGGGTCGTTGACCGCACATTTTGAACATACGGTGGCCGTGACGGCGGATGGCCCGCTGATCCTCACCCTGGAGTGAGGCGCGGGCGCAGGTGGACGCAGAAAGGAAGAGAGCGGAAATGAAAGTATCCTCCTCGGTTCGCAAGCGCTGCCCGAAGTGCAAGATCGTTCGACGGGCAGGCAAGGTGTACGTGATTTGTGACAATCCGAAGCACAAGCAGCGACAGGGATAAGAGCCATGGCGCGTATTGAAGGCGTTGACTTGCCGCGCGAGAAGCGCATTGAGGTGGGGCTGACCTATATCTTCGGGATCGGCCAGCCGACGGCGCAGCGCATCCTGCAGGCCACCAAGGTCAGCCCCGACACACGGGTGCGTGATCTGACAGAGGCCGAGGTCACTGCGCTGCGCGACTACATCGGCAAGAACTTCACCGTGGAGGGCGATCTGCGCCGCGAGGTGCAGATGAATATCAAGCGCCTGGTGGAGATCGGCTGCTACCGCGGGCTGCGCCATCGGCGCAACCTGCCGGCGCGCGGGCAGCGCACGCGCACCAACTCGCGCACGCGCAAGGGGCCCAAGAAGACCGTGGCCGGCCGCGGCCGCCGACGCGGAGCGAAGAAGAAGTAAGCGCGTCTTTTGGCGGAGGGTCCGCCGCAGGCTGGCTGCCGCGCCCCCGGGGCTCCTTCCCCCCTTAGGCTGCGGGCCGGCACAGGGCAGGCGGCGTGGAGTAGGTGGTTGTTCAGGAAGAATAGCGAGGACCTATGACACAAGCAGCGAAGAGCGTCGGTCGCGCATCGAAGAAGGGCAAGCGATCGGTGGCGTCTGGACAGGCGCACATTCACGCCTCGTTCAACAACACCATCGTCACGCTCACCGACACCCAGGGCAACGCCATCGCCTGGGCCAGCGCGGGCACCTCGGGTTTCAAAGGCTCGCGCAAGAGCACGCCCTTTGCGGCCAGGCTCGCGGCACAGCAGGCAGCCAAGGCGGCGATGGAAATGGGCATGCAGGAAGTCGAGCTATTTATCAACGGCCCGGGCCCGGGCCGTGAGGCGGCCATCCGCGCCATTCAAGGCATGGGGCTGCGCGTCCGCTCGATCCGCGACGTGACCCCCGTGCCGCACAACGGCTGCCGTCCGCCCAAAAAGCGCCGCGTGTAGGCACGTCCGGCGCAAGGAAGGATACGATATGTCGAAATACATCGGACCGGTCTGCAAGCTCTGCCGCCGAGAAGGCGAGAAGCTCTTTCTTAAGGGTGCACGCTGCCTGAGCCCGAAGTGCGCCTTTGAGCGCCGCGGGTTTGCCCCCGGCCAGCACGGCAAAGATTCGCAATTCCGCCGCCAGCGGGTGTCGGACTATACGCGCCAGCTGCGCGAAAAGCAGAAGGCGCGCCGCATCTATGGCGTGCTCGAAGCGCAGTTCCGGCGTTACTATTCCGAAGCGATCAAGAAGCGCGGCATGACGGGCCTCAACCTCCTGCAAACGCTCGAATCGCGCCTGGATAATGTCGTTTACCGCCTGGGCTACGCCGAAAGCCGCGGCCAGGCGCGCGTGCTCGTCACCCACGGCCACTTCAACGTCAACGGCCGCCGCACCGATGTGCCCTCGATGGTGGTGCGCCAGGGCGACGTGGTGGAAGTGCGCGAGGGCTCGCGCCCGCGCACCTACTTCCAAAGCCTGGCGGAGGGCGCCGAAGGGCGCCTGGTGCCGTCCTGGCTGGAGCGCGACCTGGGGCGCCTCTCGGGCAAGATGGTCAAGCGGCCTGAGCGCCACGAGATGAGCGACATCCGGCTCAACGAGCAGTTGATCGTCGAGTTCTATTCGCGCTAGACCTCGGCTCGAGGGAGACCGCCGCGGGCGTCTCCATCTCGCCGATACGCCCAGCAGTCTGGCGCGCGGTTCGACAGGGTGCGCCAGAGGAGATGGTTAAGGTGGGCACAACTACGAACATGGTCATGCCGAAGATCGAGCGGGATGCGATGGCCCAGAATTACGGGCGCTTCGTCATCAGCCCGCTGGAGAGCGGCTATGGGATCACGCTGGGCAACGCGCTGCGGCGCGTGCTGCTCTCCTCGCTGGAGAGCGCGGCGGTGGTCTCGATCCGCATTTCCGACGTCCCGCATGAGTTCTCGAGCATTCCCGGCGTCAAGGAGGATGTGACCCAGCTGCTGCTTCAGGTCAAGCAGCTGCGGCTCAAGCTCCTGGCGGGCGATACGGCTCGCCTGCGCCTGGAAGTGAGCGGTGAAGGCACCGTCACCGCCGCCGACATCGTCGTCCCGCCCGAGGTCGAGATCGTGAACCCGGATCTCTACCTCCTCACGGTCGATGATCCGAAGACGCAGTTGGATATCGAGTTCACCGTGCAGCACGGACGCGGCTACTCCCCTTCGGAGGAGCGCGGCCGCCTGCCCATCGGCGAGTTGCCGATCGACGCGATCTACAGCCCCGTGCGGCGGGTCAACTTCGACGTGGAACGGGCGCGCGTCGGGCAAGACACCAACTTCGACCGGCTGGTGCTCGAGATCTGGACCGACGGCACCCTTCGCCCGGAGGAATCGCTCAGCCAGAGCGCGCAAATCCTCATCGCGCACCTGCGCGACCTGGCCGGCGTGAGTGAAGAAACGCTCACCGCTGGGGTGAGCGAAGTGGCCGTGCCCAAGATCTCCTCGGAGATCCTCGAGACGCCCATCGAACAGCTCGACCTGTCGGTGCGCGTGTTCAATTCGCTCAAGCGCACCGGAATCACCACGGTCGGGGAAGTGCTCGAGCTGTTGGGCAAGGGCGATGAGGCCGTGCTCTCGATCCGCAATTTCGGCGATAAGAGCTTGGAAGAACTGCGCGAGAAGCTGCAAGAGAAGGGCTTCCTGCGTGGCGTAGAAAGCCCTGCGCCAAGCCCAACGGAGTAAAGCATGCGACACCAAGTAGCCGGAAAGAAACTGGGGCGGTCGAGCGGCCAGCGCACGGCGCTGCGCAAGACCCTCGTCAACCAGCTCATTTTGAACGACCGCATTCGCACCACGCGCGCCAAGGCGCAGGCCATCCGCGGCGAGGTGGAAGAGCTGGTCACGCGGGCCAAGCACGCCAAGGCCGAGGCCAGCACGATGGTCCATGCACGCCGCATCGCAGCCTCGCGCCTGAGCAATCCCGAGGCGGTTAAGCGCCTGTTCGATGAGATCGCGCCGCGCTTCGAGAAGCGCAGCGGCGGGTACACGCGTATCCTGCGCCTGGGGCATCGCCTGGGCGATGCCGCCGAGTTGGTGCTGCTCGAGTTCGTCGAAGGCTAGCGCGCACGGCGGCGCTGGCCGCGGCTCTCCCCGGTTGGGGTGGGGCGTGGAACGTTACAAAGCGATTGTGGCCTACGATGGCACGGACTATGCCGGCTTCCAGATACAGGCCGGAGTGCGGACCATCCAGGGGGTGCTCGAAGAGGCACTGCGCGCGCTGGGCTGGGAGGGGGTGCATCTCCTGGCGGCGGGGCGCACCGACGCCGGCGTACATGCGCTGGGGCAGGTGGTGGCGTTCGATCTGGGATGGCCGCACCCGCCCGAGGCGCTGGGCCCGGCGGTCAATGCGCGGCTGCCGGGCAGCGTGCGCTGCCGCGAGGTGACCCGGGCGGCGAACGAGTTTCATCCGCGCTACAGTGCCCGGCGGCGGACCTACCGCTACCGCATCTTTGAAAGCCGGCAGGCGGACCCGCTGGGCGAGCGCTCTGCCTGGCGCATCTGGCCCGCACTGGAGCGTGGAATTCTCGGGCGGGTCAGCGAGGCCATCGTCGGCCGGAGGGACTTTGCGGCCTTTGGCAGGCCGCCGCACCGGGGCGGCACAACGGTGCGCCATGTGATGCGTGCCGAATGGCGCCCGATCGAGCGCGCGCTGGAGTTCACCATCCAGGCGGATGCCTTCTTGTACCGCATGGTGCGCCTGCTGGTCGGCAGCCTGGTGCGGGTGGGGCAGGGGCGGCTGGGCGAGGCGGATTTCCTCGACCTGCTCGAGCGGCCGGGCGCGGGGCACGGCGGGCCCGCGGCTCCGGCGAAGGGCCTGTGCCTGATGAACATCGATTACGAAGCGCCGGACCAATTTGAGGCTCAATCGCCTCAGACCGGCGCGCTGAGCGTAACGTTGTAGTTGGAGAGAGCAAAAGTGGACAAGACATACTACCCCAAAGAGGGGGAGATCAGTCACGACTGGTTTGTGGTTGACGCCAGTGGGGAGATACTCGGACGGTTGGCCAGCCGCATCGCGCGGGTCTTGCTGGGCAAGCACAAGCCCATCTTCACCCCGGGGGTCGAGCTGGGCGATTTTGTCGTCGTGGTGAACGCGGGCAAGCTACGCGTCACGGGCAAGAAGCTGACCGAGAAGATGTACTATCGCCATTCTGGCTATCCGGGCGGGTTGAAGACCATTTCTCTTCGAGAGCAACTGGTCAAGCGCCCGGACCGAGTGGTACGAGCCGCCGTGTGGGGTATGTTGCCCCACAACAAGCGCGGCCGCCAGGTGATCAAGATGCTCAAGATCTACGCCGAGGCGGAGCATCCTCACCAGGCGCAGCAGCCCAAGCCGCTGCCGGCCAAGTAGCCGCGGCAACCAGAAAGGATGACGAGTCTATGCCAGCTCAATACTACGAAGGCGTCGGTCGACGCAAGACGAGCACGGCGCGCGTGCGGTTGACCGCCACGGCCGGCGGGGTCACGGTGAATGGCAAGCCGGCGGAGGAATATTTCACACGCGACGGCGACCTGCAGAAGAGCCTCTCACCCTTGCGCGTCACCGGACGCGAAGCGCAGGTCACGGTCACGGTCCGCGTGTCGGGTGGCGGCGTGACCGGGCAGGCCGGCGCGGTATGCATGGGCCTCGCCCGCGCACTGGTCAAGTTGGATGAGACCTTCAAGCCGGCCCTGCGCAAGGAGGGCTTGATGACGCGCGATAACCGGATGAAGGAGCGCAAGAAGCCCGGTCTCAAGCGCGCCCGCAAGGCCCCGACTTACACCAAGCGCTAACCGCGCGCAGTTGTCAACACTGCAAAAACTGGATGGGTCGGGGAGCGTCTCCCCGACCCTTTGCATTTCCCGGGGTCGGCGGGCTGCTGCTAGAATGGGTAAACGTTGGAGACGACAGGCGAGAATATGAGCGACACAGGCATCACCATCGTGGGGCTGGGCCCGGGCGACCCAGGCCTCCTCACGCGCGCGGCCTGGGAGGTGATTGGCGCCGCGCAAGAAATATGGGTGCGCACCGCGCGCCACCCCACGGTGGAGGCGCTGCCTCATTTGCCCTGGCACTCGTTCGATGCGCTCTACGAAGGACGCGCTCGCTTCGAAGAGGTATATGCCGCCATCGTGGATCAGGTGCTCCAGCTGGCGCGCCGGCCGCAGGGTGTGATCTACGCCGTGCCGGGGGACCCGCACATGGGCGAGGCCACGGTGGAGATGCTGCGCACGCGTGCGGCCGAGGCTGGCCTTTCGGTGCGCTGCCTGCCGGGGGTGAGCTACCTCGAACCGACGCTACACCTGCTTGGTCTGGATGGCCTGGCGGGCGTGGCACTGGCCGATGCCGTAGAGCTGGCCCAACTCCACCATCCGCCCTTTCCGCCCTCGCACCATGCAATCGTCGCCCAGCTTTACTCCTCAGAAGTGGCCAGCGACGTCAAGCTGGTGCTGATGAACCAGTACCCCGAGACACACGAAATGGAGATTGTGCAGCACGCGGGCCTGGCCGATGCGCGCAGCACCCGTCTCCCGCTTTTTGAACTCGATCGATTTCCCGGGCTGGATCACCTCTCAGTGCTTTACGTTCCGCCTCTCGAGGGGTCGGCCCTGGAGCAATTCCAGGAAACCGTGGCCCACCTGCGTGCACCTGAGGGATGCCCGTGGGACCGCGAGCAGACCCCCCTGAGCCTGCGCTCGCATATGCAGGAAGAATGCTACGAAGTGCTCGATGCACTGGATCGCCAGGACCCCGATGCGCTGCGGGAGGAACTGGGTGACCTGCTCTTGCAGATCATTCTGCAGGCCCAGATCGCAAGCGAGGGCGGCCAATTCCGCATGGCGGATGTCGTGCGCGATATCAACACGAAAATCATCCGGCGCCACCCGCACGTCTTCGGCGGGAAGACCGTCGAAGGAGTCCATGAGGTGCTCAGCAATTGGGAAGTGATCAAGGCCGATGAGCGCAGCGCCAAAGGTGAAAGCGAGCAGGGGGTGCTCAATGGCATCCCGGCCGGCCTGCCGGCACTCCTCCAGGCGGACCTACTTCAGCAGCGCGCCGCGCGGGTAGGTTTCGACTGGCGCGAGTTGCGCGGCGTGTTGGACAAGGTCCAAGAAGAGATAGGCGAAGTGCAGGGCGCCGAAGATGAAGTGCGACGCGCCCAGGAGGTGGGCGACCTGCTGTTCGCGGTAGTGAATCTCGCGCGCTGGGTGAAGGTGGAGCCGGAATCGGCATTACGCGAGGCCAATGAGCGCTTTCGCCGCCGGTTTGAGAGGATGGAGACCGAGGCCCGCGTGCGAGACGTAGCGCTTGGAACGCTCGACCCGGAGCAGCTCGACCAGATGTGGGAAGAAGCCAAGCGCCACATCGGTTGACTTGATCGGTGCCTCCGATGTAAGGAAACACGACGGGGCTGACCCAAGCGTGTCAGCCCCGTTGCTATTGGCCACGGTAGACCGGTGAGGCAGGCATGCGTCTTGCGTTCCGGGGGCTAGAACAAGCCCTTGTACATCCCGCCATCCACCGTGAGCATCACGCCGGTGATATAGGATGCGGCCGGCGAGCATAAGAAGGCCGCCGCCCGGGCAAACTCCTGCGGCTGCCCCAGGCGTCCAAACGGGCTCTCGCTGGCCTGCTGGCGCGCTTCCTGCTCGGCTGTGCTCCCCGCCCGCTGCGCCCGATCTTGCATCAGTTGACGCACTCGCTCGGTGTCGGTCCAGGCGGGCAGAATGCAGTTGAAACGAATACCCTGGCCACCGAGTTCAAGGGCCAACGATTTCATGAGCCCGGCGACGGCCGCGCGCAGCGAGTTGGAAAGCACCAGGTTGGGCACGGGCTGCTTGATCGCGTAAGAAGTGACCGCCAGCACGGCGGCGCGGGGTGAGGCACGCAATGCGGGTAGTGCGGCCCGCACCAGGCGCACGCTGCTGAGGACTAGCAAATCGAATGCCGCCTGCCAGGCGGCATCATCCAACTCATCGAAACGGCCGGGCGGCGGCCCGCCCGAGTTCGTCACCAGAATGTCCAGTCCTCCCAGCTCGGCGACGGCGCGGGTCACCAGCGCCCGCGGGCCTTCGGGTGTAGACACATCGCCCGCCAGGGCAACAACGGTGACCGTGGCGGATGAGCGCAGTTGGCGCGCAGCCTCTTCCAGGCGTTCGGGGTGGCGGCCATTGATGGCCACACTCGCGCCCTCGGCGGCCAGGGTGCTCGCGGTCGCGAATCCAAGTCCGCGGCTGCTGCCGCACACCAGCGCCCGCGCTCCAGCTAATCCGAGGTCCATAGCCAATCCTTTCCCTAAGTCATGCTCGCCGCAGTCGCAGGCGTCGCGGCGCGGCCCATTCAGGAGGTGTCGCTAGCCTGCGCGTCTGGAGCGACTCGCCTCTCCCTCAGCGGTCCTCGACCGAGGTCGAACTGACCTCAATATCGGTCTGATGAGACCCAATCCACTCCAGTGCCGCCTGCAAGACGCGCTGGTTGTGGGTGGCATCGGTACTCACCACGGCGCAGGCCACGACCGCTGAGGCCCATGCATCCTGCGCGTCCACCTCGGCGGCTGCCAACTCGAACCTGCGGCGCAGGCCGGCCAACAGCGGCGCCAGCCGCCCGCGTTTTTCTTTGAGCGAGCGACAGCCCGGGAGCTGGATATGCAGCGTGCACAGCGTGAGGTGCAGGCGGCCTGGCGTGGTCATCGGGCGGCCTGCCAGGCTGGATCGCTCATGGGAGGTACCTCGTTCGGCCACCTGTCCTCTGCCCTCGGCCGCTGCATCCTCATCCCTCGCGGCGCACGCCGACCTCGTCCGGGGCGGTACGCGCGCGAACGGCATCTCTGATCTCCGGCGGAAGGTCCGGCAATGCGCCGCGCAGCCAACGCCGCCCGATGAACTGGGTATCGCGATCGGGCAGGTCGTCCAACCAGCGCAACACTTCCGCGGGCTGTGAGGCGGCGAGTTGGGCGAACACGGCCTGCGACGATCGCACGCACTCTGGGTCCTGCTCGCGCATGGCGCGCGCCAGCACTTCGAGTGCGAGGCGGGCGGCCGAGGAGGGACTCTCGTCCATCCATTCGCGCAGTGCGAGCCAGGCGAACCGGCGCCCGGCGACACTGCGCTCGCCCAGCCAGTTGACGATTTCCTGGCGGAAGAGATCCGGCGACTCACGACGGACGGGGCGCGCCGCGTGGCGCGCCAGGATTTCGTGCAGCGAGCGGTCGCGCGTCTGCATCACCCATCGCGACAGGCGCATGTGGCTTGCCTCTGGGCGGGCGGCGGCCTCCAGCAGCCGCGCGGCCAGGCTCTTTTCTTCCAGCGAAGGGATAGCCCACAGGTGATCGGCGAGACGCAATGCGACTTCGGGTTGGCGGGCCGCGCGCGGCAGGATCACCGCTTCGATTTCGTTCAGCATGGCGGCGGGGATATTCCACGAGGCGAGGGCGCCGTGGCGGGCGAGGGATCGGCCGCGTCGCAGCAATCGGTTGGAGTGCGACTCAAACTGGCCCTTCAGCGCGGCGGCGAAAGCCTGCGGCTCGGCGATCAGATCGCCGAGGGCCTGGCTCCAGCGTCGCAGAGCATCCAGGTCGATGGATGGCATACGGCCTCAATAAGCGCGGGCGAAGATGGCTTTGCTCTCCGCCTTCTGTCCGCAGTGAATGCACGTCCCCGTGCCGGAGGGTTGATCGAACGGAATGCAGCGCGTCGTGGCCTTAGACTTCTCTTTGATCTCTGCTTCGCACTCGCTGCGCCCGCACCACCAGGAAAAGGCGAAGCCCTGCTCAACCACCTGGGCAAACTCGGCGAAATCCTTCGGTTCGTGTGTGCGTGCGCGTCGCGCTTCGAGCGCGCGGTCGTAGAGCGAGGCCTGTATGTCGGCCAGCGCCTCGGCAATGTGCGCGGCGAGCCCCTGCCGAGGAACGGAGGCCTTGCCGCTTTTGCCTGGACGATCGCGGCGGGCGAGGGTCACCGACTGCTGGGCCACGTCCCGCGGCCCAAGTTCGAGCCGCAGTGGAACGCCGCGCATTTCCCAGTCGTTGAACTTGAAGCCAGGGGTCAACCCTTCGCGCCGGTCGACCGTGACCCGCAGATCGCCCAACTCCGCCGCCAGACGATCCACCTCGCCAAGCACCAGGCTGCGCTCGTCGTCGTTCTTGTAGATCGGGACGACCACCAGCTGGTAGGGTGCGAGTTTGGGCGGCAGGATCAGGCCAGCGTCGTCCCCGTGCACCATGATGATGGCGCCGATGAATCGTGTGGAAAGGCCCCAGGAGGTGGTCGAGCAGAACTGCAGCACGTTCTGTGCATCCAGGTACTGGATGTTGAATGCCCGCGCAAAGTTATCGCCCATGTTGTGCGAGGTGCCGGATTGCAGCGCTTTCCCGTCGCCCATCATGGCCTCGATCGAGTACGAGCGTTGCGCCCCGGCGAATTTCTCCGTCTGGCTCTTGCGGCCGGGGATAACCGGGATGGCGGCATCATTGACGGCGAAGTCCACGTACACATCCAGCATGCGACGGGTTTCGGCTTCGGCCTCCTCCGGGGTGGCGTGAGCCGTGTGGCCCTCCTGCCAGTAGAATTCCGTTGTCCTCAAGAAGAGCTTGGTGCGCTTCTCCCAGCGCACTACGCTGTTCCACAGGTTGATCAGCACTGGCAGGTCGCGATATGATTTGATCCACTTGGCGTACATGTGCCCGATGATCGTCTCGGAGGTGGGACGCACAACCAGCGGCTCTTCCAACACCTCTCCGCCGCCGATGGTCACCACCGCCAGCTCTGGCGAGAATCCCTCCACGTGTTCCTTCTCGCGTTCGAGGAACGACTTGGGGATGAACATCGGAAAGCCGGCATTCAGATGCCCCGTCGCCTTGAAGCGCCGGTCGAGGGCGGCGGTGATGTTCTCCCATAACGCCCAGCCGTACGGTCGGACAACCATGCAGCCGCGGACCGGGGCATAGTCCGCCAGTTCGGCGCGCACGACGATCTGGTTGTACCACTCGTTGAAGTCCTCTCGGCGTGTGGGCAGCTTCTCGGCAGACATATTTCCTTCTCCTGGTGCGATGGCTAAAGAGTGTGTGAGATCGACGGCGGTCCGATGCGACGGGCAAGTTCCTGCACGGCGTCCTCCGCGGTAGGACAGAGGGTGAGAAGTTCAAGGTCCTTGGGCCGGACCATGCCGGCGTGGCTCTCGAGGAAAGCGAGCAGCGACCTATCCCACTGCGGCCCGACAAGCACCAAGGGCTTGGGTGGGATCTCGCCGGCCTGGAGTAAGCTCCAGGTAAAGGCGACCTCCGAGAGCGTGCCGATGCCTCCGGAGAGCGCGAGCGCCGCGTGGCATTCACGCACCAGATAGTATAGACGCTCGCGAAGTGTGCCCAGGCGCACCACCTCCCCCACCCACGGGTTGGGCTGCAGCCCGGCGCGCTCGAAGACTTCGCAGACCACTCCCACGACCTGCGCGCCGGCCTCGGCCGCACCGCGGCTCACGGCCTCCATCGTGCCTTCGTAACCGCCGGTGGCCACGCGCCAACCGGCCTCGCCCAGCAGCCTTCCCATGCGCCACGCCGCCTGGTAGGCGGGCGTTTCGGCGGTGGGCGCCGAGCCCCCGAATACCGATACCGTGCGACCGTTGGTGTGCGGCAAAGCCTCTCCTTCCGGTTCATTCGGGGGGCGGAATGTCGCCTTCCCGCAAACGCTCGATGAAGTTTCGTGCGGCCTCGACCAGGCCAATCGATTTGGTCTGTTGGTGCTCGAGCAGGAAGTGGCGGTGATCCATCACCCATAGGTACATGTCGGCGGTCGTGCGGCCGGGGAATGCGGCCAGGATTCCGCTTTCCTCAATGGCCCGCCGCACCGGCTGGTAGATCGACTTGCACCAGTGCACGACAGCCTCCTCTTCGCTGACCGGCCGCCGGAAGTCGAGGCCCATGAAGTAGCGGTGGGCGGCGATGTGCTCGAGCAGGCGTTCGTAGCCGCCAAGGATGGTTACGTGCAGTTCGGTCTGTGGACACAGCCGGTCGAGCCCGGTGCGCTCGTAGAACTCCACCTGCGCCCCCAGCTTCTCGAGGTCTTCGGGGCGCAGCTCAGCACCCAGCGGCACCCGCACCGAGTACTCGCGCACCTCCGCCTCGAGGTATTCCTGGCCTTGCTCGCGTGCGACCGACACGCGATGGTTGCCGTCGACGACGAAATACACCTCACCCACTTTGTAGAGGACGACCGGCGGCAGCCCGGTCTCCTCGTACCAGGCGCGATTGACCCGCATCCAGCGAGTGGCCGTGTGCGAATGGACCGGCATAAACTTGCGGTCGAAATCCTGGTAGCGATTGAGGCTGCCGACGATGCTGCGCACGGGGACGGTGTGCAGCCCGCGATAGATCGGGCCGCCCAGGTGGAGCCGCTCGCGCACTTCATCGAACGAGAGCAGGCGGTTGGGGCGTCGGCGCAGAAAGGCCATGATACTCGAGAAGAAGGCCCGCCGGCGGGCGTTGAAGAAATCTCCGGCCGAGCGATCAAGCATATCGGTCGGCGCGCGACTGAACAGGTCGGTCACCTCAACTCCCCCATTCCAGAAGCCGGTAGGGCGGGACGAAGAGCACCTGGCACTCCTGGTAGCGCGTCGACGGCGCCGGGCGGCTATGGACGGCGGTGGTATGACCGTGCAAATGCCAGCGCGGGCGCGCCACGCGCAGAAGCCACACGAGCGAGGCGAACCCGCGATGGGCAGCATCCGGGCCGTCGTTGATCCCGCGCGGCGCAGAATGGGTGATCAGGATGTCGAGCGCGCGGCCGTAGACCAGGCGGTTGACCCACAAACGCAACGCCAACCGCAGCACGCGCCGCCACATCTCGCTTTCGGAGAATTGAAAAGATGCCTGCGGCCCGTAACGGATGCTGCCGCCCAGCCCCGCAATGAGCAGCCCCGATTCGGTCACGCAGCGACTCTCCAGGTGAACGCATCCTTGCGGGAAGCGAGCGTGCGTCCCGTCGGAGCGCCAATACCCACGCCCGTCATGGTTGCCCATCACGTAGTAGAGCGGAACATTGAACATGCTGACCACGTACTCCAGATACTCGAACGGCAGATCGCCGCAACTGAGCACCAGGCGGACCTTCGGCTCGAGGGTGGTGATTTGCGAGCTGTAGAGCAGTTCCGATACGTCGTCGCTCAGGGCCAGGATCCCGACGGGCTCCGTGGGGCACAGGCGGCGCAGAGGCATGGCGGCCCTAACCGTCCCAGCGGCGAGAAGAGTTGAGATTGAGCTTGGCCAAAATCGCGGCCTCAAGGTCGATGCCGAGACGGTGGGCCAGCTGCAATAGGTACAGGGCCACGTCGGCCAGCTCGTCCTCCACCCCAGAGGCGGCGACCTCGCTCCATTGGAAATGTTCGAGGACCTCCGCCGCCTCGATCGCCATCGAGGTGGCCAGGTTGCGCGGTGTCTGCGGGCGCGGGCTGTTGGGCGCATACCAGCCCTTCGCCTCGACGAAGCGGTTCATTTCGCAGGTCAGTGCCTTGAGATCCATGCCCGGTCTCCTAAACAAAACCGGCTCCTGGGCCAAAACAGGAGCCGGTGGGTTCCTTGCGAGACGCCCGACCTCCAGGCGAAGCCAAGCGGGAGATGAGCCCGACACGCACAAAGGCCTCACCTGAGAAGCGAATTATACCAAGGGCTCGAAAGGACCGCGGCAAGGGATTGGGATGGCTCTCCCACTCGGCGCGGCGCGTGACATGAGCAGGGTGCCGTGCCTTTGGGGATGACGCCCCACGCACCAGGGGCCTCCTAGGGTGGATGGACGCGGCGCACATCGGGCGGGAACCCTAGTCCGGGCTGGCAAAAGGCGATATACTTCCGAGGATCTCGGATCAGATGAAACCCAGGAGGGTCGAATGCCGAATGTGGAGCGACAACGTGAATTGCGGCGGCGCCGCCAGCGGCGGATGAAGGTGCGCTTGCTGCGCAAGCGTCTCATGGAAACCAAGGACGTGCGCACGCGCGTCAAGCTGCTGCAGAAGATCACTCAAATCAGCCCGCAGGCTCCGGTTCCATCGCGCTGACCTGAGTAGCGGCGCGGCGCCCCGGCCGTACATGTTTGGTGTGAACTGCGAGAAGTGGGAGACGATATGCGTGGGATGGCATTTCGATCGCAGCGGGCGTCGGCCTTTGCCGACGTGCCGCAGGCGCAATGGAACGACTGGCGATGGCAGTTGAGCCACCGCCTGAACACGGCGGAGGAGATCGGACAGGTGATCCCGCTGACCCCGAGCGAGCAGCGTGCGCTCTCCTCGAGCGGCCTCTTTCGCGTCGACATCACTCCCTATTTCATCTCCCTCATCGACCCGCAGGACCCGCACGATCCCATCCGCCGGCAGGTCATCCCCACCGCCGACGAGATGGTGCCCTTCACCTCCATGATGGAGGACTCGCTGGCCGAGGACCGGCATTCGCCGGTGCCGGGGCTGGTGCACCGCTACCCGGACCGGGTACTGATGCTGGTCACGACCCAGTGCGCCTCCTATTGCCGCTATTGCACCCGCTCACGCATCGTGGGAGACCCGACGGCTCAGTTCTCGCGCACCGACTATGATGCGATGTTCGCCTACCTCGAGCGCACACCCCAGGTGCGGGACGTGCTGCTTTCGGGCGGTGACCCGCTGACCCTGGCCCCCAAGCTGCTCGAGAGCCTGATCGCACGCCTGCGCAGGATCCCGCACATCGAGATCGTCCGGCTGGGTACGCGCGTGCCGGTGTTCATGCCGATGCGCGTGGACAGCGAGCTGTGCGACATGCTGGCGCGCTACCATCCGGTGTGGATGAACATCCACGTCAATCATCCGAATGAGATCACCGAGGAACTGGCCGGGGCCACCGACCGTCTGACTCGCGCCGGAATCCCGCTGGGCAATCAGTCGGTGCTCCTAGCCGGGGTCAACGATTGCCCCCACATCCAGCGCCACCTGGTGCAGGACCTGGTGCGCATTCGGGTGCGCCCTTACTACCTCTACCAGTGCGATGAGGTCGAAGGGGCCGGCCACTTCCGCACGCCGGTGGGCAAGGGCATCGAGATCCTGGAAGCTCTGCGCGGCCACACCTCCGGCTTCGCCGTCCCGCACTATGTCATCGATGCGCCCCAGGGCGGGGGCAAGATCCCGATTTCGCCCAACTACCTGGTCAGCATGTCGGACCATAAGATCATCCTGCGCAACTACGAGGGGTTCGTCACGACCTACGAAGAGCCCACCGAGTACACGGCGCACGATCCGGCCACCTGCCAGGACTGCCAGGCCAAGCGACCCGAACCCGGGCAGACGGGCATCACCGGGCTGTTGGACGGGGAACGGCTCACCCTCGAACCCCAGGGCTTCGAGCTGGTGCACGGGCGGGGCGGCGGACAGCACCGCCTCAACCAAGACAGCGGCAAGTGGGAACCCCTGGGCATCGGCTCGGGCAAGCCCCGGCGGCATACACTGCCTGAGGCGGATCTCTAGCAAGTCTACCGGCGGGCCGGCTGCCCGCCGTGTGTTCCCTTGTCCTCCACGGAAGCGAGGGTGTGTGTCCGAGACCGAATCTGAACTCCCTCATGCGCGTGAGCCCGGGCGGCACCACCCGGGCTCTGGCTCGCGTGCAGCGGCCAAACGCCGCCTGCGGGTGGCGGTGCTCCACAATCTGCAGAGCAACGCCCCGCCCGACGGCGACCGCCCGGCGGACGCCCTGGCCGAGCTGGATATCCAAAGCAACATTGAGGCTTATTGCGCTGCGCTTGCCTCGCGCGGCCACCAGGTAATTGCCCTCGACGGCAATGCCAACCTGCCGGCCGTTTTGCGTCGAAAGCGAATTGACATTTGCTTCAACACCTGCGAGGGCTACCGCGGCGATTCGCGCGAGGCCCAGGTGCCGGCACTGCTCGAAATGATCGGCATCCTCTTTACGGGCGGCAAGGTCATGTGCCTGGCGAATACACTCGACAAGGTGGCGACCAAGCACATCCTGGTCAGCGCCGGTGTGGCCTCGCCGGGCTTTCAGGAGTTCCTCGACCCGGCCAATCGTCTCGATCCGCGGCTGCGCTTCCCGCTGTTCCTAAAACCCAACCGTGAAGGGACGGGCATGGGAATTGACGCCGGTTCGGTCGTCCGCGACGAAGCGGCACTACGTGAACGCGTGGCTTGGCTGCTGCGCGCCTATCGGCAGACCGTGATTGCCGAGGAATACGTGCCCGGCGAGGATGTCACCTGTGGATTGGTCGGCAACCTCTCGCCGCGCGCCGCGGGAGATCCTGTCCCGTCACTCGTCGGCCTCCCGCTCGCTGCGGGCGGCGGGCTCGATTACGACGGCGTCCACGTCTTCCCGGTTTCCCAGATCAACCACGCCGCCATCCCGGACATGGACCCTTACTACAGCCATGCGGTCAAGGCCCTGCCGCTGGAAGCCTACCCGTATACCTGCCCGGCGCCGCTGACCCCCGAATTGACGGCCGAGATCATGCGCTTGACGATCGAAACCTTTCGCATCACGCGCTGTCTGGATTTTGGCCGGGTGGATTTTCGTCTGCATCGCGACGAGAACATGCGCCCCTACGTGATCGAGATCAACGCCTTGCCTGGCCTGGCCCCGATTTCGGATCTGGTGTTGTGCGCGCGGGCCGAGGGCTGGAGCTACGCCGACTTGCTCAATGGTGTGCTCGAGGCCGGGCTGCGCCGTTGCGGGTTGGAGGTCTTCCTCCCGGACGAGCCGATGCGGGTCGGCACGCTTTCGCAGGCTGCCGCCTGAGCGGGCTCCTCGCCAGCGGCCTTGACCCCGATGAGTGAAATCGCGCTCCACCCCAGCCCGCCCGGCGACCGACAAGAAATCCTCGCCCTCACCCGTGCGACGCACGTCTTCACACGAGCGGAAGAGGATACCGTACTCGAACTCTTCGACGCGTATCGCGATAATCCCGCCTCGGGCTACCTTTTCATTTCTGCACGGAATGCCGGGAAGCTGGAAGGCTTCGCCTGTTGGGGCGAGACGGCCCTGACGGAAGGGGCCTTCGACCTGTATTGGCTGTGCACCTTGCCGGATGCGCAGCGGCGCGGCGTGGGGCGGGCCCTCTTCGAGCGTGTGCAGCAGCTGGCCCGCGAGCGCGGCGGCCGTTTGATCGTGATCTGGACGAGCGCCACCGGGCCGTATGCCGGCGCCGCACGCTTTTACGAACGCATGGGCTGCGCCAGGATGAGCCGCATTCCCGATTTCTACAAGCCGGGGGATGACCTGCTCGTCTATGTGAAGTACTTCGAGGGTCCGTGATTGCCGCAGGCGGAGTCCAATCACAAGGAAAGGTGATGAGGCAGCCGCGCCGGGGAGAATGGCCGCATCCTTGACGAGAGGGACGCGCGAACGCAACGCGAGAGATGGAGCGACTCTGCTGATGCTACGCGCGTGACGAGGTGTCGCTAAGGTCATCGCAGGCAAGAGCAGGAGGCACGCGATGGTGAGCGAAACCCTCCGAGGGGGCCTGACTATGTTAAAGGACCCCTCGGAAAACTTTAAGGCCGCAGCACTTGACTCTCGTGATTCATATGATACGATAACAATCAGAATTGTCGGATGCCTCAGGCGCGCGATTGTGCGCGCCTCCGTTTAGGAGACGTATGAGACGCAGGCGAGGGTTCCGTCCGCTGCCTTACAAAGTGATCATCCTGCACAACGTGATGAGCGACTGGAACGCAGGCGATGTGGAAGCGGCGGAGCAAGCTGTTGCGCGGATGAAGCTGGGGTTGAACTCGTTGGGGATCGGGGTGCTGTCGGTCCCGGTGCGCAAAGATGTTGTCGGAGCGCTGCGAGATTTCGATCCGCGCGAGTATCTGGTTTTCAATTGGTGCGAGGGATTGGACGGAGCACCCAACGGTTACGATTTGGTGCCGCCGATCCTGGAGAACCTGGGCTTCACCTATACAGGGGCCGACGCCTGGGCGCTGCGCGCCACCACCGACAAGGTCATCACCAAAGAACATCTCCGCCGGCATCGCATCCCCACGCCGCAAGCGGCGGTGTATGCACGCCCCGCGCGCAACGGATGGACTCGCTTCCCGGCCTTGGTGAAGCCCGCCACCGAGCACTGCTCCTTCGGCATCACCCCGGAAGCGGTCGTGGACACGGTCGAGCAATTGCGCACGCGGATCGAATATGTGTTGGACACGTTCAAGTGCAAGGCGCTGGTCGAGGATTTCATCGACGGGACCGAATTCAATATCTCGCTGTGGGGCAATGGCCGGCTAGAGGTCTTGCCGCTGGCCGCGATCGACTACGGCGTGTTCAGCGATTATCACCAGCGGTTGTGCAGTTTCGACGCCAAGTGGGACCCTAACTCGGAGGCCTACCATCTGACCTCGGTTCAGTGTCCGGCGCCGGTCGATCCACTCATCGCTGAGCGTGTGCAAAGCGTTTCGCGGCGCGCCTACCGCGCCCTGCGGCTCCGCGATTATGGCCGTGTGGATTTACGCGTGCGCGACGGCATTCCGTATGTGTTGGATGTCAACTCGAATCCCGACATCACGCTCGAAGGCGGGTTCGCTCGCTCGGGGCGCGCTGCGGGATACGACTACGGCCAAATGATAGCGCACATTCTCGATTACGCGGTGAGCCGCGTGCCGGTGGAGACCCCCGCGCTCATGCCGGTCATGGTCGCCGCTTGAGGCCGCGCCTCTGAACTCGATCATCGCGTCGCCAATGCCGCCTTCCCGCCAGGCAGCCCGAGCCATGAGCCGAGAGCATCATGGCTTTTTCTTTTGTCGGGCCGCGGAGGTAGAATGCGACGATGAATAGCGCACGGCCGAGGCAGCCCACACGTGAGACGTGTCCATGAGGCAGATCGGCTTGGCCCAGTGGGTAAGAGGCGTATGCCTGATGGCTGCCCTGGCCAGTTGTGCGCCACCCCCGGCCTCGCCCGAGCCCTCCTCCTTCGGGCCAGCACCTCCCAGCGCCACGATGGAGCCCCCGCCACCGGCATTGCGCGTGGCACAGACCACCCCCGCCGAGGGCGGCACGCTGCCGCTTGAGGGGGCCATCCGAGTGCGCTTCAACCAGCCCATCGAGCGCACCTCCGTCGAGGAGGCCCTCTCGCGCGACGAGCATCTTCCTGGGCGAATAGCGTGGCCTGCGCCCGATACGCTCGAGTTTTCGCCCGTGCCCGAGTGGCCGCGCGACACCACTGTCCGCCTGCACCTTTCTCCGACCGCCCACGCTCAATCCGGCGCGAGGCTGGCCGAAGAGGTCAGCCTGGCCTGGCGCACGACCGGCTACCTGAGAGTCGGCGAAGTCTGGCCTCCCTCTGGCACGGCACAGGTCCCTGTCGATTCTGCGATCACAGTCACATTCGATCGCCCAGTGGTTGCCGAGGACGGTAGGGCGAGTGCACCCAGTCCGCTTTCGGTTTCCCCTTCGGTGGAGGGAGAGGGGGCGTGGCAAAACGCGGGCACGTACTCCTTTACGCCCTCCATCCCGCTGCGCGGCGCGACGACCTATGAGGTCGTCGTCCGGCCGGACCGTGAAGCGCCGGATGGTTCCATCATGGCGGATGACTTTCGCTGGCGGTTCACCACCGAGGCGCCTCGGCTGGCCGAGACCTCCCCTCGTGACGGGGAGACGCTGGTGGGCCTGGATGCGCCGCTGGTCTTTGGCTTCAACCAATCGATGGACCGGCCGAGCCTACTGGCAGCGCTTGAAGTGCGCGATCCATTCGGTCAAAGGGTGGGCGGCACGCTGGTGATGAGCGTGGAAGGTCGCGAGGCGACTTTCGCTCCATCGGCGCCGTGGAAAACGGCCGCGGCGTACACCTATGCCATCGGCCCGCAGGCCGCCTCCTCCTGCGGCGTGCCGCTTGCGGCGGGGGCTGCCGGCGGCTTCGGCACCGTCCCTCCGCCAGCCATCCTGGGCATCGCGCCGGCCGACGGATCGGGCTTAGTTTCGCTTGAGCAGGGGATCAGCGTACATTTCGCCTCACCCATGAAGGTGGAGACGATCCTGCCGAACATCTCGATCGAACCGCGGGCGGAGGGAACCGTCGCGGCGTGGGATGAGGCCGCCCATGCCTTCCACCTGGGGTGGACGATGATGCCCTCGACGAATTACACGGTCATCCTGGATGCCGCCATGACCGACCCGTACGGCAATCGCTTGGCGCGCTCCTCGCGCATCAACTTCAGCACGGCCCCGCTCAATCCGATGCTCACACTGCCTTCGCCCACCGACACCCTTATGCTGCCAACGACGGCCGCCTCGAATGTGGAGGTGTTCACGCGCAACGTGCGCCGGTTGAACCTGGTTTTGCGGCGGGTTAGGGTGGAGCAATTTGCTCGAGCAGCCGGCCAGGCGAACGACGAAGAACTCCAGGCGTTGCACGCCTCTCCGCCGCTGCGCACCTGGGAGGTGGCCCTGGCCCAAGAGCCGGACGACGTTCAACGCACGTCGCTGGCCTTGGTCACCCAGGGAACGCTCGCGCCCGGGATCTACCGGGTGGAGATTACCGACCCTGAGCACGTCGATCTGCGCCTGTCTTTCTTCGTCGCTGTCGCAGAGGCTCACCTCGCGTTGAAGGTAGGTGGAGGCCAGGCACTGGTATGGGCACTCGATGAGACCACTCGCCTGCCGCTGGCCCATGTTCCGATCAAGGTGTTCGCGCCGGGGGAGGTGCACAGCGCCGCGACGGATGCGAATGGCGTGGCGCGCTTGACCCTGCAGAGCGGGTTGGATCTCTCCCGTCCGGTCACCGCGGTGCTGGGTGAGATTGGGCGCAGTCCGTTCGCCGTCGCGCAGTCAAACTGGGACAGCGGGTTGTCTTCATCGCCGGAGGGCTTCGCCGCAATTTTTTCCATGCCGACGCATGCCTTCTACCTGCGAACCGACCGGCCGCTCTACAAACCCGGGAGTAGCGTCAACTACTGGGGCGTGATTCGCCGGTTTGAGGATGACGCCTTGCGGCTGCCCGCACAGAACGAAATGAATCTGCGGCTGCGCGCTCCGGATGGCGCGAGTGCAGACGTGGCTGCGGTCGAGATTGACGGCTTCGGCACCTTTTCCGGGGAGGTCGTGCTGCCGGGCAACGCGTCCCTGGGTTCCTATTGGTTGAGCACGCCCTTGGGCGGCGCCGGCTTCGAAGTGGCTGAAACCCGAACGCCGGAGGCCGAGATCGAAGTCCTTGCGGCGCCGGGCAATGGGGTGGCCGGCGAGACTGCGAGCATCGCGGCACGGGCGGTGGACTCCTCGGGAGAGCCGCTGGCCGGAGTCCCGGTGGCGTGGGATTTCTCCACACGCGCGTACACGTTTGCGTCTGAGGATTTCGCTGGTTTCACATTCGATGACGTGGACCTGTTTGCCGCGCCGGCGGCAGCGCTCGTGGGTGAATCGTCAAGCGGCACGACGACCACTGCTGAGGACGGCGAGTTCCAACTCAGCGTCCCCGCCTCGCTCCTCAAAAGTCCCGCCTCGTGCACGGTCGTGCTTGGGATGCGAACCGAGGGGCAGGCCGAGGCCACCCAAACACGGTGGACGGTGCACGGGGCCGAAGAGTACGTCGGCTTACGGTCCGCACGAGGATTTGTCCAGCGAGGGCAGGCGCTCAGCGTTGAGCTGGCCGTGCTCTGGTGGGATGGGTTTGCTGTGCCCAATGCGGCCGTCGACGTGACCTACGGCCGGCGCACGTGGATCCAGCGGCCGGGTCTCTCGGCCATCGCCACACCGTTGGGGTGGGAGGTGCGTGATACACCCGAAGGCCGCTTGCACGTGACGACCGACTCGCAGGGCGCAGGCCAGGCGACGATCATTCCCACGCAGGCCGGTGTGTACAGCGTGCTCGCGGAGGTCCACGATGCCCATGGCAGGATCCACCAGGCGCGAGCCTTTGTGTGGGTGAGCGGGTCGAGCGCGGTGTCGTGGCCCCAGGTGGAGGGAGACCGCCTGCGTCTCACACTGGAGAAGCCGGGCTACGCACCGGGGGAGACGGTTCGCGTGCTTATCCCCTCGCCCTTTGCGCATGCCCGCGCGTGGGTCAGTCTTGAGCGCGGTAGCGTGCTCCACCAGGAGGTAAGGGACATTGATGGGCCTCCATGGATCTATGAGTTCACCGCACTAGCGGACTATGCGCCGAATGTCTACCTCAACGTCCTGCTCGTGGATGCCACACCCCCGCGCGCGGGGGGCGGGGGCTTCCGGGCCGGCACGGCACGCATTGCGGTGAGCGCTGCCCAGCACGCCCTGCACCTGTCGATGACCCGTCAGGCGGGGGAGGTCACGCGCGGAGGGCGTGTGGCCTACGAGTTGCTCGCGCTCGATGCCACAGGCGAACCGGTGAAGGGTGCGTTCTCGGTGAGCGTCGTGGACCAGGCGCTGCTGACCCTCGACCCACGACCCGCAAGCGGCTTGACCGCGGCATTGTGGGGGGAGCGAGCGCTTGGTGTGCGCACCGCGATTGATTTTGCCGTGGCTGCCAAACGCGAGGTCCATGCCGAGGATGGGCTGGGCGGCGGCGAGGAGATCCCCGCGCGGGACGGCGAGGGGAGCTCCGACTTTCCCGACACCGCCTACTGGAACGGCGAGGTGCGTACAGATGCCACGGGTCGAGCGCTCATCTCGTTCGTCCTGCCCGACATCCAGACCTCCTATGAGTTGCGCGCCGAAGGCGTGTCGCGCGGATCAGAGGTCGGCGAGGTGCGCGACACGCTGCGGGTGACCCGAACTCTCTTCGTCCAGCCTCACACGCCGCGCTTCCTGGTCGTGGGCGATCGAGCCCAACTTTCTGCGGATATCACCAACAACACCCCCCAGGCCCTCAGCGTGGTGGCCTCGCTGGAGGCAGCCGGTGTGACGCTGCTCGACGAGGCGGAGAAGGAGGTCAGGGTGCCTGCCTCGGCCTCGGTCGAAGTTCAGTGGCTGGTGCAGGCTGAGGAGGGGCCCGCGGCCTCGCTGATCTTCACCGCCAGCAGTGGACCGATCGTCGAGCGTTCGCGGCCCGCGGAGACCATCCCCGTTCTGCCGGCGCATGGTGCGCACACACAAGTTGTCGCCGGCAAACTGAGCGAGGCCGGCACTCGCGTGGAGAGACTCGTGGTGCCCGTGGAGGTTCGCACCCAAGGCGCCTCCCTGCGGTTGAATCTCATCCCTTCGGTGCTGGCGATGCTGGTGGATGCCGAGCGTTCGCTCGCTCCACTGGCCGAAGCCGGCGAGGAGGACAGCCTGCGTCTGGCGTCGCGCGTGATGGTTACGGCCGAGCTGGCTCGCATACCTGCGATGGAGCCAGACTCGCAGGCGCCACGAACGGCCCGATTGAAGGATGAGGTGACAACGCTTGTCGCCGGCCAGCAGGCTGGGGGCGGTTGGGCGTGGTGGAAAGACGGCCCTCCCCAGGCCACTGCCTCCGCACTCGCGGTGCTTGCGCTGACGGAGGCCGCCCAGAGCGGCGAGATGGACGGGACTGCTGCAGCGATGCGCGGCCTGGAGTTCCTGCGGACCCAGTTGCTGCTGCCTACCATGGCCGGAACCCCCTCCAGCGCCAGCCAACAGGCATTGGTGCAGTACGTCTTGGCCGCGGCCGGCACGCCTAGCCTATCAGGCCTGAGCGGGCTCCAATCACCGCAAGGCCGGCTGACCACGCTGGCAAGAAACTGGATCGCGCTTGGCCATCTGGCCGCGGGCGAGACAAAAAAGGCGGAGGCGCTCGCCGTGCGCACCCGGGCCGAGGCGGACATCACCGGCAGCAGTGTCCACTGGGCGGCCGACGAGAGCGACATGCGAGCGGGAGCAGGCGCAGTTCAGTCGACGGCTGCTGCGATTCTTTTGCTGGTCCGCTTGAATGACCAGGACAGCCTGCTGCCTGGCGCCGTGCAATGGCTGACCGTCGCTCGCGGCGGAGATGGCTCGTGGGGCTCGCCCACCGACACGGCCTGGGCAGTGGCGGCGCTGGCCGCAGCCGCAACGGATGCCACGCCTGCGGAATACAGCTATTCCGCCAAGCTTGGCTCCAATCTGCTGGTGGCCGGAGAGGTGCACCCGGGGTCGCAGGCCAACGCCTGGGAGGCAAACTTCCGCCTCGACCCGTCACTTGCCTCGCAGCCCCTGCACCTGGAGGTCGCCCGATCTGAGGGGACCGGGGAACTCGGTTATCAGATAGCGCTGACGACATTCGAACCGGCGGCCGAGAGCAAGCCTCAGGCGGTGGGGCTCACCATTACCCGCGAATACTACTCGCCGGCCTGCACGGTCAATTGCCGTCCGCTGGCCACGGCCGCGCGGGGAGAGAGCCTCCGGGCGGTGATCACCCTGCACGTGGCGACCGATCTCTGGTACCTTCAGATTGAAGACCCGTTCCCGGCCGGGTTGGAGGTGCGGTCGCATCCGCAGGGAGCCCCGGCCAAGGGTGGGCAAGGCTGGCTCTCCCCCGCCACCGGCGAAGATTGGCTCGCCCCCTACCTGCCGGGGTTGCGGGTGGAATTGCATCCTGACCGACTGTCGGCATGGATCCAGCACCTGCCTCCCGGGACTTACTCTCTGTGCTACGACCTGCGGGCGATGACTGCGGGTGAATACCTGCGCCGGCCGCCTCGCGCGTTTGCCGTATACTTCCCCGAGATGCATTCAATCGGGCAGGCGGTCCTTTTCCGTGTCGGGCCCGGCGAGTGACAACCCGAGATGAGTGAGCAGATGTCGCTCTTCGCGCCGCCCGTATGGACGGTTTCGGCGCTCAACCGGCGCGTGCGCAGCGTCCTGGACGCCGATGAAACGCTGCAAGATGTGTGGGTCACGGGCGAGGTTTCCAATCTCTCGCGGCCTGCCTCCGGCCATGTCTACTTCACGCTCAAGGACGCCGACGCCTCCCTGCGCTGCGTGATGTGGCGCGAGATCGCCTCGCGCCAGATCCTGCCGCGCGAGGGCCAGAGCGTGGAGGTCCACGGGCGCATCAGCCTGTACGAGGCCGGCGGGCAATACCAGCTGTACGCCGATGGGGTGCGACCCGCGGGTGAAGGCGAACTGTATGCCCGATTCTTGGCGCTCAAGGCGAGTCTGGAGGCCGAAGGCCTCTTTGCTCCGGAACGCAAACGCCCATTGCCTGCCTGGCCGCGGCGGATCGCCATTGTGACCTCCCCCAGCGCCGCGGCCTTGCAGGATGTTCTGACTGTCCTGGCCCGGCGCTATCCCCTGGCCGAAGTGGTTCTCGCCGCGACCCCGGTCCAGGGCGGGCAGGCCCCGTCGGAAATAGTCAAGGCACTGGCGCGGGCCAATCGTGCGCGGCCGGATGTCATCCTCCTCGTCCGCGGCGGCGGCAGCCTGGAGGACTTGTGGGCCTTCAATGATGAGAGCGTCGTGCGCGCAGTTGCGGCCTCGCCTGCGCCGGTTGTCGCGGGCGTAGGTCACGAGACCGATGTCACCCTCGTCGATTTTGCGGCCGACCGCCGCGCACCAACGCCCTCCGCGGCAGCCGAACTAGCCACGCCTGACCGCTTCGAACTGCAAAGCGAACTGGGGGTGTTGGCCGCCCGTTTGGCGCGAGCGGGCCAGGCAGCGGTGCGCGAGAGGCGTGCGGGCCTGGGCGAGCTGGCCACCCACTTGCGCGCCCAGTCGCCGCGCGCGCGGCTGGATAACGCCCGCCAGCGGGCGGATGAGCTTGACCGCCGATTGCGCCAAGCCGTGCAGCGGGCCAACGAACGGCGCACTGCGGAGGCGCATCGCCTGGATCAGTTGTTGCGAACGGTCAGTCCCTTCGCGGTGCTCAAACGAGGATACGCCCTGGTGACCCGGCAGGAGGATGAGGCGATTGTGCGATCGCCGCGCCAGGCGCCGCTGGGGAGCGGGCTGCACGTCAGGCTGGCGCACGGCGAGTTGCGCGCACGGGTCGAAGGGCATGCGCACGGGGAGGAATGATGAGTCCACGCACTAAGAAGACCGCGCTGGGCGAGATGTCTTATGAGGCCGCGCTCGAGGAGTTGCGCACGATTGTGGATAAGCTGGAGGGCGGCACAGCGTCGCTCGAAGAGTCGGTGCAGCTCTTCGAACGCGGGCAGCAATTGGCCAAGCACTGCAGCGACCTGCTGACCGGCGCCGAAGTACGCGTGCGCCGGCTGAGCACCCAGCCCGCGCGCGGCGCGGCCGCCCAAAAAGACGCCACCCAATCCACCACCGAATAGGACACGACGCCATGCAGGCATTCCTCTCAAACACCGTGCTTCTGGCCGCGCTCATCGCCTGGTCAATCGCCCAGGTCGTCAAGGTTCCGCTCTATTACATGCTCAAGCATGAATGGGATTGGTCGCTGCTCATGAGCGCGGGCGGCATGCCCTCCTCGCATTCCGCGCTAGTGGTAGCGGTGACTCACGCCATTGGGATGACCCAGGGATTCGGCTCACCGCTTTTTGGCTTGGCGTTGGTGCTGGCTATGATCGTGCTGTACGACGCGACCGGCGTGCGCCGGCAGGCCGGCGAGCACGCGCGCGTGATCAACGCGATTGTCTCCGACCTGGTGGCGGGGCACCCGCTCAAAGAGGAGCAACTCAAGGAGCTGCTCGGGCACACGCCGGGCGAGGTCATTGCCGGCGCAACGCTCGGGTTAGTCGTCGCACAAATTACGACCATGGTCTGGCGATAGGCGGTCTCGAAAGCATCGCGGCTCTCCACACACGAAGCGCGTGCCCGCTGGCACGCGCTCTTCCTTCTCCGCTGAGAGTGCGGCAACGGCGGAGGTGGGCTATCGGTGGAGGCCGGGCTGCAGCCGGGCGAGGGCAAGGCGCGGGAGTGAGCGCGCCTCGGGCGCGCCCAGGGCCAGAGCGGCCAGCCAATAGACGGCCACTCCCGCCGGCACGCCCAGGACAAGGGTGAGCCAGGCGGGCCAGGCGTTCAGGATTGTCGCGACCCCCCACACGGCGGCCGTCATTGGCACGCAGGCTGCCAGGAGTGTAGCGGTGTGTTTCCACAGCGATGACGAGAGCGGACCGGTGGCCTTGCCGCGCAACAACCCAAGCAGCACCGACATCTCGACGAAGGTGGCGAGCGTGTTTGCCAGGGCCAGGCCGCCGTGCGGCATGAGGCCGCGTGCGCTGAAAAGACGGGTGAGCCACAGGCTCAGGCCGACGTTGAGCAGCATACCGCCGACGCTCACCGCCACCGGGGTCAGCGTGTCGTGTAGAGCGTAGTAGGCGCGCGCCAGCACCTCGAGCGTGGAATGGGCGAGCAGCCCCGCTGCGTAGAAGAGCAATGCCCAGGAGACCATGCGCGTCGAGGCGCTGGTGAAGCTGCCGCGCTCGAATATCACCTGCACCAGGGGTCCGCGCAACAGGATCAGCCCGAGGGAGGCCGGCAGGGCCAGGAACATCACGCCGCGCAACATCGTGCTGAGTGTCTCGCGCAATTCGTTCACCTTGCCCAGGCTGGCCTGCTCCGAAAACGTCGGCAGCGCCGCGATGGCGCTGGCCTGGGCGATGGCGATCTCGGGCATCAGCATCAGGCTGAACCCCCAGATGAGCGCGGCCAGGCTGCCCTCCGGCTGACCCGAGGCGATGATCGTGTTCACCAGGAAGTTGAGCTGCACCGCGCCCTGGCCCACCAGGCGCGGAGCCATCAGCCGGCCCACCTCGCGCACTGCGGCCTCGCGCCAACCCAGCCGCGGCCTGAGCCCCAGCCGCACACGCGCCAGCCAGGGAAGCTGGACAAGAAGGTGCAATGCAGCGCCGGCCACGGCTCCCCAGGCCAGGCCGTAGACGCCCATCCGCGGGACCAGCAATTCCACCCCCAGGATCATCCCGAGCGGATAGAACATGGGGGCAAGGGCTGAGATGAAGAAGCGCTGGTGGGCGTTGAGCACGGCCATGACCAGCCCGCTCAGCGCAAAGAGGGTCGGCGAAAGCAGCAAGATGCGCAGCAGGTCAACCGTTAGAGCGCGCTGGGGTGCCGATTGGAAGTAGGGGGCGATGAGGTGATCGACCAGCGGACCGGCCAAGACCGCCGCCAGCGCACTGGTCAGGAGCAGAAGCGCGGAGATCCAGGTGGCGAGGGCGCCGGCCAGGCGGCCGGCACCGGCCCGGTCGTCGCGCATGAGGAAGCCGGTGTAAGTCGGGATGAATGCCGATGCCAGTGCACCGCCGGCCATCAGGTTGAACAGCACTTCGGGCAGCCGGTTGGCGGCGAAGAAGGCGTCCAGGTCCGCGCCGGTGCCGAAGGCGCGGGCCACGAGGATCTGGCGTGCCAGCCCGACCAGCGTGGAGAGGACTAGCCCGGGCATAACCACAGCCGCGGCCCGGACGATGCGATGCGAGGCGGAAGGCTCGGACACGGGTTTGGATTATAGCAGAGCCAATCGCTTCAGGGCCCCGCCGCGCAGGGCTGGGCGGTGCACCGGAATCTGAATGCAACGCGATAGAATCACGAGAGCCGGGGACGCCGACCCCGGCTCTCTAAAAGGAGGAGAAGAAGAGAGTATCACCCTTCTCAGTGCACCTTATCACGGCGGTGCCGGTGCAACTTGTCCGGAGGACAATGCTTTCCCTACGATTGCCCTACGCCGCCTGGATTTCTCGTGTCTTAGGCACATCGTGCTGCTTTCTTAGCCGTCGGGAGGCCGTCGCGAGCGGACCGCAAGCGGTTCACCACGGCTCAAGTATCAAGGTGGGGGGATGACGCAATGGCCACTCCCGTACATGTGTTGATCACCGAACCATTTGGGAAGGAGCTGGTCCACCGGGTCGAGCAAGTCTCGGAACGCTTGGCGGTCCATGTCCATGCTGCGCGCACAGCCGAAGAGATTCCCGGCCCGATCTTGGCCCAAGTCGAGGTCCTTTACACCTTGCGGGCTGTACCGGAACCTGGCAACGCGCCAAATCTAAAGTGGGTTCAATTCCATATGGCGGGCGTCGACCGGGTGGCCGGCCACCCCCTGCTGCAATCCGGGGTGGAGTTGACCACGCTTTCGGGCGCCGCCGCGCCCCAAGTGGCCGAGTACGTGTTGATGGCCATGCTGGCCCTGGGGCACCGCCTGCCGCTGATCCTCGAGCACCAGGCTCGCACGGAGTGGCCGCGCGACCGCTGGGAGCGCTTCTCTCCCTTCGAGTTGCGCGGCGCCACCGTTGGCCTGGTCGGCTACGGCAGCATCGGCCGCGAAGTGGCGCGGGTGTGCCAGGCTCTGGGTGCGCGCATCCTGGCCGTCAAGCGAGACGCGATGCGCCCGGCCGACCAGGGGTATGCCCCCGAAGGGCTGGGCGACCCCAGCGGCGACCGTGTGGCGCGCTTGTACCCGCCGCAGGCTGTGAAGCGAATGATGGCCGAGTGCGATTATGTCGTCGTATGCGCCCCGCTGACCGATGAGACGCGCGGATGGATCGGAGCCGAGGTCCTCTCCGCCTGCAAGCGGGGTGCCTTTCTGATCGACGTGTCGCGCGGGGGGATCGTTGTGAGCGAGGCCGTCATTGCGGCCCTGCGTGAGGGCCACTTGCAGGGGGCGGCGCTGGATGTGTTCGAAACGGAACCGCTGGATGCCGAGAACCCGCTGTGGCGGGCTCCCAATCTCGTCCTTTCGCCGCACATCGCCGGCAATTCGCCGCACTACGACGCGCGCGCTGTAGATCTATTCGTCGAGAATCTCAAACGCTATTTGGCTGGCCAGCCGCTGCTCAACCGGGTCGACCCGCAGAGCGGCTACTGAGACGGCCTGCTAAGGAACGTGGCGATGCCGATGCAGGGTGTGATCTTCGATTTGGGATGGACCCTCATCCGTTACACGGGTGACGTGCCGTCCACCCGTCGTGCAGGGCGCCAGGCGCTGGTGGACTCGCTCGTCCGAGAGGGGGTTGTGGTGGAGCCGGCGGCCTTCCTGGCGCGATTCGGGGAAAGGCTGGAGGACTATGAGCGCCAACGCCAGGCCGACTTCCTCGAGTTCACCATGGCCTGGGTGGTGGCCGAGACGCTCAAGGATCTGGGTTTGCCGCCCGCAACGTCGGGGCCGATCAACCATTCGGTGCGCGCACTGTATGCGGTCATCGAGCGGCATTGGGAGGCGCGCCCCGAAGCTGGCGCCGTGTTGGAGGAGCTGGCCCAGGTCGGTTTGCGCATGGCCATGTTCTCGAATGCGGCCGATGAGGGAGACGTCCGCCGGCTGATAACCCAGTGCGGCTTTGACGGCCGCTTCGACCCGATCCTGATCTCAGCCGCGCTGGGCATTCGCAAACCCAACCCTCGCGGATTCGAATTGATCCTTGCCAATTGGGGCATCTCCCCCAGCGCCGCGGTGATGGTCGGCGACACGTTGGGCGCGGATATCCTTGGCGCGCAGAACGCCGGGGTGCACAACATCTGGCTCGATACCGGCGCGGGCGCGCCCGGCAATCTTGCCCACGGCGATACCATCCAGCCCGAGTTCACGGCCCACAGCCTCGGCGACGTCCCGGCCATCATTCGGGCCATTCCCTGATCTGCAATTCACCCTGCCTCGGCCGCCTGCTTGGGGTAGAATGAAATAGGCAAGGGGGTCGCTATGTGGCGGCTATTCTGGCTGTATGCCATTGATGTTCTGCTCGCGGCAGTCTATGCGCTGCTGTGGGTGGTCGTGCGCGTGCGCCGCTATCGGCGCCATCATAGGCCGCTGTAGGGACAGCGGGCGTACCCCACCGACTCGTTTCCACGCCTGAGCCCATGCGATGACTCTTTTTGACCTCCCCCGGCCAGCGGCACAGGACGGGGAACCTCTCGCCGCGCGCATGCGCCCGGCAAAGCTGGAAGACTTCGTCGGTCAGCACGCCATCCTTGGGCCCGGCCGGTTGTTGCGGCGGGCCATCGAAGCCGACCGCCTCTTCTCGTCGATCATCCTGTGGGGCCCGCCCGGCAGCGGTAAGACGACCTTGGCGCGGATCATCGCCGGACAAACGCGCAGCGCCTTCGAGAGCTTGAGCGCCGTGTTGGCCGGTCTGCCGGAGTTGCGGCAGGTGATTCTTCGCGCGCGCGAGCGGCAGCGCAGCCTGAGCCAGCGCACGATCCTCTTTGTCGATGAAGTCCACCGCTGGAACAAGGCCCAGCAGGATGCATTGCTGCCGCTGGTGGAGGACGGCACCTTCGTCTTTATCGGCGCCACAACCGAGAACCCCTTCTTTGAGGTGATCGGCCCGCTCGTCTCGCGCTCCCGCATTTTCGAGCTGCACGCTTTGTCGGAGGAGGACATCCTGCCCCTTCTGCAGCGTGCACTGGCCGACCGCGAGCACGGCTATGGCGGGCGGCCGATCGAGGCGGAGGCGGCTGCCCTGCAGCACCTGGCGCGGCTGGCCGGGGGCGATGCGCGCAACGCGCTGAATGCGCTCGAACTGGCCGTCGAATCCACGCCACCCGATGCGAACGGGAGGGTGCGTATCGACCTGACCGTCGCCCAGGAATCGATCCAGCGCCGGGCACTCCTCTATGATCGCGACGGCGATGCTCACTACGATACGATCAGCGCCTTCATCAAATCGGTGCGCGGCGGAGATCCGGACGCGGCCCTCTACTGGCTGGCGCGCATGCTGCACGCGGGCGAGGATCCGCGCTTCATCTTGCGCAGACTGGTGATCCTGGCGGGCGAGGATATCGGGCTGGCCGACCCGCAGGGGCTGGTGGTGGCGGTGGCGGCCGCTCAGGCATTCGACTACATTGGCCTGCCGGAAGGGATCTATCCGATCGTCGAAGCCACTTTGTACCTGGCGACGGCGCCCAAATCGAATAGCGCAGGCGCCTACTTCGCCGCACGTGAGACCCTCCAGGCCCAGGGCATCACCGACGTGCCGCGTCACCTGCAAGATAGTTCGCGGGATGCCCAGGCGCTCGGCCACGGCCAAGGCTACCTCTACCCGCACGACCACGCCGGCCATCACGTCGGCCAGCCGTACTTGCCGACGGCGCTGCTCGGGCACCGCTTCTACCAACCCTCGCCCGAAGGCTACGAGGCCGGCGTTCGTGAAAGGCTGGAGAGATGGCGGGCGGCGCAGGCGAAAGCCTTGGCCGAATGCCCGCCGCCAGCGGCCTCTGACCCCCCCAGGACCGAAGCGCAATGAGGATGAGCCGCGAGCGGTTCGAGGAGCTCGTGGTCCAGGAAGAGCAGGACCTCATCGCGCGCCTGCCGCGAGGGCTGAAAGAAGACGCGCAAGACCTGCTTATTGAAATCGCGGATCGACCGTCCGCAGATGAGATGATGGGTTTCGACCTCGAACCCGGGGAAACGCTGTACGGTGCGTACCTGGGGGTGCCCCTCGTCGAACGCCGCGCCGACGATGTGCTCATTGCGCCCTCCCGCATCTGGCTGTACCACGAGCCGTTGACCTCCTCCGGCCGGACCGAGATTGAGGTGCGGCGCCAGATCAGACGAACGCTGCTCCATGAAGTCGCCCACCATTTCGGCATGAGCGAAGAAGAGCTCGAACTGCGCGGTCAGGGGTAGCTCTTTTTGGGCAGGAGTGCAGGGTGGGGCTGCGTTCCGCCTGCAACCCGCAGCGCCTCGTGCGCCACAGACCACTGACCCGATATAGGGAGGCAGGCAAACGCGATGGCATCCCCCTCAACCGGTTTCCCTAGCGATTTCTTCTGGGGCTGTGCGACCTCCGCCTATCAGATCGAGGGTGCCGTCGCGGAAGATGGCCGCGCGCCTTCGATCTGGGATACCTTCACGCATGCCCCCGGGACCATCGCCGGGAACGAAAACGGAGACGTGGCCGCTGACCACTACCACCGCTGGCAGGAAGACTTGGACCTGTTGCAGGACATGGGCGCCAACGCCTACCGCTTCTCCATTTCCTGGCCGAGGGTGCTGCCTCAGGGCAAGGGAAAGATCAACGCGGCCGGGCTGGGGTTCTATGATCGGCTGGTTGACGGACTTTTGGCGCGCGGCCTAACGCCCTTCGTCACGCTATTCCAGTGGGATTTGCCCCAGGCCGTGCAGGATCGCGGTGGATGGCCGGCGCGGGCCACCGTTGCGGAATTCGAGGAATACGCGCGCGCCGTCGCTCATCGTCTGGGCGACAGAGTCAGGTGGTGGATTACCCACAACGAGCCGTTCTTCTCAGGGGTGGGTGGCTACTTCCTGGGCAGCTTCGCACCCGGCATTGTAGACCCGGCGGCCGCGCTGCAGGCCTCGCATCACCTGCTGCTTTCCCATGCGCGCGCGGCACGCGCCATCCGGGATGAGGTGCGCGGTCCGGTCAAGGTCGGCCTGGCCTTGAGTTTGAGCGCCGTGCACCCGGCCTCCTCGAGCGAGGCGGACGTGCAGGCGGCCGACCGATTTGATGCCTTCACCAACCGCTGGTTCCTCGACCCGGTCCTGCGCGGTGAATATCCCGCGCAATTGGCCCAACGGTTCGCGCCGCTCGGCACACCCATCGAACCCGGCGATATGCAAGAGATACACGAGCCGCTCGATTTCCTGGGGGTGAATTACTACAGTCGGTCCATCGTCCGTTATGACGAGGCGACGCCCTTTCTCGAGGCGGCCCAGGTCAAACCTGAACAAGGTGAATTCTCGCTGATGTGGGAGGTCTACCCGCCCGGGCTGTTCGAACTGCTGGATCGATTATGGAGGGACTACCGTCCGCCGCTCCTCATCGTCACCGAGAACGGCATGCCCCTGGCCGATGCGCCCGATGGCCGTGGCCAGGTCGAAGATGGCGAGCGCATCTCCTACCTGTCGCGCCATCTGGCCGAGGTGCAGCGCGCGATGGCCCGCGGCATCCGCGTCGGCGGCTACTTCGTTTGGTCGCTGCTGGACAATTTCGAGTGGGCCCTCGGGTACAGCATGCGCTTCGGACTGGTGTATGTGGACTTCGCCAGCCAGAAGAGAATCCCCAAGTCCAGCGCGGAATGGTTCCAGAGGGTCATCCAGCACGGGCTGCCGGAGGGCGCGCCATGACCACAATCCTTCTCCTTCGCCACGGGGAGACCGACTTTGTCGGGCGGCGCCTCTCGGGGTGGACGCGAGGCGTGCACCTCAATGCGCGCGGCCTGGAGCAGGCCGGGGAGGTGGCCAAGGCCCTGGGCGATTTGCCCCTGCGCGCCATTTACAGCTCCCCGCTCGAGCGGGCGCTCGAAACCGCCAAACCGTCGGCCCAGCGTCTGGGGTGCCCCATCGTTCGCCGCCGCGACTTCATTGAGGTCAACTACGGCGATTACACAGGCCGGACTTTCGCTTCGCTGCGAGGCCTCCAACTATGGAAGGAGGTGCACCGCCACCCTGCGCGGGTGCGCTTCCCGGGCGGCGAATCGTTCATCGAAGTCCAGGAACGCGTCGTGCGCGCGTTGGAGGAGTTGTGCGAAGAGCACCCGCGGCAGATGGTCGCCGCCTTCGCCCACGGCGACGTCATCCGTCTTGGGCTGGCATTCTCGCTAGGGATTCCGCTGGATCTCTTCCAGCGGCTGACGGTGTCGCCCGCCTCGATTAGCGCACTCGAATTCGGACCTCGCGGCACGCGCCTGATCGCCCTCAACCACACCGCCGGCTCACCGCTCCCGGCCGGGCTCATCGCACGCCGCATGTACTGAATCGAATCCAATTGGCGCGGATGTTATACTTCTGCCATTCGGCCGGAGGGGCATCGGCCCGTCCTTCCGGGTGAGGCCCGGCCCTTCCTGGTGAGAACTATGCCCGGCGTGCGCTTCGACTTCAACCCGGTGACTCATATCTGTCTGGGCGCCGTTGGCGAGCCCGGCCAGCGCACCTTCTACTTGCAGGCGCGCAGCGCCGATCAGTTGCTGACGTTGCTCATGGAGAAACAACAGGTGGAAATGCTCGGGGTAAGCATCGAGCAGTTCCTCCAGGAATTGGCGCGCCGCTTTCCGGCCCTGAGCGATGCCTCCTGGCGCTACGAGGAATCCGAGATGGCCCTGCAGGAGCCATTGGAGGTGGCCTTCCGGGTGGGCAACATCGGGCTGGGCTACGATGAGAACGCCGACGTGATGCTGCTCGTGCTGCGCGAGCAGGGAGAGCAGGGGGAGCAGAGCCAAGAAGAAGTCGCGTCGGAAGAGGTCTCAGTGGCGCGGCTGTTTGCCACGCGCGACCAAATGCGCCGCCTGGGGCGTTGGGGCCACGAACTGGCCCAGCGCGGGCGGCCGATTTGCGGCAACTGCGGTCAGCCGATCGACCCCTCCGGCCACTTCTGCCCGCGACGGAATGGCCACAAACACTGACGCGGGTATCTTGGCGCCTCAGCTCCCTCAACCTTCTGGGCCCGCTGGCGAGCTGGACGCCCTGACTCGCGGCACGATCACGGTGCGCGGGCTGTTCGAGTTTGGGTCCAACTACACCTTCCTCTGTGAGGTGCGCCCGCCCGCGACGGATACCCCGCTGCGGGCGGTCTATAAGCCCGCCCAGGGAGAACAGCCGCTGTGGGATTTTGAATCCGGGAGCCTGGCACGCCGAGAAGTGGCGGCCTACCGGGTGAGCCAGGCGCTGGGTTGGGATATTATCCCGCCGACCGTATTGCGCGTCGATGGGCCTTATGGGGAAGGATCGCTCCAGGCCTATCGCGATCTCGACCTCCAACAGGATTACTTCAGCTTGCGAGAGACTGCGGCCAACGATCTTCGCCGAGTAGCCGCTTTCGACGCTCTGGCGAACAACGCGGACCGAAAGGCCGGGCACCTCGCCCGCGACCGTGAGGGCCACCTGTGGCTCATCGACCATGGTTTGTGTTTCCACGCGGAACCCAAGTTGCGCACCGTCATCTGGGACTTCGCCGGTGAGCAGATTCCTCCAGGGCTGGTCGCCGACATGAAGCAGCTCGGCGCCCGGCTGAAGAGCGATGGCTTGCTGCGCCAGGGCCTAAGCCAGTTGCTGACCCCGCAGGAGGTGGTCGCCCTCAACCGGCGTGTCCGCAGCCTGGTGCGCCAGCCCTGCTTCCCGATGCCAGGGCCAGGGCAAAGTGTGCCGTGGCCGATGTGGGTATAGAGGGATTGGACCTTCGCGAGGTGAACCCCGGGCAACCCGAGATCGTCGCCCACGGGAACGCGGGTGGATGTTGGCTGGCCCTCCCGGTCAGCTGGGCGAGAAACCCTGGCCTCGGGGCATGCGCGTGATGCGAACTCAGTTGCGCAGCCTCACCCCCGAGGAGAGGCGACCTAGCCCCAGCGCCAGAGTAGCAGCCCGCCCACGAAACGCAATCCGGCCGCCAGCAGAACCGCCATCCGGACTCCGCTCCATTCGGCAAGGATGGGGCTGGCCAATGGGCCAACCAGAATCCCGATGTTCAGGGCCAGGTTGTGGAAAGCCATGGCGGTGGGCAGGTCGTCTTGCGGCGCGCGTTCCATGAGGCGGCTCACCAGTCCGCCGCTGAGCAGCGCCAGGGCGATCCCGCCGGCAGCGGAGGCAATGAGAAAGGGAGCAAACCCCTGGGCATACGAAAGTATCAAGGGATAGAGACTGTAGAGCAAGGCGCCCGCCACGAGCACGCGGTGATTGCCATGCCGACGGGTGAGTCGCGCGAACATCACCGAGGCCAGGAGCATGAACAAGTAGAAGAGCGTGCTGCCCAGGCTGATCAATCCATCGCTGAGCCCCAGCTCGCGCACCCACAGAATCGGGAAAAGCGGCGCCGGGAAGTACTGCACGGTATAGAAGGCGAGGTAGGCGAACAATAGCGGGCCGAATGACGTCTTGAGAAGTGAAAAGCGCAGCAAGGCTTCGCCGCGCGCCCGGACCAAGAATCGCAAGGCCCCTCCCGTGCGCAGGGCATCCCCGAAACGCAAGGATCCGGGACGCGCTTCGTCGAGCAGTGGCCGGGCCACGCGCGGCGGCAGCGGACGGTGGCCTCCCGGCCTCACGCGCCCGAGGAAGTAGGTGCTCACCCCGCCACCCACGGCGCCGAGGGCGAAGACCACCCCATAGTTGGAGGGGAAGGCCAGCCGGTCGAGTATCTGGCCGGAGAGCAACGCCGCCGCTGCGGTAACCACCGCCATGATGGCGTTGCGCCGTCCAACGACGTGGCTACGCCATTCAGGGGGCACCACGTCCGCGAACATGGCGTTGAAGGCGATCGCGATGATCGTCCCGGGGATCGAGTAGACCAGCACCATGGCGATCGTGGCCCACACCTGGAACGCGCGGGGCAGCGCCCACGGCAGCACGACCAGAGGCAGCAGGAAGATGCGGTTCCACACCGCCGTTACAAACGTGGCGCGGGTGAGAGGCCGCCGCTCGAGCCAACGGGCGCCGGGCAGGGAAAGCCCGAGGTTGACCAGCCCGGGGACCGCGGTCAGCATAGCCAGTTGGTAGGCGCTGGCTCCCAGCCGGGTGGCATAAACGCCGAGAAATGCCAGCGTGCTTCCGGCGAGGAGGCCGTAACCGAAAACATCGCCGTACAGCGCGCGGAAGTCGGCCTGTTGCTGAGGAGTAGGGGGCGAAAGAGGCGACGCGGTCATACCGGCAGTTATCGGTATCGTGAAAGGGCGCGCCGGAATTGCCCCAGGTAGCCCTCGCCGAAGAGCAGCACGTGATTGAGCAGATGATACAGGTTGTAGAGATCCAGCCGGTCCCGCCAGCCGGGCAGGAGGGCGCGCCTGGCAGCATACTCCTCAAATACTTGCGCCTCGAACCCGCCAAGAAGATGCATCATGCCCAGCTCGGCCTCGGCCCAGCCATAGTGTGCCGCCGGATCGATGAGCACCGGCTCGCCCTGCGGCCCGGTTATCAGATTGCCTGCCCACAAATCGCCGTGAATGAGGCTGGCGGGTTGCGAGGGGACAAGGCCGGGCAACCGACGGCACACGCTTTCGATGCCCTGCATGTCGTCTGCGCCGATCAGGCCTCGGTCGGCGGCCTGGCGCCCCAGCGGCAGCAGGCGACAGTCCGCGAAGAACTGGTATCCATCGGCCGTGGGCCGATTGCACTGCGGTGTGCTGCCGATGTAGTTGTCGGAATCGAACCCGAATGCCGCCGCGGTTTTTTGGTGGAGCGCAGCCAATTGCTCCGCGAGCAACGCCGAAAACCCCTCTCGGGCGGGTGCGCTGTGGATGAATTCGAGAACAATCCATCCCGATCCGACCCCCAGCACGTGCGGCACGCGCGGCCCGCCGGTTGCTGTGCGCAAGGCCGCCAGGCCCTCCGCCTCACAGCGAAAAAGGTCGGAGGGGGTGTTGTAATTGAATTTGACCAGCACCGGTGGGCCGTGCTGCGTTTCGAGGCGCAACGCGTGGTTGATGCAACCGCCACCCAGCGCGCTGAGGCCGCGCACCGCGCCCCAGCCCTGGGTCTGGACGAATTCGGCGACAGCCGGCGGCAATGTCATGTTGTGGAAAGCGTTTCGAGCAGGCTCCGCGTTGAGCGGTCGAGGATCTGAAATACCTCTTCGAACGCCCGCTCGCCTCCGTCGTACGGGTCTGGGACATCCGGCGAGTCATCGGCCTGCGGGTCGAATGCGCGCATCAGATGCACCTTGCCGCGATCCTTCTCGTCGCGGGCCATCCACGTCAGGTGCGAGCGATTCTCGCGATCCATCGCCAGGATCACGTCGAACCGGTCGAAGTCGGTAACGCGGAACTGACGCGCCCGCCCGTCGAGCGGCACGCCATGCCGGGCTGCGGTGCGCCGCATACGCGGGTCGGGCGGCTCGCCCACCTCCCAATTGGATGTGCCGGCCGAGTCAATCTCGAACTCGGCCGAGTGGCCTGCCTGGTGGGCGTGATATCTGAACAGCGCCTCGGCCACTGGGCTGCGGCAGACGTTGCCCAGGCACACGAACAGTACGCGTCGGGGGGTCATTTGAGATCCATTTCGAATCTCAGGATTATACCTTTCGGCATCCCGCGCTTGATGGTCGCGGCGCGCCGCCCCAAGCGGCCCATGCTCCGACATCTCGTCGTGGGCTGAACGAGAGATGCATCCGCCCAGCGTGTGCAGGCGAATGCCATTGGGCACGTGTCCGTGCTGCAGGCGTGTGCTACACTGCCTGCGAGCAAGCGCTCACACCCGCCGCTCCATCCACGCCTGCATTGCTCGGAGCCTGCCATGCCCAATCTTAAGTATCTCTCCCCCGCTTGGGCCGCCGAAGCGCTGCGTCGGTTGCGCGCAGAGCTGTCGCCGGAGAGGATGAAGCACCTCACCTCGTCGATGATGACCGTCTACACCCATTGCCCCGACGGCAAGACGCGCGCCGTGTACTACGGCCTCAAAGAGGGCACCTTTGCTCAGTTGACCATCGCCGAAGGAGAGCTGCCGGAGGCCGAGTTTGTCATTAAAGGCGACTACGCCACCTTCGCTCAAATCTCGCGCGCCGAGCTCAAGTCGCGCAAAGCGCTGATGTCGGGTAAGCTCGAGCTCAAGGGGAATCTGGTCAAGGCGCTCAGTTTGGCGGTGATCGTCGATCGCCTGAACGAGGTTCTGGCAACCATCCCGACCGATTACTAAGTTTCCCCGGCGCGGGAGCAGGCCGATCCGTGGGCAGCCACGTGTGGCCAGCCCATGCATCCATCACGGTTGTTGAGGAGCACACGACCATGGCGACCGATCCTTACTTCATTGACCACCCGGCGCGCGTGCGGGCCATTCAGCGCGAGATGGCCCGTCAGGGGGTCGACGTCTATCTGGGCTCGCGCTTGCGAACTATCTCGTGGGTCGCGGATGCGTTCTTTCCGTGGCGCACCTACATTGTCATCCCCCGCGATGGTCTGCCGACGGTATTCACATTCGTCATTGATGCCGCACGCGCAGCGGACGACTCGTGGCTGGGTGCCGAGCACGTGCTTGGGTATGGACCGATGGGCGGGCAGGACCAGATCACGCTCCTGGCCAACGAAATCCGCCGTTCCCTTCCGGGAGGGAAAGGGGTCATTGGCATCGAGAGCGGCATGGGAACCTATCTGCCGGAAGGGCACATCA
>Ga0315293_10000394_pt1 | contig 40243 bp, 34 predicted proteins | sample YL17G13_20_MG_FD_203071 | JGI IMG/M metagenome (GOLD analysis project Ga0315293, IMG submission 203071) | Sediment microbial communities from Yellowstone Lake, YNP, Wyoming, USA - YL17G13_20 | ecosystem: Environmental > Aquatic > Freshwater > Lake > Sediment | place: USA: Wyoming | collected... | reverse complement strand
GTCTGCATGTTGCGCTGCACATACACCGAGCCGGATAAGGCGATCTGCGGCGGCTGCGCCAATATCGGCCCACCCTGCGTTGAAAAAGAAAAATTCAATGATATGATGTGTTACATGGAGCCTTGTGTTGCCTGTGAAATACGGAAGGAATAAGGAGGATATATAATGTCACTTTCCCGCGTAAATTCCTCAGCGGCCACATTAACCAAGAATAGAACTGAGGGGTCGATCGTCCCGGCATCCGGCATGTGCGTGACATGCGTTGACGGTTGTATCGGAATGTGCGAGATAGGCAAGTCGGCCTACAGGGGACACGAGGTCATCTATCCCCAGCCGTTCGGCGTGATTACAACCGCGGGCGAGAAAATCTACCCGGTCGATTATTCGCATTTCAATATTATGGGGACGGCGGTTGGCGCTCACGGCATCCCCGCCGACAGCGACAAGGCCATCTTTCCCAAGGTCGACCTCGAGGTTAAGATCGGCCATGACAAGAAGCTTAAATTCCGCTACCCCTGGATCATCCCGGGAATCGGCTCTACTGATATCGCCAAGAACAACTGGGAAGGCCTGGCTATCGGCTCGGCCCTCTCGGGGACGGCGCTGACCATCGGCGAGAACGTGGCCGGCATGGATGTCGACTCGGTTATCAAGAACGGACGCGTGGTCGACACGGTCGACCTCAAGCGCCGTGTTAAGCTTTACATGGATCACATGATGAACGGCTACGGCGCCACCATCGTGCAGGCCAATGTCGAGGACACCCGCCTGGCTGTCCAGGAGTATGCCATCGATAAGCTGGGTGTCGAGGTGGTCGAGCTCAAATGGGGCCAGGGCGCCAAGGATATCGGCGGCGAGGTTAAGATCCGAAGCCTCAAGAAGGCGCAGATGCTTTACGAGCGCGGCTACATCGTGCTTCCCAACCCCACCGACTCGCACGTTATCGAGGCTTTCGAGAAGGGCGCCTTTAAGGAGTTCGAGCGCCATAGCCGTGTCGGCATGGTGACCGAGGAGGGTTTCGCCGAGCGCGTCGCCCAGCTTCGCAAAGCCGGGGCCAAATACGTGTTCCTCAAAACCGGCGCTTACCGTCCGGCCGACCTGGCCCGCGCGGTGGCATACGCCTCCAAGTACAAAATCGATCTGCTCACGGTCGATGGCGCCGGTGGCGGCACCGGCATGAGCCCCTGGCGCATGATGAACGAATGGGGTGTCCCGCCGGTTGAATTGCACACGCTATTGTACCAGTATGCGAAACAGCTATCCGATAAGGGCCGCTACGTCCCGGCGATCGCCGTGGCCGGCGGGTTCACATTCGAGGATCAGATATTCAAGGGGTTGGCAATGGGCGCTCCGTTCGTGAAGCTGGTCGGCATGGCCCGCGCCCCGATTGCGGCCGCCATGGTCGGTAAGACTATCGGCATGGCTCTCGAGGCCGGGGAATTGCCGGTATATATCGAGCGTTTCGGCAACTCCAAGGACGAGATTTTCGTGACCGCGGCCCATCTGCGCAAAGAGCTCGGGGCCAAGGAATTCGACAAAATCCCGTGCGGCGCTTTAGGGCTTTACACCTACTATGAGCGCTTGGCCCAGGGCCTGCGGCAACTGATGGCCGGCAATCGCAAGTTCGCGCTGGAATATATCGAGCGCGACGATATCGCCGCCCTGACCAGAGAGGCCGCCGAGCTCTCCGGTATCACGTATGTCATGGATGTCGACAAGGCAGAGGCTCAGAAGATACTCATGTCCAACGGGCATATGCCGTCAGCCAAGCACAAAACCGTGATGAGAAAGAAGATTTCGCGGGTTAAATAATTCGCCATACCAAGTGGCGAATAAATCCGCCAAACCGATTGGCGGACAAGTCCAGAACTCTGTGACTCGCGATATGAATGGGGTAAGCGCCACCTTACCCCATTCTGCTTTTATTTTTTGGGGGTGTAAGCTGGATCATTCTATACTCTTGGGGCGATATCAAAAATTGGAGCATATCTGATTATCAACTGAGCAATAAGAAATAAAGCATTGGTACAAACAAGACCTTCGCTTCCAGCCGAACATCGCGTTCGCGCGTTATCACGATTCCCATATTTAATTGATATTTCTTCATAAAATGAGATAACCCTGCTTTCACAAGTGGCTCTTTACTATGCTTAACTTCTATTGGGAGAAATTTATCTCCGCCGAAGGTCACGATAAAATCGACTTCATTCTTCTTTTCACGATAATACGAAATCTCTATCGCTTCGCTCCACTTATTCAAGTTTATGGCGACAAGATTTTCAGCGTATAATCCCATCATGGCCGGGTCGCTTGTAAAATCATCCCACGTTTTGAGAACAGCGTTTCGGAGGGCGAGGTCGATGGGATAGCATTTAATATTACCCTGCCGTACTCTTAATGGCTGATGTGTGAATTTCTTAACGCGGAATATCAAGTCAGTAACAAACAGACGCGGCAGATTTTCTTCTATAATATTTCTGGGAACCCCAAGCTCTTTCGCTACTTTTGACATATTTATTTCTTGACCGGGATGCGCCAGCAAATAAACCAGAAATCGAAGGACATTTTCGGGTTTCCGGTATGACGTAAGCATCATTAAATCCTCGTAAAGAACCTTTCGCACCTGCTGCTCTATCAGATATTCTATTTTTCTAATAGGGTCCTTTAATGTCCAGACTTCCGGAAATCCCCCCTCTCTACAATATGTTATGACCGCGTCATTTATTTTATCCATAAAGGGTCTAATATCTTCATTGGCGCTGTAAAGTAATTGAAAGACCCCGCCGATATCGCCATCGAGAATTGCGGTTCTCAAACCTTGATATTTTTTAATTATTGAAGCAAATTCAGGATTATCTCTAAAGCGGTACAGACAATATTCCTTAAAGCTAAAAGGGAGTAAATGCCGGTCTTTTATGCGACCCAAAAGGCTTTCCTGGCTTTTTCTAAAAATGGGAGAAGAGGCCGATCCCGATACTATAAAACGGATCGGGAGTTTTAAATCATAGCTCTTTTTCAAATAGAGCTCCCATCGAGGCAGACGTTGGATTTCATCAAAAAATACGTAGGCTTTTGATCTCTTTGTAAGCCCCGATGATATATAATTTACTATTCTATCAAATATTATCCGTTGGATTTCCTTTGAGCCGAATACCTCGGGATCATCGAATGAGAAATATAGAATTTGACTGGTCGGGACCTCATTGTCAATGAGCTCCGAAATGACATGCTGGAGGGCCGTCGTCTTTCCTACCCTTCTTGGACCGGTAATCGAAATAATCTGGCCAATTTCCTTGATGTCAGAAATAATCTCACCAACGATTGGCCGACGATACGCGGGTAACTGAGATTTCCAAGAAATTTCTTGGTCGTCATTCCACCATGGGTTATAGGGACTGAGCAGACGTTCTAAGGTTGGCGTATCTATCATATCAATTTGCGCAACTTCAGGTTAAATGTCATCGGCAAATTATGCACCCCATAGCATGCATAATTGAAAAATGCCGGTAAGATATTGACAGGTGGACGATTGCGCGCGATCCATTGTTTTCATGGCCTGCCGATCATTTTATATAAATCAGGCACCAATAATTATATCCTTTTTCGAAAGCTAAATCAAAGAGAATTTATTTTTATGCAACATAGATATTTAAAGTCATGTTCTGGTTGCATTATTCAAGCTGTTTCTGCCGCCCAGAATTATCGCGCGATCCCTCCTCGGAACCCCCACCCCAACAATCATGTTTACAATTGACGATAGATTGATTTATTTGGCGAGCGGATAACGGCTTAAGACGTTATGTACCGGAAGGGAATTATATGACAATTTGGAATAAAAATAAATCATCCGAGACCGTGAAGGCCGAGGATACCATCGCCAAGCCGGGCCTGGCCGGTATCAAGAACATCATCGCTATTGCCAGCGGCAAGGGCGGCGTCGGCAAATCGAGCGTCTCGACCAACCTGGCCTTCGCCCTGAAAGAGCGAGGGTGCCGGGTCGGTCTCATGGATGCCGATATCTACGGCCCCAGCCAGCCGGGTATGCTCGGCGCCGAATTGGCGCCGCCCGAGGTCACCGGCGGTCAAATCCAACCCACCGTGACACATGGCATCAGCTTCATCTCGATGGGGCTGTTTTTGGGCGATGGCGGCCCGGTTGTCTGGCGCGCCCCGATGGCTATGAAGATGATCCAGCAGTTCATCGCCAATGTCACCTGGGGCGAGCTCGATTATTTACTCATCGATCTGCCCCCCGGCACCGGCGACGTGCAGCTCACCCTGGCTCAGCAGGCCCAGCTTACCGGCGCGGTCATCGTCACCACCCCCCAGGAGGTGGCCCTGGGCGTGGCCCGCAAGGGCTTGAAAATGTTTTCGCAAGTGAACGTTCCGATAGTCGGAATTGTTGAGAATATGAGCGGGTTCACTTGCAAGCACTGCGGCAAGGAGACCCCGATATTCAGCGTCGGCGGCGGCGCTCGCATGGCCGAGGAGTTTGACACCTCCTTTTTGGGCGCGATTCCGCTTGACCCCGAGATCATGAAAAGCGGCGAGGATGGCGTGCCGGTCGTGGCCCGCGACCCAAAATCGCCGGCGGCACAGGCATATCTCAAACTGGCCGAGACCGTGGCGAGCCGAATCGAGGAGATGAAGAAGACCGGCAACATGCTCGAGCCGGAGAATATCGCCTTTTCGCCCAGGGGGGAGCTTATCATCCGCTGGCCCGATAAGCATCGAAGTGTCCATACGGCATTCCATCTGCGCACCAATTGCCGATGCGCAGTCTGCGTGGACGAGAACTCCGGCCGCAAGACGCTCGATGATTCCTCCGTGCCGCTGGATATCCAGATGCAGGGGGTCAATCCGGTTGGACGGTACGCCATCGCGATCGGGTTCTCCGATGGCCACAACACCGGCATCTTCACGTTTCAGCGTCTCCGCCAAATCTGCGAATGCGAGGAATGCTCGGCGGGCCGCAAAGCCGTCGCGTTCGACGTATAAAAAGAGGACTGAGCAATGAGGACTGAGGACTGAGGGAAAAAGGACTGAGTGATGAGGACTGAGTAAAGCGATTCAGCTGCGGGTTGCGAGTTTCGAGTTACGAGTTAAATATCGCAATATCCCAACTCGAAACCCGCAACGCGCAACTCGTAACTCACAACCTAGTTTTTCCCTCAGCACTCAGTCCTATCACGGTGATGATAATGAAAAGAACCGAATTGAAAATACTGGCCGAGCCGACGATCGACCCGCAAGTCTGCCGATTTCATGTCGACAGCGATATCTTGTCGCCAGGATCCATGGGACCCGGCCGGGCTGTCAGTTGCCGCGACAGGGAGTTGGCGACAGGCGCGCCATTGTTCGAGGCCATCTTCGCAATCGAGGGTATCCGCGAGGCGTTGGTCGCCGGCAATACAATCACGGTCGCCAAATCATCGGGTGAGCCCTGGCAGGAACTCGGCAGGCAAATCGGCGCTGCCATCAGATCAGCGATCGAATCGGGCATGCCGCTGGTGCCGCCGGATTGGCAGAAACAAGCTCCCGGTGAGGATTATATCAAGCGCGAGATTCAGGAAGTGTTGGCGAAAAGGGTGAATCCGGGCGTCTCCACGCACGGCGGACAGGTGGAGTTAGTCGATGTCCGCGGGACAGCGGTCTATCTGCGCCTTAAGGGTGGATGCCAGGGGTGTGGTGCGTCCAACGTGACATTAAAGCAGGGGATCGAGAAAGCTATTCGTGCCAGGGTGCCGGAGGTGACCGAGATTATCGACATCACCGATCACGCCGCCGGCCGGAATCCGTTCTACAAGACAAAGCGCAGCGATGGGTCGCCCCTCCAAAAAGATGGCGAGCAAGCCCTCCAGAAAAAAGGCGGGCAAGCCTTATGAAAATATCTGATGGAATAACCGCCATACAGAACGCTTCGTCTGCAGAGGAAACATACGAATTAATGCAAGCACGCCTCTGCCGCGTAGTGCCGGAGTTCGAGCTTTTCTACAAAGCGGAGCTGGCCTTCAAGATCAACCAGCTCAAAAAAGAACTCAACGCTGTTATCCTGGCGCACAACTACATGGAGCCGGCGCTGTATCACTCGGTGTCCGATTTCCGCGGCGACTCGCTGGAGTTGGCCCGCGTCTCAGCCAAAAGCGACGCTGGCATTATAGTATTCTGCGGAGTCAAGTTCATGGCTGAGACCGCCAAGATACTGAATCCCACGCGCATGGTGTTGTTGCCGGCTCTTCAGGCGGGATGCTCGCTCGCCGAAAGTATTACTGGGGCGGATGTCCGGCGCCTGCGTAAGCAATTCCCCGGCGTGCCTGTGGTCAGCTATGTCAATACCTACGCCGATGTCAAAGCCGAGACCGATATTTGTTGCACGTCATCCAACGCAGCCAGGGTGGTGGAATATTTGGCCAACCAGGGGCATAAACGGGTGATATTTCTTCCCGATGAATACTTGGCCAGGAACGTGGCCATTGAAACTGGCATGCCGATCATTTTCCCGTCAAAGCCAACCGGCGAGAAAACCGATGATCCGGCCAACATGGAAAGAGTCCTGATTGGCTGGCGCGGGCGCTGCGAGGTTCATGAAAAATTCACAGTCGAGGATATCAAGAATGTGCGCCGGCAGTTCCCCGATACGGTCGTGCTGGCCCATCCGGAGTGCAGCCCCGAGGTGGTGGCGGCCTCCGATTTCTCCGGCAGCACCAGGGCCATGATCGATTATGTCAAGAATGTCGCCGCGCCGCGATACCTCCTCCTGACCGAATGCGCCATGGGTGACAACATCGCCGCCGAGAACCCCGAACGCGAGATGCTTCGGCTCTGCTCTGTGCGATGCCCCCACATGAACCTGATTACCTTGGAAGATACCCTGGCCTCGTTGGAGAAGAAGCAATACCAGATTACGCTGCCCGAGGATATCATCGCCCGCGCCCGCAAATCGCTCGATAGGATGCTGGAGATAGGGTAATATTCAATTAAGAAATAATAAGTTTAGACGTTTCATGTAGGAGCGTCCATACGGATCTAACTATATTGCGATACGCCCCTCAAATATAAAGCGTGCCGCCGGGTCGCCTGACCCGGCGGATTCATTTTCATGATTAGCGAGGATTTTAAGATTGAATGTCAAAGCTTTTCCGAGGGGCTCTGGCCGCTGTAATCCCTTATGAGCGTGGCGTCAGAAGTTACTTCTGACGCCGCCATATCTATATGCCTGTGCTCATGTCTTCACAACCCCGCCGCGCAACAGCCTTTTTAGAAGCTGGATTTGGCCGGCATGGTAGAGGTCGTGGCTGGCAATCCCATAGATCAGCTCGAGACGCCTGAATTTCGCCAGGTCGAGTTTCTCGATTTCGCGGCGCAGTTCACGGTGGTATTCATCGAGCATGGCAACATCTTTTTTCCAGGCCACGGCGTTGGGCTTTGCGGGAAGCTTGAGCCAGTTGCTTCCCTCCATGACAAACATGCCTTTTTTCCCGTGAGTGATTCGCCGCTTGACAGCATATTTCCAGTAGGCGGCATGCAGGACCAGCTCCCAGATGTTGTGATGGTTGGGAGATGGCCGCCAGAGGGCCTCCTTATACGTCACGCCCCGGATCGAGCCGCGCAGGGTCGGCCCATGCCAGGCCTTCTTGTCGAACGCCTGATCATAAAACACCAGGAGCAGGTCGAGTCTTGAATCGTTCACCTTCTTTGCCATGTCGGTCCTCACTTGTTTTTAAAGCGTTCTATACCAGACAAAATATCAGCAATCGTCTCCTCCAGCCGCCGGGGGCAGAACCCCAGTTCCCGACGGGCCTTATTGTTGGTGTAGACAAATCTCAGCCGCGCCATCCGTGCCAGGCCCCGATGAAATTTCGGGCGCCTCCCTTTTATCTTCGCAAAAAGCTCGATAATTGTTGCGACCGGATAGAGAAAAGATATCGGTAGTTTCACGCGCGGCTTCTTGATCCCAAAATACCTCCCAGCCAATTCGAACGCCCGGTCGGGATCAAGGTTCTCCCCGGTCAATAGGTAACGCTCGCCGGGCCGGCCCTTCACGATTGCGCCGAGGATTCCCTTGATGACATCCTCGGTCTCCACCACGTTGACTCCGAAATCGAAATAGGCCGGGACAAAGCGCGGTATCTTTCGCAGGTCGCGCTCGGTCACCGGACGATCCGGCGGCGAAATCATTATCGATGGGTTGACCACGACCACTTCCAGGCCGGCGCCGTTAGCCGCCAACGCCAACTGCTCCGCCTCGTGCTTGGTCTCGGCGTAAGGAATATTGTAGCCCGCCAGATTGAACGGCGCAGTCTCGTCGAGCGGGCAGCCATCCTCCGATGCCCCCACGGCTGCCACAGTCGAAACATAGATGAGCTGCCTTACACCTTTCCGGCGACAGGCCTCAACTACGTTCCGGGTACCCTCAACATTGATGCGGCGGTGCTCCTCGTGCCTGCCCAGGCTCAGGGATACTCTGGCCGCCCCGTGAATCACGATCTGACATCCGGCGACTGCATTATCAATCCATGCCGGATCATGCAGGTCGCCCACCACGTGTGCCATGCCGGGTGGACAATATTTATGGGCGCGCTCAGCGTTCCTGTAATGCGGCCGAACAGCGTACCCGGCCTCAACCAAACGCGGCAATAGCCGTCGCCCCAACTGCCCGTTGGCGCCGGTTAAAAGGATTGTTGGGGTGCGGGGGGGTATGTTCTGCATTCTATTATTCGACATAAAATTCATCCTTGGCCCAGTTAATGGGATTGTTGAGGATATATTGGCGCGTTGCGTTAAGGTCGTCATCATTACGAATAATATGCTCATAATAATTCCGTTGCCATAACCTGCGTTCAAATGAAGGCCAATCCAAATATTTGACACCATTGATGTATTCGTTGGTTGTCATTGTCTTGAACCATTGAATCACCGTCGGTAGGGGCACACCCTTGTGTGTGCCCTCTTCATTTCTGGGGCGTACACAAGGGTCCGCCCCTACGATAAACAAAATACAATGGAAATGATTGGGCATGATCACGAATTGATCCAATTCAATATTGGGGAATTTGGAGGGGAGTTTATACCAATATTTCTGAATCATCTCTCCAGCGTTGTTTAAAATGACAAGTTCGTTTTTTATTTCGGATAGAAGGAGACGCCAATGATTAACGCAAATCGTAAGAAAATAGGCACCTTGATTCGAATAATCATACCCCTGCAATCTGATTGATTTCCGTTTAAATTTCCGGCCATCGGCATCCATCCTCCCAATATGCCCCCAACGCGCCCATTTTTCAATCCCTAAAAACGGCCGCGCCATTTTCATTCATCAAATTCAGTTGTTCAGGCAAAAGCAAAAGCCGGAGCACCACTCTGGTCTCCGGCCTTCCGATTTCCTTGAAGGTTTTTGGTTACTGCACCGTTATGGTCGCGATCATATTGGGATGGAAAGTGCAGTGATACGGGAATGCGCCCGCCGATGAAAATACCCTGCTGTAAGTCTGATTCACGCCCAGCGAACCCGAATTCCAAAGCCCCGTGTTGCTCGTTGACGTATGCGGCGTGGCGTCGTGGTTGGTCCATACCACCGTGTCGCCCACCGCTATCGTCAAATTGGATGGCGAGAAGGCGAACCCCTGAATTGCAACCGCCTTGCCGGGCGGGGGCGGTTGGTTAGTGCCGGTTGGCTTGCTGTTATTTCCGCAGCCCGCGACCGCGGCTGTCACAGCCAGCATAATCAGACTTGTCGAAAGAAGCTTCTTCATTTGTATACCCCCATTTTATGAGCCAGATGTATGGGAGTAAACTTGCCCCGGCGTGACTATGTTCCTTCCGGGCCCAGATAAAGTTCCCCGCCAGGGTGCGACGGGGAGCTCTTAATTTAAGGCCGGACGTCGGGTATTTGAAAGATCACACTCTCTTTAGCTACGATAAAGGATTTTAGTGCCACCGGTCGTTTTTTGCGTTCGCTCTCCCCGGAACCCGGGGGTCATGGCGTAAGCTCAACTGCCGGGTGCGTCCTTCATTGGTCAGGTGTTAGGCTTTCAAATATGCCTCGGTCCGGCCAAAGCTTATTCTAAAATATCCTGTCAAAAAAGCAAGTCAAATGTTCGTTATGAGTATCGGACCTGGCGCAATAAAATTTATATGCCATTGAACAAAAAACTCTTAGGCTTGGTCAGGAAAATCAAGCCCTCCAATCGCGCATTTATAAACCCAGTTGTCAGTTGGCCAACGCATGAATATCCCGGTTGAAAGCTTGGTAGCCACCGGAGGACATCCTGATGCATGCAAGCGGTATCAATTGCGTAATGGCTCTCTTAAGCTTTCTTTCGCCGCTCTTGCATTGGCAATCTTATTTCATTATATTGCCTGATTGCCTTCGGTCTAAAGTGTGATGGCCGAAAAATCGGGGGAATATGAGGGCCTGAAATAAGCTCTCATCGGACTTGACATGAAGCACCCCTGCTCATTATAATACTGAACTTATGAGCAGGATTATGATAAACGGCACGAAATATCGTGTCCCTACAAGTGAAATTGTTATTCGAGCGGATATGACACCCACTGATATCATCATTCAAGGCGCCAGAGAGCATAATCTAAAGAATATCGATGTCGTTATCCCGCGCGGAAAGTTGGTGGTTATCACCGGGCTTTCCGGCTCGGGCAAGTCGTCGTTGGCATTCGATACCATCTACGCCGAGGGCCAGCGCCGCTACGTCGAGTCGCTTTCGGCATACGCCCGACAGTTTTTAGGCCTCATGGAAAAACCCGATGTCGATTTCATCGACGGCCTTTCGCCGGCCATCTCCATCGAACAAAGATCCTCGGCGCGCAACCCGCGCTCCACGGTCGGCACCGTTACCGAGATTCACGACTACCTTCGCCTGCTCTACGCTCGGATCGGCATACCCCACTGCTACAAATGCGGTAAGCCGATCACCCAGCAAACTGTCCAGCAGATCGCCGACACTATCATGGAATACCCGCCGAACTCCCGTATCCAAATCCTGGCTCCCCTTGTCCGCGGCCGAAAAGGCGAGTATCGCGAAATCCTCGACACTGTCAAGCGCGAGGGGTTCGTGAGAATCAGGGTCGATGGCGCGGTGCACGATATCGAGGAGTCCCCGCCGCTCGATAAAAAGAAGAAACATTCAATCGAGGTCGTGGTCGACCGCCTGGTGATCAACAACGGTGTGCGCAAGCGCCTGACAGATTCGCTCGAGATCGCGCTTAAAATGGCCAACGGCATGGTGATTGTCGATCAGGCCGGTAAGGGGGATACGGTCTATTCCGAGCAGTATGCCTGCCAGACCTGCGGCATCTCCTACGAGGAGCCCCAGCCGCGAATGTTCTCCTTCAATTCGCCGTTCGGAGCATGTCCCGTATGTTCGGGTTTGGGGTATAAGATGGAAATTGACGCCGAGCTGGTCGTTCCCGACAGGAGCATTTCGATCGCCCTGGGCGCAATCGCTCCCTGGGGGGTGCCGCGCGGCAACTATTATTTCGGCATGATTCGCGCCGTGGCTGAACATTACGGGATCAACCTGCGCAAAGCGTTCAGGGACCTGCCGGAGAAAGCCCAGAAGACGCTCCTTTTCGGCTCCGGACGCGAGGAGATTAAATTCGCATGGGAGCGTAGCGACGGCAAAGGAACCTGGGAAAACTACGACCGTTTCGAGGGTGTTATTGGCAATCTCAAGCGACGTTACCGGCAGACCGACTCCGAGGGTGTACGAGAGTGGATCGAGCGCTTCATGTCGGTCAAGCCGTGCGAGGGTTGCGGAGGAGCGCGCCTTAAGAAGGAGGCGCTGGCTGTCAAGATCGAGGGTAAATCGATCGCCGAGCTTTCGGCCTTGCCGGTTAAACGCTCCGATAATTTTTTTGAAAACCTTAAACTCGACATCAGGCAGCGAACTATTGCCAAGCAGATTCTTAAGGAGATCAAGGAGAGGCTTGGCTTCCTGGTAAATGTCGGACTCGATTACCTGACGCTCGACCGCGCGGCCCAAACGCTCTCCGGCGGTGAGGCTCAGCGTATCAGGCTGGCGACACAGATCGGCTCGCGCCTGACCGGCGTGCTCTATATTCTCGATGAGCCGTCAATCGGGCTTCATCAAAGGGATAACAAACGTCTGCTGAACACCCTGACCTCACTTCGTGACATTGGCAATACCGTCCTGGTAGTGGAACATGATCGCCAGACGATTGAATCCGCCGATTACGTGATCGACCTCGGTCCCGGCGCCGGCAAGAACGGCGGCACGGTGGTGGCCGCCGGCACACCCGCCGAGATCATGAAATCACCCAAATCGCTTACCGGCAAATATCTATCGGGCAAACTCGAAATCCCGGTGCCCGCCAACAGGCGAAAAGGAGGCGGTCAGAAACTTATCCTGCGCGGCGCGCGCGGCAATAACCTCAAAAATGTCGACGTGGAATTCCCGCTTGGCAAGCTGATCTGCATCACCGGCGTATCGGGCTCGGGCAAGTCAACTCTGGTCAACGAGACACTCTACCATATCCTCTCGCGTGAGTTCTACGGCTCCAAGTCATCGCCGCTGCCATACGAGGAGATAGTCGGCCTGAAGCATGTCGACAAGGTCATCGATATCGACCAGTCGCCAATCGGGCGCACGCCGCGAAGCAACCCGGCCACGTACACCGGCCTCTTTACCCCGATCCGCGAACTGTTCGCCTCGATTCCCGAGGCCAAGGTGCGCGGTTACGGGCCGGGACGGTTTTCGTTCAATGTGAAGGGCGGGCGATGCGAGGCCTGCGAGGGCGACGGCATCATAAAGATAGAGATGCATTTTCTTCCCGATGTTTACGTGCAGTGCGAGGAGTGCAAAGGCGCCCGCTACAACCGCGACACCCTTGAGATCAGGTACCGCGGCAAATCGATTGCCAACGTACTTGACATGACTGTCGACGAGGCGCTGGAGTTTTTCGAGCGTATCCCGCGTATCAAGCGCAAGCTGGAGACCCTGGCCAATGTCGGCCTGGGTTATATCCACCTCGGCCAGCAGGCCACCACCCTCTCTGGCGGTGAGGCCCAGCGGGTCAAGCTCTCCACCGAGCTCTCCAAGGTGGCCACCGGCAACACGTTCTACATTCTCGATGAGCCGACCACCGGCCTGCATTTCGAGGATATCAAGATGCTTCTGATCGTGCTCAACACGCTGGTCGAGCGCGGCAATACGGTAGTGGTGATCGAGCACAACCTCGATGTCATCAAGACCGCCGACTGGATTATCGACCTCGGCCCCGAGGGCGGCGATGACGGCGGGCGGATTATCGCCACCGGCACTCCCGAGCAGGTGGCCCGGAACGCCGCCAGCTATACGGGGCAGTTTTTAATGGCGGAATTGCGGATATGATATTCCGTAGAGGCACGGCATGTTTACCCCTGCCTTGTGCGGGGCCGTGCCCCCTGCACCGACAATGACGAGGTGTGCACATGCGCGCTGGTTAATTATTTTTCGGTCCGGGCGGAATGGCGGTTTTGATGATAGGATGCAATGATAACCTGTGCCGTCGGGTCGCCCGACCCGACGGCCCCGTGCCGGGTGGGGCCACCCGACACCACTGAAAAGATAACCAAAGCAGAAAAAAACTGTAAACGATGGTGCACTTATTTCCTATATAACTGATTATGTCATCTAATTCTAAAATCGAATGGACCTGTGCCTCCTGGAACCCCGTGACCGGGTGCGACCGCGTTTCGGCCGGGTGCGCGCATTGCTATGCCGAGCGAATGGCCCGCCGCCTGCAACGAATCGGCCAGGCCAAATACAAGAACGGCTTCAAGGTGACATTGCATCCCGACCTGCTGGATATGCCGCTCCGCTGGAAAAAGCCGCGGCACATCTTCGTCAATTCCATGAGCGACCTTTTCCACAAGGATGTGCCGCTCGATTTCATCCGCCGCTCATTCGGTATCATGCAGAAAGCCGATTGGCATACCTACCAGATTCTCACCAAACGCTCGGAGCGGATGCTGGAGCTGGCCGACAAACTCCCCTGGCCGCCCAATGTCTGGATGGGCGTCACGGCGGAATCGTCACAACAGGTTTTCCGAATGCATCATTTACAGAGTGTGCCGGCGGCGGTGCGGTTCGTCTCGATGGAACCGCTTCTGGGGCCGATAGGCGAATTTCCGGTCGAAAATATCGGTTGGATCATTGTCGGCGGCGAGTCCGGCCCACAGGCTCGCCCGATGGAGAAAAGCTGGGTGATCGAGATCCGCAACCGTTGCCATCGGAATAATATTCCCTTCTTCTTCAAGCAGTGGGGCGGATTCAACCGCAAGGAAACCGGCTGCCTGCTCGATGGCAAATACTACCACCAGATGCCGGCATATAAAAAATCCTCGGCCGAGCTGCCACTCGGAATTTAGTAATATCGGAATTCTGCGGCAATTGCCTGTCATGAAATACCCCCTGTTCAACATTTGAGCTTTTAATCATTTTTTTCGACACATATGGCGCGAATCCCATAGTCCATCGCGATAAATTGGCATCGTAATTTCACCGGTCGAAATTTCAACCGCCTAAGTAATAATATATCAAGGCCTTAGGGGCCCCGTCCGGGAGGTCACCCTTTTATTCTCATCGGTATGACTCTTGCTTGATAATCATTTGAAATTCAAACAAGGGGATATGCCATGAAAGGGAAGAAAAATCAAAAAGGGTTCACTCTGATAGAGGTCTTGGCGGGGATCGTCATCATGTCGGTCGGCCTGCTCCTGTTATTGCCAATGATGGTGACATCGATACGCGCCAATAGCTACGCGCGGGGCTCAACCGAGGCCTCCATGCTGATCAAGGACAAGATGGAGGATCTCAAGAATATGGATACTCCCACTGCCGGCGCCGATACGCTCGGCACCACTATCAGGACATGGACAGTCAGCAACGCCGGGGCCAATCTCACGCGGTTGACCGTGGCAATCCGTTGGCTCGATGAACGCGGCAACGGCCACTCGAATTCCATGACATCGTATAAATCGGCTCGATGATAATCGAAACAGAAACGAAAAGGGGCAAAATATGATAACACGAAAATCAACGATCAGGAGGATGGCCGGATTCACAGTCATAGAACTGTTGATCGCGGTGCTCCTCGCCGGCCTGATTACCTCGGCCTCCATGGCTCTCTACCTCACCCAGCGCAAACAGCTTTTCGTGCAGGAGGAGGTCACCGACATGCAATCGAATATCAGGGCAGCCATGAACGAACTGACTACCAAGATCCGGATGGTTGGCTACAAGCTCCCGGAAGGCATGCAATCGGTCATTGCTCGCAATACCAACCCGGATACCATTAAAATCATGACCAACTATGATTTTACGGATGACATTCAGCTCGAATGGGCCATGCCGCAGCCATCCGCGGAACTGCGCTGTGACGGCCACGACCTGACAGGAATATCGGATGGTGACACGCTTTACATCTTCGATCCCTTTATCAACAGCGGCGAGTATTTTGTCGTCAGTCACGTCCAGATGGCATCGTCAAACATCCAACACAACACCTCGACGCTCAGCCGGCGGTATCCACAGGGCAGCAAAGTCGCTAAGGTGCAGAGCACAACCTATTATATCGACCAGACCGACCCGAATCACCCGAACCTGATGTACCAGTATCAGCGGAATCCAGCGCAGATCTACGCCGAAAATATCACCAACCTGAATTTCCAATACGTGCTCTCGGATGGCACCATTGTCGATGTGCCTGCGATGACGAGAATGATCCGAGAGGTCATCATCAGCGTTACGGCCCGGACCAATAAACAGGATAACGAATTCCAAACTCCCTACAGGAATAGAACTCTGGTAGCCAGGGTTAAGGTCAGAAACCTTGGAGCCAGATAATAATCAAAGCTCTATGAAGAAATAAATAATGGGATAAAACCATTAGACGAACGAACCAAGGAGATATCGATATGAAAAATTCAAGGAAAAAGAAAAACGGCAATGAAAAAGGCATGGTGCTGGTGATTGTGATGTTTTTGCTGTTGGTGTTGTCTCTTATCGGCATAGCGTCAATCACCACCTCGAACAGCGAAATGACCGTGGCCGGCAACGAGCTCAATCAGACTGGAGCCTTCTATGCCGCGGAATCGGGTATAGAAAAAGCCGCCGCCGCAATAGCCACAAGCTTCGAAGCGTCCGGGATACCACCCAGCCCCCTGCCGACCGGCTCTCAGACAGAGGGAGCGTACCAGTACTCGTATAATACAGTCGCCGATGGCAGCGCGGTTCAAACCACGCTCACCGGTGGGGCCTATCGGGGCCTATACGGCCTGGTCAGGAAATACAACATAACATCAGCCGGTGTAGACAATCGCCGCGAGTCGTCGGTCACGCTCAAAATGGCAATGCGGGATGCTCTCATTCCGCTCTTCCAATTCGCCGTCTTTTACCAGAACGACCTCGAGATTGCTCCGGGACCAAACATGACGCTCGGCGGCAGAGTCCATAGTAATCATGACATATATCTTATGTCGGAAAGCAATGTGTACATCGATGGCTATTTGACATCTGCTGAGAATATCATTCATGGCAGGAAACCCGGCAGCGGCCGAAGCAGCTCAGATGGCAACGTGTTTATAAAAGATAAAGACGCCAATTACCAGAATATGAAAAATACCGATGGTACCTGGCTTGATTCGCAATATGCAAGCTGGGTTAATACCTCGCTAACGCGTTGGGGCGGCACGGTCGAGGACAACAACCATGGAATTACCGAGTTGGAGCTGCCGGTTGTCACCAATGGGCCTGCTACCAATCTCGTCGACCGGGCAGCGGGAAATAACGATAGCTTCGAAAACAAGGCCGGGCTGAAGCTCGTCGATGGACAGGCTTATTTCTTGAGCGGAACCTCATGGGTCAATGTTACGGCAACCTTGATAGCCCAGGGTGTGATCACCTCCCGTACATTTTATGACGCCAGGGAAGGGAAAAATGTCGCCAGCATGGATATCGATATCGGGAGACTCAACTCCAGTGGCTATTATCCTACCAACGGCATAATCTACGCCTCCATACCGACCGTGTCCGGCATAGTCTCTGCGGTAAGGCTTAGGAACGCTGCCACCCTGCCACGTGCTACATCGATAGCAACTAACAATCCGATATATACAGTCGGAAATTTTAATACTGTTACCAAGCAGCCGGCTTCCATCTTAGCTGATGCCCTGACAACTCTATCGGGCAACTGGGATGATACCAGAAGCACACAGGCCCTTGCCAACAGGGTGGCCACTGCTACTCAGGTCAATGCATCCTTTATCACCGGCACCAATGAAACAGGGGCTAACGGGCAAGCATATAACGGCGGACTGGAAAATATCTTCAGGCTGTTAGAGAAATGGGACAACATAACCATGACATGGAGAGGTTCGGCCGTTTCGCTCTGGTACTCGCGTCAGGCCATCGGCGCTTGGTCCTACGGCAATTATTATACTGCCCCCACCCGGGACTGGGCCTTCGATACCGACCTTCTAAATATCGCCAACCTGCCCCCGGGAACACCCATGGTGAATATTGTCCAGAGGACTCAGTGGTACCAGATTTTTGCCGCGGCTCAATAATTGAACCCGCATTAATCGTAATCCGGGCCGGTCATCCGATTCGGCCCGGTTTCAAATAAGGAGCAATTTATGAGTAAGGTTCATGTCACAAGACAATCAGGGCAGAGGGGAATAGTGATGGTCATCTTCATGTTGTTGCTTTTGATGCTGTCCTTGATTGGAATATCAGCGATCATGACCTCAACCAACGAAGTGAATGTGGCCGGCAACGAACTCCACCAGACAGGCTCATTTTACGCCGCCGAATCTGGAGTCGAGCGGGCCGCCGCGGCCATCGCCTACAGCTATGAGACATCCGGCGCTCCCCCCAGCCCGCTACCGAGCGGGACCGTCATCGAGGCGGGGTATCAGTACACGTACAGCACAGCCGACGCCGGGCCCGCAGTGCAGACAACTTTCTCGGTCGGCGCCTATCGCGGGCTTTATGGCCTGGTTAAATCATTCAATATCTCGTCGAATGGAGTGGATAATCTTCGGGAATCGTCAGTAGATATCACCATGGTCATGCAGGATGCCTTGATACCGCTGTTTCAGTTCGCCGTCTTCTACCAGGAGGACCTCGAAATCGCCCCCGGGCCGGTAATGACCCTCGGCGGCAGGGTCCATTCCAACAGCGACATCTATCTGGAGGCCAACATCAGCCTCAATATCGATTCCTACTTGTCGGCCGCGGGGAACATTCTGCATGGCCGCAAACCCGGAAGCGGACAATCCGAGGGCGCCGGGAATGTGATGATTAAAGACAGGAATGGCGTCTATCAGAATATGCTTAGCAGCGACGGCACCTGGCTCGATTCTCGTAGAAACGATTGGGTCAGCGGGTCGCTCTCACGATGGGGCGGCTGCGTCGAGGATGGCAATCACGGCATCAGCGAGCTGAATATGCCGACCGTGGTAAATGGGCCGGCAACCGACCTTATCGATCGCGGCGCCGGCAATAATGACAGCTTTGAGCACACGGCGGGGCTTAAATTGGTTGATGGACAAGCGCTGTATCGTCACCTTGATGGTTCGTGGCAGGATGTTACCGCGGTTTTGCTGGCACAAAATGTCATTAGCGCGGGATCTTTCTACGACGGCCGCGAGGGGAGAAACGTGGTTTCGCTCGACCTGGACATTGGCAGGCTTCAGAGCAGCGGATATTTCCCCGCAAACGGGATAATTTACAGTTCACAGCCGGCGGCCGGCGGAACGTTCGTGGCCATGAGGTTGAAAAACGCCCAGCAATTGCCCGCGGCCATGACAATTGCCACTGACAATCCATTATATACGGTCGGCAACTTCAACACCACCTCCAAAAAGGCGGTCGCGCTCATGGCCGATGCCATCACCATTCTATCCGGCAACTGGAACGATGCCGCCAGCCGACAGGGAATAAATGGCCGTGTCGCCACCGCGACCCAGGTCAATGCCTGCTTCATGACCGGTAATAATGAGACCGGCGCCAACGGACAGGAATATAACGGAGGTCTCGAGAACCTACCGCGATTCCTTGAAAAATGGGATAACACCATCTTCACATGGCGTGGCTCAATGGTCGATCTCTGGTTCTCCCGGCAGGCCACGGGACCCTGGTCGTACGGCAGCTATTACACTGCCCCAGACCGCAACTGGGCGTTCGATACGGATCTTCTCAATATCGCCAATTTGCCTCCGGGGACTCCCATGGTCAACATAGTGCAGAGATCCAAGTGGGCTCAGCGTGTGGGGGGCATTCCCAGCTCCTAAGCCAGTCAGGTTATTTCGATAAAAAGGCCCGATCCCAAGGGCCTTTTTTTATCGCCGGCCTGCGGCGTTATGTGTCTATTTGCCTTTACTCCATTATTATTTTGTGATATAATTTATTATAATAAGGAGCTCATATGTGGATCGGTCTGTTTTTAGTTCTCGCGGGCATTCTGGTTTTGCTGAATAACATGGAAATACTGCGCGGTGATGTCTGGGATTATATCTGGCCGCTGTTTTTCATCATGCTCGGGGCATCGATGATAATAAAGCGCCTGAGGATCGGCGACAGGCGAAATTTCTATCCCGGCGAGGCAGAAAATAAGGGCCCCGGAGGCGGACCCGACCGATGATTTGATCCGGCCGCATTGAAAGGCCCCCGGACTTACAGTTTCCAGGAGGTTGATATGAAAGGGAGCGGATCCCCCAAGAAGCGCGAAAAAAAGCGCCCCAAAAGGGAAAAGAAGAAATGACCGCATGCCCCGTCCCCAATGACGGGGCATTTTTTCAAGCCGGATCGATCCTATTGCGAGTTGTAAATCATATGTTGACATGGCAACCGGTCGAATTTAAACTGTGCCAAGGGAGTGCAACATGATGGTATCGAAAAGCCGGCATCTGGGTATGGCGATCGTCATTGGAATCGCCATATTGTGGCTATCGTCCTGCGATAATCGCAGTTTCGTGGCCGAGCCGAATCCGCAACCAACCTTCTCCGGCGACATCAACGTGGTCAGGGATTTCAACCAGAGGAAAACGATCGCCGAATTCTCTTTTTTCCGCGACGGTGACACAATTCCGGATGGGGTTGTGCGGCTTAATAATTTCTCGCTTACCGAAAGTATCCATGGCGTCTATGCGATCGAGGCTCCATTGCAGAGCGTATTCAACGGGCTGAACACTGTCGAGTTCGCGAGCTTGAGAGACAATTACAGCAGCTCCATCGCCATCCACATGCCCGACAGTTTCGCTGTCATGTTTATCAATCCGCGCGATAATACCGGAATAAACAATGTTACAGTTCAATGGGCGCAACCCGATTTCGCGACCAGAATACTCCTGGTGGTAGTGGCGCGAAACTACCCTGCAAATGGCAGCATCCCATACATGACCGTTTTGGACGCTGATGTCACCACTCATATTATCCCCTATACGGTATTTGAAGACCAGACCGGCTTTGCCATTCGCGATACCTATTATGTCTACCTTGTTGCTTACAACCAGGGATTCGGCGAATACCCCGGGCTGGAGTTTCCCCTGCCTCCCAATTTGCCCAAGAGAAGAATCTCAAACCCATCGGGCCTCGCCACCTACGGTACCGTGGCTCCTCTCGATTCAATCCTGGTCTTGCCTTGAGCGGAATCAAGAAATATCGCCCTTCGAAAGCTCCCCGGGGACGAGAAGTGTTCGAGGAGCTGAAAGGTCTCGTTACCGAGAAAACTAATCTCAAGAGCGCTCATATCGACCGCGTTTCCATCAGGGAAACCCTTCGAATCATAAACAGCGAAGACGCGACCGTCGCCAAGGAGGTCCGCAAGGAATTGCCCTATATCGCCCGCGCGGTTGAATTTGTAGTCTCGGCGCTGAAAGGAGGTGGACGGTTATTCTACATGGGCGCGGGGACATCGGGGCGACTGGGGGTGCTCGATGCTGCTGAATGCCCGCCCACTTTCGGCACTCCGCCGTCGATGATCCAGGGAATTATCGCCGGCGGCTACCGTTCCCTGATCCGCTCTCGAGAGGGGGTTGAGGATGATATTTCCGCCGGCCGGAAAGATATCAGGCGGCGAAATGTCCGCCCGGGCGATGTTGTAATTGGGGTTACAGCCTCCAAGAGAACCCCTTATGTATTGGCCGGATTGGCTGAGGCCAAAAGGCTCGGGGCGGTTACGATTTTCATAAGCTGCAATCCGCGCTCCATGGCACCCAAAGAATTCGATCTTGCTATCTGCCCCGTGGTCGGCCCGGAGGTCATCGCCGGATCCTCCCGCATGAAAGCCGGCTCTGCCCAGAAAATGGTATTGAACATGATAAGCACGGCATCCATGATCCGCATCGGCAAGATTTATGGTAACAGAATGGTCGATCTGAAGGCGGCATCGGAGAAATTGCGTGAGCGCTCCAAACGCATAATTATGGAGACCTGTCATCTATCCTATGTCGACGCCGATAAGGCCCTTGGCCGGGCCGGCGGCAGCGTCAAGATCGCGATAGTCATGGCCCAAAAGGGCCTCTCCAGGGCGGGGGCCAAAAAACTGCTTTTGGAGAGCGAAGGGTTTGTCCACCGGGCCCTGGGCGAAAAAAACTGACCTTGATATTACCTCATATCTATCTCAACATCCATAATAACATAAAAATCGTTTTCCGGGCTAATTAGACACCCCATTTAAGCCGAAATACATCTAAGGACTGCCATCGTTGCGGTAGGCCTAAGTGAGTGTATATCTAATGCCTATGGAAGAGTTACTAGAACTGACAAACATTGACTCGTCCGAGATTGCCGAGCCTCTGAAGAAAAGGATCGTCGAGGCCTTCAACCTTTTCGTGAAAACCGTTAAGGCCAGGCTCGTCTATCCAGCCTCTTCGCGGCTGCCTCAACAGTTTAAAGAGGAGCTTTTCGTCAGGATCACGGGCCTATGCGAGGAGCTGGATACCATCGTTTTAAGGGTTGAGGCCGACCGCATACTCTACCGGGAGCTCGAGGTTTACAGGGCGCCCAACAAAGCCGATAACTTCGCCCATGTCTTTTTTCGCGACGGCATCTTGAGTTTCCAGGTCAAGCAGGGCATTTACGAAAAAGAGCTCGAGACTTTCATTGAAATCATATCGAGAATGCTGCGGGCCGCCTCCGTGGATGACGATCTGGCCACCCTCCTGTGGGAATCGGGTTTCGAGCATATCTCTTATAAGCTCATGGACGATGTCTTTAACATCGATACCTTCGAATACGGCACCGATTCGCTGAAATCGGCGGACCGAACGAAAATCGATCTGCATGGCCTATACGAAAACGAAATCACCCTCGATATAACGGCCGAGGATTTTGAAATACCGTCGGAAGAGAAAAAAAAGAAAGCGCGCTCAAGCCCTTATGTCGATGCCGCCGGATCGGTCAGTGAATTCATCCGCAAGGCCGCCACATACGATGAATCCGAGAAGGCCGCCATAGCCGAATTGCTGGCCGCTGATGCTAAATTCGATTTCAAGATCTACACCATAAACCTGCTGTTCGAGGTGCTTGGCCTCGAGGTCGACAACGCCGGCTATCACGAGAGCCTGGAGCTTTTTGCCAAGGTGCGCGATGACTTCATCAAGACCGGCGATTTCAAATCGGCGCTGACCATCCTTACGCGTGTCAGGGAATTGGAGCAGGCTTTCAGGAATCTCAAGGACCTGAAACTTGACAAAATTCAGGGATTCATCGAAAGCTTTGCGTCCTCCGAGAGGATTAAAGTCATAATCAATACCCTCAATCAACTAAAAGATATCGACTATGATAGCGTAACGGAATATCTCAAGCTCCTCCCCTGGCAGGCGATCTCACCGCTGGTCCTTGCCTTGGGGGATCTGGCCCATTTCCCGGCCCGCAGGGCCGTCTGTAGGGCCCTGGTGCCACTGGGGGCCGAGAGAATCGAGCTCGTGGGCAAGGGAATCGAGGACCCCAGATGGTACGTGGTCAGAAATATAGTCGCGGTCCTGGGCCAGATAAATAATCCCCGTGCTATGAGCTATTTCAAACGCACTATAAAGCACCCTGATATCAGGGTGCGCAAAGAGACCCTTGTGGCGGCGGCCAGGGTGCGAAGCGACGAAGCGTTCGATTTCCTGATCGTGGCCTTGACAGACGAGGACGAGAAACTTCAAATCCTGGCGCTGAAAGAGCTCGTGGTCAATAAAATTGCTCGCGCTTATAATCAGATAGAAAAGATCGTCGGTGAAAGGGAATTCCGGGACCGCTCCACCGACCAGATAAGGGAATTTCTCGAGGCCCTGGCGCATTTGGGCGGCGAGAAAGCTTTTGTTGTATTGCGGGGCATGGCTACTCAATTGAGCTTCCTGTCGACCGAGAAACAGAAGCGACTGAAAAATTACGCCGTTCGCGCCCTTGGCTTCGTGCAGTCACCGGAGGCCACCAAGGTCCTGGAGAAAATTGCCAAGGCGCGCAATCGAGCCCTGGCCGATACCGCCAGACGCGCCCTGTACAGGAAGACCAAGGGGGAGTAAAGTGTTCTCCAACTCCATTAGCGATATCAAGAAACAGCAAGAGGCCTTTGAGGCCTTTCTCGAGGAGAATGGACGCAAGCTCCTCTCGGTCCTCTATTCGACCATTAGGGTTTCGGCAATGTATGATGCCAATAATAATCGCTTCATAGAGCAGGCCGCCAGACTGCGTGAAACCCTGAGCGCCATTTTTGCCCAGGAAGATGATTTCTCTCTGATTACAAAGGGCGGGCATTTCTTCATGTCGGAGGCTATGCTCCGGACAGAAAGGGACCTCGATACCGCCATGACCTATTTCCTCGAAAGATGGCCGGCCATGGGCATCTCGGGATTTTCGTTTAATAAGGGGCTTGACCCCAGGGAGCTCGATAAATTCGTATACCTCATGGGCGGATTCGCGCCTGTCGAGGATATGCGAGATTCGTTCCAGCAGTTGAAAGATCGCCTGAACCAATTGAAAATAGAAAAAATCGTGCCGGTATGGATCGGCGACGACTACAAGGAAACCCCCGAGCCCGATAAGCAATCAACCAGGGCCCAGGCCCGGAAGACGTTTTTCTCCGCTGTTGGCGCTGTGCAGGAAACCATGAACCAGGCCAGAAGCAGCAACACCGTCAACATCGCCAAGACCAAGCGCGTGGTTCATGAATTGATCAACCGCATTATTGAGGATGAGGCCGCCATAACCGAGTTGACCACGCTCCGCAGTTTTGACGATTACACCTATGTCCATTCGGTCAACGTCTGCGTGCTCTCGCTGATCCTGGGATATCATCTCGGCATGGATCGCAAGATGCTCTCGAACCTGGGGGTCGGAGCCCTGCTGCACGATATCGGCAAGACCAAGCTTCCCCTGGAGCTGGTTAACAAGCCGGGCATGTTCGACGAGTACGACTGGCTGCAGATGCGCAAACATCCTATTCATGGTGTCAAGGCCATGATCAAGGCCCGCACCACCGATGAGACCACCGCCAGGGCCTGTTCGACCATCTTCGAGCATCACCTGGCCTCGGACGGCACCGGCTACCCCGACCTCTTGATAAAGCGACAACCTTCCATATATGCGCGCATAGTCGCTATCGCCGATACATATAACGCCATGACATCGGGCCGCGTTTACCATGTCAAGCGGCATCTTCCCGACGAGGCCATCACCAGCATGGCCAACCGCATCGAAAAGGCGTTCGACCCGCTCTTGCTGAAGGTCTTCATCAACAGCATGGGTATCTATCCGGTGGGGACCGTGGTGGCGCTGTCGTCGAAAGAGATCGGCATAATCGCCAGGAACAATCCTGCTGATCTCGAGCGGCCGGAGGTCAAGGTTATTGCCAACCAGGATGGTCTCTTCGAGACAAACGAGGTCAAGATAATAGACCTCTCCGAGGAGCGCGATATCAAGGTCACCAAGATAATAGACGACGACAAATATAACATCGACGTTGCGAATTATATCGATATAGGGTGAGGGTGGTAAGGGAATCGGGCCGGGCTCGTTTCCGACCCCGGCTTTTTCATTTGCCTGCCAGGCTGTCGGCGTAAATCCGATTCAGCCCCACCAGCCACTTTTCGACCTCCTGGGACTTGGCGTTTTCGTTGAATTGCGAGAAGTCGCCGGAGATGCTTATTAGCACCTGCCTGTACATGCCTTTGTCTTTATCCAGAAGGTAAGCGCAAAACATGACCGCTCCGGCATCGTAGGCCGTGCGCGTTCGCGGGGAGTAGGGACCGTCTGCCGCCCGGGGAATGAGACGATACATTTCCTGAAGCTCCTTCTGGGGAATTCTGATTATGACCCGATCGGCCAGCGCGTAATTTTGTTCGAGGGCCGCCTGGGCAATATAGCCGCTGTCGGGGCCGGCTTCATCCACTCGATGCCACTGGTCGCCCCGTCCCGATATTCGGTAGGCTTTCATGTACCCATCCCGGTCGATAAACCATCCCCGGTTCTGATATCCCCAGGCATAGTTGACAAACGACTGCTGGAAAAGGACGAGCTGGTCGATACCAGCCTCTGCCTGGTCTTTATTCGCGGTGCGTGTGCAGGAAACAGCGCTTATTAAAATTACTGATATGATAAATAAACCGATTGTTTTCATTGTTCCCCGTCGATAAATCATAATCTCGGGGGGATAATATTCAATAAACTGGGGAAAAATCAAATCATAAAAAACATGCGGCCCACATATAATGTTATTATCGAATTGTGAGGCTATCGATATCATCGAGCTCTTTCATCCACCTATCCAGAACCCCAGCCTCTGGCGCCAGGTTTTCACGGCTGAAATCGCCGGATAGGCTTAGCAGGACCTGCTTGAATTTGCCCCTCTGATAGTCCCAGTAATAGCAAAAATACTGAATCGCTCCGATATCCGCGCCCCGGCTGCGAAGCTCGGAATAGGCGCCATATGCCGCGGGATTGATAAGCCAATATTTCTCCAGTAATTCGGAATCGCTGATTTCGAGAATTTGCCTGTCGGCCTGGCTGTAATTCGCCAATAACGCCTCCCGTGAAATATACCCACTATCGGGCCCGTTTGTGGATGCCAGATTCCAATTCTCGGGGCTCTGGATATAGTATACTTTTGCAGACCCGTCTTTGCCGATAAACCACCCATGATTCTGGTACCCCCAGGCGTCATTGAGATGTGAGAAATGAAACAGCACTTGCTGCTGTATGAAACCCTCATTAGGATTATGAGAGTTATCTTGTCCACATGACAAAATCATTAGTAGTGTTACTAATTGTGACGTGGTTTTTCTCATGGCGCTTCTCCATAGAACATATTCAAATTCCATCCCAATGCCAATTAGCGGAACGCAAAATCGATTATCCGCCTATTTTACAATTTATGCATATAAAAATTCCCCTTGACAGCCACCCGCCAAATTTTTATTATCCCGTCCGATCATTAGCACTCGGTAGCATAGACTGCCAAAATTAATTTGTAAGTGCTTGAAAATAAACAAATTAATGTAAGCGGCTTTTATGGTCGGAAGGAACAAATAGAATTCCGCCAGAGTATAATGCAAATTCGAAATACCTGTAAGTACGATTGATAAGTTTAATCGATTTTATCCAAATGAACTTGTACGCGAAGGAGGAAACGATATGAAGATCAGGCCGTTGGCTGACAGAGTAGTCGTGAAACCGCTCGAGGAGATGGAAATGAAAAAAGGCTCCATCATTATCCCCGACACCGCCAAAGAACGCCCCATGCAGGGCGAGGTGATCGAGGTCGGCCCGGGAAAGAACGAGGAGGGCAAGACGATCCCCATGGAGGTCAAGAAGGGCGACCGCGTCCTCTACGGCAAATACTCCGGCACCGAGGTCACCATCGATGATATCGAGTATTTGATCATGCGCGAGTCCGATATACTCGCTGTCATAGGAAAGTAATTGTGAGTCGTGAGTCATTGGTCGTGAGTTGAGTGTGGCAAAGATCGAGAAATTCGAAGATATCGAGGCCTGGCAGAAAGCCCGGGAGCTTTCGAAGGCCGTCTATATCGTGACTTCCGATGGGATATTTGCCCGCGATTATGGTCTGCGTGACCAGATTCGCCGCGCGGCTGTTTCCATCATGTCAAATATAGCGGAAGGCTTTAATCGAGGCGGGGACCGCGAATTAACTCATTTCCTTTTTCTCGCTAAAGGGTCGGCCGCCGAAGTTCAAGCCCAGCTTTACGTGGCTCTGGACACCGGATATCTGAAACAAGAGCAATTTCAACAACTCTACGATCTTGCAGGTGACATAAGTCGCCTGATTGGCGGTTTTATCCGCTATCTAAAAACTCAAGACTCAAGACTCAGGACTCAAGACTAAAACTTAAGAACAAAACATAAGAAAGGAATATAGATATGGCAAAGATGATTGAATACGATTCGATAGCCCGCGAGAAACTAAAAAAGGGCATAGATAAACTTGCCGATGCCGTCAAGGTGACGCTCGGCCCCAAGGGACGAAACGTCGTAATCGACAAGAAATACGGCAGCCCCACGGTCACCAAGGATGGTGTCACCGTGGCCAAGGAGATCGATCTTGAGGATCCGTATGAAAACATGGGCGCACAGATGGTAAAAGAGGTCGCCTCCAAGACCTCCGACGTTGCCGGCGACGGCACCACCACCGCCACTGTTCTTGCTCAGGCTATCTACCGCGAGGGCCTCAAGAATGTCACCGCCGGGGCCAACCCAATGGCTCTCAAGCGCGGTATCGAGAAAGCCGTAGCCGCGGTTATCGAGGATATCAAAAAAATGTCAAAAGAGGTTGGTGGCAAGACCGAGATCGCCCAGGTCGGCGCCATCTCCGCTAACAACGATATGGACATAGGCCAGCGCATCGCCGATGCCATGGAGAAGGTCGGTAAAGATGGCGTCATCACCGTCGAGGAGGCCAAATCCACCGAGACCACGCTGGAGGTGGTCGAGGGTATGCAGTTCGACCGTGGTTACCTCTCGCCATATTTCATCACCAATCCCGATTCCATGGAAGCTATCATGGAGGAGCCCCTGATCCTGATCCACGACAAGAAGATCAGCACCATGAAGGACCTCCTTCCGATTCTTGAAAAAGTGGCCCAGATGGGCAAAGGCATGCTCGTCATCTCCGAGGATGTCGAGGGCGAAGCCCTGGCGACCCTGGTGGTCAACAAGCTTCGCGGCACGCTGAAAGTCTGCGCCGTCAAGGCCCCCGGGTTCGGCGACCGTCGCAAAGCCATGCTCGAAGACGTCGCGACACTGACCGGCGGCAAAGTCATCTCCGAGGAGCTCGGCTTCAAACTCGAAAACGCGGTCATCTCCGATCTCGGCAAAGCCAAGCGTATCACAATCGACAAGGACAACACCACCATAGTCGAGGGCGCCGGCAAGACCGAGGATATCAAAGGACGGATCAACCAGATCAAACGCCAGATCGACGAAACAACCTCCGACTACGATCGTGAGAAGCTGCAGGAGCGGCTGGCCAAGCTGGCCGGCGGCGTGGCGGTCATAAATGTCGGCGCGGCCACCGAAACCGAGATGAAGGAGAAGAAGGCCCGCATAGAGGACGCTCTTCACGCCACCCGGGCGGCGGTCGAGGAAGGTATCGTGCCGGGCGGCGGCGTGGTTTACCTGCGTTCCGCCAAGGCGGTCGATAGCCTCAAGCTCGAAGGCGATGAGCTGGTCGGCGCCAGGATCATCAAGAAAGCGCTCGAGGAGCCTATCCGCCTGATCGCCGAGAACGCCGGTGTCGAGGGCGCAATCGTCATCGACAAGGTGATCGGCAAGGATGTCAATTACGGTTACAACGCCGAAACAGAGCAGTATGGCGACATGGTCAAGATGGGTGTTGTCGACCCGACCAAGGTTTGCCGCACGGCCCTGCAAAACGCGGCCTCAATTGCCAGCCTGCTTCTGACCACCGAGGCGATCATTGCCGACAAGCCCGAGAAGAAGGAAGCCATGCCCCCAATGCCTCCCGGCGGCGGCTACGGCGGAGATATGTACTAAAATAGCCAATAGCCAATAGGCATTAGCCAAGAAAGTGCCGTCGGGTCGTAAGACCCGGCGGCCTTTTGGTATAAAATCTCGCTAATTGGCATTTGCCCTGTCAGGCGTGGCCCGTCCGCCGGCAACATGGCCGCTCGACTCGTCCTTTCAAAAATTCCCCATAACATTTGGAACCATTCTTTGGGTTTTCCGTTGAAATAAAAAATACCAGGACCAATTGTGGGTCGGATGGGGCAGGACAAAAGGGAGCAGGAATAATAAGGCGGAGCTTCTAAGCAAATTCCGCAATCTTTTAGCCAGAATAGACATCCAGAGCGGATGCAACAGCGAGGTGTATATGAACGCAAGAGAGGTCTTAGTCGGCAATTTGGCCAACCTGTACAGCAAGTTGAACGAAATGGATGCTATAATAGAGCGTTTTTATGAAAACCTGAATAAAAACATGCAGGAGGCGGCTGATAATGAGGCCCTGCGTCTGCTTGAACTGGAACGCGACGAAACATTTCAGCTGGCGCGGACTTTTGCCATGAGACTCATCAGTTTGGATCGTCAATTATTGGGCGGCGCCTAATCAACATAACTATAAGGCCGTCCGGTGGATGTGGCATGACAGGCCCCGCCCGGCGGCCTTATTTTTTGTGGTGTCGGGTCGCCTGACCTGACACTTAAGCGGCAGAATCTTCGCGAGCCACAATTTATTGTGACCGTCACGGTATTTTTTTCATAAGTGCAAGATTTTCCTTGACAACTATACAAATGTGCAGTATTATAATGTGCATATTAGGCTGGACTCTCGGTCCCGCAAAATAACTCATCCGCCATCGGTGGATAAAATCATCGGAGGCCTTTGTATGGTCAGGAAAATGGAATACGACCTGTTTGCCGCCCAGAAGCGATGCCGCTGCGGCGAAAATATGATTTTCGACGGCGATCTCATGGTCTGCACGGGATGCTATAACGTCTTCTGCCCCAGCTGTTTCAATTACGCTGTCACCGAGGGCGGCTGTTTCGCCTGCCCGGTCTGCGGCTGGAGCGCCTGTGCTTGACAAGATGTGTCATCGCGAGTCCCGCAACCGTGTGGCGGGACGTGGCGATCTCACTGCAAAAGACCGGACTTATCAGAATGCCATGAGATTGCTTCGTCGTCCAAATGGACTCCTCGCAATGACCACGATTCTTTACCGACCAGGGATCACGCATGAAAATTGAATACCTTACCCGTTATGGCTTGCCGGAGCACCTTGTCAAGCGCTGGGCGTCCGATGGCATGCGAATGCTTCTGCCGATCCAGGAATCATCGGTGACACGTTTCGGCATACTCGATGGCAAGAGCATGGTCATCTGCGGGCCGGGGACCTCGGGCAAGACGTTCTGCGGGGAATTGGGGGCGCTCTCGCGGGTAGCGGCGCGATGTCGGGCGGTTTTCCTGGAGCCTCTCAAGGCTGTGGCCGAGGAAAAGCTCCGGACCTTCGTCACGCGATACTCGCCTCTGGGTATCAAGACAGTCCTGTCGACACGCGACTACACCGCACACGATCGCGATATCTTCTTAAAAAAGTTTGATATCGCGATTTTCATTTATGAGAAATTTAACTCGCAGACATCGAGCGATATCTCATTAATCAAAAACGCCTCCTGCTTCGTCATCGATGAATTCCAGATGATCTCCGACCCCAAACGAGGAATCGAGTTGGAGCTGGCGGCCATGAAAATCAGGCGTTTCAATCCCGAGGCTCAGATCATCGTCCTCATGGGAAGCGGCTCCGCGCCGGATAAGATATCGGAATGGCTGGGTATTCCGGCCCTGAACGAGAGCCATCGGCCGGTGGAGCTGCGTCTGGGGGTGCTCTGTGGAGGCAAGTACCATTTTAGGGAATTCAACCATAAATCCGAGGGTGACGAACAATGGACCCGGCCGTCTGCAGGCGGGGAGCTTGCCCCTTGCGAAACAGACCATATGCCAATCCGGGGCCTGGAGGCCATCAAACACCTCGTCGATCAGGGCGAACAGATATTGATCTTCACGCGCTCCAAGAATATCGCGATGGCGCTGGCGCATGAGCTAGCCTCGGCGCTGGAACTGGAATCGGCCAAGCGAGCCCTGGGATCTCTGAAGGAATGCCCGCCCTCGATACAGAATGAGGGGCTGGCCCGATGCCTTCGGCACGGCGTTGCCTTTCATCACGCCGATCTCGATGAGTATCAAAGGCGGCTGGTTGAGCAGGGCTTCCGTGACGGCGAGATCAGGGTCTTGTCGTCAACCTCGACATTGGCTGTGGGTGTCAATCTTCCGGCGCGAAACGTGTTTATCGAGACGATGAAATATTCCGGCGACAAAACCGGCGAATCCAACTCGGTCGTGCCGCTTTCGGGTATCGATTTTCATCAGGCGGCCGGCCGGGCAGGACGGTTCGGTATCCAGCGTGATTTCGGACGCGCCATCATGACCGCCGATACACCGTTCGAGCAGGAGATCCTCTGGGATAAATATGTCTATTCGCAATGCCAGGACCCGTCGCCGGGACTCAGCCGCGAGGATATCCCCGAGATGACGCTCCTGGCAATCGCCTGCGGCGCGGCGGCCGATCCCGATGAGGTCATCCACATCTGTGGCAGGACTTATGCCGCATACTGCGGGGTGCTCGGTACTGATATCGAGGGATGCGTCAACCAGGCGCTTGTCCATCTCGAAAAATACGGTTTGATAAGGATTAAGAGCTGGGGAAAGATTGAGACGACCGCCGCCGGGCAGGCAGCCGGCTCTACTGGTCTGCGAGTGAAATCAGCGGCCGAAATAATCGAGCGAGTATCCTCAAAAGAGGCGCGAACGACATACGACTGGCTGGCAGTGACGGTCGGCCTGTCGGAGTGGCGAAACGAATGCGGCAAGTATTGCCTCGAGGTTCGCTCGCCGCAAATGCTGGTGGCCCGGATTTACGAAATAATGGGGGAGGAGACGATCCTGTCATCACCAATCCTATCTGGCCGGATACAAAACGCTGCCGACACGAAGATGCGAAACGAATTGGCCTCGCTTCTTTTCGCATCGGAGTGGTCCTCGGGCAGGCCCACTCATGAAATGGAACGGTTTTTCGGACGGGGCGCCGGCGGCCTCAAGCGCGACTCATCCACCATGGCCTGGATATTGTCGTCGATTGGGCGCCTGATACGGGCCGTGTCATCGAAACGGGATGATAACTGCGCCGAAAACCTCGAGAGGCTCGCCGAGATGATCCGTTTCGGTGTCGATGAGAAGCGCCTGCCACTGGCGAAGGCGCTCGATATCGACCGCGAGTTTGTCGCGCGGTTATATGAGATCGGTATCGACTCAGTCGAATCCCTGGTGGCTGCCGATACCGGCTCATTGGCAACCATCCTTCCGGGCACCGTCTATGATAAGGTAATCCGTCGATGCGAAAAACTTAGAGCCAGTCCACCCGAAAGCGCGGGTTCCGCCAACTCCGCCATGAAACGTATCGTCTTCACCGGCAACAACGACAAACTGAAGAACGAGGTCGTAATCGCCGGCAAATCGGTCTGGCTCCAACCGCGGCAGTATGCATACCTCCAGAAGCTCTGGGCCGCGCACAATAGCGGCTCGCCGTGGGTGCCCAAGGAGGCGCTCGATATCAGCCCTTACCAGGCCAAGTATATCAGCAAGCTCAACAAGCATTTGAAAGACGCCGGCGTCGAATTACGAATCGCCTCCAACGGCCGCGGCGGGTATGCGATAAGATTGTGACGTGGCGGCTCGTCTCCGAGTGGTGTCAGGTCCTCAGACCTGACACATTCCATAATCAATTTGACATGTTTGTGCTGTCGGGTCGCCTGACCCGACATCCAGCGTCGTGTCGGGTCTCCGCGCCCGACACTGTTCTCATATCAATTTGACATGCCCCAGCCTATTATATAACATACCCCCATGAAAGAGCGCAATTACGCCGATCTGAAATCGTTCGCGGCCGAGATGGGCGCCGACCTCCTTGGTGTCGCCGAAACTGCACGGATCGAAAGATATATCGATGATGAGATAAAATCCGAAACGGCAAGGTTGCCTTATGTAGTCAGTGTCGGAATCAGGCTTCAGAAATCGGTCCTGAATACGCTCATTGACCGGCCCAACCAGATATACAAGACGCACTACCGCCAGGTTAATGCTGCCCTGGACCAGCTGACTCACGACCTCGCCCGGTATATTCAGAATAAAGGCTTTAATGCCTTGCCTGTCGCGGCCTCGTTCATCCTCGACTGGCAGAAGCAAAACGCCCATGTCTCGCATAAGCACGCTGCCCTGGCGGCTGGAATGGGATTTTTGGGCCGCAACAACCTCCTTGTCCATCCCCAATACGGAGCGGCTGTCAGGCTGTCGTCGGTTTTCACCGACATGCCGCTGTCGGTCGATCAGCCGATTCCCAACGATTGCGGCGAGTGCCTGGCATGCATGGCCGCCTGTCCCGCCGATGCTATCGACCTGGACCATTTCGATTTTGATAAATGCTATGCCCAGATCAAGGAATTCTCGCATCACAACAACTACAATCTTCTCATCTGCGGCCTTTGCGTGAAAGCGTGCCTGGAACGGGTCCAGAGCGACGGCGATGCCCGCGGATAAGCCAAAAGTCCGGCCGGTCAAGTTGATTGCCGGTGTGCTCTTTCAGCGCGATATCACCCTGCCGCATGTCGAAACTCGTCTGATAGAAGCATTCGGCCCGATAGATTATATGTCGCCGACGTTTGATTTCACTTTCACCGATTACTACCTCTCGGAGACGGGGGGTAATCTCCAGAAGCAGTTCTATTCGTTTGAGCGCCTGATTTTGCCCGATTCATTGGCCGATATCAAGCATGCCGCTATCGCAATCGAGGCTGGTTTCGCCGGGCCGGGCGGCCGCTCTGTCAATATCGATCCCGGATATCTTGAGGAATCGAAACTGGTCCTGGCCTCAACCAAGAACTTCTCGCATCGGATATACCTGCGCGATAACATCTGGGCCGAGGTTACCATGCGCTACATGCGCGGCAAATTTGTTACCCACGAGTGGACCTATCCCGATTATTCCCAGGACCTGGCGATAGATTTTCTCTGCCACGCCAGGGAAATATATAGAAGGCAATTAGCAGTCTTCGACACCTCGGAGTGATCTTATAGCCAATTTCGGACCCCAAACCCGGCATCCGAATCCTGTTGACAACCGCTATCAGTATCACCATATTAGCCCCATGAGATACTGGTCCAAAAAGCTCTATGACCATTGATCCCTCGAACTAAGCGGGATTGGTATCCCGTTATAGCCCGTTATATGTATTTATAAATTATCAATTTAGAGCGATTAATTAGTTTGAAAATCAAAAATATGGAGCTTCGAGGCATTTATGAATAGAAAACGGATCATTATCATGGGAGCCGCCGGACGAGACTTCCATAATTTCAACCTGCTGTACCGCAACAGGAAAGAATATGAGGTCGTGGCCTTCACGGCCACCCAGATACCCGATATCGACGACCGCAAATACCCGGCTCGCCTGGCCGGAAAACTCTACCCCCGGGGAATTCCAATATATCCCGAACACGAGATCTACTCGCTTATAGCCGGAAAAAAGATAGATGAGGTCGTCTTCTCCTACTCCGATGTCAGCTACGGTTACGTCATGTCGAAAGCCGCCTCGATCAACGCCTGCGGGGCGCATTTCAAGCTGGTCGGCGGTTTCCCCACGATGCTCAAATCGACCAAGCCGGTTATCGCGGTCTGCGCTGTCAGAACCGGAAGCGGCAAATCGCAGACAACGCGCAAAATCTGCGAAATATTGAAAGATATGGGACTCAAGGCCGCCGTCGTCCGTCACCCAATGCCATATGGCGATCTCACCAGGCAGATCTGCCAGCGATTCGCGAGCCTCAAGGACCTTGACCGCCACGACTGCACGATCGAGGAGCGCGAGGAGTACGAACCTCATATCATGCGCGGCCAGGTGGTCTATGCCGGAGTTGATTACGAAGTCATCCTGCGCAATGCCGAGAAAGAGGCCGATGTGGTGGTCTGGGATGGCGGCAACAACGACCTGCCCTTCTTCATGCCGGACCTGCATATCACGATTGTCGACCCCCATCGCCCCGGCCACGAAAGAGGGTATTATCCCGGCGAAACGAACCTGCTTTTAGCCGACGTTGTCGTGGTCAACAAGATCGATACCGCACCGTTCGAGGGTATCGAGGCTGTGCGGGCCTCTATCAAACAGCTTAACCCTGCCGCCATATTGGTCGAAGCTGCCTCGCCAATCCATGTCGATAATCCTGATCTGATCCGCGATAAGCGCGTTTTGGTGGTGGAGGACGGCCCCACGCTCACTCATGGTGAAATGGCCTATGGCGCCGGTGTCGTGGCGGCGCAGAAATATGGCGCCAGAGAGCTGGTCGATCCCCGCCCGTATACCGTCGCCTCGATTACGGAGACATTCAAAAAATACCCCGCTATCGGCACGCTTCTGCCAGCCATGGGTTATGGTAAGAAGCAGATCAAGGATCTCGAGACGACGATTAACCGCGCAAAATGTGACGCTGTCATAATCGCGACCCCGATTGACCTTAACCGCATCATCAAGATCAACAAGCCGACTGTCAGGGTGGGGTATGACCTGCAGGAGATCGGGATTCCCAACCTCTCCGACGTGCTCGGCGAATTTTTCGGCAACTCCAAAGAGATTGCGGGGCCGCGCCGGAAAAAAACGACATCAAAGAGGAGCCCTCGGAAACCGGCCAGGGCCTGAGATGCTCGGGAGAATCAGACGGGTGGTATGGTGATGGTGAAACGAAATATGAGAAGCGCCAAGAAAGCGGTTGTGGCGCTTGGCGGAAACGCCATATCGATGCGCGACCGCCCCGATTCGATACCGAATCAATTCGACAACACCTACGAGAGCCTCGATTCGATAATCGAACTGATCAGGCACGGATATAAACTGGCCATAACTCATGGCAACGGCCCGCAGGTGGGAAATGCCCTCTTGCGGGTCGAGCTTTCCAAGGGCAAAGCGCCGATCCTGCCGCTCTACATCTGCGTGGCCGACCTCCAGGGCGGTATGGGGTACATGATTGAGCAGACGCTTCAGAACCGCCTGAAGGAAAAAGGGACCAGACGCAACGTGACCACCCTGGTGACTCAGGTGGTGGTCGACCAGGACGATCCCGATTTCGCCGATCCGACCAAATTTGTCGGCCAATTCTACCGCAAAGATATCGCCCATAGGATGGCCGGCGAGATGGGATGGCAAAAAATCAAGCCATTCCCCGGCGACAAACTCGGCCGCTGGCGGCGTGTCGTGGCCTCACCCCGTCCGATGGAAATGGTCGAAAGCCGGGTCATTAAGCAACTGGTCGAGGAGGGCGTTATCGTGATCGCGGCCGGCGGCGGTGGAATTCCGGTTGTCCGCAAGGATGGTAAGCTACAGGGGGTCGATGCCGTAATCGACAAGGACCGGGCGGCGGCGGTGCTGGCCCGCGAAATCGAGGCCGAACTCCTCATCATCCTGACCGACATCGACCGTGTGGCGATCAATTACGGCACGCCTAATCAGAAATGGCTCGGCCAGGTGGCCTTGAAGAAGATGATCGAATATTACAATGACGGCCAGTTCCCGCCCGGCTCGATGGGTCCCAAGGTCGAGGCCGCCATCAGTTTCCTCCAAAACGGCGGCAAACAGGTAATTATCACCTCAATCGAAAAAGGGTTCGAAGCCGTCCGCCGCAAAGCCGGAACCAGGATAGTGCGGTAGTTCGGCGCAAATTCGTTCATTGCTATAATTTGTATAAGTCATTAGCGTATATTTAATTATATAATTTTGTTCATTATATGGCTTTGTTCAATAATATTGAACAAGGCGAGATAATGAAATAATCTTTGACTTCTGTTCATTAATTACATATGTTCAATATTATTGAACAGCCGATAATAATGAACAAGGTAGGAATAATATGAATGAAAGAGAATTTGAAATTTTGGGCCAAGCAACAGCTGCTCTAGAGATGGCCACAAAGGCAGAAGTCGAAGTGGACCCCATAGAATGGGAGACACCTCCGGAGCTACCCCTAAGAAGAGCCCACGCGAGACTGAAAATAAAGATAGCGGGGAAAGAAACCGTGTATATGGTCGAAGTCAAAACCGCTATTACCACCGCGGTCATGGGAATCATGGTAAATCAACTGCGCGCGCAGCGGTTGAAATGGCTGCTTGTTGCCCCATATATTCCTTATGGCTACGCAAAAACTCTACGAGAAATGGGAATTCCATTTATCGATACCGCGGGTAATGCATATATAGACGAGCCGCCTATTCATATCGATATACAAGGCAGGCGACCGGAAGGCATGGAGTGGCCAAAGCTGGCGGAAAAAGGCATGTTGAGGCAAGCCGGCCTTCGTGTGGTTTATGCGCTAATATGTAAAAATGAATTAGTTAACGCAACATTTCGGGAGATAGCGGATGCGGCCGGAACCGCTTTAGGGACGGTTGATCGCGTTTTCAAAAATTTAAGAAAACGGAATTTCATCGTGGAAATAGATAATCGTGGCCGACGGCTAATAAACAAAAGGGAATTGATAGACTGGTGGGTTAAAGAATATGCGGAAAAACTGCGCCCTCGGCTCCTATTGGGAAAGTTTGAAACCGATGACTATGAAAGATTTCAACTAACAGATATAACAAGATTCAATGCCAAGTGGGGCGGTGAGAAGGCCGCAGCAATAATGACAAATTATCTAAGACCGGAGATATACACTATATATGCCCGAATACCAATTAATGATCTCATTCTGCAAATGAGATTACGAGCCAGACCTAAAGGCAAGATAGAAATACGCGAGCGATTTTGGAATTTTGAGGACGAAGAATACATAAGAGAGCGAGTTCATTCAATTCTAGTTTATGCCGATCTTCTGGCAACCGGCGACCAAAGGAACATCGAAACGGCAAAGATAATTTATGACGCCATCATCGCAATGGAAAATTGACAAGACGCGATTCGAAGCAATCGCGGATTTCGATAAGATTGCCAAGAAAATCGGCATACCCTATCTTCTGGTTGGAGCAGCGGCAAGGGATTTAATCAATGATTCCATTGGAATTGCAGGCTACCGGATGACACATGATATCGATATGGCTATACGGGTGCCAGATTGGGACAAGTTCAACGAGCTATCCTCCGATATGCTTGGGAGCGGCAAATTCAGCAAAGGCAAGACCCCCCGACATAGGCATTTTCATTTATCGACGGGTCTACAATTAGATTTATTGCCGTTCGGTTCAATCGATGGCGACGATCATGTCATTCGCTGGCCCGCTCCAGATCATACAAGTATGTCCACTCTTGGCTTCGAAGAAGCTTATAAAAGCGCAATAGATGCGAAAATTTCGAGAAATCCCGACATTACAATTAAAATTTCTTCTCGGCCCGGGCTCGCCATAATGAAGTTAATTGCCTGGAACGATAATCATGCGGGCCGTGCCAAGGATGCTCAGGACCTGCTGCATATGATCCGCAATTATCTCGATTTGGCCAACATCCAACGACTATACGAAGATCACGCTAATATCGCGGGAGCGGAAGACTTCGATTTTGAATGTGCCGGTGCACGGTTAATGGGTCGAGATATTGCATCCTTGGCCAGCCCGCGAGTTCTGACCGAAATAGATGATGTTTTGATGAGAGAAACCCAGGACGAGTGTGATTTCGAATTGGTATTAGACATGGTCGGTAGCCCGTCCGAAAGAGAGTATCGCCATGAGGAGATTTTGCGGCTTATAAAGAGCTTATGGGACGGCGTTCGCGACGTAAAGGAGAGGCATGACGGAAAATTCTGATTCCGAGTAATTTATCCGAATTCACCCCATAATCACAACGGCCCGATAAAATACCGGGCCGCGTGATATGGCAACCGATTGGTCGCCGTGTTTATCCCCCCGCCTTTTACTTCGCCGAAACCTACTTTATCTTTGCTATCGCCTCCGGCCTTACCATGGAATATTCCATGCCGTTCCTGTTGTAGCTGGCAAGTTCGGCGAATGTCTTTGAAGCCGGCTCTTTCTGGCCCGCCTTTTCATACGAAAGACCCAGGTAATATTTATAGTACGGTTCATCTGGCACACCCTGCTTGAGCTCGCTGATGGCAGTCGGGTAATCCTTTCGATAATAGGCCAGAAGCCCCGCCAGAGCGTGATAGTTCTGCATCTGATTTAGGTCGTCCTTGGGTTCAATCGCATTCAGATATTCCGCCAATTTGGCCTTTGCCTCGTCGTTTTTACCTTGATGAGCCAGAATATTGGCCTCTCTTACAATGCAATTGCGAAGATATGATTTGTTCATGTTTGAGGTTATCTGGGGACCGGCGGCCAGTTCGCGAACCACGGCCACCTGCTTCATGGCATTATCGAAATCGCCTTTCTCCATGTAGATATACCCCAGCGTCCCATTTATTGAGATCTCCGAATAAATGTCGTTCCTCGCCTTGACGAAACTAAGTTCGTCCTTAAAGGTCTCTATCGCCTTATCGAGATTCTTTTCATGCAAATAGGAGACCGCTGTCCAATAGAACTGACCGGTCGTATCGCCCACGCTCTTGGCATGCGCCAGTATTTCATTGTACTTGGCCCTGCCGTTTGCATACTCACCTTTGAAAACGAGATTGTGGCCGAGCCCGGCAATCGATGGCGTAAAATTCGGATCTATTTTCAATGAATTGCCGTATTCCTTCATGGAATTATCATAATCACCCATCCAGAGGTAGATTTCGCCCATCGAATCATGCGGATTAGGCTCCTCAGGCTTGAGCTCCGCATATTTCTGCAATGCCTTTATCGCCTCCGGGTATTTTTCCATATAGGCCAGAAGGTAACTAAGTTGATTATATGCGACCGCGAAACCCGGATCGATCGATATGGCTTTGTTATATTCCCTTTCGGCATCTGCATATTCCTGACGACCTCCGAGGAAAGAGGCATAGAAAAGATGAGCCCGTTTCCCGTTCGGGAAAAGCGCAACCAGTTTGCGATAGTTTTCCCTGGCCAACTCCGGCTTGTTGTCGTTCATGGCCTGGTCCGCGAGGATTGCCAGCCGCTCAGACTCCGAGGCCTTGGGGGCCAGTTCGACCGCCTTGTTCAGTCGCGTCAGGTAATCCTCTGTGGATGTTGCCGTGGCGGCCCAGTAATCATAAGCAATGGCGAATTCAGGGT
>Ga0315293_10000392_pt1 | contig 40306 bp, 46 predicted proteins | sample YL17G13_20_MG_FD_203071 | JGI IMG/M metagenome (GOLD analysis project Ga0315293, IMG submission 203071) | Sediment microbial communities from Yellowstone Lake, YNP, Wyoming, USA - YL17G13_20 | ecosystem: Environmental > Aquatic > Freshwater > Lake > Sediment | place: USA: Wyoming | collected... | reverse complement strand
AAATAATTACTAAAACTATCTCAATTAATATTTAGATATTTCCAACAGCTTCGGAAAAATATTTTATATAATACTACTTATTCTATCTTTTAGGTAGTGATTAAAATAAAAAAAATAATTGCTTCACTTATTTATAGAAGATTTATAGCCATCTAAAATTAGAAGCTTCTAGGTTGGCAATTAATTTTATGCTCAAAATCAAATATGCTTTTTATTCGTTTTAATCTTAAATTAACCACATCCGTGTTGTACTGGGCCATCATTCTCTATCTTCTTAAGGTATTTTTCTGGATTATTATCAAAGACCTTTTTACATCCTGGTGCACAAAAGTAATAATTTTTTTCTTGGTACTCACTTTTAAACTTTGCGGTCTTTTCATCTACTTTCATCTTGCATACTGGATCAATAACCATTATTTTTCACCTCCTTTTGTATTGCCCCCCTCTTTACCGGTGGGATATACCTTTTTAATAGCAGAGAAAGACTTATCACGGTTACAGAACTCATCGCCATAGCTAACCCGGCAAGTTCAGGTTTAAAAATAATTCCGAAAAACGGATATAATATTCCTGCCGCCAAAGGAATAAGGGCAGCATTATAAGCAAAAGCCCAAAAAATATTTTGTTTAATTCTTGAGATTACCTTTTTACTTAATTGTATGGCTGCAACTGCATCTAAGAGATCATCTTTTATAAGCACTATATCTCCACTTTCTATGGCTATATCTGTACCGCTCCCTATGGCAATTCCCACATCTGCCTGAGCAAGGGCTGGTGCGTCATTAATCCCATCTCCCACAAAGGCAACTACTTCTCCTTTTTCTTGCAGTTTTTTTACTTCCTTAGCCTTATCTTGAGGCAAGACTTCCGCTAATACCTGGTCAATTCCAGCTAGTTGAGCTACAGCCTTTGCAGTTCTAATATTATCACCAGTAATCATAAAAATATTAAATTTCATTTCCTTTAATGCTTTAATTGCTGCCTTAGTGGTTTCTTTTAAGGTATCAGTAATGGCAATTAAACCAGCCACTTGGTGATCAAAAGTAATCACGGTTACTGTCTTTCCTTCAATTTCAAGTTGAAAAATTCTTTTTTCAATCTCCTCAGGTAAATAAATATTTTTTTCTTTTAAAAGGGTTCTGTTACCTATCAATATTTCTTTCCCTTCAACTTTTGCTATTACACCTTCCCCTCGAAAAGTGTTAAAACTTTCGCTGCTAAGAAGTTCAATCCCGCTCTCTTTAGCTTTTTTGACAATTGCCTCGGCAAGAGGATGCTTTGAATTATTTTCCACACTGGCTACCATTTTTAATAATGTTTTATCTTCCATTCCAATACTATAAATATCTGTAACTTCTGGTTTCCCCTTAGTTAGAGTTCCCGTTTTATCAAATACTACGGTGGTAATTTTTTCAGATACTTCTAGAGCTTCACCATTCTTAATCAGAACACCAAGTTCAGCTCCTCGACCTATTCCTACGGTCACCGCAGTGGGAGAGGCTAGCCCAAGAGCACAGGGACAAGCTATCACCAAAACCGAAATTAAACTAGTTAAAGCAAAAAGTAGGGTGTTACCGAGAATTAAATACCAGGCTATAAAGGAAAAAATAGCAATTGCTAATACTACTGGAATAAAATAATTCACTGCTCTATCCGCAATTCTTTGAATGGGAGGTTTTGAACCTTGAGCCTCTTCTACCAGCCTGATGATCTGAGATAGCACCGTATCTCTTCCTACTTTTTTAACCCTAAATCTAATTACCCCATTTTTATTAATAGTTCCACCAATAACCTCAGCACCATTTTCTTTTAAAGTCGGAATAGATTCCCCGGTAATCATTGACTCATCTACATAACTTTCTCCATCAATCACTTCGCCGTCTACGGAAATTTTCTCCCCCGGTTTAACCACTAACAGATCATTTATTCTTACTTCTTCTACAGATATTTCCTCTTCTTTAAAAATTAAGAGCAATTTACTAATTAACATTTCTTTAGGGAGATAGGCAAAATCTTTATGCTGGTAACGGTAAATTCTGCAACTGAATGTTTTATTAATCTTCCCTTCCAGATCTCTTTTATTTACTAAAACAGTAGGCGATCCAAAAAAGGGATAATCTTGAAAATTTTCTTTACTTACTTCTGTTAATTGGATAGCCACAGAAACATTTAGCACCTTCAGGGCATCGGTCACCTGTTCAATGGTTTTATGGTAATTTGGACAATCCCTAAAATATAAAATTTCCAGCTCTATATTTTTAGGCCTTAAAACTATAGCTTTCTTTGGCTGTAAGCCCATTAATTTTTTAATCGCTTCTGAAGTCTTCACTTTAGCCTTCGCCTCTAAGTATCGCCCCATAGTAAGAAAGGTGGCTAGAAATACTGCTGTTTCGTAGAATAAAAATTTACTGGAAAGTATAAAATTAAAAGTAGCCAAAAGACTTGCCAAAAAGGCAACTCCTATTCCCATAGAATACATAACATCCATATTAAGATTCCTATTTTTAAGAGAGCGATAAGCGGCCTTAAAAATAGGATAGCTGATATAAACAAAAACAGGAGTGGAAATAAATAACATTAGATAGGCTACTGGAAAGGGTAAATTAATTGGAATATACATAAGAATCATCAAAAGAATGCCGGTAGTAAATCCCACCATAATCCTACTACGTTTTTCTATTAAATTCTTTTCTCTCGAAATTTTTTCAAAATCTTCTGCTTCTTCTCCTGCTATTCCTAAAAATTGATATCCAGTTGCTTCTATAGTTTTTTTTAGGTCTGCTGGGGTTATGATATTTGGATTATAAGTAATAAACGCTTTTTCAGCAGCAAGATTAACATTAACCTCTATAATCCCATCCAGTCCTTGAAGTGAATTTTCTATGGTTTTTACACAAGCAGCACAAGTCATTCCTCCAATCTTAAGTTCAATTTTTTTTAACTGTTCTATAGTCATATTTTCGCCTTTAAAAAACAAAATTTAGTCTATCGCTTTCTCGCTCAGCCCTTTATGGCGGACATTTTCCACATGTTGAACGGAATAAGGTAGTGCTTAAGTAGCGGTCTCCCCGATCAGGTAAAATTACTACGATTATTCCAGAATGCATCTGCTTGGCTACCTCAAAAGCTCCTGCAACTGCAGCACCACTAGACATACCCACAAAGATACCTTCTTTGGTAGCAAGTAATCTGGTCATTTCATAAGCTGGGTCATCCTTAACGGTAATCTTCTCATCTAATTTTTCTGAATGATATATTTTGGGGACAATCGACTCTGCCATATTTTTTAGTCCTTGTATCTTATGCCCTACTATTGGTTCAACACCAACAATCTTAACTTGTGGTTTCTTTTCTTTTAAATATTTAGCTACTCCCATTAAAGTTCCACCAGTCCCTATACCAGCAACAAATATATCTATTTCTCCCTCAGTTTGGGAAAATACTTCCGGACCAGTAGTCTCATAATGAGCCAGAACATTATTCTCATTTTCAAATTGATTAGGCATGTAATACTTATCAGGTTCTTCAGAAATAAGTTGATGAGCCTTTCTGATCGAACCATCGGTAGATTCATTGGCGGGAGTAAGTATTATTTCGGCTCCAAATGCTTCGATGATACTACGTCTTTCTACACTAACACATTCGGGCATACAAAGTTTTACTTTATACCCTTTCGCTGCTCCTATCATAGCTAGAGAAATTCCGGTATTTCCTGAAGTAGGCTCTAATATTATCTTTTCTCTGCTAAGTTCTCCTGACTCTTCCGCTTTTTTTATCATATAATAGGCCGGACGGTCTTTAATTGAACCACCAGGATTACAACCTTCAAGCTTTCCAAATATTTTTACTTTGGAATTTTCAATTAAATTATTAAATTTAACCAGTGGGGTATGGCCAATTGCTGATAATATATTCATAAATTTCACCTCTTTTATCTTTAGTAATAATGGAGTACAACGGTCACCATTAATTTGCTTTGTTTTGCAAATTTACTAAATCCTCTAAAGTAACAGAACTGAGCATCCCAGAAATTGTTTCATCTAACTTTTCCCATATATCTCTGGTTACACATTTGGAAACCCGAGAACAAACAGAGGGATTTTTTACACATTCTACTAGGCTCAAATTCCCTTCCAGGGCTTGTATGATCTCTTTAAGAGTTATTTGTGAAAGAGACTTGGCTAACCTATACCCCCCATGAGCTCCTCGAGAAGAACTTATCAACCCACTTGTTTTAAGAGGGATAACCAATTGACTTAAATATTTTTCGGAAATCTCTTCCTTTTTGGCAATATCCTTTAAAAAGATATTCCCCTTATCAAAATTTAAAGCTAACTCCAACATAAATCTGGTTCCATATCTTGCTCGAGTAGAAAGTCTCATAAAACCACCTCATTTAATTACTATTAAAACTACCTTATTAGTAGTAATAATAATATAAAAAAATATTTTTGTCAACTATTAAATTAGTATCGAGTATATCGTATTGCGTATTGTGTTAGGTTTCTTTTTTGTCATTGCGAGGAATGAAATGACGAAGCAATCTCAATCCAAGATTGACACGCTCTGATAAATCAGAGCTCGCAATGACATAAAATAGAGTAGACTATTAACTGAAAACTGTGAACCGAAAACTTGCTTTAAACATTAAATCGAAAATTAATTATATCACCATCTTCGATTAGGGCATCTTTCCCTTCAATTTTTAATAATCCATTTTCTTTTATCTTAGGCATAGAACCCAGATTAACTAAATCCTGATATTTTGCTATTTCTGCTCGGATAAAACCTCTTTCTATATCTGAATGCACTTTTCCGGCGGCCTTCTTGGCTATAGTACCTTTTTTAATAGTCCAAGCCTTAACTTCATCTTCGACAACAGTGAAAAACGATATCAATCCCAGGTGCTTATAACATACTCGCGACAATCTTTCAATCCCCGTTTCTTTTAATCCCAAATCCTCTAAAAATAATTTTCTCTCTTCTGGTTCCAATTGATTTATTTCCATCTCTATTTTTCCACAAATATTAATACTCGCCATATTATTACCTTTAATGAATTGACCTAATTTTTCTTTTTGAAGATATGAGTCTGCTCTAAATTGTTCTTCGCTAAAATTCAGGGCAATAATTATCGGTTTTAGGGTATAAAAACTAAAACCACTTATCTTTTTCATTTCATCTTCGGGAAATTCAAGATTAGAAAGAAATTGATCATCACTCAGGCCTTGATTACATTTCTCTAAAATCTCTATTTCTATTAATTCCTCGTGATTTAATTTTTGTTTAGATTTTTTTAAACGCTCTAATCGATTTTCTACTACCTCCAAATCTCTAAGTAAGAGCTCATATCTTAAATTTTCTATCTGAATAATAGGATTTTTTTCACTGGCCACTGCTGGATCCTCAAACAATCTAATCACTAATAAGAGGGAATCGGCATCCTGAATAAGACTGAATATTTCTGCCTTCTCTTTTGAAGGTAATTCCGGAGAAATTCCCCCAATATCTATAAACTCGATGGTAGCATAAGTAGTCTTCTTGGGATGATAAAGGGAACTTAAATAATCTATTCTCTGGTCATAAACATTAGCTATTCCTATATTTTTAGTACCTTTTGAAGAATAAATAGAAACCTCTTTATGTTGCCCGGTAAGGAGATTAAATAGAGTAGTCTTGCCTACTAAAGGCAGGCCTACAATTCCAATTTTCATTTTTTCTTCCCCCCATTTTGTATCTCGTATCTCGTGAATCGTATCTCGTAAAGAAATAGTGTTATTTCATTATAACAAATACATTCCGAAAATAAAAATAAGAATTATTCATTCGTATTGAGTATCGAGTATTGAGTATTGCGTTAATAGAAAGAAAAGATTCCAAAAAAAACAAAAATAATATAAAAGAAATGAGAAAGGTAAAAAATAAAAGAAAATAATTTATAAAAACTAGATCTTATTTATATTTCCATTATCCATCAGGTAAATACAATTAGTCGTCTTTTTTAAAAATTTTTTATCATGGGAGATAATTATATAGGATAGGCAGGGATTATTATTTAAAATTTGAATCATCTGGGCGATAGTTTTTTCATCCAACCAGGTCACCGGTTCATCAAGAAGTAAAATCTTCTGCTGCATAGCCCATACAGTAGCCATAGAAACTAATCTTTTTTCACCATAAGAAAGATTATAAGTAATTCTGTCTTCAAAATTAGATAAACCCAATATTTCTAAAGTATCTTTCAAAATTTTTTTAGTGTCTTGATGACTTTTTCTTAAATTAAGAGGGCCAAAGGCTATATCCTCAGCAACAGTAGGACTAAATAATTGATCATCAGGGTCCTGGAAAAGAAGACCAATTTTTTCTCTAACTTCTATAAAATCGTCTTCTGTTCTTCTTTCTTTCCCAAATATTTCTATTTTCCCTCCGTTTGGTTTTAAAAGTCCCATAATAAGTTGAAAGAGAGTGGTCTTTCCACTTCCATTAGGTCCAACCAGGCCAACTCTCTCTCCCCTATAAAAATTAAAATTTAATTTTTTAAAAACATAATCCCGGTAGGGATAGGCAAAAGAAAGGTCAATGAGCTTGACTATCACTTCTTTTTCTTTCATAAGAATAACACCAGTCCCACAATACAGCTTATCATCACAATTCCACCCACCAAATCAGATTTCTTGAAACTAAAATGATTTAAGGTCCAAAATTTTCCCTTAAATCCCCGGCAGAGCATAGCATTATATACTCTCTTTGAACGGTCATAACTTCGAACTAACATCATCCCGATTAAATAAGCATAAGTCTTATAAGTATGGAAATTAGTCTGTGATTTAAAGCCTCTTACCTTTAAAGCATTGTTTAATCTAATATATTCAGAATGAATAGTATGGAGATAACGATAACTAAAAAAAGACAACTGGACCAGTTTATCAGGCAGATACAAGTGACGCAAGGCATGAACCAAATTATATATCGAAGAGGTAGAAAGAAGGGCAATGCCTACTAAAATAATAGAGTTAGATTTTATGGTAAGCAAAAAAGCATATTTTATGCCTTCTCGGGAAACACCTAATGAGTTCAGGATATAAATTTTTTCACCTGAAAAAGTAAAAGGGAGCATTATCCATAATAACAAGGTAAAACTATTCACTACTAAAAGACGTAAAATTACTTCTCTGATCTTTAGTTTAGCTATAATTATTAATCCTACCGCAAATAATAAATCCCCCAATAATGGAGTAGATCGATCAGTAACCGCTACAATTGCCGAAAATAATAAAGCCACGACAATCTTTACTCTCGGATCGAGTTTATGGAGAAAGGAATCTCCTTCAGAAAATTTTTCTTTAATCAAATTAGCCACCTTAAAAAATATTCTAAATCATTTTTTACGACTTAAAAAGTAAGCAATAATTCCAAAAATACCAAATATATAACCTATACCGCCAATTATCTCAGTAGGAGAAATTTTATCTTTTTCAGTAGTTTCTTTTGAAGATATAGGTTCTTCTAAATTTTCTTGGACTAATCCTGTGGTATTTCTTAATTCATCAGCTCGAATGATGCATTCTGCCCGATGTCCCATACTGGCAGTAAGTACTATCTTTAAATCTCCTTCTTCTTGAGGAATTTCAAAAGAAAAATTCCCTTCCTTATCAGTCAAACCTTCTAACCATTTATTTCCCTGGTTATCAAATATTTCAATCTTTGAACTTACACAATTTTTACCATCATTAAAATAACTTTCAGTATAGACTTTATTTCCTTCTACATAAGTAAAGATGTTTACTTTGTGAGCAAAGATCGGGATATTTATTACTATAATGATTAAAAATAAAAATATTAAAATTAAATATAATCTTCCTTTCATCTCGTCTCCTTAATATAATCTTTCCTATATTTTATTGCTCGGTATAATCTAAATAATATCTAGGTAATTAAAACTTACTCTTGTTATTAAGCATCTAAATCTAATATCTCTGGCCTAACTTTTCTTAAAAATCCTACACAAAAAACTGTCAGTACCCCTTCTAAAATCATCACCGGTAGATGGGCAATTAGTATTAATTTGGCTACCTGCATAAACAGTTCCCCGGTAAAGACTAGAGCAGTTGCCACCATTATTCCACTTAATAATACCGATAAAAATCCACAAATAAAAGCCAAAGTTAGAGCAAAAAAATTATTTTTACCCTTAATGCCTCGATTAAAGAGATAAAAACAGATGATAGCTGGGAAGGCCATATTAAAAGTATTTACCCCCAGAGTAGTAAGCCCCCCAAACTGAAAAAGTATAGCTTGAAAAGCAAGGGCCACTAATATCGCTGGGAAAGCTGCCCAACCTAACAATAGCCCTATAATTCCATTTAGAATTAAATGTACACTTGATGGACCAATAGGGACATGGATTAAGGAAGCCACAAAAAAAACAGAGGAAAGAATAGCTACTTTAGGCATTTGCTTATAAGCCATCTTTTTTAAACCATAGCCTACTGCTGTAGCAGTCAAGCTTGCCCCCGCAACTAATACTGGCGCAGATAATATACCTTCTGAAATATGCATAAATGTTTCCTCCGAATAATTCATTCTATATTATAAGTTTTGACCCAGAGAACTGCTCCGATTTCTACTGATTTTTCTTCTTCCTCATATTTTATCTTCTCTCTATCCTCATTGAGGGCAGCAAACCCCCACCATCCTGCTTTGGGCATAGCATAAGTAAATACACCATTCTGATCGGCTTTTATTACCTGGGTAATCATAGAATCAGCAGGGCATTTAATCTGGCCATCCTGATTGTAATATTCCACCTCTACTTCAGCATAAGGAACCGCTTCTCCCTCTACTTTTACTATCCCTTGAAAGACATTACCTGTCCAGAGACCATAGGGTCTAGTTAAGGGAATTATCTCTGTTTTTAAACCTACTTCTTCATCCCAACCTACTTCTAAACCCAGAGCATTTACAATCACTTTAGTATAGTGAATAATAAAACAGTCTTCCGCTGATTCCCAATAGGGTTGAGGCTCTACATAAAAGATGTGGTCACCCGGACGTTTTATCTGGTAATTAGCCTCCCAAGTAGTACAATCATTAATCTTCTTCTCCTGAAGTGTATTTAGCAAATCAATTTTCTTCCCTTGGATGAGTACCCCAAATTGCACTGGTTTAGCCATATTCATATAATCCCCTTCCATGGGGTGAATAAATTGTACTGTTAAAGCAATATTTTTACTATCTTCTTGGGTGATCATATCATCTGAAGGGATTATCATTCCAAAATGGGCACTCACCGAAATTATTGAACCCAATAAAAACACACTCACAAAAAATAAAACTGTAATAACTTTAGCTCTAAAATTTTTCATACTTTTCTCCTGATTTTTATTAATTGTTCAATTATTCAATTGTTTTTAATGTAGGGGTCGAATTTATTCGACCCGAGTTTTACGGGCTTGATAAATCAAGCCCCTACTTCTATACGCTAAACGCTACCCGCTATACGCTATATATACTATTTTCATTTTCGTGCTACGCATAAGGCAAAAAAATATAAGGTTATCAACCTTAATTAAATAATTGATCACTGGTAATCGAAAACGAAAACTAGCTATTTTTTATACTAATTCCTTCCCGGTGGTAGCTATAGACAAAGCTCCGTATTTTACTCCTCTATTTGATTTTAACTTATTAGCCAGTTCCCGCACTTCGGTCGGCTTTCCTCTTACTACTATTATCTCTAAACAATTACTATGATCTAAGTGAATGTGTTGGCTGGAGATAATTATCTGATAAAAATCATGCTGGATATCAGTTAGAATATTTACCAGGTCTCTTTTATGATGGTCAAAGACTAAAGTAATTGCTCCGGCTACTTCTTTACCTTCTACCCACTCTCTCTTTACCAGATTCTCTCTAATTAAATCTCTAATCGCTTCCGAACGATTGGAGTATTTTTTCTCTTTAATAAGTCGATCAAATTTATCTAAAAGTTCTTTTTCCAGTGATACCCCAAAACGGACTACCTCAGACATTAGCCTCTCCTTTTAGTATTACTTTTTCAAAAATTATAACACGATAATTTTACTCTGTCAAAAATTTTAAAATTCTGAAAAATAATTATTAATTTTTGTTAAATATTAAGTTTTTACCTATTGACATTTTCCAATATTTTGATATATTCGTAGATAGAATATAAATATATTAAGGGCAAAAAAATAAAGAGATTTTTATTAATAATTATAGCAGATACATATATATATTATATGTAATTTTTAATTATAGAGGAGAGATAAATAAATATGAATCAACAAAAAACAACTTTGGATAAGCCTCCGCAGCGAAAGAAAAATGGTAAAGACCGTACAAAAGTTTTAGGTCCGGTGCCTGATCTGGAAGAATATGTTCGCCCGGACTGGTGGAGTCGCATCTTTAATTACCTTTATTTGAGGACTGATGCCGACATAATAAATGACCTGGATATAACTTCTCACGAAATTGACTTATTTTTAGAAATTCTTAACCTCTCACCAGATGACAAAATTCTTGACTTATGTTGTGGACAGGGTAGACATTCCCTCGAACTAGCCAGAAGAAATTTTAAAAATATTGAAGGATTAGACCGCTCCCATTATCTCATCCAAAAAGCCAAAGCAACTGCAAGAAAGGAAGATTTAAATATTAGATTTAGAGAAGGTGACGCTCGTAAAATCCCCTCCCCGACCGATTCCTTTGATTTGGTAATGATATTAGGAAATAGTTTTGGTTACTTTGATACTATTCAGGATGATCTGAGAGTACTAAAGGAAGTTTTTAGAGCTTTAAAACCTTGGGGAAAGATTCTTATTGAGGTCACTGATGGAGATTACTTAAGGAATAATTTTCAGACCAGATCTTGGGAGTGGATGGATAAAAAACATTTTGTTTGCAGAGAACGCTCACTTTCTCTTGATAAGCAACGTTTAATATCAAGAGAAGTTATTACTCACACAGAAAAAGGTGTTATAGCAGACCAATTCTACGCTGAAAGGCTTTACTCTAAAGAAAATTTAACCCGAATCTTGGAAACAGCAGGTTTCAGTAATATAACTTTTCAAGGCCAAATTTCTCCTGATTCCAAGCGAAATCAAGATTTAGGTATGATGGAAAAATGCCTAATTGTTACCGCAGTAGAAAAAAAACTATGGACTCCGGTTAAAATTAAATTAAAAAAAGAAACCAAGAATGTGGCAGTAATTTTAGGAGATCCTAATAAACATGACCTTTTAAAACCTTCTACCGTCTTTGATGACGATGATTTTTACACTATAGATCAGTTAAAAGCAGGACTAAGAGAACTGAAAGATTTTCAATTTGTTTACCTGAATAGCCACGATACTTTGATTCAGGAATTAACAAAATTGAAAGGAAAAATTGATTTTGCTTTTAACCTCTGTGATGAAGGTTATAATAATGATCCACAAAAAGAGCTTCATATACCCTCCTTATTGGAAATGCTCAGCATTTCTTACACTGGATCAGGACCCCAATGTCTGGCCTACTGTTATGATAAATCATTAGTACGTGGAATTGCCAGAGAAATGGGAATCCCGGTACCCGAAGCTTTCTTTGTTAAGTCCGAAGATATTACTTTTGGATTACCCTTTAATTTCCCTGTAATGGTAAAGCCCAATTTCGGTGACTCCAGCTTTGGGATTACACAAAGGAGTGTGGCAAATAGTTTTGAAGAATTAGTAAACGCTATTTCAGAGATCAGGGAAAAATTTGGCTATGAGAAACCTATTCTGGTGGAAGAATTTCTTACCGGAAAAGACCTTAGCGTTGGGATAATAGGGAATCCTCCTGAATCTTATACTGTATTACCTCTAATTATGACCGATTATTCATCGCTGCCAGAAAATTTACCCAAAATTTGCGGATATGAGTCTAAGTGGCTTCCGGAAACACCTTACTGGAATATAAAATCTATTCCCGCTAACCTTCCCGAAAATGTAGAAAAATTTATTATAGAATGCTGTTTAAAGTTATCTGAGAGATTAGAATGTAGAGATTACTGTCGATTTGACTGGAGACTCGATGCTAATGGTAGCCCAAAACTCCTGGAAGTAAATCCCAACCCAGGTTGGTGCTGGGATGGTCATCTGACCAAGATGGCAGAGATTGCTAATATACCTTACATAGAAATGTTAAAAACAATTTTACAAGCAACTGAACAACGGATAGGTAAGATAAATACAAACCATAATTAATAAAATACATAGGACATGTCATTTATATCAACCTTGGGGGTCACCAAAGTTACTATAGGCGATTTGGATAAAGCTTGGTGAATTAAGTGACCCCTATTGGTCGAAATTAGCAGCTTGTTTCTTTATAAACCACGTCTTTAATTGTTGGTTTTTAATGTCAAATTGTGGGTTGCGGATTGTTTTTTATAAAAAATCCTTTTATTATTTATCTAAAAGTTTTGATTCATAGGAAGTTTTATTCTGTTTTTTATCCTGATATCTTTCTAAAGCCATTTGGATTAAGCGGTCAATTAATTCCGGATAAGAGACACCACTTGCTTCCCATAGGCGAGGATACATGCTAACTGAAGTAAAGCCGGGAATCGTGTTAATTTCATTAAGATATATTTTATTTTCCTTTTTAGTTACAAAAAAGTCTACCCGAGCCATTCCTGCGGCATCAATGGCCTTAAAAGCGCAAAGAGCAATCTTTCTAACTTTTCCAGATATGTTTTCTGGTAAATCTGCAGGAACAATTAATTGGGTGGCCTGGTCAATATATTTTGAATCATAATCATAAAACTCCCCGGCTGGTTTGACCTCACCCACTACCGAAGATTGGGGTTCATCATTTCCTAAAACACTACATTCTATCTCTCTTGCTCCTTCTAATCCCTCTTCAATCAAAATCTTTCTATCATAAGAAGAAGCTAAATCTATGGCTTTTTCCAATTCTTCTTTGCGGTGAACTTTGGTTATTCCTACACTTGAACCTAAATTGGTGGGTTTTACAAAAAGAGGATATTCAAAAGTATTTTGAATTAAGGATAATATCTCTTCTTTATCTTTCTGCCAGTCTTTTCTTTTTATAGTTAACCAATTTAATACTGGCAAACTTTTTTGTTTAAAAATGGTTTTCATTAATTCTTTGTCCATAGAAACTGCCGAGGCGGCCACTCCTGCTCCTACATAAGGAATATCAGTCAATTCTAAAAGGCCTTGGATAGTTCCGTCTTCTCCATAAGGTCCATGTAATACCGGGAAGATTACATCCAATTTTCCTTCCCAAGTTTCTTTTTTAAATTCCTGATGATTATCTATACTGATTAAACTTTTGCCAGAAGGATTATTTACTAAAATCACAGTGCCTTTTCCCTCAATTCTACCCAACTGAAGAGCTAAAGCAGACTCCTGGGGAGAGATCCATCTACCCTCTTTAGTTACGCCAATTGGTACTACAGTATATTTATCTCTATTTATGGCTTTCATAATTGAGGAGGCAGAGCAAAATGAAACCTCGTGTTCCCCTGATCTTCCGCCAAAGATTATCCCCACTTTTAGTTTTTTAGCTCTCATCTTTTTCCTTTCTATAATTTTAAATAAAAATTATTTTGTATTTAAATTTAAAATATCTATGGTGCCTTCTTCAATATTTAAATATAAAAGTTTGTTCCGAAAGAGTTTCCCTCTTTTTAATAATATTTTAATCACTTCCTGGGCTTCCCAAGCAGCAATTAAGGCAGGGATTACCGCTGGAGCACCTAATTCTACCTCACTACCACGTTCAGGTAATTTTTCTTTAGGGCCATAGATTAATTCTAATCCTTTATCTTCAGGAAAGATAGTAGTAAGCTGACCGTTAAATCCGGCTACTGCACCATGAACCAGGGGAATCTTTAAGCTCTGGCAGGCATGCTGGAGTATGAAACGTGAAGGGAGATTATCCAGAGCATCCACTACTACCTCTGCCCCCTGAATAATGTTTTTTACATTATTTGCATTAATAAAGACAGAATAACCGGTAATTTTGACAGAAGAATTTATCTCTTCCACCCTCTTAATGGCTGCTTTAATCTTCTCTGTGCCTAAATTGAGTTCGGTGGAAAGTAGCTGTCGATTCAGATTACTGTCCCCTATAATATCCTTATCTGCAATTATTAATTCTCCTATTCCCATCCGGGCTAAGAGTTCTAATACCGTCCCACCCAATCCTCCCGCTCCGATTATGGCTACTTTTGATTGGAGTAATTTGATCTGCTCAGAGAGGCTAAGCACTCCCAGATTACGGTGATAACGTTCGGGAATAATATTATTTTTCAGGGCTAATATCTCTATTTCCTGAGAAATGTATTCATATTTATGAGAGATATTTTTCGTCTGATCTACGGAAATATTGTAATACTTCTTGCCAGAAGTTGCTATCGCTTCTTTTTTTGCCTTCTCTATTTCCTTAAGGATGATTGCTTCTTTTTTATTTTTTATATTTGATTCCATAAATATTTACCCCCGTTGTTTATCAATATTATATTTAGCTTTTAATGTTTCTAATCTTTGTTTAATCTCTTTTTCAAATCCTCTCTCCGTAGGGAAATAATATTTTTGACCTTTTAATTCTTCAGGCAGATGTTCCTGAATAATGTACCCATCTTTAAAATCATGGGCATATTTATAACCTTTGCCGTATTCTAAATCTTTCATTAGAGGAGTAGGTGCATTACGGATAATCAGGGGAACCGGAAGTGGTCCCCATCTTTTTATATCCTCTTCGACAAGCTGATAACCTTTATAGAGAGCGTTACTTTTAGGAGCACAGGCTAAATAAGTAGCTGCTTGAGTCAGGGCTAAATTGCCTTCCGGCATTCCTAAAAAATGTACTGCTTGCATAGCCGCGACTGCTATCGGTAAAGCCTGAGGGTCAGCGTTACCTATATCTTCAGAAGCAAATCTTATCAGACGCCGGGCAACGTAGAGGGGGTCTTCCCCAGCCTCTAACATACGGCCTACCCAATAAAGAGCAGCATCGGGATCAGAATCGCGCATACTTTTATGTAGGGCAGAAATAATATTATAATGTTCCTCACCTGTCTTATCATAGCGCAGACATCTTTTCTGAATTGCTTCTTCAACAATCTTTAAAGTTATAGTTCTAATGCCCTGGTTATCAGGTTTGGTAGTTATCACCGAAAATTCTAAGATATTTAAAGCTATGCGTGCATCTCCATAGGCCAGTTCAATAATAAAGTTTAATACTTGAGGTTCTAATTTAAGCTTATATTTTCCCAAACCCTTTTCTTGGTTCTGTAAGGCTCTTTTTAAAATTTTTTGTAAGCCTTCGAAAGATAAGGGTGCTAATACATAGACCGTGGAACGGGATAAGAGAGGTGGAATAAGCTCAAAAGAGGGATTTTCGGTAGTAGCGCCGATTAGGGTTATGGTTCCATCTTCTACGTAAGGTAAAAAGGCATCTTGCTGGGCTTTATTAAATCGGTGAATTTCATCCACAAACAGGATAGTCTTTTTATTATAATATCTCCTCCTATCCTGAGCTTCTTTAATAATTTTCCTTAAAACAGGGACTCCGGAAACCACTGCACTGAAGGAGACAAAATAAGATTTGGTCATTTTAGCAATAATCTTTGCCAGAGTAGTTTTACCTGAGCCAGGTGGACCCCAGAGGATAATCGACTGGAGCTCATCTTCTTCGATTGCTTTTCGTAATGGTTTTTCTGGAGCAATAATTTTTTCTTGTCCTATAAAATCCTCCAATTTTGTTGGCCTGATCCTATCAGCAAGAGGGGCACTATTTAGTTTATCTTTTTGGAAGTTTTCAAAAAGTTCCATTAAAATTTACCTTAATTATATTTCCTATAATTTTATCATCTTTCTGACTATTTTAAAAATTCTTTCTTTTTGTTTATTTATTTGTCTTTTCAAATTCATCTTTGAGTATTCCCATTAAGATTACATCATAATATTTCGCCTTATAGAAATAATTTTTTCTTAATTTCCCCTCTTTTTTAAACCCACATTTCTCATAACAACGTATTCCTCTTTGATTAAACTCAAAGACTTGAAGATATATTTTATACAAATTCATCTGGTTAAAAGCATGGTGAAGGAGAATTTTTATCGCCTCTGTGCCATAACCTTTGCTCCAATATTCTTTATTGCCAATTATAATTCCCAATTCTGCATTACTATTCTTCCAATCAATTTTATGTAAACTAATCTGACCTATATAAACTCCTTCTTTAGTCTCAATAACCAGGTTTTTCTCTGTATCATTACGACTCATTGCTCTTTCTAAAAACTTTTCCTCTTCTTCTCGAGAAACCGGGTAGAGAAAGGCAGCTAAATATTTAGTAACCTCTCGGTCATTTACCCATTTCATTATCTCATCTAAATCTTTCCTTTCAATAGCTCTCAAATTCACCAATTTTCCTTTTAGCATGCCTTCTTTCTCCTTCAATGTAAAATTTTGTGCCAGGCACCTTTTTTTACCTTTTTTTACATTTTTAAAAATAAGAAAATTATTTTCTATTATAGCAGGAATTCTAAATCTTTTGTAGAAATTATATAAATATATAAAGGAGGTATTTTAATGGTTAATAAATTAAAAGTAGCCTGTCTTCAGATAAGAGCAAGAGAGTATAAAGACAGAGATAAAAATAAAGAAAATATCTTAAAGATGGTTGATAAAGCAGCTAAACTGCAACCTCAATTAATGGTTTTACCAGAATGTGCTTATCCCGCTTATTACCTCTCCCCTCTCATTGTTAAACATCCCGATGAATTTTATCAGTCCACTTTAGACCTTATTGCTGAAATTAAGGAAAGAGCGAAAAAATATAAATGTTATATAGCATTAGGAATTGCAGAGAATGATCTAAGCAAAAAGACTCTTTACAATTCTGCCTTACTTATAAACCCAAATGGTGAACAAATAGGGAGTTTCCGAAAATCTTACCTCTGGCATTTTGATTCTCATTGGTTCTCAACCGATGACCAATATCCTGTATTTGAAACAGAATTTGGGAAAGTAGGGATATTCATCTGTTCTGATGGAAGGCTTCCAGAGATAGTTCGTTGTTTGAGTCTGAAAGGAGCCGATATCTTAATTGATCTTACCAATTGGGTCACTTCAGGATTTGATAAAAAATCTCTTACCAATCCTCAAGTAGAATATATGATCCCTACTCGAGCCCTGGAAAACCGAGTGTGGATAATTGCAGCTAACAAAGTGGGAATGGAGGCAAAGACCATACTCTATTGTGGAAAAAGTGGTATCTTTACGCCTGATGGCAAAGTAGCTAAAATAGCTTCTTCTAATCAGGAAGAAATACTCTTTTATGAAATCTTACTTGAAGATACCATAGATAAAACGATTGATAATCAGATAAATATAATCGATGACCGAAGACCTAAACTATATTCAGAATTAGTCCAACTTACTGCTACTCTGCCGGTCTATTCCATCATGAAAGAAGAGCTTAATTCTCAAACTCTAAATCCACTTGCTGCAGTAGTACAGATAGAATCCGAAAATGATTTTGATAAATATCTTCAAAAAATAGATTTTTTTGTAAAAAACTTACTTGAACAGGAAGCTGATCTTATTCTTTTTCCCGAAAATGATCTTATCTTTCCAGAAAGGGGAGAAGAAATTATTGAAAAGACTAAGCAAATTACTAATGACCACAAAACAATTTGTGTGATTACTATCATTGAAAAATATAATTCATTATACTACAAGACGACCTTTCTTATTGAATCCGGTAAAGTTCTGGGTAAATACAGAAAGACGCATTTAGAAAAAGATGAAAAGAGCATTCTCACTCCCGGTGATTTAGGGCTACCAGTATTTAAGACTCCTTATGGTTACATCGGAATAATGATAGGTTATGAGGGTCTATTCCCTGAAATATCCAGAATTCTAACCCTTAAAGGGGCAGATATGATTATCTGGCCCAGCAAATTCACCAATGATAAGCAGATAAATATCTGCCGCACCAGGAGTGCCGAAAATAAAATCTTTGTGGCCTGTTCTAATTCCATTTACCCTCAAGGGAGCGGTCTTAGCCTGATAACTTCTCCTTCAGGGCAAATATTAACTTCTTGTCTGGGTAAAACTGAGCACGCTAGCTTATCCCCCCTCTTTCTTCATCTTTCTCGTAATAAAAGTATTGTCCCTCACACCAATACTATATTGAACAGACAGCCAGAAAGCTATAGAATTTTATTAAACAATACTTCAAAAAAGGAGATATAAAATTGAAAGCGCAACTAATTGTTAATTTAACCGCCGGCGGTGGAAAACCACGCCAGCATCTAAAAAAAGTTCTACAGTATCTAAAGGAAAATGGCTTAAACTTTGAAGTTTGTTATACTTCCCGGCAAGGGGAAGCAATAGAACTTGCCCAAAGTGCTGCTGATCAGGGAGTAGACCTTATTGTATCAGTGGGCGGGGATGGAACCGCTAATGAAATAGTCAATGGAATTATGAAATCAAAAAATAATCCTTCCTTGGGAATAATTCCTTTAGGGTGGGCAAACGACTTTATTAAAAGTATAGAAATCCCCTCTGATCTAATTGAAGCTTGTAAAATTTTAATTCAAGGCAAGACCAAAAAAATAGATTTAGGGATAATAAATAACCAGATATATTTTGCCAACATCTTTGGAATAGGATTTGATGCCGAAGTAGCCAAACTGGCTAATCAAATGAAAAGTACTCATCCCCACTGGAATAAACTTAGTGCTTTTGTTTATATCTTTGCTACCATAAAAAAACTTTTTTCTCCTTTTGGTTACCATGAGGTAAAGATAAAAATTGATCAGCAAGAAATTAAGTCTAAGATTCTATTTGTAGCTATCGGTAATGGAAAAATTTATGGAGGAAGATTTAAAATTACTCCGGAAGCTATATTAGATGATGGTTGGTTAGAAGTATGCCTGGTAGAAGAAATGGGAAGATTAAAGTATCTTATGAGTATCCCTAAAGTCTTTAAAGGCACTCATAAAAGCATAAAAGGAATCAGTTTTTATAGAGCTAAGGAAATAGTAGTTCAATCTTCAGAACCTATCCTGGCTCAGGTAAGCGGAGAAGTTATTGAGGGTCAGAAAAAATATACTATAACTCTCCTCCCGAAAAGACTAAAATTGATTGTCCCCTAAGTTAGTTATGTTATATAGTTACCTAGTTAAATGGTTAGTTAGTTGTTTAGTTTGTAGTGCTTATGCTTACTATATTGACTTATGCTAAAAATATATTCTATAAGTTATTTCTAATTTAATTGTAATCGTCTGATCAGCCATACGGATTAATTCATCTTAAAATAAATATTCTTTTCCCTCTTTATTTTTCTGTTTGTTTACCATAGCTATTCTTGGCGAAATCTTGCATTACCTTGATATCTTCTTCGGGAATTACCCTACACTTTCCTAGGTTTTTACTTAAAATATAAATATGGGCCGTTTTCTCTACTACATAACAAACTTTCATTGCCTCTTTTATATCTCTACCCACACAAAGAGTTCCGTGATTTAAAAGAAAAACTGCATTTCTATTTCCCAAGCTTACTACTGCATTTTTGGCTAATTCTTCTGAACCGGGTAGGGCATATTTGGCGCATAAAACCTTTTCTCCCACTATCTGTACAAAATCCTCACAAATTCCAGGAAGACTGAAGCCAGTTACTGCTAACACGCTCGAATAAATGGGATGGTAGTGAACTATTGCTTTTACATCCTTCCTGGCATTATATATAGAAAGATGCATAGGCATCTCAATAGATGGCTTTCTAAACCCTTCAACTATTTTGCCTTTCTTATCAATAACCATGATATCTTCGAGGTCGATTTCATTATAATTTATTCCGCTTGGTTTAATATAGACCAGATCTGTATCTGGATCCAGAACACTAATATTTCCCCAAGTTCCAATAGTCAAATTTTGTTTATATAATTTGCGACCAGTATTGACTATTAATTTTTTAAAATTTTCTGATATTTTTAACTTCATGTCTAGACCTAAATTCTTTTTTTCTACATTTTATTTATATCTAATTAATATATTTTAAAAAGTTTATTTTTTTCATTATATAACATTACCAATTTTTATTCTATATTAAAAAAATATCTTGACTAACTTTTAATTTTAATAAACAAACTGTTAACTTTATTTTAAGATCGGTTGTTCTTTGGCTCTGTTAAAAACAGAAAATTTGCATATAATGGCTCCAACAATAACTAAAGCACAAGCAATCCAGAGATTGGCCTTAACTACCACCTGAAGATATAAAGAACTGATAATTATAGAAAGCAAGGGGGTAAAATAAGAAAGAGAGACAACCAGAATAATTTTACCTTTCCGCATAGCCTTATCCCAGAAAGTATAAGCTAAAAAAGTAGGGAAAATAGACATATATAAAAGCTCTATCACTATACGAGGAGTCCAATGTGACTCTTCAGGAAAAACAAATCTCAAAATAGTTAGAATTATCCCCGTAACTAAAAGAAAGATAGGAACAGCCCCACCTTCAGTGTGGCCAGCCCAACAGCGAGATAAATTAGAATAAAGTCCCCAGGAAATAGCAGCCAAAAAAGCTAAGATATAGGGAAAATAATTTACTTGAAAATTACCTTTAAATCCTTCCCAGGAAAACATCCCGCTCTGAACTGTAGCCAGATAAAAACCAGCAAAAGCTAGAATAACCCCGGGGATTAAAGATAATTTACCCTTTTTTCGTAAAATGGGAATGGAGAGAATTAGAGTTATGCCTGGCCAGAGATAGTTAATAATACTTACCGCAATAACCTGTTCCCGGTTAAAAGCTAATCCCACCGCTAAATAAAGACAGACTGTATAGAAAATAAATAAAGCTCCGCAACCGACCAAATATAAAATGGGAAGCTGGAAAGTTTTTTGAATTCCTTTGAACCTACTAATCAAATAAATACAACCCCAAATACCACTTAATAAATATATATAGGATGAAGCAGTAAAAACTCCTAACTGTTCAGTTAGACTTCTGGAAAAGGCGATGGTGGTCCCCCAAAATATTATGGCTAATACACCTAAAACTGTGCTTAAATTCTCCTGAGAAATCGATGTTTTCAAAATCCTCTACTCCTATCCTATCTTACTTTTCTTTTATATTTAGATCTTAATATGTTTTATTTTATTTCAAAAAATCTATAATTTCAAGAAAATAAATGGAATACTACCAAATAAGGAAAACACGTAGAAATAAAAATTGTATAATATAAGAAAAATTGTTATATTATAATTTATAATTTTCAATGAAGGAGAGATAATGAGAAAAATTAACCGAGAAGAGATTTTAACCCATAATCCCGTAAAAATTATATTTTTGTTGAGCTTTCCATTAATGATTTCTCAACTTTTACAGACTTTGTACTATATGGCAGACACTTTTTGGTTAGGGCATCTCCCTATTACCGAAAGTGGAGACGCAGTAGCGGGAGTACAAATTACTTGGCCTATAATCTGGTTTTTTATTGCTCTCTCCTTTGGATTTGGCATAGCAGGTGTAGCTCTCATTTCCCAATATATTGGATCAGGAGAAGATAATGATGCCAATCTGGTAGCTAATCAGATGCTTTCTCTTTCGGCTATTTTTGGATTAGTAATTGCCATTTTCGGTTTTTTTATTACCCCTTATCTCATCCCTCTTATTACTATAGCTATCTCAGTAAGTAGGACAGCAAATGCTTACATGAAATTAATCTTTTTTGGAATGCCTTTCATATTTATTACTTTCGCCTTTCAAGGTATTCTTTCCGCAAAAGGGGACACGGTAACCCCAATGTATATAAATCTTATCACCGTGACCCTAAATATTATTCTGGATCCCTTTATGATTTTTGGATGGTGGGGGTTACCCCGTATGAAAGTAGTTGGAGCAGCTTTAGCTACGATTATTTGTCAAGGTATTGCTGCTTTTATTTCTATCTATCTCCTATTTAAGGGAACAAAAGGAATAAAGATATATTTTGATAAATTGATTCTAAAACAAAAATTGATCAAGAAAATTATTAAAATAGGTCTACCGGCAGCTATAGGACACTCTACTACCGCCTTAGGATTTGTAATAATGATGGTTATAATTGGAAGGGTACATAATTCCAATACCGTTTTAGCTGCCTATGGTATAGGCGATAAATTAATTAGCGTAATCTTTATTGTGATTGATGGCTTAGGAATGGGTATTATGACCCTAATTGGCCAGAATTTGGGTGCAAAACTTACCAATAGAGTAAAAGAAATTGCTAAAAAGGGTCTTCAGATAGTAGTTCTGGTTTCTCTTTTAGAGTCAGCTTTAGTTTTTATATTAAGAATTATATTATTTAAAGTATTCATCCCCAACCGACCTGATATAGTTACCGAAGGAACCCAATTCCTCACTATTTTTATCTGGGGTATTCCTTTTTTTGCTTTAGCTGGTGTAATTATGTCCTTATTTAGAGGTTCGGGACATACTCTTCAGCCTATGATTATTGATATTTCTAGGCTCTGGATAATAAGAATTCCTCTCGCTTATCTTCTTAGTCTAAAACTTGGATCTACTGGTATATGGTGGGGAATAACCTTAAGTAATGTTATTGCTGCCCTTATCGCTCTTTTCTTTTACTTCCAGGGAGAATGGAAGAAGCAAGTTATTCATGAACACAAGGAGACTATTAAACCTGCTCCTTTTTTAACTTAGTAATAAAAGATACCGTATGGCCTTCCATTAAAACTTTGAATAAAAGGATGGGAACTACCACCAAGACCTTAATCAGATATCGTAAGATCTTAGAAGAGTACGACTTAATCAAAAAAATAGTAAGAAAGAAATTTCCAAGTAAAAAAATATTATTTCTTCTTTGACTTATACCGATAAATACCCCAGGCAATACCCCAACAGATTATAGTGCTTATTGGCGTAAAGGTACAATGAGCATAATAACCTAAATAACAGGGCTTACTTGCCGAAGCAGGAATTAAGGTAGATATTCCTGCTAAAACCGCAATTATGATTACAATTTTATACCATTTCATCTTACTTTTCCTCCTTTCTGTTTATTAATAAACTCATTTATATATAAGTTTTAATCCTTGTTTTGTTAGAATTTTTTTCGCTCGAGTATTATCTTTCTTCAAAAATACATCCAAGCTCTTTAAGCTTCTCTTCAGCTCCTGCTAAGTCTTTTTCTTTAACCAAAATGTGATCTGTAGAATAAGCGGAAACGGCAAATATTGGTATTTTTTCATCTGCAAGTACTTTGGAAACTTTTGCCAGGAATCCAACCAACCCAAATGGTAAAATCATATCAAAGGTTAATATTTTCCAATCTTTTTCAATTTCTATTATATCCTCATCATTAAATTTAGACTGTTCAATAATCACCGTTGTTTCATTCTTATCAATTACATTTGCAAAAGCATTGGGATAAACTTTCTTTGCTTTAATTATTGCAAAAGTTTCTTTCCAGACATATACTTTGCCATTCTTAAAATAATTTTTCTTTGTAATTTGATGCAAAAAATAACTCCTATGTTTTATATTATTCTACTTACCATAATTTTATGTTAAATGTGAAGATACTGAAATTTTACGTATACAAACTCATTCTTTTAATGTTCTATTGTCAAAAGAACCGTTCCCCTGACATTCTAGAACTATCTCCTGTCACGCTACTGTTAGCTGAAGTACTATTGGATAAATTCATACCGAAACCTCCTATTCCTTGAAAATAGATTTCTAATTTCTTTTGAAGTAAAACCTAATTCTGTCAGCAAGCATATTTCCAACAATATTTTCAGTTTCTCGGTAAGACGATAGAGTTCTTCTTCACTGACGGCACGTTCTCTTAAATCTTCATCGTGATGAGTCTGATAGTTTCTGGTATCGACTACCTTGTTAATAAAGATATTTTTATTTTTTATAAACTCATTTAGAATTTCTTGGTATGTATCAAAAATTTCTTTCAATCTTTTTCGTAAAGAAAATTCGCTGCCGTACTTTAGTTTATTCTCCAAACTCTCTCTAAAGTCTCTCTTAACACCATCTGGAATTGCATTCATAAGAGCATCGTATACGTGCTTATAGTCTTTATCTGACAAATATTCTCCTCCATAGATACGCTGATGAAATGATTCTATAGCTTGTATTAAACTTAAAAATCGATGCTCAAGATACATATGAGGATTATATAATGTTCCAAAGTATAAATCGCAAATGGGTTTTAACAAATCCGCTTTTTCAAACCAACTTTTCAGAAAAATCTCAAATCTATTGGAAATATCATTAAAAGTGAAAAGCATATCAAACGGAAGTATTGTTTTAGTTATTTTGGAAATATTTGGCAACTCATAATATATTTCAACTGGTGAGTAATAAACTTTATCTTTTATAATTTCCTTATTCGCTTCTGTTATTCCTTCGATAGCCAATGGATAAGTCGACTCCATAATCCCAAGACTTAAAAAATTTTGAATGTGATACATGATGTTCAAATATTTATCAAAAGATTTTTCCTCTGAAGGTTCTATTCTTATATATATCCTCTGTTTGATACTCGCTTCCTTTTGTACAATAGAACGTATTGGGCCATTAGCTCGGATATCTATGAATACCTTATAATCTTCACCGACACTCGCTTGAATAGGTTCGGGTAGTTTGTATTTTATAATTACTTCTTTTTTATCAAAGAAATGTTGTATGTCAAACCCCGAAAGGTTAACCCATTCATCTAAATGCAAGTAATGAATAGATATCTTATTGAATTTTATATCTTCTTTTTTCTGGAAGTGAGCCCCTATAAAAACTACATTAGTGTAGAATGAAGAAGTCTGAAATCCTGGGAAGCTTAAGGTAGATTTAGTTTCAAAACACTTGTGCAGACTAATGTTTTTCCCGTTAGAAGAAATACCTAATATAATCTCTGGTTCTAATGTTTTGTTCATATCTTGGATATCTTTTAAGGAACCTATTAAGTCTAATACTGCTCCTTCACTATGAGTAAATCTAAGTGTACCAGAAATTCGTTTTTCTGGCTTGTCAGGAAACCACCATACACCTTTGTACTCAAATTCCTCAATCATTTCTAATCATCTCCAATAGCACTTCAATTAACATATTGCGTGTTTGTGAAGTCTACTGTAGGCAGATTTGGGTGAACATAGTGAACCACAAACACCGCATTAGCCGAAGCCGATGGCGTGACAAATTGTGAAACTAATACCAACAATTCACTATTTTTATTTGCAAATACCTGCAAATTTTCTCTTCGCCTTCTTTCTAATATTTTCAAGCTCTTTTTGAAGTCGGTCTATTTCATATTCCAACTCTCCTATGCTAACACAATCTGGAGTTATGAATATGAAATCTCGATTATCCTTGCTATAAGATTTAACATATATATGTGCACGAGGCGGACCAGGGAGCTCTGTTTTCACAGGTTTAACAAAGTCGAGATCAAGTGAATGTGTCATATCCTCTTCCTCCTTTTCTAAACAAACTCCATTATTATTAAGTATTTTTCTCATTCCTGGACAATCAATTCCGCACCGACCAAAATCGGTATCAAGAGGATATGCCCTACATACATCAGGTCGGACAGGATAAATCGTACAATTTTTATCATTTCCTAAAAACGGACATGGAGTTCTTCTGTCCTCCTGATATTTCTCGATAAATTTCTTACCATTATGCTTGGCGAGATTACCATAATATCGTTCGATAATGCCATCCGAATCCATTTCGAGAAACTTAGCCATTTCTTTGAGATTTTTATCCGATGGCCATGGTAGCCCTAATTTTACACAACACTGCCCGCATTGTTGACATTTAAAAGATTCCCATAAAGAAAACGTCACATCATCCCGACCCCTTATTCCTTTGTTGCACGAAACCCTTCTCTATTTTATTTTATATAACACCGAGGTGAGTGGCAAGCTGGATTACTAACTATCGTAATAAAGGAACTGTTGCGTCTAATACCTCACGGTTACGTGGACAGTCCCCATGACATTATGACATTATCAAGGGCTGACCTCAAAGAATTTGTTAACCTTTAATTTACTATATGTTACACGACATGTTACTGAAGATATATAATAAATTTAAAATTACGAATAAGTAAAATCGGTCAGCCAAGAAGTCATATCATCTCACCAAGATCTATTTTTAAACCATTTTTTACCTTTTCATAATAAATGATTTTTATATTTATTTTTTCATCCAAGCTTTTCTTTAATTTATAAGTTACTGGCTTGATACTAATTGGCAAATCACCTATATAACCATCAATTCCTTTTGACTCATCTTCAGGGGGAGATAGTCTGTATGTGGTGTTGAAAATATTTGCTACTTCACTCAATATTGCTTCTTGAAATTTTAAACCCATAAAAGTTTTTATGATTACTAAATCTTTAACCCAATTAGATATCATTTCTTTATCTATTTGAGTAATAACAACTTTAAAATTTTCAACCATTTCCGTTATTTTTTTAGTAGCTTTTTCAATTGCATCAGGATGTCTTTCTAAATACCATTTTTCCCATTCCTTAATTGATTTTCCAGAAAATTCTTGGATTAACTCACTCATTTGACCAACAACTGCTGGTCTTGTCCCCTTAGCATTGCTATTTGCTAAATTGAGTATTTGAGTTGAATATTTAGGAAAGTCAAAAGATTCGATACCTATTAGTGATTTAATTTCTGCGTTTGAAATTTCAAATTGTGTTTTCATGAGCTACATTATCCTTAAGTGTATTTTGGAATTTATTTAAGTGTTTAAATGAAATTTCCGAATCTAATTCACTAAACCCATTTTTTAATATTTGAGCATTCATAAATGTTTTGTTTTTCATTTACACATATGTTAAAAGATAATCATTTCCGTCATATTATGTTTCTTGATATCTTAAAAATATTTGATGTTTTAATATTTTATTATTTAAGAAATTAATTGCTGCGTTTAATTTACCATCCTTTTGGTTTTACACTAATTAAGCGTATTGTATTTGGGATAAGGTCTCAATATTTGACATATTATATTTTCTTAAAACATGATAAAAGTGTAAAAAAAGCGTGACAAAGAACCATTCCCTGTCATATATTTAAGAATCCAAAATATATTCCTTTTCTTTGCCTCTCAATAGGTGGACTAAGTTAATAGTCAACTCTTGCATAGGGAAAGAGACGCTTAAATTATTTTTCTATAATTTTTATCTTAATTTTGTTGTAATCTTTTAATTTCTTCCTTTAATTCTTCAATTACTTCAGGATTATATATAATTTTCTTTTTTCCTTCCTTCACCGAAATGATATAAAATACTTTCCCTCCATATTTGTCAGTAAATTTTTTATGTGTCATTTTTTGAAATTTTAATTCATTAATAATTTGAGGAATGTAAGCATAGCCTGCTGGTTTAATCTGAAGACCAATATATTGATCCTTTATTTTGATAAAAAAATCAACATTGTATCCTCTATCCCATTCATCTGATGCAGGTTCTACTATAATACCCAAAGCTTCTTGCAATTGTCCATAGATAGTTTGAATTTCAGACTGATAACCATCATAGGTCCGATTAATTACCAGGTTAGTAATAAAGTTAATACAATCCTCTTCTTCTATGCTTTCTATTTCAGCCTGACAGACTTCTGTTATTTTTATATACAACCTTCTACCGAGTTCTTCTAAATGTTGTTTTGAATAGACATTTTTAAAATAATAACTCTCCCACTCCTTTATAGATTTGGGAGAGCATTTTCTTATCAATTCCGAAACCGGGCCAACTCTGGTTTTCTTGGTTAAGCCCCACCTCATATTGGCTTGATTTAATATCCACTCTTTTGGCATTATTTCACTATCCTATTTGATAAAAATTTCGACTTATATTTATAATCAAATTCCATATCTACATCCACTAAACCACTTCTAATCAAATGAGCATTTAAAAAAGTTTTATTACTTAGATAGAGATAGCAAAGCAAATTATTTTCTTCATCATATTTTATTGTGTCAAACTTTATGAATACTTTTTGCCCTAGAGCTTTTTCTTTTAAGAATTGTATGGCTCTTCCATTTTCCTCTGGCCTTTCTTTTACTCCTAACAATCTAACTTTTAATCCATTATTTAAAATTAAGATTTGGGGAGAAATTATTTCTTTCACGTTATAATATGTCTCTCTATTAGAACAAGAATTATCTATTTTTGAGCCAAAGCTTAATTTTCGCGGATCAACTTTCTTATCAAATTTTATCGGGTCGTGGAAAATATAAGGTAATTTTTTTATCTCTTCTTTAAAGTCAGTATTTATATTTTCCTGCTTGATTATTTCAAATATCTCGTCTTGAAAAATAGTTCTTTGTCTTAACCCAAGCTTTTCTTTTATGATTGGTAAAAAATATTCATTTATTTCATATCCAATAGAATTTCTATGAAGATTTTTTGCTACTAAAGATGTAGTTCCGCTCCCCAAGAAGGGGTCAAGCACTTTATCACCCACAAAGCTGAACATCTTAATAAGACGTTTTGGTAATTCTTCTGGAAACATCGCCAAATGTTTATCTTGTTTTTCGCCAGGGAAGTTCCAATGCCCGGTAAAATATTTATTCCACTCTTCTTGTGATAATTTTGATTTTTCTTTCATCTCTTTATTTATCTTCGGAGCATTCCCATATTTTTTAAAAATTAAAATAAATTCATAATCAATTTTAAGAATTCCATTTCTAGGATACGGAAAAGATCCCATTACTGTTGCTCCACCAGTAGTATTGCAAGTAGTAACTTTTTGCCAGATAATCGCTCCCATATAGTCAAAGCCTATACTTTCACAAAACTTAATTATCTCTGTCCTTATCGGAATAACTTTATATCTTCCATAATAGACTGAACGTGCAAACTGATCGCCAATATTAATACATAAACGACAGCCATTGTGTAAAACCCTATAGCATTCATTCCAGACTAAATTGAGATTGTTAATATACTCTTCATAATTGTCATTAAAACCAATTTGCTTGCCATTGCCATAATCTTTTAATTGCCAATATGGGGGAGAGGTAATAGTAAGATGCACGGATTCATTAGGTACTTCTTTCATATATCTCGAATCGCCAATAATTATCTTATGAATAGTTTTCATATAGTTATTCCCTTCAAATATATTATGTATTTATTATACCCTACTCTAATTTATTTTAATAGATTCCTAATATTTAATCTATCTTTTTTCTATATTTGTTTTTTCTATATTAATTCTATAAAACAAATAAAAACCCTCTTTTATGTATCTTTCGGGTCATGTCTCAAGATTTGACATATTGACATATTATTTAATTGGGGACACATCCCATTATTATTTCAAGAGCTTATTTGTCATATGATTTGCCCTGTAAATTTTTAAAATTTATTTATTGCTTTATTCATTATTAATTTATATTCTTCTTCTGTTAAAGGAATTTCTCTATCTCTTTCTGGGAATAGTTCATTATAAGTCTCTAATAATAATTTTAAACGCGGTATGTCATAAGGATTTACCAAAGGCATTAATTCATTTTCTAAAAGTGGGAATGTTACTTCTTTAATCTTATTAATGTCATTACTAACCTTTATTTCGTTAAGTATTTTTTCAGCTTTATTTACTATACTTTCAACTCGTTTCATTATGTTTTCATAATGTTGCTCAAAGTTTATTCTTTCTAAATAAGAATCAGCCCATAAATTTTTTGTTCCTTCATAAAAGAGCTTAACTCCAAATAGTTCATCCTTATAATCTATAATCTTTTATTTTCTTTTCAAACTTTTCAATCTCATCCATAATTCTATAGCCTTTCTTTGTTTAATTTATTTAATTAGGGACGCATCCCATTTTTATAATCAAGCATCTTTGCAAGATTACAATATGTAAAAATCGTGAGCCTTATCGTGAATATAATCATGAACATTATAACATTATATAATGAAGAACTCTCCCCTTGTCTTGAGACTTCAATGCCTGCAATTCAATAAGTTTATTTATTTCATCTAAGGCGGCCCGGTTAGAGAGCTTGAACATCTCTCTAACGTCTCGATTGCTTACCTTGCCATTTTGATTAATAAATTCTATAATCCTCATCTGTCTTTCGGTTAAGACGATCTGTCTTTCTTTTGCTTTCCTCAATCTTTTACTGCTTAGTTTTACTATCCTTTCTTTGACTGCTTCAATACTTATATTTACTCTTTCGACAAAATATTCTAACCAATTGGTTAAATCTAAAATATCTGGTTTAAACCTCTGTAATGCTTTATAGTATGCTGGTTTATCAGAATCATAGTAATCATCAAGGCAAAAGAATTGATTAACATCAAACCCACGTAAATAGAGAATCAACGTTTTTGTTCACTTATCTGCTTATCAATTTCTTTTAGATAATTTACATAAGCTGAGCCTAATTCAGTGATAGATAAAGTATCCTCTTTTTCCCAAACAAATTCCAAATCAAGTAGGGCATTTAATATAGCCTCTCGTTCCTGGGAATCAGATATTTTTGATTTCCATATATCATCAAATTCTTCTCGGTTTACCGATTTAGACTTGTAAAGCCAAAATAAAACATATTTTGCATATAAGACCAGATAGGAATCAGCATAAAGAAAACGCCATTTAATATTTTCCTCCTGCAGTTTTCGAATATATTTAGCTTCCCTTTCTTCTGTTAAAATTTTAGAATCTGTATCCTGACTTTCTTTCTTTAATATACTTTCCCACTTAGAATTATAATTAGAAATCAAACTACTAATATTAAAGTTTGAAATAGATTCAGAAAATAATAGCTGTTTTTGCCTTGACTGTTGAGAGTCATGTCGCCCTAAATTTTTAGTAATAATAAATTCATTAAAGAACTTATAAATAGTCTTCTCGTATAAGAATATAATCAGAAATAGATACACCATTATCAAGGCCACCCAAGAATCGGTTATTTCTGCTAACGATGGCTTGACTGGCCACCAGATTAATAAAAGAATACCACCTATCATAAGGAATAATCCAGATAAAACTGCAATGAAAATGATTCTACGCATACTTAAAACCTCTTTTCATCTTTAAATTAAATATATATCCCTTTAATAATCTCATCCTATTTAACTGTTAACCAGACGTTGAACTAATTGCTTTTTTCAAGGCAGCTCTTGCTAAGAGTCTGGTAGAATCAAGTATAGGTAGAGAAGAATCCTCTTGAGTTATTAACAACGGTATTTCCGTGCAGCCCAGGACAACTGCGTCACATCCTTTATTTTTTAATTCATCGATAACTCCCTTAAAATAGACCAGCGTTTCTGAAGTAAAACGAGCATAAATCAATTCATCAAAAATTATCTGGTTAATTCTTTCCCGATCTTTTATTTCGGGAATCATATATTCAATGCCAGTCGCAGTAATCTTGGAAGGATAAACCGGACCCTCCATTAAATATCGTGTGCCTAAAATTCCCAGACGTTTATATTCCTTGCGTTTCGCTTCAGCGACAACTTCCTGAGCAATATGCAGCCAGGGAATTGGTGATTTGTTGACAACTAAATCAAAAGCCTGATGTATGGTGTTATCGGGACAGATAGCAAAATTTGCTCCCACCTTGGCAAGTTTATATACCGAAGACAACATCAAATCTGCAACCCCTTCCCAATCATCTCTTTCGATATATCGCATATATTCACTAAGGGGGAAGGTATGCATAGTAACCTCAGGATGAGCATGTCTTCCCAATAAAGCTGTTCCTTCCATGCAGATGGTACGATAGCAAAGGGCTGCACCCTCTGCACTACAGGCAACTATTCCGATATGTTTAGAGTGCTTAGACATAATTTCCCCCCTTTTATTTATCTTTAGCTTGTTGCAGAATCCAGTCACTAATTATTTTTAAGGCTATTGGTGAAATTGTTTCTTCAATCTTGGCATATTCAGCAGGCACACCTGTTTGGGCGGTCTGAAAAAGATGATTAAGGTCAGGTAATTCCTTAATGGTGAAGTTCTCGTTACCCCCTGTCTGAAGGGCTTCTTTAATCGCACTAAGGTTTTCTTTAGGAGGAACCTGTAAATCTTTCTCTCCATTTATAGCCAACACTGGACACTTTACCTTACTTAAGGTTGGTTGGGGATCATAAGTCAGGAAAAAACGAAACCAGGGAGATAATAAGCTCTGAAGCTGGACTTTAAGGTAAATTTTCGGATCACCTATTACTTTTTTTTCTTCCTCATTCATCTTTTCCCAATCAGCCATAAACATCTGACGAAGTATTTTTTCAGCAATTTCACTATCCTCTTCTTCTTTTAAAATAGAAAATATCTTTTCATTAAACTGACGATTCTTGACAATAACTTCTTCACTAACCCCCATTGCCTTGGCAATTAAAGCACCTTGTAAATATGAGATTTCTTCTCCGGTTAATCCTGTCCCCGCCATTAATACAATGAATGCCACATCTGGTGATTTCACGGCTACCATAGGAGCAATAATACCTCCTTCACTATGGCCGATAAGGCCAATCTTCTTTGGATTTATCTCTTTCCTTGTTTTTAGATATTCTATCCCGGCTAACACATCAGAGGCAAAGTCTTCACTGGTAGCCTTCGAGAAGTCACCTGTTGATCTTCCCACTCCCCGATCATCTACTCTAAGAACAGCAATCCCCTGACGAGTTAAATAATCCGCTAATACTAGAAAAGGACGATGACCGGCTAGGGCTTCATTACGATCTTGCGGGCCAGAACCGGTAATTAATAAAACTACCGGAAAGTTACCTTCTTTAGAAGGCAAAGTTAGAGTTCCAGCAAGGGTAATTTTTGCTTCTTTATTTTCATAAAATACTTCTTCTTCTAAATAAGGGTAAGGTTTTTTCGGCTCTTGTGGTCTGAGGATTTCAATAGCTGTATTTACTCTTTTCACGGTCAGCGGCAGACTTTGCCCAGATTGCTTCCATTGTCCTTCTATAGTTAAAAAATCATTACTTATCTTTCCTTCAAAAATACCTCCCACAGAATTTATTTCCAGATATAAAGTATTATCTTTAACCATAACCTTTTCCACCGGTATACCAGTTACTCCCTGATCAGGGCTATCTAAAGTTGCAGTTAGAGTACCATCTGAATTCTTAGAAATCTTACACACAATCCTAAGTTCTGTTCCAAAAACTTTCAGATTTCCTTCCCAGATACCCTCAATGCCGGTGGGAGAAAAAATTTGTGGCTGGGCGAAAACCGCAAGACTTGCACCGTCCACAATTATTAAAATAAAACAAATCAAACTATAAAATAATATTTTATCTATCTTTTTCATAATATCTTCACCCTTTTTCTGTTTTTTAAAAATAATTAAGTTAATCATTGTTCTATTTAATTTTTTTTATTTTATCATAAATCTAATGAAAATTATTTTAGCTACTAACTAAATGCTACATCAAGTACCATCATTATGGTAAAACCTAATATTACTCCTAAGGTTGCTAAATCTGTATTTTTACCGCGTTGAGATGCAGGAATTAACTCTTCAACTACCACAAAAATCATGGTTCCGGCAGCAAAAGATAGAGCATAAGGTAAAATAGGTTTCGCCATAATAACAGCACCTGCTCCCACTACACTGGAAATAGGTTCCACTATTCCAGATAACTGTCCATACCAAAAACTTTTGGCCTTGGTCATTCCCTCACATCGAAGGGGTATAGAGATGGCTAAACCTTCTGGAAAATTTTGAATCCCTATACCTACCGCCAAGGCTACGGCTGCTGACAAAGTAGCTGAAGGGAAGCCTCCAGCAATAGCTCCAAAGGCTACTCCTATAGCCAGACCTTCGGGAATGTTATGTAGAGTTACAGCCAGAATAAGCAAAGTACTACGCTGCACGGATGTTTTAATACCTTCGGCCTCTTTTAACAGTAAGCCAGGATGAAGGTGGGGAAGTATTTTATCCATACTCCATAAAAAAATACTTCCCAAAAGGAAACCTACTGCTGCTGGAAACCATACTGGAAAATATTTTCCTTTAGACATCTCAATAGCTGGAGCCAATAGTGACCAGTAACTTGCGGCAATCATGATTCCACCTGCAAAACCAAGCATAGTATTGATAATTTTTTCATTCATCTCCTTAGTTATAAATACAGTGGCAGCTCCTAACGCAGTAAGCCCCCAGGTAAAAATTCCGGCCAGAAGGGCTTGTATTACAGGATTAATATTTTTTAAAAAAAGTATCATATTTTAATCGCCTTTCTTATTTCTTTTCTTCTATATTTTAGATAATATATAATTTATTTAAAAAATAGGTAGGAATATATATATCATTCTATAAAATAATTAAAAATCCTCTTTTTATTAAAAAGTTTTTGCTTTTTATATTAATCTAATTGACAAGAGAAAATTTTAAATATATACTATATAAGTAAATATGAATATACTTATATAAAAGGAAATAGTAATGACCAATTATGAAATTGAAGAAATTACCAAAATATGTAAGGCTTTATCTGATCCAACCAGATTTAAAATATTTCTCTTATTAAATGATAGAGTATCTTGCGTTAATGCTATAGTTAATTTTTTACAAGTATCCCAGCCAGCTGTGTCCCAGCATCTCAAGATTTTGAGGGAAGCCGGCTTGGTTAAGATAGAGAAAAGAGGTTATTGGGTGCATTACTCATCTAATAAGGATAAGATAGATAGATTTTTAAAGGATTTTCCAGCCATACTAAAATTAAAAGGGGGTGAGAAATGTGTGTAAAAAAATAAGTTTTGACAAGTTCATTTAAATAAATAAAAAATTGCTCAAAGTAATTTGATAAGGGAGAACAAATATGTATAACTATGCTTTGTATTTATTGGCGGTTATATTTCTTATGGTTTCATATAAAAGAGATAAAAAGAAAACTAAAATGGCTTTAAAAAAAGCCTGGAAGTCATTCGAAAATATACTACCACAAATTTTAACTATTTTAGCTTTTTTAGGTATGGTTTTAGCCCTACTAAGTCCTGATGTTATATCCCACCTTTTGGGCCAGAAAGCTGGTTGGCAGGGCATGATTATTGCCTCAATAATTGGGTCAATAACACTGATGCCAGCCTTCATAGCTTTTCCTATTGCTGCCATGCTCCTTAAAAATGGAGCTGGTCTGGTACAGCTAGCAGTATTTGTAAGCACACTAACGATGGTTGGGATAGTTACACTGCCCCTGGAAATGAAATATTTTGGTAAAAAGATTTCAATAATGAGGAATATGTTTGCTTATCTGTTTTCCTTTATTGTAGCTTTAGTAATAGGTGTGGTGCTAGGATGAAAATAATTTTCAAAAGATATTTAGGGTTTATTATTATTTTGGTATTGAATATCATGTTGCTTATTATTAACAGAAAAATTGGGTTAAGATCAATAACCATTTCCGGATCAAATATTTTTGAGATGGCAAAGATACTCCCACCCATATTTGTGCTTTTAGGACTTATGGATGTGTGGATTCCCAGGGAAACAATGGAAAAATTTATGGGAGAGAAATCGGGCTTACTCGGAATTCTAATTGCTTTTTTCTTTGGGTCCTTTGCGGCAGGTCCTCTTTATGCTGGTTTCCCCATTGCCATAATTTTGATGAAAAAGGGTGCAAAATTTTTCAACATTCTTATTTTTATAGGTGCTTGGTCAACTACTAAAGTTCCCATGTTCCTATTTGAAACAGCCTCTATGGGATGGAGGTTTTCTGTTATAAGGCTTATTATGAGTATATTCGGAGTAATTGCTATAGGCTACGGGATAGAATTATTTATAAGTAAAAAAGAAAAGGAAGACCTATATAATAAGGCAAGATTAATGTAGTGATTGATATACAAATTGAATGGCGTGATAAAAAACAAGTAAATCTATAGGAGGTGAGGATAATGCAGCTATTTAATCTTAGAACAATGAAGTCATATCCCTATGAAGAGAGAGATAAGAATGTCTTTTATAAAGCTAAGGAGTTTAAAGTAAGAATTATCGAACTTCCATCCGGTGGAGAGATGCCAACCTGTGAAATGCTTTCTTATGTAATATTTTATGTTATTAAAGGAATAGCAGAAGCAAAAGTTAACCAAGAAAAAATTATCCTTAAAGAAGGACAGTGTCTAATTACTGAACCAGCAATACTATCTATAAAAACACAAGAGGGCGTCAAAATGATGGGTATACAGATAATGAAAATTTAAATATCATATCAATTTAATTTTATTTTATACTTTTATCTTTAGAACTGTATCTAATTTTCGAAAAATCTACTTTTTTAATCTTTTGTTAAGGAGACCCCCATATTTTCAAATTCTATTGCAACGTAATCTCACCATTGCTCCCAAGGTCATATAACATTGTTTATAATCTTTTGCCTTTGCTTTCCCTCTCTCTTTTATAAATAGTTTGATGGGGACTTTATATTTCTTATATTTATTCGACAAAAAAAGTAAAAATCCTCTTTTTACTGAAATATTTTTAGTTTTTATATAAAATATATTGACAATAATATGTTTATATGATAATTTCATCATATATAAAAACAGGTTAGAATGAGTTAAAATTACCAGAACAGGATTTAGAAAATTTTGCTAAATATAAAAAAGAAAAAATAAGAAAAAATTGCTCTTCTGGGATTTGAACGATTTTAGAAAAATAAGAAATATAATATAAAGAAAAAAGTATAAGAGGGAAGCAAAGGAAAAGATAAGGGAAAAATTACGAGGTAATTAATTATTTGGATTAGGGAGGTCACAATAAATATGATATTAGATATAGTAATGGGAGGTTTATTAGCCCTAAAAGAATATGTTGCTCTGCATGTAGTTACCTGTCTTATCCCAGCTTTTCTTCTTGCTGGTGGAATTATTGCCTTCACTTCTCGTGACACGATCATTAAATACTTAGGGACAAAAGCAAAAAATATTATTTCTTTCCCCTTAGCCGCAGTTTCATCAATATTTATTGCGGTATGCTCCTGCACAGTAATCCCGATATCAGCTGGAATCTATCGTAAAGGTGGGGCGATTGCCCCTGCTTTTATTATATTATGGGTGGCCCCTGCTTCCAATCTTCTGTCAGTAATTTATACTGGAAGTATTATTGGATATAATATGGCTTTAGCGAGAATAATTACCGCCTTCGTTACCGCTTTTATTATGGGAATAATAATGTATATTTCTTTCCGAAAGGAAGAGGCAGAGAGAGCAATTAAAGAAGAAAAGGTAAGTGAGAATAAAATTATTGCCGGAAAAGATATATTTCTTCTTTTGTTAATTCTTGGTAGTTTACTTTCTCCTAATTATCTTATCACTAAAGGGCCATATCTTCATAAAGTATATATTTTTGCTGTAGGTATCTCTATAACCTTTTTATATGCTTTTATGATTAAAAAGAAAGGTGAAATTACCAATTGGTTAAAAGAAACCTGGTGGTTTGTAAAAATAATTTTCCCGCTCCTTTTGATAGGAGTTTTTATTGTGGGAATTATTGGAAAGATTCTTCCTCAAGAATGGATAGAAAACTGGCTGGGAGGGAATTCTTTGCGTTCTTCTTTTTTCGCCACTCTTATTGGATCAATAAGTTATTTTGCTACAATGACTGAAGCACCATTTGTAGATACTTTAATGAAATTAGGAATGGGGAAAGGTCCAGCCCTGGCCTTGCTTTTGTCTGGTCCCGGTATGAGTCTTCCCAATATGTTGGTAACCATAAAGGTTTTTGGTTTAAGGAAAGCGGTAGTATATATTATCACTTTGGTTATTCTAGCTACCCTGAGTGGCTGGTTTTGGGGGAATTTTATTTTTTAGGAGGTAAATAAGGATGAAGATCGAAATTTTGGGACCGGGTTGTCCGAAATGTAAAAAATTGAGCGAGCTAACAGCGGAAGCTATTAAAGAACTTGGTGTTTCAGCAGAAATTGCTAAAGTAACCGATATTAATATAATTATTGGCTATGGAGTAATGCTAACTCCTGCTCTGGTGATTGATGGAGTAGTAAAAATAGCCGGTAAAATACCCAGTAAAAAAGAAATTACTGAATGGATTGAAGAGAAAAAATAATAATCTTAGAAGTCAAAAGGAGACTAATTAAATGAAGAGAAGAAGATATATTTATATTATAATTTTTTTAATACTCTTAGCTGTAGTTTTTGGTTTTAAAAAGGTATCTAATAATACTGAAGCTACTTTAAACGAATCTGCCCTAACTCAGGAAAGTGTAAAAACTGATGATATAAAAGCAACTTTTGTAGAGCTTGGGTCGGTTGGGTGTATCCCTTGCGATAAGATGCAGCCAATTATGAAAGAAATTGCAGAAGAATACAAAGGACAGGTAAAAGTTATTTTCTACGATGTTCGGACTGTTTTTGGTGAACCTTATAAAGAGAAATTTAACATAAGAGCAATCCCTACTCAGGTCTTTCTGGATAAAGATGGAAAAGAATATTTTAGGCATCTAGGTTTTTTTGCAAAAGACGAATTAGTGAAGGTTCTTCAAATGCAGGGAGTTAAGTAATGATAAGAACTATATTCGAATGGTTATCCAATTCTCTTCAATTAAACCCAATTATCGCCTTATCTACTTCTTTTATCTGGGGAATATTCAGTATATTATTAAGCCCCTGCCATTTATCCAGTATCCCTTTAATCATAGCATTTATTGGTGAGCAGGGTAAGGTATCAACCAAAAGAGCTTTTTGGTTAGCAACACTTTTTTCCCTGGGCATTTTAACCACTATCACTACTATCGGCCTTATTACCGGACTTTTAGGGCGTATGCTGGGTGATATCGGCTCTTATGGAAATTATATCGTGGCAATAATTTTTTTCGTTATGGGCCTTCATCTTTTAGAAATCATTCCCTTACCTTTTCTGGGAAGATCTAATCAACCGGCCTTCCAAAAAAAAGGTCTGTGGGCTGCTTTTGGATTAGGCCTTATTTTTGGTATCGCCCTTGGTCCTTGTACCTTTGCTTATATGGCACCAATGCTGGGTATTGTGTTTAAACTGTCAGCTGCACAATTTTTTTATGGAGCTGCACTTCTTTTTGCTTATGGTATTGGTCATTGTTCGGTAATAGTTTTTGCGGGAACCTTTGCCGGGATGGTTCAAAAGTATCTAAATTGGAATGAAAGATCTAAAGGTGCAGTATTAGTTAAAAAAATATGTGGTATTTTAGTAATTTTAGGTGGAATATATTTAATTTGGAGTATCTGAAAGGAGATCAATGTATGTTATATCTATCTTTTTTTAGGTATTCTTTTTTAAAATTTTATTGGAATCGAGACTACCGATAAAAGGGATGAATAAATATGAAAAAGTATGTTAAAATATTTAGTGCCTTATCTGATGAAAATAGACTACGTATTTATTTACTTCTGTTACAGGGCGAATTGTGTGTTTGTGAATTGATAAATACTTTAAATATGGAACAATCAAGAATTTCTCATAGTTTACGTATTCTAAAGGAAGCGAAGCTAGTCAACAATCAAAGAAGGGGTAAATGGATGATATATTCTATAAATCAAAATTTGAAGAATAATAAAATTGTTCAAGGATTGAAAAAAGAATTAAAATTATCCTCACAGGACCTCAGCAATTTAGAAAAATGCAAAAAAAATATTAAAAAATATCAAAATGTAATAGAAACTACATGAAAATTGGAAAAACTAATATATAAGGAAACAAGCCTGTATTTGAATGGAATGAAAAAAATTCAAATATGAACTGCAATAAATTTAAAAAATAATAAACAAAAGGTAGGGAAATAAGATGATAGAAAAACCGAGATTTTTAATGTGTATCTGTACAGGTCAATGCCCAGGATTTGCAAGTTTAAATCTTTGGGAGTTGATAAATTACGTAAGGGGTGAGTTAGACGTAGAATACGCTATAGTTCATCCCCAGCTTTGCGTTGACGACGGTGACAGGTTTATTCATGATTACATAAAGCCTGGCATAAAATATGTAATTGGTGCCTGTGACCCTAAGATGCAAAGAAAGATGTTTAAAGATGCCTTTGCTAACGCCGGTGGAAATTACGATGACCAGGTTGTCCCCTTAGACTTACGAAATATGTCCACCAAAGATGCGATGAATAAAGTTAAAGAGACTGTGGATGGTTTGAAAGTAAAGAGCGGTTCAAAGGAGATAAGTTAATGCAGCGGGATAGGTCTACCTATACAGGATTGCCTCGGACCGAGATAGATTGGTTTCCAATAATTGACCAGGAAAAATGTAAGCCAGAGGAATGCAACTTTCAGTGTATCAAGTTCTGT